>Ga0180220_1002522_pt1 | contig 11604 bp, 8 predicted proteins | sample eDN5th37CBELigBY_FD_151335 | JGI IMG/M metagenome (GOLD analysis project Ga0180220, IMG submission 151335) | Enriched backyard soil microbial communities from Emeryville, California, USA - eDNA 5th pass 37_C BE-Lig BY (version 2) (version 2) | ecosystem: Environmental > Terrestrial > Soil >... | reverse complement strand
ACCTGTCATGATAAATGCGGGTGTCAGCACGGCAAGGATACAAAGCAGGATCAGCAGCTTTGGAATGGAGATTTCAAGCAGGGCATCCAAAACAGCCCTTTGTTTTGTCTTACCCATTTCCATATGCTGGTGGATATTCTCTATCGTCACGGTGGCTTCGTCGACCAGGATACCAATGGAGAGAGCGAGGCCGCTCAAAGTCATGATATTGATGGTCTGCCCGAAAAGATGCAGTGCTGTAACTGCTGAGAGTATCGCAATCGGAATTGTGAGAACTACAATAACAGCTCCGCGGGTATCGCCCAGAAACAGCAAAATCATCAATCCGGTGAAAACAGCTCCTAATATGCCCTCATGGATAAGGTTGGAAAGCGACCTTTCAATATAGGTGGATTGGTCAAACTCATAGCGGACGTCCACATCTTCCGGCAGCTGGCTTTTCAGCTTGGGGATAGAAGCTTTGAGATTCTGCACAGCATCCAGTGTGGAAGCATCAGCTTTTTTGATGATGGGCAGGTAAACAGACCGCTTGCCATTGACCAGCGCATAACCGGCAGTCTGGTCGGCCCCATCTTCTACACGGGCAACATCGCCGACATATACGGTACGGTTATCGTTTGTTTTTATAGGCGTATTCAGAAATTCTTCAGGGTTTTTGGCGATGGAATTAATCGGGGCCATCAGGTTTTCATCGCCTATGCGGATGTTTCCGGCAGGAGACGGAAGACTATTCTTCGTAATGGCAGCCGTGATTTCTTCCGGTGTCAATCCGTTGGCCTGCATAGCTTCAGGATCGACATTGACGACAATTGAACGGATATTACCCCCAAAGGGGGCCGGTGCTGTAATGCCCGGTACTTCCACAAACATGGGCCTCACTCGTGTAATGGCCAGTGTCTGCAGTTCGTTGACCGACCGCTGGTCACTTTCAAAAACCAATTGCCCGACTGGAAGTGAGCTCCCATCAAAGCGCACCACCATCGGTGGGACAGCCCCGGGCGGCAAAAAGCCCATTGCCCTGGAAACCGATGTCGAGACTTCTCCGGCAGCCTGTGCCATATCCGTCCCGGGATAAAAAGTCAGCTTCATTAAAGTTAAGCCCTGTACACTTTTGAAGTCGATATTTTTTACCCCGCTTACAAACAACAGCACCTTTTGGAATTCGTTGGCCATAAATCCATCCATATAGGCAGGAGACAGTCCCCCGTAAGGCATGGCGATATACATTGCCGGCAGTTCTACCTGGGGGAAAATATCTACGTTTATTTTTTTTATCGTGTTGTATGAAAAGAAAGCTGCTGCCAGCACTACAACCATAATGGCAATCGGCTTTCTTAACGCAAATCTTATCAGGTTCATGAGGATTTATTAGAGATTATTAAACAGAAAATCGAAATCGGCGGTCAGTTCCGCCTCGTAAGCAAGAAGTATCCAGTACGCACGTGAAGCTTCTATATGGGCATTCTCCGCCTGTTCCAGCAGGGTGCGGATCTGCAGCAGTTCGCTGAGTGCAATAAGGCCGCTTTTGTACCTTGCCAGATACATCTCGTAAGCATTCTGCGACTGCTTTACGGCAAGCTTCGTTTTTTCCAGCTGTTCGTATTGCCGAATTATTTTTACCTGTGATGCAGACAGGTCTGCCTCCATAGCCTGTTGATATTGCGAATGAAGCTGTTTAGTGCTTTCCGCTTCTTTAAAAAGCTCTTCACTTTTTAAGCGGTTCTTGTGCAGGCTGGTTATGTTCCAAGTGATGCCGATGCCTGCGAGCACATTGCTGGCCGTGTTATTAAAACCATCTTTCCAAGCACCTGATACGGTCCCATTAGGATTAATTCCCGTTCCGCGGTAAGCATAGCCTCCCAGCAGGCGTAAGGACGGCAATGCGGACCGTTTTTGTGCTTTACCGCTGAGGGTATAATATCGGGACTGCTTATCCAATGCATCCAGCACTGGGTGCAAAGGGCTTATCGTGTTTTCCCTGTTTAAATAGTTTCCCTCCGGATTGCCGAAACGGCTTGCAGATGCAGTATAATCAATATCATCGCTGCCATACAACTCGAATAGTTTGATAAAGGAAGCGTTTTTCAGGCCGTTCCATTTATCCTGTTCGCCTGTTGCCTGCATGTAGGAAGAAGAGGCAAGCAGACTGTCTGCCGCGGGTTTCAGGCCGGCAGCGGAAAGACCGGCAGTAATGTGCCGTATGCTGTCTAAGCGTTCGGCATTTTTTTCCGTCCATTTCAGTTTGGCATTAGTATAAAGTAAGGTAATGTACCGTTCTGACAGTATTTTTTTAAGGTTGAGCAAATAAGCATCTTTCTCGTTTACCGTTTTATCGAGCAGGGCACCGGCTGCCTCGTTTTCCTTACGAAGTTTTCCGAAAGAAAACAATTCCCATTCAGCGACAGCAGAGGCGAAACTATTTGCTGTTGCTGAGCTGCCGTTCAAGGCATTTGCTGCACCGCTTACGTTAAAGAAACCGGCCTGTGGAAAAAACGCTCCGGCACTTCCCTCATACGTACCATAAGTGTTCTGTGCCTGTGCTTTTATCTGTGGAAGCATTCCGCTTTTTACAGCCCGCTCATGAAGCCCTGCCGCATCAACTGCAGCCAATTTAGCCTTAATACCGGGATAATTCTCTTCGACTTTTGGCCATAAACTGCCTAAAGTATGCGGTTTTTGCTGCTGTGCGTAAGATGGGAACGCAGCAGTATGGACAAGCCACATGACTGTGGCTGCCATCATCTGTTTTATCATATTCCTATAAAGTTTTTGACAGGCCGTGAAATTCGGCCAGAAATTATTTTACAATGAAAACAATAGCATTGTCTGCCTATTGACACCCTGTTCAATAGGAAAAAAGAGAAGGGAGAAGGGTATTGTATTATATGATAAGTTTCCGGTACTGCAGAAAGATGGGTAAAGTACCTGAGATTTTTAAGTTCCCGTAAAGAGGATGCGGCTGTTCGGTGCTGCGAGTATCACCAATCAGGAAAAGAAAGGCTGCCGTAAGGATAACAGCGGGTAATAAATTATTCGAATTGAAAGCGGCCAGCGAGGCTTCTGTGTCCGTAGTTTCTCCTATGACACATTCCCCAGATCCGTTTCCAAGAATACTGTTTTTCTTTGATAAGCCGGATTCTGTATTAACTGGAATGCCTGCCAGGCTTTTGATACTGCTTTTAACCGGACAGGATGTGAGCAGTACAAAAACCGCCACGGCGAATACAAAGAAGTATCGCTGATAATTTTTTGAGCTGTTTTGTAAAGCACTGTTCATCAGGTTGCGAATTTAGCCCTATTTAATTGAAGACACAAGAAACAGATGCTCATTATACTGTTACTAAATAATTTCCCACATCTTTTTTACACAATATCATCAGGAACGGCCGGCTTTGCTGCAAGCTTTTACTGCTAAAGGACTTTGTTCTGTCTGAAACGCTTTTCGAGCGCAGCAGGAAGAATATGTAAAAATATATTGGCAGAAATGCCGTATTGGTCCTGAAGTTATTATTTTCACGTTTTCTTTTTTACAGATACGTAAATATCAAATTATATGGCTCAATCTAAACCGGCAGACAGAACTCGCTTTGCCATCATTCTGATCACTTCTTTGTTTTTTTTATGGGGATTCGCACTAAATCTAAACCCCATTTTGATCCCTCACTTAAAAAAAGCCTGTCAGCTAAGTGATACTCAATCCGCTTTTATTGATTCGGCTTCGTATATCGCTTATTTTTTACTGGCTATTCCTGCCGGAAGATTTATGAACCGCTATGGTTATAAAGGCGGAATAATTCTCGGGCTGATACTTTTTGCTTCTGGTGCATTTCTGTTTTATCCCGCCGCCGAAACCCGCTCTTACGCTTTCTTTTTAGGAGCTTTGTTTATTATAGCCAGTGGTCTTGCCTTTCTGGAAACAGCGGCTAACCCTTACATTACTGTTTTAGGGGATCCTGCCGGAGGAACACAGCGGCTTAATTTTGCCCAGTCATTCAATGGGCTTGCGGCGTTCATGGCTCCGCTGATTGGGGGGCAGTTTATTTTATCAGGAAAAACATTATCCGAACAGGAAGAAGCGGCAATGTCCGCGGCACAGCTGAATGAATACCTCAATCAGGAAGCCGCCTCTGTTCAGGTCCCTTTTCTCATTATCGGACTTGTAGTGCTGCTGGTTGCGCTTTTTCTCTGGCGTACGCCGCTGCCGGAAATCAAAGAGGACGATTCACTGGAAATTGAAGGTTCAATTTTCAAAGAAAAGAACCTTATGCTGGGTGTGCTGGCCCAGTTCTTTTACGTAGGTGCCCAGGTTTGTATCAGCAGTTTCTTTATTCGTTTTTCAGAAAGGACCGCAGGTGTAGGTGAAGTTACAGCAGCATATTACCTGTCGGGAGCGCTGCTGGGCTTTATGATAGGCCGTTTTGTTGGAACATTCCTGATGAAGTTTATCGCTCCGGCCAAACTGCTTGCAGTCTATAGTGTAATCGTAATGCTCCTTCTGGGGATTTCGGTTACAACACAGGGAATGGCAGCGGTTTATGCGCTGGCCGCTGTGCAATTCTTTTTATCGATTATGTTCCCTACTATTTTTGCTTTGGCAGTGAGAGGTCTTGGAAGCAAAACCAAGGAAGGTTCTTCACTGCTTATTATGTCGATCGTAGGCGGCGCTGTATTTCCGGTAATTATGGGAGCTGTATCTGATATTAGTAATATACAGGTCGCTTATATTGTGCCTGCCCTTTGTCTGATAATGGTTCTGTATTTTGCAGTCAGAAATATTCGTGCGGAGGGAGTAAAATTAACTGCTGCGCATTGATCACTGCTTAAATTTTTAAAATGAAAGAGGATAAGATGGAAGGTTTAAAGCTGCCTGCAGTTGTTTTTGGGACAAGCGGACTAGGGAATTTATTTACGGCTTCATCCTATGAAGCGAAGTATGCTATCGTAAAAGAATGTGTAACACAGTCTGGAGGAAAGGTCGTTTTCGATACCGCCGGAAAGTACGGAGCGGGTTTATCACTCGAAACGCTGGGGAAATGTCTTTCTGAGTTACAGGTCCGGCCTGAAGATGTGATCATCAGCAATAAACTCGGCTGGCTGAGAACGGAGCTTAAAACACCGGAGCCTGCGTTTGAGCCAGGAGTTTGGAAAGATTTAAAATACGATGCCATTCAAAAGATTAGTTATAATGGCATTATAGAATGTTTTGAACAGGGAAATGAACTGCTTAACGGATATGTTCCGCGGCTGGTGTCGGTACACGACCCCGACGAATATATAGCAGCTGCGGCTGATGAAAAACAGGCTGGAAAACATTATGAAGATATACTGGAAGCCTATCGTGCCTTATTTGATCTGAAAGAACAAGGAAAAGTGATGTCTGTGGGAGTGGGGGCTAAAGACTGGAAAATAATACAACGTATTGCCGCGGATGTTCCGCTCGACTGGGTGATGATCGCCAACAGCCTCACGATTAAAAATCATCCGCCAGAATTGCTGAAATTTGTAGAGGAGTTAAGGAGCAAAAATGTCTATATCATCAATTCCGCTGTATTTCATTCAGGTTTTTTAATTGGAAGCGATTATTACGATTATAAGCTGATCCAGTCAGCAGATCCGGTTTATAAAGATTTATTCAAATGGCGGAATGATTTTTTTAAACTCTGTAAAGAATTTGAGATCAAGCCTGCGGAAGCATGCGTACAGTTTGCGCTGAACGTTCGGGGTGTCAAAAGCATTGCGTTAAACACTACGAACGCGAAGCGTGTGAAAGAAAATATCGACCTTGCCTCGGTTCATATTCCGGAATCATTTTGGAAAGAGATGAAGAACCTTGGCCTTCTCGAAAAAGATTATCCCTATTTATAAAAATTAGTGTTGCATCAGAATAATAGAAAATGAAAACTTTAGTATGTGTTGAGCCGGGAAATTTTGAATATAAGACAGGAGAAAAACCAGAGCTTACAAAAGGAAATGCCATTATTAAAATTAAGCGGATAGGAATCTGCGGTACCGATCTGCATGCTTTTGAAGGGACCCAGCCTTTTTTTCAGTACCCGCGTATCCTAGGGCATGAGCTTTCGGGCGAACTTATCGAATTTGATAATGCGCCCGGCTTTTCGGCAGGGGAGGCGGTAACTTTTATTCCTTATTTCAACTGCGGAAAGTGTATTGCCTGCCGTTCGGGCAAACCAAACTGCTGCGTGGATATAAAAGTATGCGGTGTTCACGTTCACGGTGGAATGGCGGAATATCTTTCAGTCCCATCGTATTCATTAGTTCATGGCGAAGGTTTAAGTTATGATGAACTTGCCCTTGTAGAACCGCTTGCTATAGGTGCCCATGGCGTACGTCGTGCCAGAGTGCAGCCAGGCGAATTTGTGTTGGTAGTGGGGGCTGGGCCGATAGGGCTGGGAACAATGGAGTTTGCACGTATTGCAGGAGCTAAGGTAATTGCATTGGATGTAAATGAAAAGCGGCTGCAGTTCTGTCAGGATAAGCTTGGAATTGATTATATTGTAAATGTGCTTGAAGGTGATACCGCGGCAAAGCTTGATGCGATCACGAATGGTGATATGCCTACCGTAGTGATCGATGCTACCGGTAGTTTAAAGGCTATTAATACCGCTTTTCAATACATGGCTCACGGTGCACGTTATGTGCTGATCGGCCTGCAGAAAGGTGAGATATGTTTCAGCCATCCTGAGTTTCATAAACGTGAAGCCACTTTGATGAGCAGCCGCAACGCCACACGCGAGGATTTTGAACATGTAGTCAGCTCCATGAAAAATAAGGAGGTTGATCCTGCCTCTTATATTACACACAGAGTGCCGTTTGAAAATGTAAAAGATGAATTTGAAAAATGGCTTGATCCTTCGGAAGGAGTTATTAAGGCGATGGTTAGTGTAGGAGAATAGTACCGGGCAACAAGAATGACAGCCGGAGAAGCTGCTATTTCAATATTTATAAAACCTGAAAACTATGAAGCGTTTATCCATCATCATTTTTTTATGTGCCGGGATTTTATCCGCTCCAGCTGCTTTTTCCCAAATTGGAAAGCGGTTTCCATCCGAGAGAAAAGTAATCATGGATCCGGTTACAGGTGCCAGACTCGTCTTTCTCACCAGTAAGCCTGCAGGTGACTCCAAGATTTATCCTACTCACAATCAGTGGACTTCGGACGGGCAATGGGTTGTATTTCGTTCTAACCGTGTAAGAGGTGAGGCAATGGCGGTAAATGAGGCGTCGGGCGATATTGTTCAAATAACCGAAGGAGGCTATACCGGGATGCTGAATGTGGCCCGAAAATCGATGAAACTGTATTTTATGCGCCGGCCTGCTGGACAGCGGACCGGGCCTGCCGCTGTTCAGGTTATTGAGGTAAACCTGAAAAAACTTTTTAAAGACAGCGAATCAGGAAATCTGCAGCCAGTTTCTGCTTATGAGCGCATCTGCGGCACAACGCCTCCCGAGATCGGAGCCGGAGGCGATATGGCGCTGGATGGCGCTGAAGACTGGGTCTATTTCAGAATTGGCCGGGAAGAAGCTGCCCGGCATCTCTCCAAAGGCACACCAATTGAAAAGCCTTTCGGCCCCCGGAATATGGGTGCAGGGCCGTCGGGAATTGCAGCTATGAATATCCATACAGGAGAGGTAAAGCACGTAATTTCCGTTCCTTTTCAGGTTGGGCATATCCAGACTAATCCCTGGGTCCCGGGCGAAATTGTTTTCTGCTGGGAAACGGGCGGTAAATCACCACAGCGCACCTGGATCGTTAAGTCTGACGGAAGCGGGCTTCGTCCTTTATATCCTGAATCTGAATACGAGTGGGTAACACATGAAGCGGTTATTGGGCCGGATGAGGTTGCTTTCGCGATTATGGGGCATCGGCCTATTCCTGGAGTGGAAAATAACAAGACAGTTCGGGGTACAAATGTCAGGGGAGCAAATCCGGGCCAGGAAAAAGAATGGGGCCCGGCAGGAACACGAGAAAAGCCGACAGGACTGGGAATCGTAAATATTCGTACCCGTGAGATGACAATTGCAGGACAGACCCCATCAGGAAGCGGGCTCTGGCATGTCAGTGGTTCATCGGATGGACGATGGGCCGTAGGCGATGACTTCTCCCGCAGCGTCTATCTAATCGATCGCAAAACCCATGAAATGATGATGCTTTCAACGGGACACAAAACTACAGCTGCAGATCATCCGCACCCAACCATGAGTCCCGATGGAACGAAAATTCAGATACAATCGGCCATGCTTTCCGAAGACAACCGCTCCATGAATATCTGCATAATCGAGGTGCCTGTATCCTGGCTGAAGCGGGATAGTAAATAAAAAAAGAATAAGTACGTTTTATTTCTGTTTAATGAATTGTTTCGAGCTGTTTCCGGGATAATGTAGGAATGGAAATATAAAATGTAGTACCAGAGCCGGGTTCGCTCTTAAACCAAATCTCTCCATTTTGAGCGGAAATAAACTCTTTGCATAAAACCAATCCGAGGCCTACCCCTTTTTCATTTTCTGTTCCGTAAGTTGAAACTGCATTTAGGGAAAAAATATTTTTCTGCCGTTCGGCCGGAATCCCGCATCCTTTATCTTCGATAGAAATCAGGCAGTCGTTTTTTTGTTCTTCCAGTCGTATCCGTATTGTCTTTCCGACCGGAGTAAACTTTATCGCGTTGCTGATAATGTTTCTGAAAGTAAGCTGAAGCATATCGTCGTCTGCCCGAACTGTTAAACTGTCTGCTTCTTTTTTAAAATGATACTGCAGTTCAATGCCTTTTCGGATAGCAGCTGCCGCCTGAACATCTATTACTTTTTTCAGCGCTTCTGATACGTTTATTTCAGTTAAATTAATTCCTTGTCCTTCCATCTGCGTTTTCGACCAGAATAGAAGGTTTGAAAGCATATCCTGTGTGTTCCGCGTGATCTGCAATAGTTCGTTTTCAAAACGTTGTTTTTCCTGTGAAGGTAATTTTACTTCTGTTAAAACTTCAAGATAATGCTGTACAGTAGCCAGAGGCATGCGTAGATCATGAGACACAATGGTGAAAAGCTTATTTTTCTGTTTATCCAGATGTTCCATTTCTGATGTACGTGCTTCTGCTTTGCTTTTTTCTTTGTCGTAGGCTATCCGGATATAAAGAACACCAGTATAAATCAGAATAGTCATGACAATATAAGCAGAGCCTGTATCAACAAAACGGCTCAGACGGTCTGAATAAGTGTATGGGACCCATTCGGGAAACTGATACTGAATATAAAGCAGACAGAATATCATACAGATATTCAAGGCTGCCCAGAAGAGAAACAGTTTTGGAGGGGTCACGGCCATCGTTAGGAAAAATATAAGGGCCAGTAAAATGAGTGTGGGGCCGTTAATTCCCGAATTAAAAAAGAAATTAATCAGCAGCAGCAAGTTGATAAGCGGCACTGCAGCAAGAAAACTTGTTGTTACTTTTTTAGAAAATCTTGAAAGGTAGTAAAAGTAACTTAATACAAGCAGCAGGAAAATAGATACTATCCCTGAAACCGGAAGCCCGGCAATGAAATTGAATGGTATATTGTAAAGTATGCCTGCTAAGCCCAGAATGCATACTGCATTATAGATACGTCCTTCGAGAGTGAACCCAGCATCCCTGCCGATTAAATATCCCCAATATCTTTTTATCCTTGCTGTTACATTCATTCCGCTTCCCGCTATACTACTGCTATATCTGTTTCCTCGTGCAGGGGGATGGAGACAAAGAATTTCGTACCAATTCCCGCTGTGCTTTCAAACCAGATCTTTCCGTGCTGTGCGGTGATAAATTCTTTACAAAGCACCAGTCCCAGTCCTACCCCTTTTTCATTCTCTGTACCATAAGTAGAGGTAGCTTTCAGTGAGAAAAGGTTTTTTTGTTTTTCCGGCATTATTCCTTTACCGCTGTCTTCTACAATGATCAGGCATCGGCCCTGGTCCTCCAGCGCTTCAATATTAATAGACTTTCCGGCAGGTGTAAATTTGATGGCATTGCTGATTAGATTCCGGATTACCAGCTGCAGCATATCAGGATCGGCGGAAACAATGAGCGACGGGTCAATATTGCAGTTAAAAGCTATTCCTTTTCGCTTGGCTTCGGCTCTTTGAATCTCTATCAATTGCTGCAGCGTTAAATCGATCCTGGTTTTTGAAAGATTAATTTTAAGTCCGTTTAATTGCGCTTTCGACCAAAACAGCAGATTCGAAAGCATATCCTGTGTGTTTCTTGTAATCTGCAGCAGTTCGTTCTCAAAGCGGCTTTTTTCTTCGGGTTTAAGCTCAACCTGCGACAGCAGTTCCAAATAATGCTGAATAGTGGCCAGCGGCATTCTCAAATCGTGCGAGATAATAGAAAAAAGCTTATTCTTTTCCTGATTCAGCTTTTCCATCTCAGAAGCACGGAGTTCGGCTTTATTTCTTTCATTCTCATAACTGCTTCTGATATATCGGGTTTCAACATAAATGAAGAAGACAGCAATAAAGTAGATCAGCAGGATATGGATAAACTGGCTGAAGCGGGTGGGGTAAATCACGTTAATCCATTCGGGATAAATATATTCAGCAGTAAGCAGAAAAAGTGCGCACAGAATATTTAGCCAGGCCCATAAATAAGTTTGTTTTTTAGGTGCCGAAATGATTATAGTCAGTAGGGAAAGGCCCAGAAGCAGTAATGTTGGCCCGTTAATTCCTGAATTAATAAAATAATTTAGGATAAAGACTGCATGTGTAACAATTCCGAATGCCGTTAAACTGAGGAGATTTTTTTTTCTGTACCTGGATAAGTAGAAAAGAAAACTTTGAACAGCAGCCAGGCAGACAGCAAGAACAGTGGACGGGGTAAGGCCGATCAGGTAATCGAAAATGGCACAAAAGACCGTAGCGCCGAGCACAATCAGACAGATAGAATGGTAAACCCGTTCCTCAATCTTAAATACCGCCGGATCTCCAGTAAGGTGGTTCCAGAACGACTTTAAACTCCAATGAGAACTCATTTTGCCCAATTCTATTATGCTTTAGCCGCCGACATAAGGGTTCCTGTTGGAATTATCCAGAAGAAAAGAACTTTGAGTCAGAGCGTTATAACGACAAAAATAATAATTCGGACAAAATAACTGTAAAAAAAAAGTACGGGTTTCGTTATGATGAGGTTCAATCCTCCTGTAGGGCCTGCAGCTGCAGTTGTAGTATAATTTAGCAAGGTTAAATGATCTTTTTCTTAAAGTCTGCTCTCGATAATATTTCTTAAGTCCCAGCTTAATCTTTAAATTTTAATTCTTCAAAACCACTTCCAAAAAGTCTCATCTTCTTTGTTATTGTAACAGATGAGTTCATATCACCCATTTGCCCTTAAAACTGTACTTATTAATTTTATTAGCTGAAGTAGTTTATATAAATTCGCGTCCTTTTGCAGCTAATATTTTAAATAAATATATATCCAGTGAGAAACATTATAAGCTCTTATCCGATTAGAATTTTCGCTGCTGTTTTTATAGCGGCATTCTCGGTAAGCCTGCATTCAAATGCTCAAACCACAGTTTCTGCAAAACTAGGCAGCGGTATACGCTTTACGGCAGCGGATT
>Ga0180220_1002521_pt1 | contig 11606 bp, 9 predicted proteins | sample eDN5th37CBELigBY_FD_151335 | JGI IMG/M metagenome (GOLD analysis project Ga0180220, IMG submission 151335) | Enriched backyard soil microbial communities from Emeryville, California, USA - eDNA 5th pass 37_C BE-Lig BY (version 2) (version 2) | ecosystem: Environmental > Terrestrial > Soil >... | reverse complement strand
TATGCAGAAAATCTTTAATCCTCCATTATCCGTCTAATCATACTCATATAATTGTCAAGAATGATCTTAATAAAAAGACCTTTCTGTCCCTTTCTCTATTTTTGACAGCGATAGGAGAAAAGAGTGTCAATGACCAGCAGGACAAAAATGCCTAATTGTAAAGCAGCGTCGGCCTATAACTTGTCGGCTTCTTTATGCTTTGTGCTGCTGGCGGTTTTAATGCTGTTTTCACACGATGCCTTTAGCGGGCACTATTTCCAGCCGAAACTTCTTGCCCTTACACACCTGGCAGCGCTGGGCTGGGGAACACTGCTGATCTTTAGCATTTGCTGCAAGGAACTTCCCTTTATATTTAAAACCGAAGTTTTTCCATCCAAACCGCTCTGGGCGGCTTTGATCTTTTTTCTTGGCGGGTTGACCCTCTTAATTTACTCGTTCTGGAAATTCCTGCCCGGCCTGCCTATGCAGCTGGGAAGTCTGCTGCTGCTTTCCGGTATTTTGATCTTTGCCCTGCAGGTTTTTTGGGCGGCAAAGAAAAACAGAGAAAATAATTTGCGGCAGGAATACATCACAACGGCATTTGTATGGCTTGCTGCGGGCGCCCTGCTTGGTGTTTTAATGGTCTTTAATTTCCGTTTTGCTTTTCTCCCTAAAGACCATCTTGATTTTTTGCGTATTCATGCACATATGGGTATTGCCGGCTGGTTCCTGATGCTGATCATAGGTTTAAGCATCAGAAGGAATTTACCGGAGAGCAGTTTTGACAATAAACTTCTTTCCGCGGCATATTACCTGATCAATATTGCATTAACCCTGTATCTTGCGGATAGCTATTTCTCGGGGATTAATTTAAAAACTTATGCTCTGCTGCTGATTGGCTTTACCGGATTGTGTTGCTGGATGCTTTTTTTCTTCAGAAACTTTAAAGGGAATAAACCGGATTTTATTTCAGTACTTTCCGTTCTGTTTCTAATACTGGCAGCTGCAGCACTTCCGTTTATTATCCATTATTATTTAAAGAGTGCGTATTCTTCCCTTAGAACAACAATACTTTACGGAACTTTTATTTTTATGGGATGGATCACTGCTTTTGCAATTAGCAATACATTTGAAAAATATTTAAACCACTCTAATACAGGCTATAAGGCTTTCTATGTTTTAGTGTTTGTTTTATACTGCATTACTTTTTTTTCCGGATTGTTTTTTGATTATAAGCCTTTGCTGGTTTTGGGAATCGCCTGCCTGTTCCTTTTCTCCTGTTTATATCTTTATAAGATAATATTGAATTTAAGAGGGGCAGTTCAGCATAGGATAGAGGAGGGAGAAGGATGAAAAGAACTTTCTTTTGGCCCCTGCTGAACTTTGTGGTCCTGGCTGTTTGGGGCGTTTTGCTGCGTTATATGCAGCTTTTTTCCCTGCCGGGATTAAAATACACTAACCTGCTCCATGCGCATTCCCATTTTGCTTTTGCCGGATGGATCTTTCTGGCTGCGGCACTCTTAATTTTGCAGCTGGGTGATGTCCCGGCCCGTGTCAGCCGTAATCTTACCTGGGCTTCTTTATTCAGTGCTTTCGGAATGTTGATCAGCTTTTCCATCGGTGGTTATAATGCTGTTTCCATAACTTTTTCAACTTTTTTTATTTTCACAACCTACTGGTTCAGCTGGCTGATTGTCAAATATAAGGTCTTATCCTATCTTAATTATTTAAGCCGAAGATTGATAGCAGGTTCCCTTTTTTACCTGTGTCTTTCGTCATTAGGCCCCTTTGCAATGGCTCCGGTTCAGGCGGCAGGCCTTCGTGATACTCCATGGTTTCAGGATACGGTTTATTTTTATCTGCACTTTCAAATGAATGGATGGATGCTTCTGGCTGTATTGGGGCTCTTTGCTTCAGTTTATTTAAAATCGGCAGAGCCGATGCCGAAGAATATAAAAAACTGGCTTAGTGTGTTCATTTATTCTACCCTGCCGCTTTTTTTAATTTTCACTTTATGGGCACATCCGCCGAAATCGCTGTATTTTCTGGCAGCTTTTGGTGCTGTACTGAATTTGATAAGCTGGATAAAGTTACTTTCGTATTTCCGGCAGGTTCCCGGCCGTTATTCTCTGCTGCTAAAAGCCGGTTTGGCTGCCATTACGCTCAAAATTGTATTTCAAGTTTCTATATGCATTCCTCAAGTTGGAAACTGGGCTTTTTCAAACCGAAACCTGATCATTGGATACATACACCTGCTTACTTTGGGTGGGATTATGCCTGTATTAATTGATCAGTTTATTCAAAAAGGCATATTTACAATTAAGAATATGTCATTTCTGAACAACCTGCTGCTTTTTGGAATTGTGGCTTATCTGCTTCTGCTGTTTATACAGCCCATGTTTTCCCTGTTTAAAATCCTGATCCCTTCCTATCAATTATGGCTGCTGTCTGTGTCCGTTTTACTGCTTGGCTGCGGAATTTTATATCTGTTAAAATATTTAAAAAGAGAAAAACATAAACAGCCATCCTGCCCGGACTTGCAGGAGGCTGGGAGTGTGGAGGATGCGTTTTAATATTGAAACTTTGTTAAATTCTTTTTCTCGCAAGACTTTGAGATTATTACATCATTCTCTCACTTCCGAATCATTTCATTCAGAATATTAAAACTGCCGGTCCCTTTCCCCCGGCCTTCGCAGGTCAAATTCTCCTTTCTCATAACTCCAGCCGGTTTTTAAGCCGATCACAAACAACGCGAGTCCGATAGTTCCCAAAGCAAAAACAGTATCCCCTACCACACGAAGCCAGCGCAGGACGTTCATCACAGGCTGCTGCATAAATTCAGCCGAGCGGGCATACCACATTCCTTCGTTTACGCTGGCGATGGTTTGCAGCAGGCCGATAGGAAGGAGGCTCAGCAGCACCATCAGCATTAGTCCGACATTGATCCACCAGAAAGAAAAGCTAATCAGTGAATCTTTCCATACGTTTTGACGATACAGCCCTTTTAAAACAAACAGCATAAGTCCAATTCCCAGCATACCGTAAACACCAAACAAGGCGGTATGGCCATGCACCGGCGTAGTGTTTAATCCCTGCATATAATAAAGTGCAATCGGCGGATTAATGATAAAGCCAAAGATGCCTGCGCCCAGGAAATTCCAGAAAGCTACCGCGATGATGCAGTAAATAGGCCATTTATAAGCACGCACCCAGGGTTTTATCCTGCTGACTTTGTAGTTATGCCAGGCTTCGATACCGATAATAACCAGGGGCACAACTTCTAAAGCACTAAATGTGGCGCCCAGCGCAAGTACGCCGGTTGGTGTTCCAGAAAAGTAGAGGTGGTGGAAGGTTCCGATAATTCCTCCCGAAAGGAAAATAATGGTTGAAAACAATACGTTCAGCGTGGCTGTGTTTTCGTTCAGCAGTTTCATCCTGACAAAAAGAAATGCCGAAACCACCGTGGCGAAAACTTCAAAAAATCCTTCTACCCAAAGGTGTACCACCCACCAGCGCCAGTATTCTGCTACGGCGAGGTTGCTCCGGCTTCCCCACATCAAACCGGCGCCGTAAAAAACTGCGATGGCTACCGAAGCGATGATAAACATGATGAGCAGGTGCCTGCTGGACCGCTGCTGTTTGAATGCTGGACGCAGCGCCCTTACCATCAACCAGAGCCACAGGAATAACCCGATAAGCAAAAGTATCTGCCAGAACCGCCCCAGGTCTACATATTCATATCCCTGATGGCCGATCCAAAAGTTTTCCATATAGCCGAGTTTCTGCATAACAGCCATCCACTGTCCGGCCATTGAACCTAAAACTACAATCAGCAGCGCAATGAAGAGAACATTGACCCCCAGCTTCTGATATTTCGGCTCGTAACCGGATACTGCAGGTGCAATATATAGTCCGGTTGCCAGCCAGGAAGTAGCAATCCAGAAAATGGCGAGCTGTACGTGCCAGGTACGGCTCAATGAGTAAGGAAGCAGTCCGTCAAGCGGGATGCCGTAAAAACCGCCCCCTTCTACACCAAAGTGTGCCGTAACTACACCTAAAAGCACCTGCAGCAAAATCAAAGCAGTCACTATCCAAAAATATTTTAATGTAGCCCGCATGGAAGGTGTTGAACTTATGCCTAGCAGCGGGTCATCTTCCGGAATTTCCTTTTCATCAGGTTCTTCTTCTTGGTTCTGAGCATTGTAAAATACCAGCAGGCCGATTCCAAACAGCAGCATAATCACGCTGAAGCCTGTCCAGAGCATTAAATCACCTGTAGCCACATTCCCAACCAATGGTTCTGACGGCCAGTTATGTGTATAGGTGACAGTTTCACCGGGACGGTTAGTCACACAGGCCCAGCTTGCCCAGAAAAAGAACATGCCGATTTTCTGCTGCCTTTCCGGGTCTTTAATGGCATTTTTTTGAATCGCGTAATCATCTCTCAAATCTGCCAAGGCCGGGTCATCGCCGAAAAGGGAAGCATAATATTTTTGCAGATGTTCAAAAGCGGCGGCCCTCAGAGGACTGATGGTAATTGTTTTTGTCTGCTCATTGTAAGTGTTTTTTCTGATTTCTTTTTGGAGGCGGGCAGTAAGCGAAGCCTTCTGTTCCTCGTTCAGCTCCTCAAATGACTGGTTGAAATCCTGCTGCGACCAATGATTCAACATGAACAAAGCTTCCCGGTGAATCCAGTCGGCGGTCCAGTCGGGAGCCACATAAGCTCCATGCCCCCAAACCGAACCCACTTCCTGTCCGCCGATACTCTGCCAGATATTCTGGCCGTCGCGGATATCTTCGCCGGAAAACAGTGTCCTTCCGTCTTCTGTCTGCACCTGCTGCGGAACAGGCGGTGCCATTTGATAGATTTTAACTCCGTAGTAAATCAGGACAGCAAATGATAAGCCTACAACAAGGCCGAAGATGGTCCAAAGTTTTCGGGTGCTTTTCATAGATTGTATGTTTATGATGGTTATTAAGTTAATTATACATATACCCGTACTTTTTAGTTTTTAACTTTTACAATAACAGAGGATAAAATGGCAGCTATATCATTAGTTTAATGTCATAATCAGGCTGATTTTTAATGATTTTCTTATTCCTCTTGTATGATAAATTAATAAAAGATATTTTTGTCTTTTATTAATATAAATACACAGATATGGAAACCACAGACATTTTGGATGTAACCGTAATTGAACCAAGGTTCAAACATCCCACCATTTTTCAAAAATTTGATTCACTGGCTCCCGGCGAAGGGTTTACTATTCACAACGACCATGACCCAAAGCCTTTGTATTATCAGTTATTAGGCGAACGCGGCGATATTTTTACCTGGGAATATAAGCAGAGCGGCCCGGATGTTTGGAAAGTAGCAATCACTTTAAAAGGGGAGAAGGAAGAAGAAACTGTGGGTGAAATGGTTGCAAAAGATTACCGGAAAGCGCAGGTTTTTAAAAAATACGGTATCGATTTCTGCTGCGGGGGAAAGAAAACTTTGAGTGAAGTAAGTCAGAAAAAAGGAATAAGCCTGGAAGAGCTGAAAGCCGAACTGAAAGCTGCGGAAAATGTAGAAAGCGGTTCTTCAATCAGTTTTGATAAATGGGAGCTGGATTTCCTGTCTGATTACATCACAAATACCCATCATCAATATATCAAAGATAACATTCCGTTTATCAGCGAACTTGCTCAGAAAGTGGCCAGGGTACATGGTGCAAACCATCCTGAAGCGGTACAGACTGCAGCTGTTTTTGAACGTGCTGCACAGGATCTGAGCCTTCATTTGGTAAAAGAAGAAAAGATACTCTTCCCTTTTATAAAAGAACTGGTGGCTGCTAAAAGGAACAATTCGGTGCTTCCCGATTCTTCTTTTGGAGATGTGGCCAACCCTATTGAAATGATGGAATCAGAGCATGAACAGGCAGGGGAGGATATGGAAGAAATCAAGGCTTTGACCAATAATTATCAGGTTCCGGCTGATGCCTGTACTTCTTACCGGCTGCTGTACCAGAAACTGGAAGAGTTCGAAAACGACCTGCACAAACATGTTCATCTTGAAAATAACATTTTGTTTCCAAAAGCTTTAGAACTTGAAAAAGAACTGGCATAATTTTATGAAAATAAAGTAGGTTTGCAGGGTTAAGCTGATAAAATGATACTTTCCAAATCGTGCGAATATGCTATCCGGGCTTCAGTTTATGTTGCTTTTAAAAGCCGGAAAAATGAAAAGGCCGGTATTCCCGAAATTGCGGAAGCTATAGGTTCGCCCATGCATTTTACCGGAAAAATTTTGCAGGCCTTATCCCGGAAACGGATTTTGTCATCAGTAAAAGGCCCAAACGGAGGGTTTTTTATCGAAAATGATAAAGCCGTTTTTCTCATTGATATCATCCGTGCGATTGACGGCAACGACCTTTTTGGAGCTTGTGTATTAGGGCTGAATAACTGTTCGGATGTCAAGCCCTGCCCGATGCACAACCAGATAAAACCTATCCGTGACCAGCTTTTAATTGAGTTCAGTAAAAAATCTTTGAACGATTTAGTGCTGGAGTATCAGCAGAACCAGTATTTTCTAAAATAAAAAATTTGGAATAAATAAAGACTTTGTTGTCTTTATTTATGTGATAAAAGTCATTTTTGGAGATAAGTAAAGTCATTTATCACACATTAATTAACCTATAGTTTTACACCATCAAAATCACACACATGAAAACTCGATTCAATTTTTTCAGCATTCTTACTATTGCCGGGGCCATTGTCATTTTAAGTTCCTGTGGCGGCGGGGAAAGCACCGAAGGCAGCAATTCGGAAAGCACCGAAACTACTGAAGCTGCAGGAACTGCGCCTTCGGAAGCGGTTGACCCAAATGTTAAAAGTGACAGCAAGGGCGTAGGCAGATTCACTTCGGTGGAAGTAGGAGCTGATATTGATGCCGACATGGCCGCCAAAGGAAAAGCGGTGTTTGAAACCAAATGTACAGCCTGCCACAAAACCACGGACGAGAAACTGGTAGGCCCAGGTTTGAAGAACATTACCAACCTGCGTACACCGGAATGGATTATGAACATGATTACCAATCCGGAAGAAATGACTAAAAAAGACCCGGTTGCAAAGGCTTTATTTGAAGAGCACTTAATCCAGATGACTTTTCAGAATGTTTCAGATGACGAGGCTCGACAAATTTTAGAGTATCTCCGTCAGAATGATAAAAGTTAAGACACTAACAAAAATTTATATATGAAACCTTTATCCTTATCACGCAAAATGATGCTGGCCGCAGGGATGTCGGCTTTAGTATTCGCATCTGCCTGCAAGCCAGGCAAGGTGAGCCAGACAACAGACACGGATGCAGCCCAGAAAGTGTATGTGGCTCCCGGCGAACACGATGAGTTGTATATGTTTGCTTCCGGCGGCTTCAGCGGCCAGGTGGCAGCGTACGGCATCCCTTCGGGCCGGCTTCTTAAGGTTATCCCGGTATTTTCCCAAAATCCTGAAAACGGCTGGGGATATTCGGAAGATACGAAGCCGATGCTGAACACATCGCATGGTTTTGTGCCATGGGATGATGCCCACCACACTGAGCTTTCCAAAACTAATGGTGAAGATGACGGGCGCTGGCTGTTTATCAACGGGCATAATACCCCGCGTATCGCACGTATCGACCTTTCTACTTTTAAAACAGTGGAAATCATCGAGCTGCCCAACGTAGGTGGTAACCACGCTTCGCCGTTTTGTACAGAAAACACGGAATATGTGGTTGGAAACACACGTTTCAGCGTTCCTTATGACGGTAAGGGCGACGTTCCTATCGAAACTTATAAGGAAAACTTTAAAGGTGCCGTATCTTTTGTAAAAGTTGATAAAGATAACGGAAGAATGAACCTGGCTTTTCAGCTGCTGGTTCCCGGCTTTAACTACGACCTGGCCCACGCCGGAAAAGGCCCTTCCCACGACTGGATTTTTTTTACTACATATAATACAGAGCAGGCACACACACTGCTGGAAGTAAATGCCAGTCAGAAAGATAAGGACTTTATCATGGCGGTGAACTGGAAAAAAGCGGAAGAGCTGATTGCTGCCGGAAAAGGCAAAAAACAGCCCGCTGACTATGTTCACAACGTTTGGGACGAAAAAACACATAAAGGCGTTTCTACCCCTAAAAATGAAGTAATTACCTTAGATGTTACCGAACATCCCGAGATTGTTTACTACATGCCCTGCCCGAAATCTCCTCACGGGGTTGACATCAACCCAAGCGGCGAATTCATTGTAGCAAGCGGTAAACTGGCGGCTGTTATTCCGGTATTTTCTTTCCAAAAGATGCAGGATGCCATCAAGAATAAGCAGTTTGAAGGAACTATAGGCGGAAACCTGAACGTTCTGAAATACGACGCCATCCTTGCCGGGGAAGTTCAAAAACCAGGTCTGGGGCCACTGCATACTGAATTTGATGACAAAGGATTCGCATACACAACCATGTTCGTTTCTTCTGAAGTGGTGAAATGGAAAGTGGATACCCGCGAAATCATTGACCGTATTCCGGTTTATTATTCTCCCGGCCACTTAACAGTTCCAGGCGGGGATTCTAAAAAACCTTATGGTAAATATGTTATTGCATTAAATAAAATTACTAAAGACCGCTATCTGCCGACAGGGCCTGAGTTGACACAGTCTGCACAGCTGATTGATATTAGCGGCAATAAAATGAAGCTCTTGCTGGATTTCCCAACTATCGGCGAACCACATTACGCACAGACCATTCCAGCCGAAAAAATCGTGAAAAACCAAAAACGGTTCTATAAAATTGAGGAGAACAACCATCCATTTGCCACAAAGTCTGAAAAAGATGCACGGGTGGTACGTACTGGAAACCGTGTGGATGTGTACATGACAGCCATCCGTTCCCATCTTGCACCTGATAATATTGAGGGAATTAAGGTAGGCGATGAAGTGTATTTTCACGTAACTAACCTCGAACAGGATTGGGACGTTCCGCACGGCTTCGCTATCAAAGGGGCAAACAATGCAGAGCTGCTGATTATGCCCGGCGAAACCACTACTTTAAAATGGGTTGCCGACAGGCCCGGTATGTTCCCATTCTACTGCACCGACTTTTGTTCTGCGCTCCACCAGGAAATGTCAGGCTATCTGCGGGTTTCTCCTAAGAATTCAACGACAGCATTGAAATATTCAATCGGGAATAGTCCGATAACACATTAATGCTCTAATTACAGTATGAAAGTATCGTCATTGGGAGGAACGGAATGTAGTGGAGTGACGAAGCAATCTCTTTGTTCCGGAGGGATTGCTTCACTCCATCCCACGATCTGCCCTTCTGTTCGCAATGACGAACTTTTAGACCCATATTCTTATATCTCAATACTCATATCTTGCATCTCACAATGAAACCTTTGTCTCAAAAGCTCATTTTTTTAAGCGCCATTCTCCTGGCAAGCCTCTACTTTTTACCCTTATGGCAGATAGTACTGGAAGCGCCTCAGTATCCCGAAGGGTTAAATATGAAAATCTGGCTGACGGGACTGACAGGAAATATTGAGCAGATAAATGGTTTGAACCATTATATCGGGATGAAACATATCCGGGTAGAAGATTTCTGGGAATTTAAGGTTGTTCCATACTTGTTCGGAGCTATTATTCTGCTGGGTTTTATTACTGCTTGGAAGAAAAGCCGGAAATGGCTGTGGGTATATGTAAGCTGTCTGGTAATTTTTGCTATTGTCGGCTTTACTGATTTTTATCTATGGGAATACGATTACGGTCATAATCTCGACCCCCGTGCAGCCATTAAAGTGGAAGGGATGACTTATCAGCCTCCGCTTTTCGGGTATAAACAACTGCTGAACTTTTTAGCTGGTTCACTGCCGGATACGGGAGGAATTGCTGCGGGTATCGGCGGGGCAATTGCTGTAGGAGTTTTAGTTTTTGAACAACGTTTAGCTAAAAAATGGAAATGAGAATACTGTCGTTTATTACGCTATTTGTACTTGTGCTGTCGGTAATTGGCTGTTCTTCAGGACCGGAACCGATCTATTATGGCAGAGATGTCTGCTCGCACTGTAAAATGGTGATTTCGGATGCGAAATACGGCGCCGAACTGGTAACGGGGAAAGGCAAAATTTACAAATTCGATTCAGCAGAATGTATGATCGACTTTTTGAATGAAGATCAAAAGAAACTAGACGACCCCGATGCTTTGTTTTTAGTTACGAATCTGGCAGCTCCCGGCGAACTGATGGATGCAGAAACCGCATTTTTTCTGCATGATAAAGAATACCAGTCGCCGATGGGCGGAAATCTGGCCGCTTTCAAAACCAGGATGATGGCTGATAATAACCAGCAGAGCGCTGATGCGGAGATTTTTACTTGGGAGGAAGTGCTGGTAAGTAGATGATTAAATATGCAAATGGGTAAATGTGCAGATGTGCAAATTCTGGAGCCCGTCATTGCGAGGAGTGGATCCCGAGACATCGGGAGAAATGACGAAGCAATCCCTTGGTAATATGCCGATAAAGGTTCGATGTGAAGGAAAACGACGAAGCAATCCCTTGATATTGAAAAATGAGTAATGTTCAGATACTGAGCATTTTGTCATTTCGACCAAAACGGCGGGTAAAGGGCAGGCAGTGAAGGGAGAAATCTTAACGTTTTAGCTTTTGCAGACTTTCGTATTAAGATCCCTTCTTACACAGTCAGCGCTCAAAGCCGTTCGGGATGACAAATGCAGTAAATAAGTTTTTTAAATTTTTGAATTTTGAATTTCAACTTCTTCCATACCTGTTTAACATTACTGCTGCTTCCGGCACTGCTGTCTGCAAAGACGATTGTAGTGGCTCCCGGAACAGCTGTGGCTTCGTTGAAAAGAGCGGTGGAAATTGCAAAGAACGGCGATACCATCCTGGTAAGGAAGGGGACTTATAAATCTATTAACACGGTCATCAATAAAGAAGTAACTGTTTTAGGGCAGGGAAACGCGGTTTTGGATGCCAATTTTGAAGATGAAGCGGTAACCATTACGGCGAGTAATGTAAAATTTGAAGGTTTTACGGTTAAAAATACGAAAACAGGCGCTTTACGCGATTATGCCGGCATCCGGCTGTTCCGTGTGAAGAACGTTACCATCACGAACAATCAGTTTATCAATAATTTTTTTGGGATATACGTATCCGACTCCTATAAAATCACGGTCACAAACAATAAGCTGAGCGGGACTTTTGATGCCCGTCATTCCGGCAACGGCATTCATATCTGGAAATCAGACAGCGTTCTGGTGAAAAACAACCGGATTACCGGCCATCGCGACGGCGCTTATTTCGAGTTTGTGAAGCACAGTGTTATTGAAAATAATGTCAGTGAGAAAAACTCCCGCTACGGACTGCATTTTATGTTTTCGAACGATAATGTGTACATGCACAATATTTTTAAAAGCAATGGGGCAGGAGTGGCCGTGATGTATTCCAAACGGATAAAAATGCTTAAAAACCGTTTTGTGGAAAACTGGGGCAGCTCTATTTACGGACTGCTTTTGAAAGAAATTCTGGACAGCCGGATTGAAGAAAATCAGTTCATTACGAACACTTCCGCGATTTTTATGGAAAGCTGCAACCGTA
>Ga0180220_1002520_pt1 | contig 11606 bp, 11 predicted proteins | sample eDN5th37CBELigBY_FD_151335 | JGI IMG/M metagenome (GOLD analysis project Ga0180220, IMG submission 151335) | Enriched backyard soil microbial communities from Emeryville, California, USA - eDNA 5th pass 37_C BE-Lig BY (version 2) (version 2) | ecosystem: Environmental > Terrestrial > Soil >... | reverse complement strand
ATGTCTTTTGCCCCGCCCACTGCGCGGTGTAGCCCGCCTCGGAAAAAGCCTCGAGCGGAAACTGGTCGTCCGCCAGCTTGAGTTCCTGCAGGCACAGCGCCTGTACCGGGTTCGCCTGCAGCCAGTCCAGCACTTGCGGCAGGCGTACTTTCAAAGAGTTGACATTCCAGGTGGCAAGTTTCATAGTTTTGGGTGCAGCGGTTTATGGGCATTCGTGTCATATGAACGCCACTATAGTATCAGCGCGCCGCCCTTTGATGCGCCGGTTGCGGTTCCCTGCATGTCGCAGTCGGCATAAAGCAGCCGGCATAACGATGCTAAACGCTTCGTTCCAGCACTGTCACAGCGCAGACGGCTTCATCAAAACCCATGACCCCGCCACCATTTTCGATCAAGCCGATTCTGGCATTTTTTACTTGCGACGGGCCGGCCTCATCGCGCAATTGCCGGGTTACTTCATACATCATGGAAAGACCTGTTGCGCCGATTGGATGGCCTTTTGAGACCAGTCCGCCGGATACATTGACAGGCAGCCTGCCGCCCAAGGTGGTTTCGCCCGCCTCCACGAATGCCCCCGATCGGCCAGGTTCGCAAAACCCCAGCATCTCCAGCTGAAAGAGCTCGCTGAATGAGGTGGCGTCATGAAGTTCTACGAGGTCTATATCGCCCGGCCGCAGACCGGACGCTTCATAAGCTTTGCGTGCGGCATGCATGGACAGACCCGGCTCATCGAGTTTGCGGTACTTGCCGCCTGATAGCGCACTTGCGCGCACTTTGACGGCCCGGTCGCGCACCGAACTGGAAAAGTTCGCCAGCGCCGCTTCAGAGCAGACGATAGCCGCAGCCGCGCCGTCACTGAGCGGGGAGCACATGGCCCGAGTCAGTGGATAGCTGATCTCGCGGTCGGACAATACCTCGTCCACGCTGAGGGTAAAGCGGTACTGGGCCTTGGGATTGAGGCTGCCATGGTAATGATTCTTAGCAGCGCCGGCTGCAATCTGCCGTCGGGTCGTGCCGTACCTGTGCATATGCCATACTGCTTGCATCGCATAGGTGTCCATGAAAACGGTGCGGTCGGGGCCCAGCGCGAAGGGCTTGCCCAATTGTTCGCCGGCATGTGCGTAATAGTCGCGCCAGCGCGCCGGATCGAGCTGGTCTATGGCGCCGTCAAATGTCTGCCGGCCGCGTTCAGGCACATCGGGGCTGATGAGTTTTTCAACGCCAATGGCCAGCGAAACTTCCGTCTGTCCCGAAAGCACGTCCTTCCATGCCCCATGCAAGGCGAGGGATGAGGTGGCGCACGCGCCTTCGACATTCAGGATAGGCACATGTTCGGGGAACCATCCCCGTTCAATGAGGGGCGTGAAGCAAACTTGACCCCGAATGCCGCCTTGTCCCCAATTGCCAAGGCCGCAATTGCCAAACCAGCATTGTTCGATCAGGCTGCCGTCCCGATCCATGCCGCAGTCGGCCAATACATCGAGATAGGCTTCTTCAGTCAGTTGCTGGAATGTGGCATCTGGACGCTTCCCAAAGGCTGTGCAGGAAACAGCGATGATATATACGCTACGCATGATTGCTCGTCTCATCGGCGTTGCAGTCTGGCTTAAGCCGTTCGCGCAGTGCATTCTTGAGGATCTTGCCGTAGCTGCTCTTGGGCAGCGACGGCACGAAAAAGTATTGGCGCGGACGCTTGAATCGCGCCAGCTGGCTCAGGCAGAGATCATCCAGCGCTTGAGGCGATACGGTACTGCCTTCGTGGCAGACGACAAAGGCCACGACTTCTTCCCCCATGTCCGGGTGGGAGCGTCCGACGGCGGAGCATTCATACACGGCCGGGTGGGTGAGCAGTACTTCCTCGATTTCCCGCGGATAAATATTGGTGCCGCCGCTCAGGATCATGTCCTTGGACCGGTCGATGAGCTCGAGACGGCCCTGGGCGTCGAGACGGCCGATGTCGCCGGTCCAGAGCCAGCCGTCGCGGAGCGCCGCCGCCGTGGCCTTCGGATTGTTCCAATAGCCCGACATGACGCAGTCGCTGTGCGCCACGATTTCGCCTGGCTCGCCAAGGGGAAGATCGCGCCCTTCGTCATCAACGACTCTGGCTTGTACGCCAAAGCGGGGATAGCCTGTGGTTGCGAGCGCGTCCAGGTCTTGCTTGGCATACGCCTTGGCGTGTTCATGGCTGGACAGGCCCGTGATGGTCATCGGGCTTTCGCCCTGGCCGTAAAGCTGATAGAAGCGCGTGCCAAACACATCCATCGCTTCTATCAAGTCCGACACATACATGGGGGCCCCGCCATAGATCAACGTGCTGATATTGCCTTGCCATTCCGGCGTCTGTCGAGCGGCCTGGACCATGCGGCTGATCATCGTGGGCACGGCGAACATGCTGACTGCGGGATAGTCCGCCAGCGCCTGAACCGCAGAGGCGGCATCGAATCGTGGCAGGATCACCTGGTGCCCGCCTGCAAGCAGATGAGGCAGCAGATAGAGCCCGGCGCCATGGGAAAGCGGCGCTGCGTGCAACATGGTGTGGCCGGGCTCGATGTGCTCGATATCGGCGTAGTATGTCATGGCCATATAGAGCAGGTTGCGGTGCGTCAGGATGGCGCCCTTCGGGAAACCTGTGGTGCCGCTGGTATAGAAAATCCATGCGGGATCTGTGCTGGAGGCGTCCGAGCACGCGACGGGGGAAGCAGATTTGAGCGTCCGGTATTCTTGCGATCCGACGATGACGACTCTGGTTCCCGCACTGCCGTCCTTCCTGTGCGCGGCGAGCTTGCCAGCCCCTTCAGCAGTGGTGAATAGCGCAGCAGCCTGGGAATCGCCAACGATATGTCCGACTTCCCGCGGATGCAATTTGGCGTTGATGGGCACGACACAGGCGCCCGCCGCCCAAACCGCAAACATGGTTTCGACAAGCGCCTGATTGTTTTCCATCCAGATGATCACGCGGTCCCCGGGGCGCAGGCCGATGATGCCCTGCATGCCGCCCGCCAAGGCCTGGACGCCATCGGAAAACTCGGCAAAACTGAGCCGGCTGACAGCATTTGCGGTGTCCGTGATTGCCGGCTGCGATGCAAAGCGGCTGGCACGTTCTAGGAACAATTGGGAAAGGTTCATGGCATGACTCCGGCATGCCCGGATACGACGGTGGAGGACCACCGATCATGATCCAGGGCGTGGTAGGTCGTTTATTGATTCTGCAGGCCCAACTCCTGTACCAGATTCCGCCACTGAGCGGATTCGCGCTTGACCTGAGCTTGATAGTCAGGCGTTTCAACGACGCGGATATCCGCCTTCATATTGCGGATTCTCTGGCGCACGTCTTCGGACTTCATCGCTTTGACAATCTCATCATTGAGCTTTTTCACCACGTGATCGGGCGTGCCTTTGGGCACCATGAAGCCGAACCACGCGTGTGGTTTGACGTCTGCCTTCCCAAGGGCTTCCGAAAATGTCGGAGCGTCCGGAGCCAGGGGAGATCGCTCGTCGGCGCCGACGGCCAAAACGCGCAGCTTGCCCGCCTGCACGTGGCCGGCTACAGCCGGTAGGGCGGGCAGGTAGAATGAGATCCGATTACTGATGAGGTCTGTCGCGGCTATGCCTGTATTCTTATAAGGCACGTGTACGGCTTTCAAACCCAAGCTGCGCAGCAGGGCCTCGACTTCAAGATGGCTTTGTGCGCCTTTTCCCGATGAGGCGTAATTCACTTCGCCGGGATGGGCTCTGATATAGTCGAGCAGCGCTCGCAGCGACGTGAAATCGTTCTGCGTGCTGGTGACGAGCGCCAGGGGCATGATGGCGACATTGGTGACGGGTACCAGGTCTTTTTCGGGATCGTAGGGCGGCTGCGCATATAGATGCGGTGCAATGGTGATGGCGTTGGATGCCATGACTACGGTGTAGCCGTCGGGGGCCGATTTCGTTACGTGTGTCGTGCCAATGACGCCGCCTGCGCCCTCCCGATTTTCCACGACGACGGGTACGTTGAGTTGTTGCTCAAGCTGAGCCGCGACGACACGGGCGATCTGATCGGTGCCGCTGCCGGGGCCGAACGGTACGACGAGTTGAATTTTCCGTGTCGGAAAAGTGTCGGCGGCGGTGGCTGCGCCGCAAGCGAGTGCGAGCGTCACGCTGCACAACATTGCTTTCAGGGATACGCGCTTCATATGTCTATCCTCCACTCAGCGTGGTTGTCGCCCTGATGCCTTGTTGCGCCGGGCGTGTTTTGATGAACTGCGAGATCAGGGGGTTGCACTTCGGCGACTGTGTGCGTCGTCGAGCGCAACGATGCGTTCAGCCATGCGAAGGTGGGGCATGTCGATCATTTTGTTCCTGAACATGAAGGCTCCGTCTTCCTGTGCTTTTGACGCTTCTAGCAGGGCGCGGGCATAGCCGGCCTCTGCTTCGTCCGGCAGGAAGGCCCGGTTGATGACCTGCGCCTGATTGGGGTGGATCGCCAGCTTCCCGGTGAAACCCATATCGGCCGCCTCGCGGCTTTCGCGGTCAAGGACGTCGAGCGCATCGAGCTCTACAACCGGCGTGTCGATAATGGCCACACCGGCGGCGGATGCCGCCAGCAGCACCAAGGCGCGTACCACCTTGAATACATCGAGCATCTGAAACCGGTCATCCTTGACGCGTCGGGCGCCGATGGCCGCGGACAAGTCCTCGGTACCCCAGATGACGGCGGCGATTCTTGGGTCGGCCGAACACAGCGTATGCAGATGCTGCAGCGCTGTGGGGTGTTCCGTGACGATGGGAATGAGGCCGATGCCGCCTTCCGCCAGACCTTGTTTGGCCTCGGACCGGCCAATGAGCGCAGACGCCCGGCGGATGTCCTCGGGCGTATTGGCCTTGGGCAGCACGTAAGCGTCCGGACGGCAGTCGATCGTTTCCTCGATGTCTCCTTCAGTGAGTCCTGTGTCGATGGCGTTGAGCCTTATGGCGACGGCCTTGCCGTTACGTTGTGACTGGCCGATCGCCGAGCGCGTCATGCCGCGAGCAAGTGCTTTGCGAGGCGCAAGGACGGCATCTTCCAGATCAAAGATCAATGCGTCTGCGTCACTTAACCAGCACTTCTGCAGTTTGCGCTCGGAATCGCCCGGGACGAACAGCCAGGAGCGCAGCAAATGGCAATCATGTTTCATGACCACCCCTCTGGACGGGGCGCTTGCGCATCAGGCCCGCTCGCTCGCATGTTACGACGATGTCCCCGTTTTGATTGATCGCAGTATGGCGGAAACTGACGATACCCAGAGCAGGGCGCGAATTGGAAGGTCGCAGGGCCAGCACTTCCGTCTCTACGTGTAGGGTGTCTCCGTAGTACACCGGATTTGGGAAGCTGACTTTCTCAAAACCAAGATTCCCTTCCGTTGTGCCCAGCGTGGTTTCGTTCACCGTAAGTCCCATCATCAATGCGAATGTGAACATGCCATTGACCAATGGCTTGCCGTGCATGGATTGCGCTGCAAACTGGTAGTCGATGTGCAGCGGCTGCGGGTTCATCGACATCGTGCTGAAGAGGATGTTGTCCACCTCGGTGACGGTGCGGGTGGTTTCGTGACGGATCAGGTCGCCCACCGTGTAGTCTTCGAAATATCTGCCTGGCATGGTCTCCTCGCTGCTTTTGGGTATTGCACCGGGTCTGGTGCTTGTGCTTGGGTCGTCTGCGGCTTCAGCCCTTCTTGCTACGTTCGCGTCGGTCGGAAAGAAAGCGCTTTACTCCCCGCCGGTTCGCATCGGTGTTGAACAAGAAGCTTTGCACCGCCAACTCTTGCTCGAGCACCGCTTCCATGGAAGACTCGAACGAACGGTTCATCATCTTTTTGATCATGGACGCTGCCTGAGGCGATTTCCGCGCTATTTTGCGGGCCGCATCCTTTGCGGTATCCAGCAATGTGTCAGCAGGCACGATTGCATTGATAAGACCCATTTCGGCAGCTTGACGGGCAGGAATCCGCTCACCCAGCAGCGCCATCTCCTTGGCCTTGGCCAAGCCCGCTAGGCGCGGCAATAGATAGACGCCGCCCAAGTCCGGCACCAGACCGATTTCGATGAAGGTCTGGGCAAAATAGGCCTGTTCTGTCGCGTAAATGAGGTCGCCCGCCAAGGCCAGATTGCAGCCACCCCCTGCAGCGGGGCCGTTTACCGCCACAACGACGGGTTGTGGAAGATTCCAGAATGCCCGGAACCACCGGTGGCTTACACGACTCATCAAATCGTGCAGCGCTTGCGGGTCGTCTTCAAAGTCGTTGATGTCCCCGCCGGCGGAGAAGGCTGGACCGGCGCCGGTCAGCACGATGGCTCGCAGGGTATCGTCACGCCCGAGCGCAAGAAAGCAGTCCCCCAGCTCTTCCCGCATGCTGCGGCTCATCGCATTGAACTTATCCGGCCGATTCATGGTGACGATGCAGAGAGCGTCTTCCCGCTCGACAGTCAGTGTTTCGAAATGCAGTGCGGTCATGAGGTGACTCCCGCATCTACGGCGTGTTCAGTCGTCAATGCCCGTACGGCTTGCGTCAAATCGGCAAGTGGCCGTTCCTCCAGTGTTTCGATGGTGTCCCAGAGTGTCTGGATCGCATCCTGCGGAGGCGTGGCAAAAGCCATTTGCCCACAGCTCGAAAATTTATCGAATAAGTAGGCTTGATCCAGCGGATGGTCGGGGTGGCCGATGGCATGCCGGACAGTGTGCTTCAGCACATCTCCGTTTTCCAGCGTGATTTCCACACGGCCGCCTTCAATCGTGCCGTCCAGCGATCGTTCGTCGTCTACGGTCCAGCTTACCTTTTGCGCGATCTGAAGCACGGCGGGGTCGCCCAGTCCACCCCGTCCATATGCTGAAAGCGGTACGTTGCCATGCCGCAGCGCTACGGCAACCGCGTAAGGCAGGCTGCTCAACGCGTCCATACGGCTTGGCGGCGCGCGGCGCATATGGCCCGGCTCGCAGAACTCGAGATTCGTCTTACCGACGTGCAGCATGATGCTGCGGATGCTGCCTGGCTCCAGCCGGTGCTTGCTGCGCAGTTCCAACACCGCCTGTATGGTTGCGTGCGTCTCTCTGGCGGAGGGCCAGGGCTTGATGGAAATGCGTTCGCCTTCGAAGCGACTGCCTAACCCATCCAACAATGCCTCACGCCGATACTCCCCGCGGAAGTAGGCATGAAAGAGTCCAAAACGGCCTTCGAACGCAGTGTGATCAGCCTGGATGCCTGCCTGAGACATGCATGCGGCGGTAACACCGTTGCGGGTCGAGAAACCATCGCGCAGCCCGCGTACCTCGGAGTTCGGCGCATAAAGGCATTCGAGCGTATTGGCGGTTTGGTGCAAGGTGAGGCCAAACGCCGATCGGATTTGGTTTTCATCAAGGCCGAGAAGGATGCTGGCTGCTGCCGTTGCGCCCCAGATACCGATGATGGGCGGGCGTGTCCAAGGGTATTCGTATAGGGAGCCTTCAATGGCCAGGCCCAGTCGGCAGGTCAGATCATTGCTCAGGACAATGGCTCGCAGCAGCGTACTGCCTTCACAATGTTTCAGGGATTCGGCGACGGCCATGCCGGCGGAAAAAGTGTTGGCCGTGGGGTGAGCGACCGCCTCGTCGTGCGTGTCATCGAAATCAAACTGGTGCGCCATGGCGCCATTGGCGAAGGCGGCATGTGGGGCAGGGAGTTGAATATCGTGTCCGATCACCGTGCTGCTGCGCACGCCTCCCCAGGCCGACAGCATCTTCACGACTTTATGCGCCCCGCCATGCGGGCCGGATCCGGCGAGCATTACGCCAACGGTGTCAAAAAGGCTGCGTTTGGTGGCGGCGAGCACATTGCGCGGGATGTCTTCCAGACGTGTGTCGAGCAGATAGCGGGCGAATGGCCGACTGACATCCTGGGGCGCTGCGGTTTGAGTCATGGTTCTGCCTCCGAAGTATTGTCAAGGGTTTGAACCCGCTTCAAGGCTTGAGTGAGTTCATGGATATGGCTGTCCAGTTTTTCTTCAAAGCGGGTGACGGGGCCTGCAACGGATATGGCAAAGGTGCAGCCCGCAAATGCCATCGGCGCCGAGACTGCATGCAATTCCGGGACGCTTTCTCCGAACGAGGCATACCATCCGCGTTCGCTGGATAGGTCCAGCTCGGCCTTCAGGTTCGCGTAGGTGGTGATCGTCTTTTCCGTCAACTTGGCGTAGGGCTCGGTAGGAAGCAGGGCGCGGCGCTTTTCCTCGGGCATGGCCCCCAGCAGCGCTTTACCGATCGACGAGGAGTGAAGTTCCCTGAGCTCGCCCGAACTGGCGGTGTAGCGTACGCTGTGCGGCGATTCGCAGACGTCGAGAATCATGGCTTGGCGGTCCATTTGCAGACCAAGGATCACGCTCTCGCCGGTACGGTCGCGCAATTGCTCGATTTCGGCGTGCAACACGCTTAGCACAGGATCTTTGCTGGCGATGATTTCGACGTTATGCAGCATCCGCCGCGTGGGGTAAAAGGCCTTGCCTCGTAGCTCGTATAGATAGCCGCCGTTTTCCAAGGTTCTCAGGAGCTGATGGCAACTGGACATGGGCGCTTCCAGCAAGCGGGACAGTTCAGTGAGCTTGAGGGGGCGCTTCACCCTTGCAAAAGTTTCATAGAGGTCTAGGGTTCTGCGGCTGTTCTTTATATCCATGGATCACAGGGTATCGGTGAAAAAGGGGGGCTTTTATTTCATTGGGACGCGTCATTTCTGTTCGATGCCCGCATCGTGCACAACTTGACGCCACATGCTGATGTCATGTTCGATCCGCTTGGCAAATGCACGTGTATCGAGCGGATCGCTTGACAGACCCATGGGCTGCATTTTTTGCTGGATCTCGCCCTGAGCAATGATTTCAGGGGCGTCCCGAGCGACTTTCTCGATGACGCCCGATGGCGTGCCCTGTGGCGCGACCAGCCCCATCCAGGCTGTCGCCAGGTAGCCTGGCACTGTCTCGGTCACGGCCGGCACATCAGGTATCGCATCCGAGCGCTCGGCACCGGTCACCGCCAAGGCGCGCAGCTTGCCGCTCTGCACAAGAGGAGCGGCGGTTGCCAGGCCCATGGCGGCGAAGTCTATGCGTTGCGACGCAAGATCAGTGGTCAGTTGGCCGGTACTTTTGTAGGGCACGTGGGTGAATTGCACATTGCTCTTGCTGGCGAGCAAGGCGCTGGCCAAGTGCGACGAGCTGCCATTGCCATTGGACCCAAAGTTCAGCGAGCCGGGGCTGGCCTTAGCCTTGTCAAGGAGGGCTTGCATTGATGTGAACTTGCTGTCGGAGGACACCACAAAGACCATGGGCGTGCTGACCAGATTCACGATGGGCGTGAAATCCTTGATGGTGTCGTAAGGCAGCGCTTTATAGATGGCGGCATTAATGGCATGCGGACTGGAAACCCAGCCCAGGGTATAGCCATCGGGCTTCGCAGACGCGATTTCTTTACTGCCCACTAAGCCTCCCGCGCCTGGTATGGGTTCAACGACTATGGGGGCGCCCCATTTTTCGCTCAATTTCTGGGCGAAAATGCGGGCAAATACTTCGTTGGAGGTGCCCACAGGGTAAGGAACGATCAGGCGGACCGCCCTGACGGGGTAGCTGTCGGCAGCCGCCCACGAGGAGCTCCAGACGCAGGCAATGGCAAGGAAAGCCATGGACAATATGTAATTTCGGCGGATTGGCATATTCAGTCTCCTGTTACCGGTTTTTTTGTTATGCCGGCATCTTGAAGCGCCGCGATCTCCTGGCCGGTATAACCAAGCTCCCGCAGTACTTCGACACTGTGTTCGCCGTGGCGCGGCGCAAGCGAGCGGGACTGGGGCGGGGTGAGCGACCATTGGGTGCCGTGTGCCATGCTGCGGATTTTTCCCTGAGTAGGATGCTCTTCCCATCGAAAAAAACCTACCTGCTGCAGATGCGGGTCTTCAAGCAGCGATTCCAGCGTGTGCACGCGTGACACGGGAATATCGAGCGTCTTGAGGATGTTCAGCCATTCCTCCGTCGTGCGCTGGGCATATTCGTGTTCGGCGATTTCATAAAGCGCATTGATGTGGGCGGTTCGGGCTTCGAGTGTTTTGAAGCGAGGATCGTCCGCCAATTCGGATTTTCCTATGTGTTCGAAGAAGCGTCGCCAGTGCTTGTCGGTGTAGGCCATGGTGGAAACATGGCCGTCCCGCGTTCGATACGGCTTTCGGAAGGGCGACAGCAGGCGGCTGTATCCCATTGGGCCCGATGCAGGGTCGAAGGTGGCGCCGCCCATGTGTTCGCCGAGCACCATCTGAGCCATGGTTTCGAACATGGGCACCTCTATGCATTGGCCCAAGCCGGTGTTGGCACGGTAGTACAAAGCTGCGATCACACTGTAGGCGGCCGTTTGCGCCACCATGCGGTCGATCAGGGCGCAGGGAATGTAGCAGGTTTCGCCTATCGTTTTCTGAAACAAGGACGGTATGGCCACCGCGCTTTGTATCAGATCGTCGTACGCTGGCTGGTCTGCATAGGGCCCCGCTTGCCCATATCCAAAAGCGCCGCAGTGGATGATATCGGGCTTGATTTTGCTTGCAGTGTCGTAGTCCGCACCGATAGGGCCTAGAGCCCGGGGGCGCATATTGTGAAACAGCACATCGGCGGATGCGAGAAGCCTATGCAACGCTTCGCGGCCTTGGGGCTGCTTCAAGTCGAGCACCACGCTGCGTTTATTGCGATTGATATGCAGGAAGAGCGACGCCATGCCGCTTTCACGGTAGGCGCCCACCGATCGCGTTGTATCGCCGTGGGGAGATTCGATCTTGATGACGTCGGCGCCCAGGTCGCCGAAGATTTGCGTCGCCACCGGCCCGAGCAGCACAGAGGTCATGTCGACGACTCGCACGCCTGCAAGAGGACCGGATAAAGGTTGTGGATCTTGCCGATGCGCTGCTTCTGACTGCATTCTCACCCCAAGAAAATTCATGGTTGTGATGATATATTCATACAGGCGAATAAATTAGTCAATAAAAATGTAGGTATATCGAGAACGAATGATGTAACTCAGTTGGAAGACTGAGTCTGCATATCCTTATGATCAGCGTTCCGCAATCGGTCGCTTCGATGCATGTCTTGTTTGGACGACGGAAGCCCCGGAAGGCGGATAGTGGGGCGCTATCCGGCCAGGTTGCCCTTCCGTTTTGCGTAAGCTATTGATTAAATTTGATTTATTTCTTCAGGTGGGTTACCCTATATAGGTGTTTGGGGCGCGCTGGGCGCCCCTTGGCAATCTATAAGGAGCGTCGAATGGCAACCAAGCCGACTGCGAAAAAGCAGCCTTTTGTTATCGAACCACTTAATTGGGTAGCCCCGGATCGCGCGGGCGACGATGCCAAGAAAGACACCGAAGAAACCAAGCGCAGCGAACCCGCGAAGGACGTCAAAAACTGATTGCGCTCGATGTCCGGCCATGGAGTACGAACGGCAGGGGGAACCCTGCCTTTTTTTTCGCGGCGCCTGAAGCGTGTGCATTACACTTCATGATGATGTAGTTACTTGCGGCGTCCGGCTGTCTGCCGCCGCCATTGTCCAGGAGAGAAAGATGCAAGATATCGTCGTCATTGGCGCCTGCCGCA
>Ga0180220_1002519_pt1 | contig 11618 bp, 10 predicted proteins | sample eDN5th37CBELigBY_FD_151335 | JGI IMG/M metagenome (GOLD analysis project Ga0180220, IMG submission 151335) | Enriched backyard soil microbial communities from Emeryville, California, USA - eDNA 5th pass 37_C BE-Lig BY (version 2) (version 2) | ecosystem: Environmental > Terrestrial > Soil >... | reverse complement strand
GGCCTTGGCGAGATCGGACGAACCGACCGTGTTCACCAGCACGGCCTCGCCCGGTGACGCCACGACGGACGGCGCGCCCTTCAGCAGCACCGTACACTTGAGCGCGTTGGCGAGCGACTCGGCTGCTTCGATCGGAGACGCGAGGATATCGTCGACGCTGGCTCCGGTGAGACGGCTCATTTCGCCCGGGTGCGGCGTCAGCACCAGTGGCCGGGACGACGACACGCGCAGGAGCCGTCCGTCGGCCGGGGAGAGCAGGTTGAGTGCGTCGGCATCGAGGAGCGTCGGCCGCCCGGTCGTCACCTCGAGCACGCGCTCGAGCGCGCTCAGCGCGTTGCCATCCCGACCCAGCCCCGGGCCCGCGACCACTGCCGAGGCGTCCGGACACGCGGCTACCAGAGATGCGTGATTGTCGCGGTCGACGAAGATGGCCTCCGGGACATACGTCTGGAGCACCACGCGGTTCGGCCCGGGAGACGCCACGCGCACGAGCCCGGTGCCCGCGCGCACGGCAGCATGGGCGGAAAGCGCGGCCGCGCCGGCCATGCCGGCGCTCCCCGCCAGAATCAGGAGCCTGCCGGCCGTGCCCTTGTGTGCGTTGGCCGGCCGTGCGGTCAGCCGTGCCGCGGCCCAGGCAGGCGTGACCAGCTCGGCACCTGCCGGTTGCTCCAGCGGCCACGGCGGAAACCCGATCTCGACGGCGATGATCCGGCCGCAGTACGACCGGCCGGGGTGCAGGAGCAGGCCCCGCTTGGGCCAGCCAAACGTGACTGTCACATCCGCCGCGACGGCGGCAGCCGGAACCTGTCCCGTTGTGGCATCGACGCCGGAAGGGATGTCGAGGGAAATGACGGGGCGGCCGCTGGCGTTGATCCACTCGATGGCGCGGGCGGCGCCGTCGCGCGGTGCTCCCGTCGCACCGGTGCCGAGCACGCCGTCGACCACGAGCTCCACGGCCGGCAGCACCCTGGCTGCGTGCACGGCATCTACCCTGGGGATGTCGTACCCATGGAGGAGCGACAGGTCCGGGTCGCGGCTCCCCACCGGCACATACGCCACCTCGCGACCCCATGTGCGGAGCGCGCGCAGCATGACCAGCGCGTCGCCGCCGTTGTTGCCGCTGCCGACGAGCGCGACCACGCGTCCGCGGGGAAAGAGCCGGTCGACCACCGCAGCTGCGGCCCGCCCGGCGTTTTCCATGAGCAGACGTCCGGGTATGCCGCGCTCGGCCGCGACCCGGTCCACGGCCGCCGACTCCGCGGCCGTGAGCAACGATACGCGTGCCCGACCGAAAACGTCCACCGCCATCACTCGCCGGGCGTCCCCGGCCCCCTCAGCCCCTCCGGCGCGCACGAGTACAACGCCGATCGGCTACTTGTAGCTCTGCCCGATGGTGCGGCCGAAGCTGATCTCGCCGTTGTCAATCCGGATGTTGAAGCCGCACTCCGGATTGGAACACACCCACGCCTTGAACGTGATCGGTGCACCATCCCTCCCGTAGTCGGACAACGGGAGCATTTCGCCGCCGTTACACTTGCGACACTGAGGATAATTCTCTGCCGGCGTCATTCAACCCCTCCCCTCAGCAGGGACTCTGGAAGTCGGGCACCGCCGTGGCCCGCTCCCGCCGACCCACGCACGCCCCGCACGCGACCGCCGCGGGCGGGAGCGTCGCTCCGCCCCGCACCGCCGGACTCCCGTCCTCACGGTACGGCCGAGCCAGCTTCAACCAGTATCGTAATGGTGTGATCTGCGGTCGATGAAATGCAAGGTCTCGACACCCGAAACCGACGAACCTTCGCGGAGATCGAGTGCAGCCGTACTGCGTTACGCTCCGCGGGCGGCGCCCGGTTTCTGGGCAGAGGCCGCGCACCACCCGGTCACACGCTGCTCCCCCAGGGATAATTCCTTTCGAAGACTTCTTCGAAGTCGAAGACGTCTTCGAACTCCTCAGGTACGTCGCCTTCCTGCTTGATGAGGATGCCGCAATCGACCAGCGCGAAAACCAGCTCGCCCAGATCCGAAGTCGTGCGGACGCCCCAGTATTCGAGGACCGTGCGCGCCATGGGGCCGAAGCGCTCCAGCGCGAGGTCGCGCGCCCCCTCCACCAGCTCGCGCCCCGTGATGTGGCGCGGCTCCTCCAGTCCGCTCAATACGTGATGGAGTGCGGACAGCACGAAGAGGTATGCCGTCTCGTGATAGCGCGGGTGCCTCGCCCGCAGCCGTCCCATCACGTCTTCGTCAAAGGCGATGCTGTTCATGACCCCGATGCCGCGGGGACCGGCGCCCGGAACGCCCCGTGCGCCAGTCGCCGTCTGTCATCCGTGCGTCGATCCATGTTCCTGAATCTGGGCACCACCCGCCCATCCCGCCAGCCCGGCCGGAACCTCCGCGCCGGGGCTTTCACCACTCAACTGTATACCGGCCCAGCACTTACATGTGCCCGCCCGTGCGTGCGCACCCGTTCCAGCGGCCAGGACTCGCCGCCAGTGGAGCGCTCAGCGTGTGCTCGCCCTGAGGCTGCCTGCCCACGATCGCAGTTGTCAGGCCTCGACGGTCGCCGCGCGGAGCTCCGGGTACAGCGGGAAGGCGGCGCAGAGCTCCGACACCTCGGCGCGAACCCGGGCAACGACATCATCGGACGTCGGCGCCTCGAGCACGTCGGCGATCCAGCCGCCCACCCTCCTGATCTCCGCCTCGCCGAAGCCGCGTGTCGTGAGCGCGGCCGTGCCGATACGGATTCCGGAGGTCACGAACGGCGAACGAGTGTCGCCCGGGACCGCGTTCTTGTTGACGGTCATCCCCGCTCGTTCCAGGGCGGCTTCCGCCTCCTTCCCCGTCAGCTCACCGCGGCTCCGCAGGTCCATGAGCAGGAGGTGGTTGTCGGTACCGCCGCTGACCAGGTCGAAGCCGCGCTCGAGCAGCGTCTCCGCGAGCGCGGCCGCGTTGGCGACGACTCGCCTGGCGTATTCCCGGAATTCGGGCTCGAGGGCTTCCTTGAACGCCACCGCCTTCGCCGCGATCACGTGCATGAGCGGCCCGCCCTGCATCCCCGGGAAGACCTGCTTGTCGATGGCTTTCGCCAGCTCTTCGCGGCACAGGATGAAGCCGCTTCGTGGACCGCGCAGCGTCTTGTGCGTGGTGGACGTGACCACCTGCGCATGCGGCACGGGGCTCGGGTGCATGCCGCCGGCGACGAGCCCGGCGATGTGCGCCATGTCGACGACGAGCGTCGCGTCCACGGCGGCCGCAATGTCCGCGAATGCGGCGAAGTCGATGATCCGGGGATACGCGCTCGCGCCGGCCACGATGACCCGGGGCCGCTCCCGGAGCGCCAGCTCCCGCACGGCGTCGTAGTCGATCCGGCCGTCGTCCTCCCTCACGCCGTACGCTACGACGCGGTAGATCTGGCCGCTGAAGTTGACGGGCGAGCCGTGGGTCAGGTGTCCGCCGTGGGGCAGGCTCATCCCCATGAGCGTGTCGCCGGGCTTGAGCAGCGCCAGGTACGCGGCCATGTTCGCCTGGGCGCCGGAATGCGGCTGGATGTTGGCGTGCTCCGCGCCGAACAGCGTCTTGCACCGCTCGATACCGAGGCGCTCGACCACGTCGACCCACTCGCAGCCGCCGTAATACCGGCGGCCCGGGTAGCCTTCCGCGTACTTGTTCGTCAGCACGGTACCCATCGCCTCGAGCACCGCCGGGGAGGTGAAGTTCTCGCTCGCGATCAGCTCGAGCCCGTCGTTCTGCCGTCCAAGCTCGCCGAGAATCGCGTTATGGATCTCGGGGTCGGTCCTTCGCAACGCTTCCATTCCACGCTCACAGCCAAGTGTTGTGGAGCTTCGCCACCTGTTCGATTCGCTTCTCGGCGAGACGGTCGGCCGCCTCGTGGGTGGGGACCTCCGTTTCGCGGCTGTATTCGAACAGCCGCACGAGTGTGTCGAAAATGCCCTCCGCCTTGGCCCGGCTCCGTTCCGGCGGCCAGCCCTGGAGGGCGCCGCAGACGCTGATCACACCGCCCGCGTTGATGACGTAGTCGGGCGCATACAGGATTTCCCGCCGCACCAGCTCGGCGCCGTGCCTCGCTTCTGCGAGCTGGTTGTTCGCTCCTCCGGCGATGATCTCGAACTTCATCCGCGGAAGCGTCTCGTCGTTGATCACACCGCCGAGGGCGCACGGCGCAAAGACCTCGGCGTCCACGTCGAATATCGCGTCCGGATCCACCGCGACAGCGCCGAACTCACGCACAGCGCTCCTGACCTTGTCGCCGTCGATGTCCGTGACGGTCAATCGCGCGCCGGCGTCCGCGAGCAGGCTGCACAGGCGGTAGCCTACGCTCCCGAGCCCCTGCACGGCAACACGGAGGCCCTCGAGAGTTTCGTTGCCGTATCGTTCGAGCGCGCACGCGCGCAGGCCGCAGTAGATGCCGTACGCGGTGAGCGGTCCCGAGTCGCCGGAGCGGCTCGTGCACCCGGTCACGTGGTCGGTCTCCATTTCGACGAAATCGAGGTCGGAGACTCTCGTGCCGACATCGGCGGCCGTGATGTACCGCCCCTTGAGCGACTCGATGAACCGGCCGTGCGCGCGGAATATCGCTTCCCGGTCAGTGGTGTGCGGATCGCCAATGATGACAGCCTTGCCGCCACCGAGGTCGAGCCCGGCCATGGCGGCCTTGTACGTCATGGCGCGGGAGAGCCGCAGCACGTCTTCGACGGCCGCAGCCTCGTCGGCGTAGTTCCAGAACCGGGTGCCGCCCAGAGCCGGTCCGAGCGTCGTGTCGTGGATCGCGATGATCCCACGGTATCCAGCCGCAGGTTCGTGACAGAATACGACCTGTTCGTGCCCATCCGCCTCGATGCGGGCGAAGATGTCCACCCCCAAGCGTCATGCCTCCTGACCGTACAGCTCGCGCGCGGCCTCGATGCGGAGAAGCTCGTTCGCGCCCTCGCACAGTGACATCGCCTTCGCGTCGCGGAGCAGTTTCTCCACGGGGTAATCCCGCATGTATCCGTACCCCCCATACGTCTGGATGGCCTGCACCGCCACCCATTCCGCCGCCTCGCTGGCAACGACTTTCGCGAGGAGCGTCTGCAGCGCCGGGGCACCCGGTTGCGCCGCCGCGCGCACCAGCGCCCGGCTGGCTTCGACTCGCGCGGCCATGTCCGCCAGCTTCGCCTGGATCGCCTCGAATTGGCGGATCTCCCGGCCGAACTGCTGCCGGGTGCCGGCGTATTCGACCGCGTGCTCCAGCGCAGCGCGCGCGATGCCCGCCGATATGGCGGCGATTCCGAGGCGGGCTGTGCGGGTCGCGTCCCGCAGGATCACCTCGCTGCCGCCGGGGTCGCCGACCAATGCGTCAGGACCGAGCCGCACACCTCGCAGGTCGAGCGTCGCGAACGAGGTGGCGCGCAGACCCATGGTAGTCGCTCGACCTGCGACGCGATACCCCGGCGAGGATGCCGGCACGAGAAAGATGCCGACATGCGACGCACCCGTTCCGCCCGCCGCTCCGTCTTCCACCCTGGCCACGACGACGGCGAGACCGGCATGGCCGCCGGCGGTCACCCACGATTTCCGCCCGTTCAGGACCCAGCAGGGGCCGTCCCGGTCGGCGCGAGTCTCGAGCGCGGTGAGATCCCACCCGCTTCCGGGCTCTGATAGTGCGAAGCACGCCTGCACCTGGCCGGTCGCCAGCGCTGGCAGCCATTGCTCCTTCTGCGCCTCCGACCCGTATCGAGAGATGAGAACCGCCGCGTACGCGCCGTGGACGGAGATCTCGAGTGCTGCCGCGGCATCGCCGGCGCCCAGCTCCGCGAGGATTCCGGCGTATGCTGCGTGCTCCAGCGCGAGGCCGCCGTAGTCCTCGGGAACCAGCATGCCGAAGAATCCGAGCTCACTCAGCTCCCGACGGAGACCTTCATCGAACCCGCCTGCAGCGTCCCAGGCCGCTGAACGTGGCCGCAGCACCGAGGTCGAGAACTCGCGCACCAGCGCGGCCATCGGCTCCCGATCATCGACCGACCGCATGCTCCTGACTCCACGGAAAGGGTCCGGCGCCAGGGCGCGACGCCATGCTCGGATCTCCGCCGTCCGCCAGCAGATGCGGGATCAGTCACCAGTCGCCGCGGCGACGCTGCGCCGCGGGTTCATGCGTAAACGTAGAAGCCTCGCCCACTCTTGCGGCCGAGCCGGCCGGCCGCGACGTATTGCCGGAGCAGCGGGCACGGCCGGTACTTGTCCTCACCCAGCTCGCGGTGCAGCACCTCCAGGATCGCGAGGCAGGTGTCCAGCCCGATCAGATCGGCCAGGGCCAGCGGGCCGATCGGGTGATTCATCCCGTGGCGCATGATCTCGTCGATGGACTCCGCATCCGCGACGCCCTCCATGAGGCAGTACACCGCTTCGTTGATCATGGGAAGGAGCACCCGGTTCGTCACGAAGCCGGGCGAGTCGCGTACCACGACGGGGCGCTTGTCCAGCGACGTCGCCAGTTCGACAACGGCCTGCACGGTCGAGTCCGAGGTTTCCATGCCGCGCACGATCTCGACCAGCGGCATGACGGGCACGGGGTTCATGAAGTGCATCCCGGCGACCCGGTCCTGTCGCGTCGTGGCGCCCGCCAACCGCGTGATCGAGATCGAAGATGTGTTGGACGCGAGCAATGCTCTCTCAGGCGCCAGCCGGTCGAGCTCCCGGAAGATGTCGAGCTTGACGCGTGCGTCCTCGGTCACGGCCTCGATCACGAAATCGGCGTCAGCGACGCGGGCCATTTCGGTGGATCCGCGGATGCGGGCGAGCGTTTCCTCGACCCGGCCGGCATCGATGACGCCCTTTCCGGCCTGACGACGCAGGTCGCGCTCGACGATCCGGCGCGCGGCTGCCAGACGGTCGGTGTCGACATCGATCAGCGTTACGTCACGGTCGTGCAATGCGAAGACATGCGCGATCCCGCTCCCCATGATCCCGGCGCCGACCACGACCACGTTACGGATCTCGTTCATGGGCGCTCCCCATCCACTGCGCCACGCGGCCCGAGCCGCCGGTCCACCAGGGGCCTGAGCCTCAGCATCGCGGGATCCGGCCGCACCGCCGGAATCGCCAGGATCAGGAACAAGGAGATCCCCATGGCCACTGTCGCGGCCAGGCCGCCCTCCGGGCCGAACGGGCCTCCAGTGAGGAACGTCGGTTCACCGAGATCACCGCGGTACAGCGGCCTGGGCAGGAAGTCTATCCCACTCACCGGAAGCGCGAGCAGGCTCGCCATGGTCCAATTCCATCCAAGGTGGACGGCCGTCGCGAACCAGAGACTCCTCGTCCGGAGGTACGCGACGGAGAGAAGCACACCGGCCAGGAAGATGTTGATCACCGGCATCGCGGCGACGTTGGGGTTGGCCAGGTGCGCGGCCGCGAACACGCCACTCGCCACGACTGTCGCGGCAATGCCACCGATCGCCTCGACGAGCACCTGGTACGCGTAGCCTCGGAACAGCGCCTCCTCGGCGGCGGCCGCGACCGCCAGCACGACGAACTGCAGGCCGACGGCGAAGAGAAAATCCCCGGCCGTTCCCGGCGCGGATTCATATCGGACCAGCCCCGCAAGCGCCAACGCGCCGACGACCGCCGCGAGGCCACCGCCCCCGATGAAGAGACCCAACCCCAGCTCACGACCTGCCGATGGCGTCCAGGCGAAACCCAGCGCACCCGGCGGCCGGCCATCGAGGAATCCGAGCAGGATCCATCCTGCGAGGAGCGCCGGCACGAGGACAATGATGCCCTGCAAGAACAGGGCGCCAAGGTCGAGCTGTAGCTCGATCCTGGTGAGCAACGCCAGCCCGATGACAACGAACGTCCCGAAGAGGGCCACATACGCCAGCAGACGCCAGCCTGCTCCCACCCGGGAACGATCCGGTGGCGGATGATCGGGATCCGGCGAGATCGGCCTGGTTTCAGGCATATCGCGTTTTTGTCGGACAGGCAGCGTCGGCCGGCCCGGCGAGTGAAATTCCGGGTCGCGGGCAAGAACGATTGCGGTGCGCTGTGGACGCGAGCCGGGAACGGGAATGCCCCAGCGCTTCCCCAGCTCCGCAACAATCAGATTCGCTCGACGGAGAGCGCGACGGCATCGCCGCCACCGAGGCAGAGTGTTGCAAGCCCCGTCGTCAGGTCACGGTCGATCAGTGCGTGAAGCAATGTGACCAGAACGCGCGCACCGGACGCACCGATGGGATGGCCCAGCGCGATGGCACCGCCGTGAACGTTGACACGGTCCCAGTCCCAGCCCAGAGCCCGACCATCCGCCAGCGCCTGTACCGCGAACGCTTCGTTGGCCTCGATCAGGTCGTAGTCGTCGATCGACCTGCCTTCCTTCGCCATGAGCCGGCGGACGGCGGTGACCGGCGCGAAGAAGAGGTCTCGCGGCGCGACGGCGCCCGTGCTGTACGCGTTGATGCGCGCGAGCACCGGGAGCCCGTTGGCCTCCGCATAGGCGAGGCTCGCGACGACGACCGCCGCACCGCCGTCGTTCAACCCCGGCGAGTTCCCGGCAGTCACGATCGGCACCTCTACTTCGGGCGGCAAGTCGCTGACGAATGCGGGGTTCAAACGCGAGAGCGCTTCCAGAGAGGTATCCCGGCGCGGCGACTCGTCCTCGGTGACCGTGGTGCGGCCGCGCGGCGTGTCGACCTCCACCGGCACGATCTCCTCACGGAACTTTCCCTCGTCGATCGCCCGGACTGCCTTCTGGTGTGACTCCAGCGCGAAACGGTCCGCCTCGTCCCGCGTGATCCCGGCCTTCCACGCCGTGTACTCGGCGTGGCCACCCATGTGACACTCGCCGAACGAGCATCGCAGCCCGTCGTAGATCAGGCCGTCGGTGAGCGGTGCGTCGCCAAGCCGCAACCCCCGCCGGAGACCTCGCAGGTAGTGGGGCGCGTTGGACATCGACTCCATCCCGCCCGCGGCGACGATCTGCGCGTCTCCCGCGCGAACCGCCTGCGCGGCCAGGATCACCGCCTGGAGTCCGGAGCCGCACACACGGTTGACCGACATCGCACCGACGGTTTCAGGGAGCCCGCCGTGGAACGCCGCCTGCCTCGCCGGCGCCTGCCCGAGGCCCGCCGAGACGACGTTCCCCATGATGACCTCGTCGACTTCGGCCGGCTCTGCGCCAGCCCGCGCCAGCGCCGCGCGGATCGCGGCGCCGCCCAGCTCCGGCGCTTTCAAGCTCGACAAGCTGCCCAGGAACCTGCCGATCGGCGTCCGCGCCGCGCCGACCACTACCGGGACCCTGCTCTCGTCCATGGCGATCTCCGCTGCTGACCCGCTGCGCGCCGTCGTGTAAGTCCCGTGCCGCCCTCCCGATCAGCCTCGGTGCAGGCCCTGCCTAGTCGGGAAGCAGCACCGGGCGCTTCTCTTCCGCCGGGTCCAGACGCCCCCACGGTCGCACGGGATCGTGCTCGAACACCAGCAGCCACTGCTCGTCGCGCGCGCGGGTGAGGACCCGCCGCTTCGTTTCGAGCGTGACGAGTGGCTCGATGTCGTACCCCATGATCCACGGCAACGGCAGGTGCGCCGTCGTCGGAACGAGATCGGCGAGGAAGAATAGAGCGCCGTCGCCCTCGCCGATCAGGACTGACTGATGGTGCGGCGTGTGCCCGGGCGTCGGGACCATGCGGATCCCGGGGAGGAGCTCCGTCTCACCCTCGACGAAATCGAAGAGCCCGCGGTCCGCCACCGGGTCGAAGTTCAGGGGCAGATAGCTCGCGCGGATGCGTTCGTTGTTCATGTGCGCGAACTCCCATTCCCCGCGCTGAACGACGTACCTCGCCCGCGGGAAGGCGGGTTCGATCGCGCCGTCCGGCGACCGCCACGTGTTCCCGCCCGCATGATCGAAATGGAGGTGCGTATCGATCACCAGTGTGACGTCGTCCGGCGAGTGGCCGGCATCGCGGATCGCGTCCTCGAGCCGGGTGGGCGACCCGTCGTTCTCCAGGCCGTAGATCTCCCGGAACTTCTCGTCTTCCTTGTTGCCGGCCCCCGTATCGATCAGGACGAGGGCGTCCGGATGTTCCACCAGCAGGCACCGCATGGCGAGCGGGATCCGGTTTCGCTCGTCGGCGCGGATCCGTCGCTCCCACAACGGCCTGGGCACCACGCCGAACATCGCGCCACCGTCCAGCCGCTGGAGCCCCGCTTCCAGCACGTGCACCCGGCCCACGCTGGACTCGAGCGTTCGCCGGAGCGGCAAATCGCCGATCCCCGCGACGGTTGCGGCCTCCATCACGCCGGCTCCGCCCGGCGAAGCGGCATCGTCATGCAGCGCGCGCCACCACCGCCGCGCACCAGCTCACCGCCCTCGAAGGTGATGACCACCCGCTCGCCATTCCGGATCGCAGCCTCACCCGCAAGGAACGACGATCCATCGATGATCCGGTACCCCGCCTCACGCTCCAGCTCGCGCATCGTGTGCTCGTTGCGCGAGTACCCGAGGATCACGCCGGGGCGGACCGCTACGAAGTTGCAACCACTCGTCCACTGCTCGCGCTCCTGAATGATCCGCCTCTCTCCACCACATCGAATGGGTTCGAGTGAGAGTCCGACATCACGCAATCCGGAAAAGAGGTCGGCCACCTCACGCATCCCGACCCGTCCGGCGCGATAGTGCAGCACGCTCGCGCGCCCCGGACCCGTGAACATCGGCGGGAATACCACGCAGTGCTCGGGGTCGATCATCGTGAAGATCATGTCGAGGTGGATCATCGCCCGGTCGGTCGGCATGACCACGACGAGGATGTCGCGCACCCCCACGCGCTCGACGAGGCGCTCCGCGATCCCGTCGAACGCCGCCGGGCTCGACCGCTCCGATAGACCCACGAGCAGGAGGTCGTGCCGCAGCACGTGCAGGTCGCCGCCCTCGAGCGTGTACCCGGCGCGCCGCTCCTCGCTACCGTCGTAGATCAGCCCCGGGTTCGCCAGCATCGGATGGTACGTGAAGAGAGCCTTCATGAGGATCTCCTCCGTCCACCTCGCCCAGTGGCGCATCGACCCGATCACCGGAGCCGGGCCGACCACCATCGCGGCGTCGCGCGTGAAGAACAGGTTCGGAAGCGGCGGCAGCTCGTAGCTCTCCAGGTTCAAAGCCCGCTGGAGCGGCCCATCCTCCGCGCGCGTGCCCTCGATGAACATCTCGACGAGCGACGTCGCAGGTGCTTCCATGAGCCGGTGGGCCAGCGGCTCCGAATGCGCCACGTCCATGACGCGCTCGATCAGGAACCCGCGGACCTCCGCCTCGTCGAGGATCTCGTTCAGGAGCTGGCGGACCTGATGGACGCGGCAGAATCGCGAGAGGACCGCGGTGAACACGTCGTGCTCCCGGCGGGCCTCGGACAGGTCGATGATGTCGTCGTAGAGGAAGTCTTCGCGCGTGGCAGGCGTCACCGCCTCGAGCTCCGCTCCCGGCGTGTGACACAGCACGTCTTCCAGCGCGCCGATCTCGGGGTCACACTCAGCCGGGACACTTCACTCACGTCGTCATTCCTCCCGATTCGCCATTCGTGGCCGCTCGCGCCAGGGCGTACGAAACGCCTTCCAACTCGACCACCATGTTCACGTTCTTGAGCACG
>Ga0180220_1002516_pt1 | contig 11631 bp, 8 predicted proteins | sample eDN5th37CBELigBY_FD_151335 | JGI IMG/M metagenome (GOLD analysis project Ga0180220, IMG submission 151335) | Enriched backyard soil microbial communities from Emeryville, California, USA - eDNA 5th pass 37_C BE-Lig BY (version 2) (version 2) | ecosystem: Environmental > Terrestrial > Soil >... | reverse complement strand
CATTCGTGATCGACCTGGCCTGCGACTCCCGTACCTTCAGCAGGTGTTCCAGCCGGTCCTCCCACACTTCGCCGACCCCGTACATCATCGTGGCCGTCGTGTGCATCCCGACCTCGTGCGCCGCCTCGTGGATCTCCAGCCAGCGCGCGGAATCGATCTTCTTCGGCGCGATGAAATCGCGCACGGCGTCGACCAGGATCTCGGCTCCCGCGCCGGGCATGGAGTCCAGCCCGGCCTGGTGGAGGCAGCGGAGCACCTCGTCGATAGGCAGCTTCGAAACTTTCGAGATCAGCTCGATCTCGGAGGCGCTGAAACCGTGGATGTGGATCGGGTGGTGCTCTTTGATGTAGCGGAGCAGGTCCAGATACCAATCGAGCGGGAGGTAGGGATTGTGCCCGCCCTGCATCAGGATCTGGACCGCGCCGAGATCCTTCGCCTCATCGATCTTCCTGCCGATTTCCGCGTAGTCGAGGACATAAGCCTCGTCGTCCTTCGGCCGACGATAGAAGGCACAGAACCGGCAGTCAGTAATGCAGAGATTGGTATAGTTGATATTCCGATCGACGATGTAGCTGACGACGTCACCCGGTACCCTTGCCTTGCGGGCGGCGTCCGCGCGGACTCCTAGCTCCAGGAACGGCGTCTCCCGGAGCACATCCAGCCACTCCTGGATCTCGTGGGCGTGCGGCCGGCTGGCGATCGGGGGCGGGACGTACTCCGGTCGGGGGAGCGACGAGCCGTATCCCGCCGATCCCTCCGCCGAAGGTTCCCTCGTTCGCGGCGCGACGACATCCAGTATCGGGAGCGCCCGACTCGTGCTCAATCCCATCTCCCTCCGTCTGCGTACTCCGGTGCCTCGATCGTGCTGCCCGGGCCGGATTCCGTGTCACGAAGCCGGGCGGCTCCGGCGCTGACCGTAGCGATGCGGCCTCGCGCCCGGCTCCCGGAACGGATCACCACTCCCGGATTTCGTTGTAGAGCGCGTCGCGCTCCATCGGCCGCTTGCCGGCGTCTTTGATCAACCGGATGATCTCGCGGAACGTCAGCCCCTGCGGCGTCGTCGCCCCGGCATTGTGATAGATGCGTTCCCGGACCACCGTACCCTCCAGATCATCGACGCCGAAGTGCAGCGCGATCTGGCTGACCTTCGGCGTGTTCATGATCCAGTGGGTCTTGATGTGGTCGAAGTTGTCCAGGAAGAGGCGGCCAACGGCGAGGTTCTTCAGGTCGTCGAAGCCGGTCGTTGCCGTGCCCGTGCGCCCCAGCGCCTCTCCCAGCTCGTTGTTGTCGGGATGGTACGCCAGCGGAATGTAGGTGAGGAATCCGCCCGTCTCGTCCTGGAGATCCCGCAACATGCTCAGGTGATCGATCCGGTCCGCGTACGTCTCCACGTGCCCGTACAGCATCGTGCAGTTCGTGGGGATTCCCATGCGATGCGCTGTGCGATGTACGTCGAGCCATTCCTCGGCGGCCAGCTTGCGCTCTGCGATCGTCGCACGGACACCTTTCGAAAAGACCTCCGCGCCACCGCCGGGCATCGAATCCAGCCCCGCCGCGCGCAGCCGCTGGAGCACGTTCTCCACCGTTGTCTTCTCGATCCTGGCGAGGTGCGCGACCTCGACCGCCGTCAACGCCTTGATCTCGACGCCGGGGTGGCGCTCCTTGAGCCCGCGGATCAGATCCTCGTAGTACGAGAGTGGCAGCTTGGGGTGCAGCCCGCCGACGATGTGGAATTCGCGGACCGCCGAGTCGCTGCTCTGTGCCGCCTCGGCGAACGCCTCGTCGAGCGACATCGTGTACGCGCCCTCTTCCTTGGGACGGCGTGCGTACGAGCAGAAGACGCACGTCGCACGCAGAATGCAGACGTTCGTCGGATTGATGTGCTGGTTCGCAACGAAGAAGACGCGATCGCCGTTCTTCCGGCGGTTGACGAAGTCCGCCAGCGCGCCGATCGCCAGCAGGTCGTTGCTCTCGAACAGCGCGATGCCGTCATCCCGGTCCAGGCGTTCGCCGTCCAGCACCTTGTCGAAAATCGGGCGGAGACGAGCGTCAGTCGGGGTGACCAGGGGTGCTTCGACGAGCGGCAAGACAGTCATGTGAACCCGGACCGTGCTATCCCGAAGGCGTTACGCGAGGAAGGAGCCCCGCAACAGCGGCGTAGAATAGGCGAGCCCGCGTGCGAGGGCAACCCGCCGGGGAGTACCATCACGAATCCCCGTCGACCACTCGAGCGGCGTCACGAGGCGGGGCGCAGGACCATGGATCCCGCCCCGCCCACTCAGTGACGCCGGTCAGATGGCGAAACAGTAGAGGAGCCCGGCACCGCCCGTTTGCACCAGGTTCTCCTGGCTGCAGCCGGCCGTCGAATGCACCGCGACCCACGATGCGTTGGCGCCGCCAAGGCGGTCATGGTGGCCCACGATGGCGCGATGGGCCGGATCGCTGCTCGTCCAGTTGTTGCAAGTGGTGAGCTGGGCATTCCCGGGGACCACGCGTCCGAACGAATCCGAACCGGTCAGGATGTCGTGCATGTTCGGCTGGTCGCCAACGCCCGGGACCTCTTCCCCGCGCTCGTTCAGCGCCGTCGGCTTCCGGATGTTGTTACGGTCCTCGTGCAGATCGTCGATATTGGACGCAATGAGCTGACCACGCGCGTTGTACCACGGCCCGGTGCCGATCCGGTCGCGTGCGTTGACGGCCGCCTGGTTCCCCGTGGCTGCGACACTGAGATACGCGCGCCAGGTACGGTCGCCAGCCCCGACCGCTTCCGCGAGCTGCTGGCAGTGGGCGTCCGCACCCGCGAGTCCGCCGAGGTCGCCGCCATTGCCCACGCCAACGCTCGTGACGAAGAAGCTCATCGGTTGCTGCTGAGTCTGCTGCGCTGCCGCCGGCGAGCCCCAGAGCCACACAAGGCCAACTGCCGCCGCGATGACTGCCTTCGAGACGATCCTCATTGCGGTCCTCCCTGCTCGTGTTTGGACGTCCGGCCCAGAAACCTCTCTTTCGATGATCTGGATAATAGCGCGCATTCATTGCGCCGCAATCGCGGTCCTGCCGATTCGCAGGTGTCGGCCGGCGGCGTCGCGGCGCATGCGCCCATCCCATTGCGCGCCGTTTGCCGTCACCAGCGCGGCGTCCGGCCCGGCCTGGTACCTGCCTCTCGCCTCTTGACACCTCCGGGCATATGCACAAATTTGTGCACGACTCCTGCGGTGCGGCGGGTCGGTACGGTGTCCATTGGCGCCGCAGGTGGCTGACTCGCCGGTTCGGCGCCGGTGTCTCAGGCAACGAGAGGCAGGCATGTACTCGCGATTCGCGGTCCCTTCCCTTCTCGCAGTATGCACGATCATCGTGAGCGGACTGGTCGTGGCTTCGGCCCGTGCGCTCCCGGATGGAGCGGCGCTCCTTGCCAATCGGGAGTCACTCGGGCGCCTGCTCTTCTGGGACCCGATCCTGTCCGGGGAGATGGACACTGCATGTGCGACCTGCCACCATCCCGATTTCGCTTACTCTGACGGCCGGTCGCTGCCGATCGGCGTCGGTGGCGCCGGACTCGGCCCGGATCGGGTCGACGCATCGGGTGGCCGGATCCCCGTCGTCAACCGGAACGCGCCGACGATCCTGAATGTCGCTTTCAACGGCTTGCAGTCACGGAGGGGACGTCGCGCGACCGGGGCGAATCTCGCGGCAGTGGATCAGGCCCGCGCGCCGATGTTCTGGGACAGTCGTGTACGGAGCCTGGAGGCGCAGGCGCTCGAGCCGATTCGCGCCCGCGAGGAAATGCGTGGTGACGCGTACGCGGCGGAGGTCGCGGTGGACAGCGTGGTCGCCCGCCTGCGGGCGATTCCGGAGTACGTTGCCCTTTTCGAAGCTGCATTCCCCGGCGAGGGACCGATCACGTCGGCGCAACTGGCGGGTGCACTGGCCGCCTTCCAGCGCACCCTCGTCGCGCTGAACAGCCCATTCGACCGCTTCCAGGCCGGTGACCGGGAGGCGCTCACCCCGCAACAGCGCCGGGGACTGGACACTTTCAACCGCGTTGGGTGCGACGAGTGCCACAGCGGCCCTCTCTTCACCGATTTCGAGCTCCACACCCTCGGCGTCGCGGACAACGCGGCACTCGCGGCCCCGGACATGGGCGCGGACGGCCGCTTTCGTTTCCGCACGCCCTCACTCCGGAATGTGGCGCTGACGGCGCCGTACATGCACAGCGGCGTCTTTGCGACGCTCGAGGAAGTCCTCGAGTTCTACGACAACGGCCGTTCCGAGAACCCGCTGGTGGCCACGGGCGGCGGACAGCGGCGCGGTAGGGGCAGCTCCGCCGGCACCGTTGCCCAGGTCGACGGCGACTTCCGTCGGATAGACAATCTCAGCAACCGCGAGATCGCGGATATCATCGCCTTCCTCGAATCATTGACGGATGACACCTTCGACCGGACCGTCCCGGCCAGCGTGCCGAGTGGTCTCCCGCCGGGCGGAAACATCGGCGTGAACGCCGTGGCTGGTGCTGCGGCGGCGGATTAAGAGCCGCCGCCGGCTCACCCCCCTCTGAACACGAAATAAACGGCTCCGACCAAACAAAGACCCGCCCACAGAAAGTTGAGCGAAACCGGCTGCTTCATGTAGAAGATCGCGAAGGGGATGAACACCGCGAGCGTTATGACTTCCTGCAGGATTTTGAGCTGCGGGAGCGCAAATGCCGTGAATCCGATCCGGTTGGCCGGTACCTGGAGGAGGTACTCGAACAGCGCGATCGCCCAGCTCGCGAGCGCGGCCACGTACCACGCGCGGTGGTTGAGGTTGCGCAGGTGCGCGTACCAGGCAAAGGTCATGAATATGTTGGACAGGGCCAGGAGCCCGACCGTCTTCGTCAACACGGACATGGAGATCCACGCGAAGTGAGGGTGACGTAACCTTCAACGTGGAGGAAAGATACGGGGACGCGCGCGGTTGGGAAGCTCCCCCGGCGCGGCGATGAGATCTCACGCATCCCGGGTCGGGGCGGAGGGGCTGCACCGAGGGCGACGACGCCAACGTCAGCCTCATCTGGTGGCCGCCGTTTGCTCGTCAATGTCGCCCGGCCGAATGACCGGAACGGCTGCCTTCATTCCGTGGCGAGCCGGAGATCTCCGCCGTTGTCCCTGGAGAGCACGGATTGGGGATCGATCAGCCCCCGGTCGGACAGCAGGTAAGCGGTGACGTCCCAGTAGTCCTGCTCGGGCAGCGAACCGGGATCGTCATATGGCATGGTGGTGCGGATGTCGGTGAAGACGCGGAGCGCCGTACCCCGGGTCGCAAGCAGACTCGCTGTGAGGTCGCGGCCGATGCCACCCGGCTGGTGACAGACGGCGCACCGCTGCTGGTAGAGCTGTTCGCCGCGTGCGACCTGCGCGCGGGCGTCCTCGGTCCCGCCCCCGCTGCTGCAGCCGGCGAGCCACGCCCCGACCGGCAGCCACAGCGACAGGGGCAGCGCCGCCCGTCGCCCTCCGAATCTCATGCCACTTCGACGGGGTGCGGCACCGGCACGTTCAGCAGGTAGCCCAGTTCGTTGAAAGGCACGTCATCGGGCTGGGTATTCCCGGCCTCGTCCGTTGCCCGGACGAGGAGGTGTTGCGAGCCCGCGGGCGCATCCCAATCGAACTCGAACAGCGTGAAAGCACGGGGGAGCACCGGTCCGACCATTGTCGCGTCGGCCCAGGTCGCCCCGCCGTCGGCGCTCCACTGCACGCGGGAGATGGCGGCGTGCGGCGAGTAGGCGAAGCCGCGGATCAGGTTTCGGCCCGGCGACAATTGCGCGGGCCACGGCAGCGCCAGCGCGCTCTTGAGGGTCAGCTCCGTGATCGGACCGCCCGCAGCCGGCTCGTACTGCTCGCGCGGCCAGTCCGGGCCGGTCAGGACGTACGACTCGGTATTGGTCCGAACCCATATCGGATTGGCTGACACCACGATGCGGCCGACCCACTTGACGGAGTTGCTGCCGGCCCAGCCTGGCACGATGGCGCGCAGCGGGTAGCCATGATCCCGGGGCAGCGTTTCCCCGTTCATGGTGTAGGCGAGGATGGTGTCCGGATCGACGGCCTTGTCCAGCGGCATCGGGCGGCTGAACTCGGCGCCGTCCAGACCCATCAGGTTCACATACGCCGCCGCATCGGAGAGCCCGGCCCGTTCCAGCACGCCGCGCAGCGGAGTCCCGACCCACTCGGCACATCCGGCGCCGCCGGTCCGCCATTGCGACCCGGTTGCCGTGCGGCCGTGGGTTTCAGGAAAAAAGCCACGCCAGTTCCCGGCACACTCCACGTAGGTGATCACGGCGCGTCTCGGTAGCTCCAGCACCTGATCGAGCGAGAGCTCCAGCGGGTTCGTCACCGCGTCCCCTTCCACCCGCAACCGATAGGTCGCCGGGTCCACCTCGGGCGTGGGACCGTGATTGCGGACGAAGAAGAGCTCGTTTGGCGTGATCGTCCCACGGATCAGCTCGGCGGGCGTCTCCAGGTTGGTTCCGTGCTGGATGAACGGTGCCGGGTCCTTTTCCCAGATCCGCTCTGGATTCGAACTCGTATCAGACGGCTGCTGACCGGTGTCGCACGCACCCAGCGCCGCGGCACCACTGGCCGCAGCCGCAGCCGCCAGGAACCGGCGGCGGGACAGGGCGCCTTCGCGAAGTGCGGCGAATAGCCGATCGAGCTCCTCAGGCGAGGGCACCCGCGTGGGCGATTCGTCTTTGTCGGACATGCGGGCAAAATATGCGGGAACGCGCCACGGTTCAAGAACGTGGGACGCCCGTTCCGTGAGCGAAACGAACGGAGCCGACGGGCTGCCAGACGCGCTCATCGTTCATGCGTCGCCGACCGGCAGCCGGACTCGCCTGCGCTTGCTGGACCTGGCCAGGCAGGGGCCTGTACGCGCTTGCCGGGACGCGGGTCGACCGCCGCGTCCTTCGAGGCCCCGAAAAAGCAAACCGCCCGGCCCTCATTCGAGAGCCGGGCGATCCAATGGAGCCGGCGGGAGTCGAACCGTCGGGAAGATGCCACACCAACGCCCATGTTACCAATTGTGCTACAATGCCTTACCGTCGCTACGGCGACCAGGATGTGGGCAAAGGTGTGGGCTGTTGTGGCCAGATTGGTGCTGCTGCGGTGGCATCGCGGTACGACTGAACTCAGGCACGCGATGACGCCTTAGGATACATGATCACCTTTACCCAAGGTGTACCGCTTCCGTCAAGGCCGAGCAGACTACCAGAGCATTTCACTCCTCTTCACGGATGGCGCCCGTGGGCATGCCCAAGCGGTAGTAAGGCTGCCGGCCAAGCGCTGCTCGACAGGATGCTGAGCGCGTCCCGGCACCGCCTCGATGCGCATGTTGGGCGCCACGGCTTGGATGTTGTTGACAATGACGTTGTTCACGAGGCCGAGGAGTCCCTGCCGAGGCGTGCGCTCCGCGATACCTATGTGGGGGCGCTGGCAATTGTTGTATGGCAGCCAGGTCCTCATGGCCGCGATCCGCATCCGCGATGATGCGTAGGGCTGGGCGTACGCCCACTCGCGCACGGCGGTCTGAATGAAGCGTTCGACCTTCCCGTTGGTCCGGGGCGTGTACGGGCGCGTACGCAGGTGGCGGATGCCCTGCTCGCACAACGCCGCGCCGAAGACCCGGGCACGGGGTATCCCGCGCCATTGTTCGTCATGACGCGCTCAACCCGGATACCCTGCGCCTGGAACCACGCCACGGCCCACCGGATGAACCCCGCACACGTTTCGCCTCGTTCGTCGCTCAAAACCTCAGTGTAGCTCATGCGTGTCGCATCATCCACGCACGCATGCAGGTACTCCCACCCGACCCCGCGCGAGCGACGGCTCCGGTCCCTGTGGATCCGGTGTCCCACCCCTCCGATCCGGCCCAGCTTCTTCGTGTCCACCTGGAGCAGCTCACCGGGTCGCTGGCGTTCGTAGTGGATTACGCGTCGCGGCGGATCGAGGCGCTCGCGCCGCTTGAACGCGTGGTAGTTCGTGATGACGATCTTGGCCCGATTTAGCTCCTCGAGCATGTCCGCGGGCACCAGCTCGCGGCTGGCGTAATAGCTGTCCGGGTCGTTCGGCTTGAGCACGCGCAGCCGGTCACGGATCGTGATGCCGGGCGTGACCACGAGGAAGCCGCGCGTGAACCTCTTGCTGCCCGGGTGCCGCACCGCGTTCAGCGTCTGCCAGGCGATGAGCATCGCCATGACCGTGGTCTTGCCCGCGCCGGTCGCGAGCTTGAGTGCAAGGCGGGGCAGGTTGGGGTTCGCCTCCGCGTTGGCGTTGGCGAGGTGCTCGATGAAGCGCTTGCCGGCCTGGTGCTTCGGCGCGACCTCGGTCAGCCAGATCACCGTCTCGACCGCTTCGACCTGGCAGAAGAACGGCCGGATTCCCGCGAACTAGTGGCGCCGCCAGTGCTGGAGCAGCCGCGCGGTCTCCGGCGTCACGCCCCAGTCCGCGGGGTTCGGGATCGCCCGCCATTGGTCCACGTAGTGCCGCAGCTCGTTGATGACCGGTGTCGGGTCGTATTGCTGCTCGGCGGACGAGACGCCAGCGCCATCGTCAAAAACGAATTGTTGCTGCTCGACGCGTCCCTTCTGCTTGCGTGGTTTGGGGATTGGGGTGATGAACTGCGCCGGCCGCCGCCGCTCCACGACTTCCCCGGTCGGCTGCCCGCTGTCATCCAGCTTCCAGTGGCGGGAGGGATACTCATAGGGTGAGTTGAGGATCGGCCGCTCGAAGAAATCCGCGTTCATCGCGTTCTATATCGCTGTGCGTGCTCGAAGTTGGCGTGGCGAAGATGCGTTGCCAGAACGCGTAACCTAACCCTGGGCGGCCCGGCGCGCTCCGCCATTGCTGAACCAAACCCGCTGAGAAGCGGAGCCGGCCGGGTTTCCTAGTCGCCGTCTCGCGACTCGGCAAGCGCTGGCACCGTATTCTACCTTTGATTTCTGGTCACAATATGGCAACTGGATCCGACAGTGACAACTTGGGTGGATACGTCGATGGGGGTCGCACTTGGATTTCGGAGCAAGACGATGTTCAGCGCCAGAGGCCGGGTTCCCTCTGAACTGCGGGATCTCGACGTCTGGGCAGATTGGATACCTGGGGCCGGCAGTCTCCTGCTTCCTGGCCGGTGCCAGCACCGAGTACCTCGGCCCGCTTGGCACGCCAAGCCTTGGGCCAGGTGGCAGTGGCTCGAACCCGCAAGAAGCCAGCCAGGTCTACAACGACGTAGCACATTGCTACACATATACTTATCGCACCACTTATTGGTAGCGGTGTGGGCTCGGGTGTGGGGTGTGGAGGCACCGATGATGCGCAACCGCCCGACTGGATTTCCACATTTCCAGCCGGGCGGCATCTCTCAGATTGCGAGAGTTGGAGCATGGAGCCGGCGGGAGTCGAACCCGCGTCCGCGAACAGATCCCTCAGTGCGTCTACGTGCGTATTTCGCTGTTTGAATCTCGTCCGCCGGGCGGCCAGCGAACAGCCCCCGTCGAACCAGTCACGCTATGTCTCGCCCGTGAGCGGCGCGACGACACGCACGGGCCAGCCCGACTCGATCGACGCTTCCAGCCTCACCTCGGGCGGGTCAGGCTGGAAACGGGCTGGTAAGGTTTTACTTACGCAGCCAGCGCCATGTTGGAGTTGGCACTTGTGACGTTTCCCGCTGATTTACGAGGTTGCGGGACCTCGGCACGCAGCACCGACTTCACTACCCACGTCGAATCCAAGTCGGCCCCGTGAGTGAAAATCTAATCAAGACCGCAACTTCGGTCAACCGAACACGCGTTGTTCGGACCGGCCGGCAAGTCCCTCCCCCGTCGTGACAACGGCCTCGAGGAGAGGGCTCTCAGTGCCTCAGAAGAGCCGCGGCGCAGCCCGCACCCGCGACCGTCGGCCCCTGGTGGTCGTATTCGCGAGGGCGTCGCTCGCGCTCCGAAGCAGCGATTCGGGCTCGGCAACGCAGTTGGGATATGCGGACACGCCGGCGGACGCGGTCAGGTTAAGGTACGTGCCCCGCCATCGGATCGGCCGCGCGGCAATGGCCTCGCACAGCCGCGCAGCCGCCTTCTCCGCACCATCGATGTCGGTTTCGGGCATCATGACGACGAACGACCGTTCGTCGTACCGGGCGGGCGTGTCCGCGTCGCGGGTGGCAACAGCGAGGATGTTCGCGGTGGCAGCGACGGCAGCGTCCCGCGCGTCCCGCGCACGCCCGCCGGCGCCTTCGACAGGGTCATCCAGCCGGACGATCGCGACGGCAAATGGCCGTTGGTAGCGAAGCGCACGCGCACATTCGGAGCGGTACCGTTCTTCCAACGCGACTCGGCCGGGAAGACCGGTCAACGGATCGATACCGCCACCCTGACGCAGCGACCCCAGCTCGAGTGCATGACGGAATTGATACGTGGCGTACGGCAGCACGGCCTCCAGGACGTCGAGACCGTTCTGATCGAGTCGTGGCCGTCCGCTCGTCCACACGATGACGGCGCCCAAGATCTCCCGGTCGTCGCGGAGAGGGTACGCCGCGAGCGCTGTGGGTTGAGCATGCCAGCGTTCGCTCGGTGAAACGGCCGGCAGTGCTCCGGGCACGGGACGACGGTCTTCCCGCACGATCGGCGCATCGTTCCGAATCGCGAGAGCGACCTCGCTCTCCATTTCACCAAACGTGGCGCCAACCGCCGGGCCACCATCCTCGCCAGCGACGACCAGGACGCGGCCGGCAATGCCGTCCCACCGGACCACCGCGGCGCCGGTGGCGCCCGTGACCTCCATCGCCGAGGTCGCGAGCGTCCGGGCAAGCGGCCCGATTTCGAGCTCGGCGGGGATCCGCCCGAGGAATCCGAGCACCCGCTCCATGTGCTCGCGGGCCGCTACGGCGCGCGCTTCCCTGCCGTGGATCCTGAGGACGGCACTCAGGAATTCGGCTTCCTCGGCCATGCTGGCCTGCGTGGTTTCGGCACCCTGTGCGCCGAATTCGGCGGAGAGGATCTGCCTGCGCCCTTCGCGTCCCTCGACCCTGGCGAGCCACACGGCCGCTGCGCCCGGCGCCCACGTCGGCGGCGCGTCCAGTCGCACCGTGAGGCCTTCCCGCCACACCCAGTCGAAAGGCGATGACGACAGCGCGACGGAATCCGGGGTCCCGCCACCGCTCGCGAGCATGGCCCGGGCCAGGTCGTCGTCCTCATCGAGTTGCCAGAGCACGACGCGGTCAGCGCCGAGCCGCCGACGCACGCCGGCGAGGCTCCACTCGAGCTGTTCCAGCCGGCCCGCCGCGGCGGCCTCTGGCGGCGCATCGCTTCCCGCCTCGGCCTCGCTCAGGATCCGGGCCAGCGTGCGCCGCTCGACGGTCGCCCGCCACCGCGTCACCTCGATAAGCCATGCGGCAGCGCATCCGATCGCCGCGAGCACAACCGCTTCTGCAGCGCGAGCGGGTACGATCGACTCCACCCACGCGGCGGTGGCGAGCAACAGGATCGTGCCGACGATCCCGCCCGCGCTGGCCCAGATCCAGGTGCCAACCGCGCCAAGGGTGATGATCCAGCCGACGAGCAGAGGCAGGAGCGGGGACGCGAGCCCGCTCGTGGCGTGGATGGCGAGCTGTATC
>Ga0180220_1002514_pt1 | contig 11634 bp, 9 predicted proteins | sample eDN5th37CBELigBY_FD_151335 | JGI IMG/M metagenome (GOLD analysis project Ga0180220, IMG submission 151335) | Enriched backyard soil microbial communities from Emeryville, California, USA - eDNA 5th pass 37_C BE-Lig BY (version 2) (version 2) | ecosystem: Environmental > Terrestrial > Soil >... | reverse complement strand
GAAGTAAGCCTTTCCGGCGGGTGTCACCGGAGTTGCTCCGGTGAACCAGCCCGATGTGAAACAGTGGGGCCGGAAGTCTGGAAATCATGATCCAGCTTCTGGCCTCGCCGACTTGTCGATGCTGTCGGTGACAGCGTTGTCTGGGAGGAGTTCCGCCGGAATGTCTCGAACCCGGCGGTCCATTCTCTACGTTACTGCAAGGTCATATGCGATGTCCGAATATCTTCTAGAGATGCGCAATATCGGTAAGGACTTCAACGGCGTGAAAGCGCTGGACGGAATTTACCTGAAAGTGCGCGCGGGCGAGTGTGTCGGCCTTTGCGGTGAGAACGGCGCAGGCAAATCCACGCTGATGAAAGTGCTTTCCGGCGTTTATCCCCATAGCACCTGGAGCGGGGAAATTCTCTGGGAAGGCCAGGAATTGAAGGCGACGGGCATCCGCGACACGGAGGCGGCGGGCATCGTCATCATCCATCAGGAACTCATGATGGTGCCGCATCTGTCGGTTGCGGAAAACATCTTTCTGGGATCAGAGCCGACAAGCGGAGGCTTTATCGATTACGACCAGATGAATGCGCGTGCGACGGAACTTCTGGCGCGGCTCAATATTCACGACATCAATGTCGCGCTTCCGGTCTACCACTATCCGGGCGGCAAGCAGCAATTGATCGAGATCGCCAAGGCCATCAACAAGAATGCGAAGCTGCTCATTCTCGACGAGCCGACATCGGCGTTGACGGCATCCGAAACGCGCGTCCTTCTCGATCTCATCAAGGACTTCAAGGCGCAAGGCATGGCCTGCGTCTATATCTCCCATAAGCTGGACGAAGTGGCAGAAATTTCCGATACGGTGACGGTCATCCGCGACGGGACGCATATCGGCACGAAGCCGATGGCGGAACTCACGACGCCAGCCATCATCACCATGATGGTGGGGCGCGAAATGAAAAACCTGTTTCCGCGCGAGCCGCATGATATTGGCGAGGTCATTTTCGAAGCGCGCAATATCAATTGCTGGGATGTGACGAACCCCGACCGCAAGGTGGTCGATAATGTTTCGTTCGCTCTTCGGCGCGGGGAAATCCTCGGCATTGCCGGGCTGGTTGGCGCGGGGCGGACGGAACTGGTGTCCAGCCTGTTCGGCGTCTGGCCAGGCGCTCATGACGGGCAGGTGTTCCTGGAGGGCCGGGCACTGAAGATCCGCACCCCGCGCGATGCGGTTCGACAAGGCATCTGCATGGTGCCGGAAGACCGCAAGAAGGATGGCATCCTGCCCATCATGCCGGTGGGCTACAATATGACGATCTCGGTGCTGGATCGGTTTTCCTTGCGCGGACTGCTCGACAAGGAAGCGGAACTGGCAACGATCCAGCGTGAAATTCTGCGTCTCAAGGTAAAGACTGCCGACCCAATGCTGGAAATCGCCTCGCTGTCGGGCGGCAACCAGCAGAAGGCCGTGCTGTCGAAAATGATGCTGCCGGACCCCAAGGTGCTCATTCTGGACGAGCCGACGCGGGGCGTCGATGTGGGCGCGAAATATGAAATCTACAAACTGATCTTCGCCCTTGCGAAGCAGGGCGTTGCGGTGCTGATGGTGTCATCCGAAATGCCGGAAGTTCTCGGCATCAGCGACCGTGTGCTCGTGATCGGCGAGGGCCGGCTGCGCGGGGATTTCCCCAATGAAAATCTGACCCAGGAGAAGGTGCTTGCCGCTGCAATCGGCAAGCCGACAAGCAATGCGGCCTGATCCGCGATCAACTCTTTGTTTTCACGCATTTCCGGGCGCAAGAACCTGTCTCGTCTTCGCTGGAAATGCTCAAAATATGACCGGTGCATGATATGACGATGACGGGCAAAAGCCTTCGAAAGTTTCTGGCGGAATACAAGATCGTCGCTCTGTTGATCGTGGTTGCGCTCATATGGGCATTTTTCGCGATCCTCACCTATGATCCCGAAATGGGGCGATCGCAGTTCCTGACCGCACGCAATTTCTCCAACCTTCTGCGCCAGATGGCGATCACCGGAATGCTCGCATCCGCGATGGTTTTCGTCATCGTTGCCGGTGAAATCGATCTTTCGGTCGGGGCGCTTTTGGGACTCCTTGGCGGCATTGCCGCCGTCCTCGATGTGCTCCTTGGATGGCCGTTATGGGCGACGATCATTACGGTATTGGTGCTCGGCGTGGCGCTCGGCGCGTTCAATGGCTGGCTGACTGCCTATCTCGGCATACCGTCCTTCATCGTCACGCTTGGTGGCCAGCTTGTCTTTCGCGGCATCGTGCTGGGCATCATGGGCGGCGTCACCATCGCGCCGATCTCGCCGGGATTCAAATATATCGGGCAAGGCTATCTGCCGGGCTGGCTTGGCAATCTCTGCGCCATTGCGCTGTTTGGCGTGCTTATCCTGATGACGCTGCGCACGCGAGCCAGCAAACGCAAGCATAATCTTCAGTTGCTTTCATCCGGCATGGAAGTCGCGAGGCTTCTTGGCATCGGCGTCCTGATCCTTGGCTTCATCCTGATCCTCAACAGCTATCAGGGTGTGCCGGTTCCGGTCTTGATCCTGCTGGTGATCCTCGGTGTCTTCACCGTGATCGCAAAACAGACCGTGTTCGGTCGCCACATCTATGCGGTCGGCTCCAACACAGAAGCGACGCGCTTTTCCGGCGTGAATGTCAATTTCGTCAAGATGGCCGTCTTCGCGCTGATGGGGCTGATGGCGGCGGTGGCCGGCCTGACGACGACCTCGCGCCTTGCAGCGGGTACGCCATCGGCGGGCATGGGCGGCGAACTCGACGCCATCGCTTCCTGCTTCATCGGCGGCACGTCCATGCGCGGCGGCGTAGGCTCCGTGCTCGGCGCATTGGTCGGCGCGCTCATCATGTCGAGCCTCGACAATGGCATGTCCATGCTCGGCGTCGATACGTTCTGGCAGCAGATCATCAAGGGCAGCATTCTTGTTCTGGCTGTCTATCTCGACATCGTATCCTCAGGCGCGCGGCGCGGATGAATTCAGGCGCATCATGATTTGATGCGCCTGAAACAACAATTTTTGCCTGAACAGGAAATGCGCTAACCGCGCTTGAGCGGTTCCAGTCCTAACAGAATGGCCAGAACCGCTCTAACTATTTGTTTTATCGCATTATCCAACGCAAAACCGTTTCACATTTTTGCTGGAAATGCTCTAACCTTCCTCCACGAATACTTCGTCGCGCTTCTTGCGTACCGATGGAAGCAGCACGACCACGAGAACGGCTGCCGCTATGGCAAGCAGAATGGCGCTGATCGGTCGGGTGAAGAAAGTTGCCGGGTCTCCGCGAGACAGGATCATGGCGCGCCGCAGATGTTCCTCCAGCAATGGGCCGAGAACGAAACCGAGCAGCAGGGGAGCCGGTTCGCAACGCAGCTTGGCCAGCAGGTAGCCGATGAATCCGAAGAATGCGACCGCATAGAGGTCGTAGACATTCGAATTCACACTATAAACCCCGATTGAACAGAACGTCATGATAATCGGGAAAAGCACATAATAAGGAACGGTCAGAAGCTTTACCCAGAGGCCGATCAGCGGCAAATTCAGGACGATGAGCATAAGGTTGCCGATCCACATGGACGCAATCACGCCCCAGAACAGGGCAGGCTGTTCCGTCGCGACATTCGGCCCCGGCACAATGCCCTGGATAATCATGGCGCCTATCATAAGTGCCATCACCGGATTGGCAGGAATGCCCAGCGTCAACATGGGAATGAACGATGTCTGCGCCCCGGCATTGTTGGCGGATTCCGGTCCCGCAACGCCTGCGATAGCACCTTTTCCGAATTCTTCGGGCGTGCTGGAAATGCGTTTTTCGACCGTATAGGAAGCAAAGGACGCGAGAATGGCACCGCCTCCGGGCAGAATGCCAAGCGCCGAGCCGATGACGGTTCCGCGCAGGATTGGTGCCGTCATGCGTTTGAAATCGTCGCGTGTTGGCATCAGTCCTGTGACCTTTGCCATCAGCACTTCGCGCGTATGTTCGCTTTCGAGATTGCGCAGGATTTCGGCAATGCCGAACACGCCTACGGCAACGGCAACGAAATTAAGCCCGTCTGCATATTCCGTGATACCGAGCGTGAAACGCGGCGCTCCCGTGTAGATGTCGGTGCCGACAAGACCGAGCAGGAGGCCCAGGACGACCATCGCCAGTGCCTTGACAATGGAGCCATGCGCCAGTGCCACGGACGATACCAGACCCACAACCATGAGCGAAAAATATTCAGCCGAGCCGAATTTAAGCGCGATTTCAGTCAGTGGCGGAGCGAACACCGCTACCAGAAATGTCGAGACAGTGCCCGCAAAGAATGAACCGATTGCCGCGATGGCAAGTGCGGCGCCAGCCCGTCCGCGTCGCGCCATCTGGTAGCCGTCAATGGCCGTGACGGCGGATGAAGATTCACCCGGCATGTTGATGAGGATAGCGGTCGTCGACCCGCCATATTGGGCGCCGTAATAAATACCGGCGAGCATGATCAATGCCGAAACCGGATCGCCGATCTGGAACGTGACCGGGAGAAGCATGGCAATTGTCGCTGTCGCCCCGATACCGGGCAATACGCCGATCAAGGTGCCGAGCAATACGCCGATCAGGCAGAAGCCGAGATTTGCAAGCGTCGATGCGGTGGAGAAACCAAGCGCAAGATTGCTGAAAAGTTCCATGTCGGCCTCCTAGAACGGCCACCACGGCCCGAAACGCTGGTACGGCAGCGCGAGGGCGTAGCTGAACACGATGACGGAGAAGACAGTGATTGCAGCCGCAAGAACCAGTGCTGCTAGCGGCTTCATGCGCATCGAGGCGAAAGAGGCAATGAGGCAGGTCAGGAACAATGACGGTATGAAACCGAGGCCGCGTACCGTGAGGCCGAAGAATATGGGTGCAGGCAGAATGAAGAACAGACCGCGCCATGCGATCGGACCCATTGGCTCACCGGAGACGCGCGTCGCCTGGATAAGTATGACCAGTCCAAGAAGGACTAGTACGCCTGAGAGAACAAGCGGGAAATATCCCGGTCCCATGCGCAGCGATGTGCCCAAGTCCAGACCCAGCGCCTGATAGGCGAAAAAGGCGCCGGTCAGTGTGAGAAGGGCACCGCATAATCCGTTGGTCGGATCGATAGAAAATTTCCTTGAGGGCTCATTCATGGGCTAATCATCTTTCGGATTTGCCGTTGAAAGGGCTATGCCGGGGGCTCGGCATGTGAATGGGATCAGCTATCCCGAGGCTGCGGTTGCGAGGCGGCCTCAGGACATGACAATCAAGGCGCGCCAGATTGCGCACCTTGATTGAGGGCCGCGACGTCAGTCCGCGTATTGTCCGGCAGCCTCGATGATGGGCTTCCAGCGTGCGACTTCGGATTCCAGCTTTGCCTTCAGCGCGGCAGGCGTCGCGTCGGATTCCGATGACGGCTTTGTGCCGAGTTCGGCGAAGCGGGCAACCACATTCGGGTCTTTCAGGGCCAGTTGGAGCGATTTCGACAGCCGCTCGGTGATTGCTGCCGGGGTTCCCTTGGGGGCGTAAATGCCGTGCCAGATGCCCACTTCCATGCCGTCAAGCCCGGCTTCCTTGGTCGTGGGAAGGTCTTTCAGCACGTCCAGACGTTCGGGCGAGGTGACGGCATAGGCCTTGATCGTGCCTGCCTGAATCTGCTTGGTCGTGTTTGTGGTCTGGTCACACATGATATCGACCTGTCCGCCGAGCAGGTCAGTCATGGCGGGGCCGGTTCCCTTGTATGGAACCGTGACGAGCGGAGTTTCAATAGCGCTCATGAACAGCATGCCGCAAAGATGCGAGGCAGCCCCGATGCCCGCATTGGCGACGGTTACGGTATCCTTGTTGGCCTTGGCATATTCGACCAGCCCCTTCAGATCGGTCGGCTCAAGGTCCTTGCGCGCAACGATGGTCATCGGAACTTCCGTAACCAGCCCGACATATTCGAAGCCGTTCAATGTGTCATAGGCAAGCTTGCGATAGAGAGTGGCGCTTGTGGCCATGCCGATATGGTGAAGCAGGAGCGTATAGCCATCCGGGTCCGCGGTTGCGACGCGCCCGGCGCCAAGTGTTCCGCCCGCGCCGCCCACATTTTCGACAATGACCTGCTGGCCAAGGTCCTTGGACATGGATTCCGCGACAAGACGCGTCACGGTGTCGGTAGGCCCGCCTGCCGCAAAAGGCACGACCATGGTAATCGTCCGTTCAGGATAGTTTTGTGCCTGTGCGGTGAAAGTTGCAGCGGAAATGGCAAGTGTCGTCGCCAGAGCGGCGATAGTCTTCATCATAGCGTCCTCCCAGACTATGTTGCGGCGGGCAAGCCCGTATTCTGAATTCAGTTCCCCGCGCCTCTTTGGGCGCTTCGGGCAATCAGATGCGATATTATCAGGTCACTGCAGTAAATCGCTTCCGCACCGGACTTGCTCTTGAATCGGCAATGATTTCCGGCGCGCTTCAAACAGAATGTAGATGCAACCCGGCGGCTTGCCAATGCCTGAGCTTCAACGAAAGCGCTTATACTACCAAAGTCTGGGTAGCTCGCTCTTCGGCCAGATGGTCGACGAGGGATCTGGCGGCGGCGGTCAGTTCCTCACGGGACCGCACGGCGATTACAAGATTTCTTCTGGCCCAGGCATCGGAGATCGCAACAGTCGCGATTGGCAGCGTCTTTCTGAGACGTTGGGCGGCTGTCTGCGGAATGATTGCAATCCCGGCACCGGAAGCCACCATATGGCCGACCCCTTCAAACGTGCGGAGCCTCGTCCTGATTTTGAGCCTGCCGCCCAGACGGCTCGCCTGGCTCTCGATGTGCTCCTGCAAGGCACCGGCTGAAAGGCCGACGAATTGCTCCTGCAGGATATCCGGAAAGCTCACCTGCTTAGAGCTCGCGAGACGATGGTGCTTGGCCGTGATCAGCACCAGTTGATCTTTAGCAAACAGAACCCTTTCCAGACCGGTTGTGTCTGCCGCGTCCGATAATATCCCGATCTCGACAAACCCGCGCAGGACGGCCCGGGCAATATCGGTGCTCTGCCGTTCCTTCAGCTCCACATCGATGCGCGGATTTTCCGCCATCCAGACGGCGAGTTTTGCCGGAAGATACTCCGTAATCGCCGCCGTATTGGCCGCAACACGGATTGCCGTACGCATGGCTTTGGCATGCAAACCCAATTCGCTATGCATATCCGCCATCTGCCGCATCACTGTTCTGGCATGATGGACAAGGGCTTCGCCCGCTTCAGTCAAGGTTACGCCCCGCCGCCCGCGCTCCAGAAGCATAACCTGTCCCGCCGCTTCCATATCGCGCAGACGCTCGCTTGCCGCTGGAAGCGAGAGGCCTACTTCCGCCGCGCCATGGGTGATGCTGCCGGTGTCGGCTACCGCAAGGAAGAGGCGAAGGTCGGTAAGATCAAAGCGCATGCGCGATACTAGCGCGAATCCTGCCTATGGGAAAGCCGAAGGCTGGATGAGGAACTTCCGCATTCCGCCCGCTGGCCAGGTCGCTATAGCAGGGACATGACTTATTCCTTCTCCCTGATCCTCACGATTGCGATTACGTTTCTCTGCGCCGGCTTCGTCAAAGGCGTGACCGGAATGGGACTGCCAACCGTCGCGATGGGCATATTGGGCGCGCTCATATCTCCGCTCGCAGCCGCGAGCCTGCTGATTATTCCCTCCTTCGTCACCAATCTGTGGCAGTTGGTGGCGGGGCCGAGTTTCGGCGCGCTCATGCTTCGCCTTTGGAGCATGATGCTGGCAATTGTGGTGGGGACCATCGCAGGAACCGCGGTTCTGGTCGGCGGAAATATTGCAATCACCACATCGATGCTGGGTTTCTCGCTCGTCGTCTATGCAGCCTATACGTTATTGGCCCGCCAGCTACAGGTGCCGGAAAAGCTCGAGCGTTTGCTATCCCCTGTCATCGGCCTCCTGACGGGATTGATTGCAGGTGCCACGGGAATATTTGTCATTCCGGCAGTGCCCTATCTGAGTTCTCTGGGGCTCAGAAAAGAAGATCTGGTGCAGTCGCTGGGGCTTTCCTTCACTGTTTCGACTGCCGCACTGGGCGTTGGGCTTTCAAGCAGGCAGGCCTATTCGGGCGATCTCCTGTTGATCTCCGTCCTGGCCATCGTTCCCGCACTGGCCGGGATGTTCCTCGGGCAATTCTTTCGCCGCAAAATCCGGCCGGAAAGCTTTCGTCGTTGGTTTCTGATAGGCCTCATGGTCCTCGGACTTGAAATGGCATTGAGACCATTGTTCTCGTTAAGTTGATGAACGGAGAAGGATTTTTCCGTTCCTGCAAGCTGATACGGATTTGCTTTCTTGTTCGAATCCGGCAAGGGCAGGATATTGTCTCACCCCCAAGAGAATAGCCTTCAGCTTCAACGGTTTTTGCTGAAGCCTCCCTATCATCGGCCTGATTGACGGAATGACCCAAAGAGATACCGAACCAAACCAGTCGCGCGCTTTCCGGCTGTTCAAGCCGGTTCTTGCCGGCGCTACGCTGCGGGAACGATCCATTGCCTGCCTCGGCGCCCTGATCGGTATTACGCTGACCGGGTTCATATCGAGCATGTTGCTGGGAAACGGGCCGCATCTGCCTTTGATCGTAGCACCGATCGGCGCTTCGGCAGTTCTGCTCTTTGCCGTTCCGACCAGCCCGCTGGCCCAGCCCTGGTCGATCATCGGCGGCAACACGATTTCGGCCTTCGTCGGTTTGGCCGTCACGCAGTTTGTCGATGATCCGGCGCTGGCAATCGGCCTTGGCGTGGCTCTGGCCATCGCTGCCATGTCCGTCACCCGCAGCCTTCATCCGCCCGGCGGCGCAGCGGCGCTGACCGCGGTTCTGGGGGGATCGGCGGTCGCCAAATGGGGCTTGCTGTTCCCGTTGGTGCCGGTTGCGCTGAATTCCTGCCTTCTTGTCGGACTGGGGATCCTGTTTCACAAACTGTCGCGCCGGAAATATCCGCATGTGGTTGCTGCCGCGCCGGTTAACAAGCACAGCACGGAAGACCTGCCGCCTTCGGTCCGCATGGGCATCCGCGAGGAAGATATCGACCGCGCCTTGTTGGCGTTGGATGAAAGCTTCGATATTGATCGCAACGATCTCGGACGTCTGCTGCGGCAGGTGGAGCTTGAAGTGTCCACTCGCTCGCGCGGGGACCTGACATGCGCCGATATCATGTCGCGGGATGTCGTCAGTATCGACGAAGGTGCAACCGCCAGCCAGGCGCGCGAGCTGATCCTGCGGCACAATCTGCTGACGCTGCCCGTGCGCACATCGGATGGGCGCCTGAAAGGCGTGATCGGTTTGCGCGAGTTGATGCATCCAGGCGATGATTTCAGAAACTACATCGTGGAGGCTCCCACCGCATCACAGTCTGATCCGGTGATGAGCCTCGTGCCGAGCCTCACCGATGGACTGGCGCATGCCGTCGTGGTCATCGACGAAATGCGCCGCATCATCGGGCTCGTATCGCAAAGCGATCTTCTGAGCACGCTTGCGCGTTCGCGTCCCAATGAAAAGCTGGTGCCTTTGAGAGCGGCATGATCGGCTGGCCCGTGCTTCCCTATTGAATTGGAACGGTTTTCCGGGCAGGGTTTGCCGACCCGGAAATCTGCAGCAGGTGTTCATGTCCGTCCAGCGCGCGAGCTTCTATATTCTTCTGGCACTGGTCACCATCGCCTTTGCGTGGTTGCTGCTGCCCTATTATTCGGCAGTCTTGTGGGCTGTTATTCTTGCCGTGGTGTTCTCGCCGGTGCAACAGCGTCTGGAACGTTTGCTCGGGGGCAGGAAGAACATTGCGGCCCTGCTTTCCGTGTTGATGTGCATCTGTCTGGTCATCATTCCGATGCTGGCGATTTTCGGTTCGCTGGTTCAGGAGGGTAACTCCCTCTATCAACGCCTGAGCAGCCGCGAGTTTGACCTGAACAGTTATATTTCCCGCATCCTGGGTGCCTTGCCGGATTCGCTGGAGGAGTGGCTGACCCGGTTTGAATTGGGTGATTTCGCGGAATGGCGCTCACGCATTTCCTCCGCCATCATGCAGGGCAGCCAGCTTTTCGCCGGAAGGCTGGTGAGCTTCGGCCAGAATACACTGCAATTCTTCATCGGCTTCGGCATCATGCTTTACCTGCTGTTCTTCCTGTTTCGCGATGGTGCGGAGCTGGGGCGGAAGATCAGGCAGGCCATTCCGCTCAACGACGATTATACCCGGCAGTTTCTGGAAAAGTTCACAGCCGTCATCCGGGCGACCGTGAAGGGAAATATCATCATCGCCATCATTCAGGGAACGATAGGCGGGGTGACTTTCTGGCTTCTCGGCGTGGAAGCAGCCTTGCTCTGGGGCGTCATGATGACGTTCCTCTCCATGCTGCCGGCCGTCGGCGCCGCCCTTGTCTGGATACCGGCGGCGGCCTGGTTCTTTGCAAGCGGGGAGTGGATCAGCGGCGCTGTTCTGGTCTTCGTCGGCGTATTCGTGATCGGACTGGTCGACAATCTCCTGCGCCCGCCGCTCGTCGGAAAAGGCACCCGCATGCCTGATTATGTCGTGCTGATCTCCACGGTCGGAGGAATTTCACTGATCGGGATCAACGGTTTCGTGGTCGGCCCGCTGATTGCCGCGATGTTCATCGCCGCATGGTCGCTTCTGGCAGAAGAGCAGAAGGGCAACGGTCCTGCCCAACTGCCGAAGAGCTGAACTCAAGCGACCTTCAGTTCCGCGATGGGAAGCCCGGTTTCGGTCATCTTGTTTTGGACGCCGTTTTCATCGAGAAAATGCTTCATTTCGGCATAGGTCTCGAACCAGGCCCGGTTGTATTTGTCGAAAAGAGACTGGTCCCAGTAGTCTTCCAGCCGGAAGGGCTTGTCGCTGAAGACGTCGTAGCTCGGTATCTTGAAGGTTTCTGCAAATTCTGCCGTGCGGCTGTCATAGGTGAAGTAGATGGACGGAACGCCGTTGGCCAGCGCCATCAGGTTGCCGTGCAGACGATAACCAAGGACGAGTTGCTGCTTGCGCACCAGTTCCTCGTAATCTGCAACGACATCCGAGTAGAACATGCGATGGCGATAGAGGTTTTCCATCGTTTCGTCGAAATACCAGTCTGCTGTCCAGCGATGCGCCTTGAGGGCCGCAATGGCCTCTTCCTTCTGCTCCGCTGTTCCGAAGACCATTTTCTTTTCATCGATCTCGCCCTGCGCCATCAAGGTTACATCGAAGCGTTGGGCCATGGATTTGATGAGGTCGCGGTGCCGGGTCAGATATTGCTCGATGTCCTGCGCATAGGCAGGCGACACCTCGCGGCGAACCGTAACGCCGACCTGGGCAACGTTTTCCAGCGGCGGCAGTTTGATGCGCAGATGCTGGTTGTTGCGGCGAAACGCGGTCGGGCAACCGATGACCCGCACATTGCGGATGCCAATATCGTTGAGCACCTGGGCCGTATAAGCACCGCGCACACCTATGGACGTTGTGGAATCCGCGATGATGCGCAGGACCGCCTTCGTCTCTTCGGAAAGCTGTATTTCCCCTCTGACCGGCGCTTGCGCTCCAACGCCGAATGCGATGACCGGCAGTTTCAGCCGCTGCAAAACCGGGATCGTGTCGCGCCAG
>Ga0180220_1002513_pt1 | contig 11647 bp, 8 predicted proteins | sample eDN5th37CBELigBY_FD_151335 | JGI IMG/M metagenome (GOLD analysis project Ga0180220, IMG submission 151335) | Enriched backyard soil microbial communities from Emeryville, California, USA - eDNA 5th pass 37_C BE-Lig BY (version 2) (version 2) | ecosystem: Environmental > Terrestrial > Soil >... | reverse complement strand
CTGGAGTTCACCCACCCCGGCGGCGAGTCGTTCGCCGACATCCAGCGCCGGGTCGCTCCGATCCTGGAGGACATCCGCCGCCGCGGCGAGGGGGAAACCTCCGTCGTGATCGCCCACGGCATCGTCATCCGCGTGGCCCTGGTCGGCCTCTTGCCCGAGTTGGCCCCCGCCGACTTCGATCGGGTGGCCATCGACTTCGCCTCGATCAACGACTTGGCCCACGACGGCGCCGCCTGGAGCGCTCGGACCCTCAACCACGTTGTCGCTCCCTCGGACGCCCGTCCCATGGCCTGAGGGGGGGCGGGTCTCTTGGCGTGGAGCCATTGAAAAAGGCCGGGGGATTTCCCCGGCCTTCGCTCGCTTGGGTTGGTTCGGGCCCAAGGCCCCGAAGCCCCACTCAATAGCTGTCGGACGAGATGACCTCGCCGCCGTTGGTCGAGCCGAGGGCCATCCAGGTCTGCTGCGCGATTGAGTCTTTGATGAACCGAACCGAGCCGTCGGCCATCAGGGTGTTGACGCCGCCGGAATGGTGGCTGCTGGAGACGAAGAGGTGCCCGAAGTCGACCCCGCCGAGGGGAGTGCCGTCCCATCGGCAACCCGAGAAGGTGTGCTGGCTTGAGTTCGGCGTGAGGATGATGCTGGTCAGCGTGAGGCCCGGCGATCCGGTGGCCCACCTATAGCCGCGGTTGCTGTTTTCGCCGGGCTCCGTCTGAACGGATTGCTGGCACGTTTGGGCGGCCTGCATGACGGCGGCGAGATTGGTCCTCGCGTCGTAGAGCGTGTTTTCGGCCGAATTCAGCCCCAGCCCCGAGACGTACTGCCGGTGGCGCTGGCGAAGGTTGTTGAAGTCCCCCGTCAGCGCCTCGGTGTGCGAGATGGTGTTGGAGGTGCCGTCGGTGATGGTGGCGATGCTGGAGGCGGTGTTCCCGGGGGCGAAGACGCCGTTGGTGCTCGCGGCCGAGGCGTCGGTGCCCGTGCCGTACGAGCCGTGGTAGCTGTTGAGGTGGTCCTTGCCCGCGTTGCCGTCGGACGGGCAAAGGAACACCGAGACTTTGGTGTTCCACACCGTCTCGTTGAGCGCCGCCCCGGTCCCCCACCACACGGACCAGTCGAAGTGGCAGGAGTTGTAAACCGGCGTCTGCTCCATGTAGGTCAGGAGCATGGCGTGTGCGCTGAAGGTTCCCCAGCCGGTCTGCTCGCCCACGTTGGCGTAGGCGATGGCGTTGCCCATCGGGAACGATCCGGCGGTCTGGTGATAGTTGTGCATCCCCAAGCCCATCTGCTTCAGGTTGTTGATGCACTGCGACCGCCGCGCCGCCTCGCGGGCCGCCTGCACCGCCGGCAGCAAAAGCGCGATCAAGACGGCGATGATGGCGATCACCACCAACAGCTCGATCAGCGTGAATCCCTTGATGTGTTCTCTTCTCATTGGACGCTCGATTTAAGAATGAGGAATGGCCGAGATCGAAAAAAAAGCGGGTCGCGTGGAGCGCGGTTCAGGAGGCGGAGGCCCTCGTCGGGGCCTTGGCCTTCTTCTTCGCGCCTTTGGACTTCATGTACTCCATCATCGCCTCTTGGCCTCGTTTGTCAGCCTTGACGGCGGCCGGGGACGGCTTGACGGTCGTTCCATCTCCACCGTCGCCGCAGCCGGCGATCAGGACCAACAGACACGCAAAAGGCAACGACGAGACGAGGATCCAGAATCGGTTCATTAAAACAGGGGCTCCCGTTTGCGGCGGGGGGCGCGCGGTCGTTCTCCGAGCCGTCGGCCCGCTTCAAGACCGCCGTTGCGTGAGAAGGACTTGGGGCGTGGCGAGTCGGAGACTCGAAGCCCATGAGTGAGTTTGATTAAGCCGATTGCTTCAAGCGGCGAGCGGGATGATATACCGATTCAAGGCGATAATGCCAAAGAAAAAAGCAATGTGCCAGCGATCCCGCCGGTTTTATCGACAAAATTAAACTTCGGCCCTGAGTCTTATAGAATTCGTTCAAATGCCGGTTCACGCGGGGGAGAGGTGGAGGCCGGCTCGACTCCGAACCATTTCATCGCGGCGGCATGGCGATTGCGGCCGAGGTTTTTCGTTGCGATTCCGGATGCGGCGAGCCGGGCGGCGAAGGGGCTTTTGAATTGGAGATTGCGGCAAAGTCCGCGGGCTCCCGAGGATTCGATCCGATCTTGTCTCGTGTGGTCGTCGCTTGCGACGATGTGCGGGGACGAATCGATCGGGCGAAGCCCCATTGAACGTATTTTCGCGGAGGATTGCATCAAGATGGCCGAGCTCCCGAAGGGACGCGATCCCAAGAAGCCTTCCGACGTGGCCGCGGCCGAGGGTCTCTTTGAAGACGCTCCCGCGAGGGCCCCAAAGCGCCCTCAAGTCTCGCCGGGGGAGGTGGAGGGCTTTGAGTTGGCCGACGCCGAGCCGGCGCCGGCGGTCTCGCGCCCGGCCGTGCCGGCTTGGGAGATGGACGCGGAGCCGGTTTCCCAACGGCCCCGCGCGGCTCGCCGGTCGATCTCCGCCTCCGAAGTCGATCAGATCTGGACCCGAGGGGCCGAATGGGGGCCGGAGTTGGTGGTCCTTGGGCTCTGGGCCCTCTTGATCCTCTTCCTGCTCTATTTGACCTTGGGCGGCGGCTATTACATGATGGCGCTGACGGTCCTGGCGCTGGGGGTGCTTGGAGGGGGCGTCCTCTGCTATCCGCTCTTCATCACCATGGAGCGGCCGGTCCGGATGTCCCCCGAACGGGCGGCCAAGGATTTTTACGAGGCCCTCTCGCATCATCGCCCGCACTACCGGCGGATGTGGCTTCTGCTGAGCAACGCGGGCCGAATTTCGTCGAAGTTCGCCTCGTACGAGGGCTTTCGGCAGTATTGGACCGACACGCTCAAGCGGCTTAAGAGCGGACGCGCGGGGGCGACAACGCCCTTGATGTTCCAGGTCTCCGGTTTCCAGGATCAAAAGGACGAAGAGAAGACGGTCGCCGACGCCTCCTGGACCGTTTCGGTCTACGTAAGGGGCCAGCGCGAGCAGGGGCCGATTGAGACCCTGACGATGGAGTCGACCTTCTCCAAGGGGCCCGACGGAATGTGGTATCTCGACCAAGGGACCTTCGAGGCGCGGCCCGCCGGGCGTGGGAAAGCCCAGCGCGGAGGGGAAGCGACGCCGTGAGCGAGGGAGGAGAGAACGGCGGAGACGAGTCGGTCGAGGCGATCGCGGTTCGAGGGGCGCGGACCCACAACCTCCGCGGCGTCGATCTCGACGTTCCCCGCGGCCGGCTGGTGGTCATGACCGGGGTGAGCGGTTCGGGCAAAAGCTCGCTGGCCTTCGACACGGTCTTCGCGGAGGGACAAAGGCGATACATCGAGTGCCTGTCGAACTACGCCCGGCAATTTCTCGACCAGCTCGAACGGCCCGACGTCGATCAGATCGACGGCTTGCCGCCGACCGTCGCCATCGACCAACGCGCCGGGCAGTCGAGCCCTCGAAGCACCGTCGGCACGCTCACCGAGATCAACGATCACCTGCGGCTCTTGTACTCACGACTTGGCGTTCCCCACTGCCCCGGCTGCGGCTTGCCGATCCGCGCTCAGACCCCCGAGCAAATGGCCGCGGTGGTTATGGCCCTGCCCGAAGGGCGGAAGCTGATGCTGCTGGCCCCCCTGGTTCGAGGCCGCAAAGGGGCCTGCGTTGAGGCGTTTGAGGCGATCCGTCGCGCGGGCTTGATCCGGGCCCGGGTGGACGGCGAGGTCGTCGAGGTCTCCGACGAGTCCCCCAAGCTGGCCAAAACCAAAAGCCACGACGTCGAGGCGGTCGTCGATCGCTTGGTGGTTCGCGATGGGATCGGCCCCCGGCTCGCCGAGAGCCTGGGCATGGCGCTGAAGCTTTCCGAAGGGCTCGTCACGATCACCACCGAGGTCGACGGCCGTTGGGAGGACCGTCTCCTCAGCATCCATCACGCCTGCCCCGGCTGCGGAATCAACCTCCCGGCGCTCGAGCCCCGCGACTTCAGCTTCAACAGCCCCCGGGGCGCCTGCCCCGCTTGCGACGGCCTCGGCGTGGTGGCGACGGCGGAAGCCGACCGGGCCGACTCCGAAGCTCCCGAGACGATCGACGACGAAGTCTCATGCCCGGCCTGCGGCGGATCTCGGCTGAAGCCCGAGGCCCGCGCGGCGCGGGTTGGGGGCAAGTCGATCGCTCACGTCGCCGACCTTCCGATCGACGACGCGGAAGCCTTCTTCGCGGGTCTCCAATTCGGCGAGGGAGACGAGCCGGTTGCCGCCCCTTTGATTCGCGAGATCCGGAGCCGGCTCCGGTTCTTGTCGGAGCTTGGCCTCGGCTATCTGACGTTGGGAAGGGGCTCGCGAACCCTCTCCGGCGGCGAGTTGCAACGGGTCAGGCTGGCGGCCCAGCTTGGTTCGGACTTGGCGGGCGTCTGCTACGTCCTGGACGAGCCCACCGCCGGCCTCCATCCCCGCGACACCGACCGGCTTCTCGGCGGGCTTCGCGAGCTGGAGCGGCGGGGCAACAGCCTGATCGTCGTTGAGCATGATGAGACGGTGATTCGGGCCGCCGACTGGTTGATCGACGTCGGCCCCGGCGCGGGGCCCGACGGCGGATCGATCGTCGCCGTCGGAACCCTGGAGCGGATCCTCGACGCGCCCGACTCGATCACCGGACGCTGGCTCCGGGGCGACTTCCGGGGGCGTCGCCCGCGTTCCGATCGGCTCGAAAAATCTCCGGGTTGGATCACGATCGCCGGCGCGGGGGTTCACAACCTGAAGGATGTCGAGGTTCGAATCCCGCGCGGGACGTTAACCTGCGTGACCGGGGTGAGCGGCTCGGGCAAGAGCACGCTCGTCCACGACGTTCTGGCCCGGAGCTTCCGACTTCGGGATCGAGACTCGTCGCCCCGCCCTCCCGAATTGGGACGAATCGACGGCTGGGAGGCGCTCAACGCGCTGATCGAGGTGGATCAATCGCCGATCGGTCGGACTCCGCGCTCAACTCCGGCGACGTTCACCGGCGTCTTCGACCAGATCCGCCGAGTCTTCGCGACCACCCGCGAGGCCCGGATGCGCGGCTACGGCGCGCCCCGGTTCAGCTTCAACGCCAAGGGGGGCCGGTGCGAAGTCTGCCGAGGCCAGGGGCGCCGGCGGATTCCCATGCACTTCCTGCCCGACCTGTTCGTCGTCTGCGAGGAGTGCCGTGGAAAGCGGTTCAACCGCCAAACGCTGGAGATTCCGTTCAAGGGCAAGTCGATCGGCGACATCCTCGACCTGCGCGTCGACGAGGCCCGCGAGTTGTTCGACGCGCAACCGCGCGTCTTGCCGGGCCTGAACGCGCTTCACGACATCGGCCTCGGCTACCTGACGCTCGGCCAGTCGAGCACCACCCTCTCCGGGGGCGAAGCCCAGCGCGTGAAGCTCGCCGCGGAGTTGGGGCGGACCTCCAGGGGAGACGCCCTCTATGTCCTCGACGAGCCGACCACCGGCCTCCACTTCGCCGACATCGACCGGCTGCTCTCGATCCTCGGCCGGCTCGCCGATCAGGGAGACACCCTGATCGTCATCGAGCACAACCTCGACGTGATCGCCGCCGCCGATTGGGTCATCGACCTCGGCCCCGACGCCGGCGCCCGGGGAGGCCAGGTCGTCGCGATGGGAACCCCCGAGGAAGTCGCTAATACGCCCGAGAGTCTTACCGGAGCCTATCTAAAGGATCGGTCGCCCGCTTGAAAAGAGGCCGGAGGCCGCGTCTTCTTCGTTCACGCAAAAAAATTCACCAGGCCGTTCAAGCCTCCCGATTGGAGTGCCTGGCCAAAGCCTCATGCAAACTGTCAGAGGTCCTCTCTCGATCAGGCCCGCTGAACGGTATTGAGGTTAGGGGCGATGATGAAGTTTCTTTGCCGCGAACTTGCAGAACTGGCCCAAGAGACTTCCCACCGCAGCCGGTATGGCGCCCAAGAAGAAAATCCCGAGAGCATACAAGCATGTAGCGGCGAGCCATTGCATGATCAGCGAGTTCGGGTTGTCTGGATTGGCGGGGGCCTTCCCAGACGCGACGCCGATTACCACAATCGCGGCACAGACGACGACCCCCGAAACGACGGGAGCCGAGACGGTGGTGAGCAGCCAAGAGAGTCGGTCGGATCGGCCGAGCCAGACGCCCCAACAGGCCCCGATCGCCAGGGGAGCCCAAATGGTGATGATCGGCTCCATGGTTGCCGTTCCTAAGCGGTTTTCCGCCAGAGAGTTGCGTTTTTGATTTCGTCTGGTCGGTCGCCGCTTGCGCCGAAGGATGAGTAATCTTGCCCACGGGAGACGGTGGACGGCGCGGCCAAGTCGGCGCGGTGAGAATCCCCGACGAGGTGACCGCATCTCTGAGAGCCTCACCGGGGCGTATCTGAGGGAGCGGTTGGAGACGTAACGCGAACGATCCCTTGTAGCCGGCCTTGTGACCCCGGGACGCGGGCCTCGGCCATCCGACGCCGGTCACCGGCCTCGCGGAGGCCGGCTACAGAAGACTGCGGCGCATTCGCGAAACGGGGGATCCGTCCCCCCCGAGGCATCCTGCCCTTTTTTCAAAAGGGTGGTCGATCAGGGGGTTCCGCCCATCAGGACCTTGATGATGTACAGTTCGAGCTGCTCGTACTGCCGGTTGGCCCGGAACTCCTCGATCTTCTTTTCGTCGACGGCGCGAACCACGTCGAGCAGTCGGAGGAAAATTTCGCGGGAGTTGGACAGGTGGATGGTCGACTCCTCGAAGACGGTCGTCCGCATGGCTTTGACGTCGAGGCCGACGCATTCGCCGTTTTGGCCGTAGCCGTTCTTTTCGAGGACCCAGACCTGGTTGAACGCCCGGCGCAGGTCGACCGAGCCGAAGCTCTTGTCCTGGTCGTACTTCATCCCGTTCTGGTCGTTGAGGTGAACGCTCCAGAGCTTGCCGTGATACATGGCGAAGGCCATGTCGTCGGCCGGGTCGAGCCCCGCCAAGAGCGAGTGGGCGGTTTCGATCAAGACGCCCGAGCGGCTCGGGTCGATCGTCTTGTAGCCCATGGCCATCATGTGGCCCACGGTCGGCAGGTACGACTGGTCCATCGGCTCGTTGGGCTTGGCCTCGCCCATGATCCGAATTTCCTTGTCGTGCTCAAGGAGCGTGTTCCAGGCCTCGACGATCCGGGCGTGGGCCGTCTTGGCGCACTTGGACTCGCGGGCGTAGGTCCCCTCGCGGGCGAGCCAGAGGACGTAGTTTTTGCAGCCGATCTCCCGGGCGATGTCCACGCACCGCTTGGCCCGATCGATGGCGTACTTGCGGTCGTCCGGGTTGTTCGAGGTGAACGCGCCGTCGATCGTGCGGGGATCCTCCCAAAGCCGGGGAGCGATGATCTCAACGAACAGCCCCTCGCCGTCGAGGATCTTCTTGACCTCGGCCACTCCCTTGAGCGTGGCTTGCCAATCGAGGTCGGCGGGCACGATGTCGTCGTCGTGAAACTGGACCGCGTCGAATCCGATCTGCTTGTAGGTCTTCAGCTTCCGGGCGTACTCCATCTCTTGCCGTACGGGAGGGCCGAACGGGTCGGCGCCGGTGCTGATGTTCCAGGGTCCGAACGAGAAACGGTAGGTCGTCGGCGAACTCATATTTGTCCAAGGCTCCATGCGGCTGGCTGAAGAGGATGCGGCGCGCCGGCCGTCCGCGCCAATGTCCCGTCATACCCGATGAGGCGGGTCCCCTCAATGGTGTCGTGACCGTTGAGGGCGAGGAACGCCGAGGAGGCGGGTTGACGCCGATCCGCCGCGGCGGGGATGATCCGAGGGAGGGCCGGTCCCGCGGAGGCGCCCGCGTCCCGTCGCCCGACGCGGCGGAGTTCCCACTTGAATGAGAAGGAGGGGCGGAAGCTCATGACATCGACGTACGTTCCCGAAAACTTTCCTCCCCAATGGCTTCCCGAGAAGGTCGACCTGACGACCTGGGAACGGATCGAGCCGTGGTATCAAAAACTTCTGGCCGAGCCGGTCGACACGCCCGAACAGCTTGAGGCGTGGCTCTCGGCCGCGGGGGAGTTGAACGCGGCCGTCGGTCAGGAGGGGGTCGCCCGGTACGTCGCGATGACCTGCCAAACCGACGACCCCGACCGCGAGGCCGCCTATCTGAGCTTCGTCCGCGACATCGAACCGAAGCTCAAGCCGTACCTGAACGAGGTCCGCAACCGCTATCTCGACGCCCCTGGCCGCGCCGGGCTTCCGGAATCGCGTTATCACGTCTACAACCGTTCGCTCGAAAATCGGCGAGCCCTGTACCGCGAGGCCAACATCCCCCGCGAGACGAAGCTCGCCGAGCTTGAGCAGCAATACCAGAAGATGATCGGCGCGATGACGGTCGAGTTCGAGGGACAAGAGCGCACCCTGGCGCAGCTCTCGCCGTTTCTGGAGCGGACGGATCGCGGCGTTCGTCAACAGGCGTGGGAGCTGGCCGCGAATCGTCGGCTGGCCGACCGCGACGCGCTGGATGATCTGTTCGACCAGATGAAGGCCCTGCGGATCGAGATCGCGCGCGAGGCCGGTTTCGACGACTTCGTGGCCTACTCGTTCAGAAACCGCGAGCGGTTCGACTACGACGCGGCCGACTCGATCCGGTTTCACGAGGCCGTGGAGAAGGCCGTCGTCCCCCTGGCCCGCAAGATCCAGGAGACGCGCCGGGAGGCCCTGGGGATTCCCGCGCTGCGGCCCTGGGACCTGGCCGTGGATCCGCTCGGCCGCGAGCCGCTCAAGCCGTTCGAAGACGTCGCCAAGCTGGCCGAGGGCGCCGAGTCGATCTTCCGCGCCGTCGATCCCGAACTGGGCGCTCAGTTCGCCTTCCTTCGCGATCGGAATTTGCTCGATCTGGCCAACCGCAAGGGGAAGGCGCCCGGCGGCTACCAGACGACCTTCGAGGCCGATCGACTGCCGTTCATCTTCATGAACGCCGTGGGGGTGGATTCGGACGTTCGGACCCTCTTGCACGAAGGAGGGCACGCCTTCCACACCCTGGCCGCCCGGGGCGAGCCTCTGGCCGCCTACCGCGACGCCCCGATCGAGTTTTGCGAGGTCGCCTCAATGACCATGGAGCTGCTCGGCGCGGCCGCTCCCGACCCCTTTTACGACAAGGCGGGCGCCGAGCGGTCGTACCGGGGGCTTTTGGAGGGGATCGTCACCATCCTTCCCTGGATCGCCACGGTAGACGCCTTCCAACATTGGCTCTACACGCACCCGAACCACACGAGGGACGAGCGCCGAGCGGCCTGGAGGGGGTTGGTCGAACGGTTCGGCGGCGACGTCGATTGGTCGGACCTGGAGAACGCGCGCGACCATTCGTGGCATCGCCAACTCCACATTTTCTTGTATCCGTTCTATTATATTGAGTACGGCATCGCCCAACTTGGCGCCTTGCAGATTTGGCGACGGAGCTTGACCGACCGGGCCGGCGCGGTGGCCTCGTACCGATCGGCCCTGGCCCTGGGCGGCTCGAAGCCGCTGCCCCAATTGTTCGAGGCCGCCGGCGCGCGGTTCGCCTTCGACGAGGAACTGATCGCCTCGCTGATGGCCGCCGTCGGCGAGGAGCTTTCCCGCCTGGCGCCCTGAGCCCGGCCCGCGGCTTCCGGCTTGAGTCCTTCGGCGTGAATTTTGCGACTCGCTTCGCATTGATTGAGTCTCGACATTCTGACGGGAGACGCCGATGACCGTTGAACCGGAGGCCGCGGGCGACGGCTCGCGGGAGAACAGGCCCCGTTGCTCGGTCTGTCCGTCGGTGTCGATGGTGATCGCGCTGGCGTTTTTGGCGGCGTCGGCCTGGCTTTGGCTGGGCGTCGGCGAGCGGTCGTCGCCTCCGGTGGTCGGGTCGCGATTTCCTCCCACCCGGCTCGAACGGCTCAAGGACGCCGACCCGTTATTGGTGCTTGGTCTGGAGGGGCGCGTCACCTGGCTGGTCTTCCTCCCGATCGACGCGCCCGGGGGCCTGGAGTTGCTCGCCCAACTGGAGCCGTTCCAGCGGCAATTTCGATCCAACCGCCGATTCTCGCTCATCGCGGCGACCGTCGGTTCGAATGGCCCGGATCATCCGTCGGCGACTCTGGAGGGATACCGGGGGCACCTTCCGCTGTACGTAGCCGACGGAGACGTTCAGCGCCTCTTCGGCGTGGACCGGGTCGACTCTCCCCGACACATTCTGATCGGCCCCCGGGGGCGAATTGACCTGATCGCCGATGGTTCGAGCCGGGAGACCATCGACCGAGTCGCCCGACGGACGAGGCTTTGGCTGGACGCCCTGGCGCCGCCGCGCGACGCGCGCTTCTTTCTGGCCCGGGGCGATTAACCGGCGAAGACGACCCGCCCGCTCTGGAATGTCGGGGGCTGTTGGGCTACATGAAACGTCGGAAATTTTAGATAATGGACGCGCAACGATCCTGAGCCCAAACCTTGGCGGGTCCGCCAAGAGGGGCGATCGCTTCGCGTCGTTCAACGATCCCAAAACTTAACGGAGTTTTGAATGTCCGCCTCCCCGAGTTCCCCTTCACAGGTCAAGCCCCAGCCGACCGGCCGGACGATTAGCCGCGTGGCCGTTCTGTTCGCGGGGGGGCCGGCGCCCGCCGCCAACGCCGTGATCTCCACCTGCGCCGCGTCGTTCGTCAATCACGGCGTCGAGGTGTTCGGGATCTTGAACGGGTACTCCCACCTGCTCGAATTCGGCCCCGACCATCCCTTGGAGGAGAATCGCGACTACGTCCGCCTGACGGCGAAGCGGCTCCGCCGGACTCGGAACACCCGGGGCATCATGATCGGCACCGCGCGCTCCAATCCGGGCAGGGCCATCGATCATCCCAGCCACCTGAGCGACCCGAAGCGGACGGCCCCGATGCGGACGGTCTACGAGGCGCTGAAGTCGCTGGGGGTTGACGCCCTGGTCTCCATCGGCGGCGACGACACGCTCAAGACGGCCAACAAGTTCAAGCTCTTCCAGAAGACGTTGCCGGAAGGGGAGAAGCGGATCTCCGTCGTCCACGTCCCCAAGACGATCGACAACGACTACCGGGGCATTGACTTCACCTTCGGTTACTTCACCGCGGTCGAGACGCTCGCCGAGGAGATTCGCAACCTCTTGGCCGACGCCGAGGCGACCCGCGGTTACTTCATCGCCGAGTGCATGGGCCGAAGCGCCGGCTGGCTCGCCTATGGGGCGGCCATCGCCAGCGAGGCGAGCATGGTCATCAGCGTCGAGGACATGACGCCCGACCTTTGCCTTGAGGAGACGCTCACCGACCCGAAGACGGGCGTCGCCACCAAGCGCAAGATCATGAACATCGAGAGGTTCGTCGACCGGATCGTCAAGCTGATGCTCGCGCGCGAGCAGGTCGGCAAGCAGTTCGGCGTTGTCGTCGTGGCCGAGGGGCTGGCCCAGTACCTGCCCAGCAGTTATCTGGAGGGGGTCAAGTTCGACGACCACGGGCACATCTCGCTGGCGTCGACCAACCTCTCGCGCCTGCTGGTCAAGCTGATCGACAAGGAGTACCAGGCCCGAACCGGGAAGCATCGGCGGGTGGTCCCCCTGCAACTCGGCTACGAGTCGCGCTGCGCCTTGCCCCACGCCTTCGACGTCATGCTGGGCAGCCAATTGGG
>Ga0180220_1002511_pt1 | contig 11650 bp, 11 predicted proteins | sample eDN5th37CBELigBY_FD_151335 | JGI IMG/M metagenome (GOLD analysis project Ga0180220, IMG submission 151335) | Enriched backyard soil microbial communities from Emeryville, California, USA - eDNA 5th pass 37_C BE-Lig BY (version 2) (version 2) | ecosystem: Environmental > Terrestrial > Soil >... | reverse complement strand
CTAATAACGTAGCCGTTACTGGTTGCTCTGTAACCAAGAATGGCGGCGATGCTTATTGTGATACCACGAAGCCGGAGGCAACGTGGGATGTGACATATCCATTGATTACAGGCTATCCAACCAAGACCAGAACGGTGTCTTGGACGGACTCAGAAGGTAAACGACATACTTCTACGGAAAGCTACACGGATTACAGCGACCCGATTTGGGAGAATCGAAAAGTAACCTATAATGAAAAGCTGACGGTTACCGCTGAACTAAATACAAAGCAGGGGATCCCTACAGCCCCGCCTTGGAAGCCGGAAGAAGCGAAGGAATCGGATCGGGAAAGTCGCGGATCATGGGAAATCATTCCTTGGGCTAAGGAAAATGGTTTGAATCCAAATGAGGTTACGCGTGCCGGTTATGGTGTAGAGATCAAAGCAACGACAAAATACACCACAGATTGGGAAACCAAAGTCCCTAAAGGCTTAGAAGGAACGGCTAAACCCATTGGGGGTGAGCTAAAAGGGCCTACTGAGGTTAGGGTTTATATTTGGGACACCAACGGTGATTATGTGACCAGCATTGGTCTAGTTAAGACAGGTGGAGATGATAAAACAGCAACATGGGAGCTTCCAGAAGAGCATTTCAAATCGAAGTTTCTTGACATCTATGAACGAAAATTTTATACGGATGTCAAAGCTCCCGATGGAGAGTATACGTTTAAAATTGTAGCCATGCACGCTGGACAGAATGACTTATCCTCTTGCATCATCAAGAAAATAACCATTTACGGTAGCATGTATGATGATTGGCAGACGAAGCGAGATACATCGGAGTGGTACAAATAAGGGCATTGCATGTATGTAATTTCAGATTTATAATAAAAATAAGAAAGGGGCGGCGGTAACCGTCCCCTGCAACAGACGCTTTTAAGGGCGGTTCGGCATTAAGAAAAGATAATGCTTATTAAGAAATAAGACCGAAACCTTTTCTCAGGAGGGGCGGTCTATTTCTTTTGGTTAAGGATCGCTAAAACAATTGTAACTACCAGCGTCAGTAGCGCGATAATTAGCGAACTGAAACCGATCATAATTGTTAAAGCGTCTTTAACTTCCATGGCATCACCTCCCTTCCGAGAGGTTAGCCGACCGCCCATATAGCCTTTCTGTTGCAGTTTTAATTATATCATAGACGACCTCAAGCAGTCTCTTCGGAGGCTGCTTTTTCTATTAGTAGAGGGTTAGGTAGTAGAGGGTTAGGAGGAAGAACATGAACAATTTACTGGAGTCGATTCCGCTGATAATTCTGTTAGGGGTAGCCACGTATACAGATTTGCAGTATAGAATCATACCTGATTGGTTGAGTGGTATAGGGATTGGATATTTCCTTATATTTCGGCTATTCCATAATGAACAACCTTTTTATTATTTGCTAGGTGTTTTAATTGGAGCAGGCTTGCTTTATGTATTTGCTGTCTTAAAACCTGATTCATTTGGTGGTGGAGATATTAAGCTAATGGCAGTGGTAGGTATGGCTCTTGGCTGGCAGCAAGCAATGTTATTTTTGATTATTATGCTCACGTTTGCTTGGTTATTTGCTATAGCTTTCAAATGGGCTAGGGATGGAAGAAAAAAACTTCCATTAGCACCGTTCTATTTAACGGCATATTTTCTATTTATAATTGGAGGAATATGAGTTATTGAAAAAAAATAGAAGAACTTTGGATGTATTTTTTAGTAGATGAAAATGATCGTGTAGTAGAGCAAACCATGCGCAAAATGTTAGAAGAGCAACGTAGAAGATTGATAAGAAGATGAACAAATACCGTTCAATAGCCTCTACCTGCGGGTAGGGGCTTTTTTTGTTTTGCTAAAGGTTGAAGGGAGGTAGACGATCTTGATGAGCAGAGAAGCCATTTTGGATGCGCTACTATCGGCTACTGCTGAGAACGAAAATATGATGTGGATGTTGGCAGCACTTAGAATGGCAGAACGACCTGTACAGAAGGAGCAGCTAAGGGATGTAACCAACGCCTTGTACAAAAAGATACATCCTGATGTAGAGCAGGAGAAGTTGCCGATTAGATCAAGGCATTTGCTGGATGAAGCGGCAGCGATGTTAGAAGGAGCATCGCTGGTTCAGGTAGCTGAAGTAGCAAAATCCAAGCGATACACATTATCCCCATTAGGGGAAGAACTACTCAACTATAGGCAATATAAGCTGATGCAAGAACGAATCAAACGAAAGGGAGCGGAGCAATGAATATCAGTTTGAAGTATGGTTTTCTGGGGTTAGGGATGGGAGGAACTTCAATTGCTCATGCATGTGCTGGGATGCGGTTATCTGCCAAAAGTGAGCAGCGTCCTTATACGGCCTTATTGATTAACAGTAATGAGATGGATCTTCTCAAACTTCCAGATTATCCGAATATTAAGAAAATCAAGCTTCCTGGATTTGAACGTGGGGTAGGTCGGGATATTCAGCTTGGGCAGGAAGCATTCAATGTTCACAAGGAAATTATTGCAAAGACACTGCAGAGCTACTTTAATGACCGGGATTACATTTTCATCTGCTGTGGTTTAGGCGGTGGTACAGGAACAGGTGCGGTTATTGAAGCTGTTCGTCTGCTTCATGGAAAGGGCTTTGCAGGGCGATTTGGTTTGTTGCTTACGTTGCCACGTCGAGACGAAGGTCGGAAGGTTCTAGACAATGCCTTGCAACGTCTGCAAGTGATTAAGCGGGCGATGCAAGGCTTAGGAGCGATTGTTGTAGTGGACAATGAAAAGCTGTTCCAAACTGGCTTGAATAAAAATCAGAGTGTGGAGGATTTCATGAAATCATGTAATCGCCATGTGGCACGGCTGCTCCACGATCTGAACACTGTCACAGCCAGCTACAAGCCATATGGTAGCTATCACTTTGATGCTTCGGAATGGTTGAACATGCTTAAGACAGGTGGCTGCTTACACATTGGTAAGTGCATTCTTTCCGCTCAGGCTGTTGACCTGGCTTCTCCAGTAACCTATATGGAAGCGATCAAGCAGAGTGTGCTAAACGGGGAGTTGTCAGCCGGTTACGATCTTCAAGACGCAACAAGCAGCGCAGTTAGTATTGTAGCCGATAGTTCTACGGCAAGGCGCTTGTTCACTCATGCTTTTGTGGAGCAGATTCAATCATTCCTGCACGAGAGTACCCCGATTTTGGATGAGAACCCTGTGGCTACCTATGTTGGAGATCAGCCTGGGCAAGTAACAGTGTATAGTGTGTTTGCAGGGTTAAATTTTCCCGACAGCGTGAAAACATTGACGGAAGAGCTGGCCGAACTGGAGCGCAGAGCGGAAGAACGAAGCCAGAAGACAGATACCATTGCAGAGGCGCTAGCACGAGTCAAGCCTAGGGATAAGAAGGCAGCTGTCGATCTGGAGGCGTTGCTTGAAGATGATCCTGCACCAAAAACAGCCCAAGAGAAATCTGATCCCTTTGATTTTCTAAACAGTCTGAAGTGATACGCTTCAGATAAGCCTTTGTACAGCGGATAATGCGGCAGATAAAAGTGACAAGTGATGCACATATAAATTAAAACCAAAATGGAGAGTGAATCAGATGTCGTTTTGGGAGCAGCGTACTCGAAAAAGAACTGAAGAGTTGGAGGAGATGTACAAACAGGCAGTAGAGCTTTCTTTCAAATTAGGAACGGCTTTATCAGAATGGAGGACGATGCTGCCAGAAAGTACCTCTCCTGATCCGAAGGCGTATCCACCATGTATCTATAGAACGTACATGCTGGGAGATAATCCAGTTTATCAATTCTCGTATCAAGGGATGTTGCCTCTTTATCTGAGAGACAAGCATTACGGCAATCAAATTAAGGACTACTACACTCAAGCTACTATTCAGGCCACAATGGAAGCAGTAGCGGCTTCCCAAACAGAAACTCCTGTTCTGAGTTCGGCCTTTATTTATATCTGTCATTTTTTTGAGGATTTATTGATCCGTGATCTGGACAATCGTAACCGTAGCGCAATAATAAACGCGATTCGATATGCTGGATTGATCAAAGATGATTCGTGGAAGGAAGTGGAAATTATGGAATCTGGATTCTTGGATGTTAATCGTAAAAACCATGTTCAAGTCTTTGTTACACCTTCCCAAAATGCTTTGAAAATGATTGAAAATATTCGTAAAAAGTACCGGGCCGGCCATGATTTTTCGGGTATGTTTGAACCCGATAAACACCCCCTATGAGTTGAACCCGTTATTTTCGGAAAGAACTTTTTAAAAATACGTGCTGGATATTGGATTGTACCCGAAACGAAATTAAGGCTAGAGCGGAAAGGTGGGAAGAGGCTACCGCGAAACGCAGTTGAGCGTTAGACTCTGAGCACCCCGTCCTACGCCCCCCGTCCATTAACCCATAAACCGTCCCTGACAAGACAATGTGTCTTAGAATGCGGGGCAGTAAATTTCCAGCAGAAAGGAGGATAAAATGCCAAGACAACGTGAATGGACAGACCGAGACCTGAGTATATTGCAGGAACTGTATGAACTACGGGAAATGACGAAGAAGCAGATTTCAGTGAAGCATTTCGATAGTGAGAAGTATGCACATAAGCGGTTGTATGTTATGAAGAAGGAAGGGTTGATCACTACGAATGTGTACGGTAAGAGAACGGCAGGTCGAACAGTCACGGCGGCGTATGTCCGATTAACCGAAGCGGGAATGGATTTGTTAATAGAACGTGGCTTATTGGACAGCAAGAACTATCGTGCAAGGGATTTGGGGCTGTCAATTCAACAGCGGCAGTACATTACGGATGCGAACGAGCTATTCGTGCAGATCCCCGAAGTGCCGTATATGGACTCTCGCCAGATCAAGCGCAAATACAATCTCAACCGTGGTAATCTAACGGTCGGTGGATTCAGAAGTGACAAAGGGGATTATATGATCTACATCCTGATGCCCGATGCCAGGGAACAAACGCTAGTCAAGATCATCAACGAGATCAAGAAGCACATGAAACTGCGAGGATTCCTGATTTATTACAAGAGCCAGTCCGTTAAACATGCTTTTGAAACCATGAGTGAGAAGCTAAATTTAGTTACAGGTGGCATTCCGGTTCACTTGCTGCCGTTCAATGAGTGGGGGATTCAAATCACAAGGGAATACATCCTGACAAACACGTTTTTAAGGCTACAGAAATTGCTTGAACCATATGGAGAACTGAAAGAAGTTGGCCATTCCAGCAAATACGGATTTGAATACGGGCTGGTGCAAAAAGAACGGATTGGTCCGTGGAAAGACCCCTATGTCATCGAACTCCTGACGATGAACATGATGACTTTGAAACGATGTTTAACCAACTACTCCATAGGTGTAAGCCAGACAGTAGGACGAAGAGTCCTTCTTTTTTGTTATGAGGATGAAGTTGAACACTACAAGCAGGAGTTATCAACCGCAGCACATGTGGATATTGTGGGTATTTCAAAGAATTCCCTTTGAATTCATTTGAACGAAGATTTGAAAGGAAACTTATATGCCATGATCAGATTCGTAAGCTTATTGCTCACTCTTGGCGGGTGGGCTTATTTGTATTGGCGCTTACCGGGTTGGCCGTTATTTATTCCTTGGTCACTTAGCATCGTCGGTTTAATCATCTATTTATACGGCTGGGTGTTAGAACGGGAGAATAAGCTAATTTACTTCTTCACCAGCCTGCTTTGGATTGGGATAGCGTTGTGTCTCAGACTGAAAGAGGAGATTATAGCGACTCTATCCTTTCCGTTTTCGATAACAGGAACCGTGCACACAGCCTTTATAGCAGCACTCATTTTGTCCTCGTTCCTTACTTTTGCCAATTACAGACTCGAACACAATTTGAAAAACCGTCGAGGCAATGTGAGCAAGCAACAACTTGTCCATGTCAAACCTACGGCAGCCGATCGTTGGAAAAGTTTTAAACGTCTATTTATTTCCTCCAAGACAGAGATTCGGCTGATCTTGGGTGAAGAAATACCTATGAAGGATTGAGGTCATAAACCACACGGCTAAAGCCGTGGGCTTGCAGCTAGAATAAATCTGCCGCGTTTGGCTATATGACAGTAGCCCTGCTCGCAATTATACGAGCAGCCACATTGTCGGCTGGAGCAGCGTACCCACAGCATTGACAATGGAATGTATCTCTGGTCGCTCGGTTCTTTTTGTCGATCAGTCCGCATTCCGGACATGTTCGGGATGTGTTGCGCGGATCAACCAAAACCACTGGTACACCAGCCAGTCTAGCCTTGTACTCGATAAACTGGCGAAGCTGATAGAACGCCCAAGAAGAATGTTTCGCACGCTGAGCCTTTTTAACCGTCTTCTCCGTCCGTTCCCGAATACCTTTGAGGTCTTCGAGAGCAATCATAGACCGAGTGCCTTTGGCTTTCTCAACAATCTTCTTGGAAATGCAGTGGTTTATATCGCGTACAAAACGCTGTTCTTTGCGGCGACGCTTTTTAAGCAAGCGTTTAGCAGATTTGGTGCCTTTCGCATGCAGTTTCTTTCGCAAACGACGATGACGAGCGCGAATGCTGTTAACCTTTGAACCAGAAAATACTTCGCTCGTGGAATCAACAGCGATATTCGCAATACCAAGGTCAACGCCAATTACGCCTTCTGGCTCAAACGGTGTTCCGTCCGGCAAATCAACCACAAGGAGGAGATAAAATGATCCGTCTTGTAAAATCAAGTCGGCTTGCCCGCGAACCCTGCGGCCCTGCAATACGCCTTTGTGGTAGGCGCTAATAATCATAGGGACGTCAATGCGTCCTTCAAGTGTAAGTATAGATGCGTACTCCAGCCCTTTGAAGGACAGAATACGCTGGTCATACACGACGGCCCCAAATTCGCGGAAGGCATGGACGGACTTGCGTTCAGTTTTGTAACTTTCTGCAACCTTTCCGATAGAGCGGACAACTAACTGCGCCGACAGACCGAAGCGCTCGCGGACGTCGTAATAACAAAGCTTTTGGATACCAATTTTACCGAACGTTTTGGATTCAAAAGAAACTTTGCTGATGTAGTTACACGCTTCATTGAATCGTTTCATGGTGTCCAATAACTTTCGATGTTGTTCACTATCCGTCAACAGTTTGATCTTCATCGTGCAAAGCAAGGAAATCACCCCCCTTTGCAATCTATTATACCACAATTATTGAATAAATTAATCAATAGAAAGGAAGGTGAGAGCATGATTCAATGGGGAGGCAGTGATATGTTCACGCATATGCTTGTTGTTGGCCCTACCCGCTGTGGAAAGACAGCCACTTTACTCAAGCCCATGATTTATCAGTTGCTGCTTCTGAAGAAGAAGGGGGTTCCACTCGGACTTTCTGTTGTGGAGCCTAAAGGTGATGTTGCGGCAATGGTAGCAGAAATGTGTGATGAAATGGATATGCCCTGTGTCCATGTTGATCCCACAATAACTCATAGCGCGCGGTTTCCGGTGATGAAAGGCGACGAGGACGACGTAGCAGAAGCTACGGTTACTGTCCTTAAATCTATGTTCGGGAAACAGGAAGCATTTTTTGCTACAGTGCAGGAGCTTGCCGGACGGAATATTACCAAGCTTTTAAAACGTCTTTACTTGGATGATGTTAACCTGGGCGATGTACTCCGAACGATGCGAGATCAACGAATGCTGGAGGATAAGGTACAGGAACTTCGTTTTAAAGAGGGTGAATCCGATCTGGTTCAGTTTTTCCAATCGGAACTGCTTGGGGCACAGAAGGAAAAATATCAGCAGTTTGTTATCGGGCTTCGCGCCCAGCTTGAGAACTTAACGTCTAACCGGCATCTGGAGCCAATCTTGACTGGACAATCCGATTTCGACATGGACAAGCATTTTGCTTCTGGCGGTGTATTAGCCGTAAATACGGCCATGGGTAAATTGCGGAAAGCCGGGGATGCCTTTGGTCAGTTCGTCGTTATGCATTTGCAGAGCGGAACATTCCGCAGGCCGGGCACAGAGCGCACGCGCGTACCGCATTTTATGATCGTGGATGAGTATTCCCGATATATTAATCCCGATGTGGAGTTGTTCTTATCCATTGCAGCGGAGTATCGAACAGCCGGAATATTTGCTATTCAGTCTTTGGGACAGCTAGAAGTCGAATCTGGCAAGATCAACGCTAAGGCCATGAAGCAATCCATTATGACGAGTTGCCGAAACAAAATCGCTTTTGGCGGGCTATCTTATCAAGATGCTGTTGAATTTAGTCGGGAATTTGGGAAAAAACAAATCATAATGCGTCAAAGCACATTTAAACAGCAATTATTACTCCCTAACTTTTTGCCGGAGAACTACCGGGACACGGAAAAAGAAGAAGACCGTATTTTTTACACGCAGATGATGGATGGACTACCCAAATTCCATTACGTGGCGAAGCTGCTGGACGATGGCACACCTTTACCGCCGAAAATAGGCAAAGGTTCATTTGTTCCGAGGGACTGGAAAGAGCGGCGGGAATGGGAAGTAAAGCGGCGATGGTGGAGAGGATTTGGTGCCGTAATCAAGAGCAGGGGCGCTAAACTTGAACATGGAAATGTGGCATTCGATGCGCAGCCTAATCAAGAAACTTTTACTTCTCGTTTGAAATTTATATCTGACCCTATCCAAGATGAACCGTATGTAGACGAAGATGATTTCGATTACACAACGACAAACACAGAAGAAGATCCATTTGAGTAAGAACCTCAGCGCTAATTGTGTTGAGGTTTTTCAAATATCCAAAAACATCCAAAAACAAATTTATGGAGGTAATGAACATGAGTGAAGAGTTAAAGAAAGTGTTGATTGAAGGTTATAACGAGGAAAAGTTGGAGCAGAGCAGCTATGATGAAGGCTGGGCACAGATTTATAGTGCTCGCCAGAATGATCTTGTATTGCAAGCTGAACTAATTGGTCTTGAGCCAAAGCTTAACAAGCTGTGTGGCGTGGTATTAGTCGGTGGAGTCAGAGGATATATCCCACAGGATTTCTCTGGTACGAAGGATGCCCATGAATTTCGGCGGTTACTTGGAGAACCCGTTGCCTTTAAGATCCTGAGCTATGATCGTGATGGAGATACCTTCATCGCATCCCGTCAAGCAGCCCTGGAACATATGGAAGGTTTGACGTGGAAATGGCTGGAGCAAGATGCGGTAATTACAGCGGTAGTACGTAATGTTACTCCTAAGGTGTTGATGCTGGATATTGGCGGTATTACAACGGAGCTGCCGGTTCAGGAGTATGGTTATGGATGGGTAGATGATCTTCGTGAAGAAGTAAGTGCCGGGGATCACCTCAAAGTGAAGGTTGTAGAACTGGATAAAGAAAATAAAATCGTGAAGGTTAGCAAGAAGGCAACAGAGAAAAGCCCATGGCCGGATTGCGCAAAACGATATGTATCCAAAGGAACCTACAAAGGTAAGGTATCCGGTGTAATGGAATATGGCATTTTCGTTAATCTTGAGCGCGGAGTCGATGCTCTGGTTCCCCATATCCGGTTCGGAAAAGTGAAGCGGGGCGATACAGTCTATATTCGTATCCGTGGTGTTGACGTAAAGCAAGAGCGGATTTATGGGCGGATTATTCCCAAAAAGTGAAAGGGGCGATTCTCGCCTCTTTCCTCACTTAGTTTTAGAAAGGAGCTTTGTATGAAAACATCACCATTCTCAATTACACATGAATGGACGTTTAAACCTGCTTCATTTTCGGAGGAGCTTGTACCGGGATATGCTCCATTACGAGCTGCTACCGAAGCAGACGGTCTCAGATCGCTTGGTTTGATTGGCTGCATGGGAAGTGTTCAAATGGGGCGTCTATTCCAGTGGAAACGACATCAAGTCCGGCGCATGTTAGCTGAGAAGAAGCTAATTCAGCACCTGCTTCTCAAGAACAAGAACACGATACCCATCTATACGATTGGCCCGCGAGCTGCGCAATTACTCAACCTGGAATGGTCACATGAGTTCTGGAGAACATGGACAATGGAACAGATTTTGTCCCATTTAGTGTTTTTTCAGTTTTGCTGCGCCATGCGGGATAAACAAAAAGCGTTTCAAATTCATGCCGCTCCTTATCCCTTTACGGGCAGGGTTGAGATTGGAGCGGAATCCAGAAATGTATTGGTGATCCGTGGAGATACCAGTTACTTGCCTGCTTCATTACGGCACTCATCGTATCCCATTATTGTAATCTCAGAATCTCTTGAAGCGGTTATGCCGTTGAATGAACTTTTGAAGGAAGCGAAGTTACTACTGGACACTGACCTGAAACAAGATTATCGTTTCTACAGGCAGATCAAGGGAGAATGGGTAATTAAGTAAATGTCTTGGGAAAAATCTCCTTTCCTATTGAAATACGAACATATGTGTGGTAAATTGTTCCTATAAGTAGGAACATACATTCGCATTATAGGAGGGAGTTTTAGACTATGGACAACCAAGAAAACAGACAGGCGGCACTAGAAAAGGCTTTGAAGGAAATTGAGAAGTCTTATGGGAAAGGGGCTGTCATGAAATTAGGGGAGGCGTCCCATGTCCAAGTTGAAACCGTTTCGAGCGGCAATCTTGCTCTTGATATAGCTTTAGGTGTAGGAGGTTTTCCAAGAGGACGAATTATTGAGGTTTATGGTCCAGAATCCTCCGGTAAAACAACAGTGGCGCTTCATGCAATTGCAGAGGTTCAGAAGCTGGGCGGACAAGCTGCCTTCATTGACGCGGAACATGCACTTGATCCTCTTTACGCTAAGAATTTAGGCGTAAACATTGATGAATTACTGTTGTCCCAGCCCGATACCGGTGAACAGGCGCTTGAAATTGCAGATGCCTTGGTACGAACCGGAGCGGTAGAAATTTTGGTTGTTGATTCCGTAGCAGCCCTTGTTCCTAGAGCAGAGATCGAAGGAGAGATGGGGGATTCTCATGTAGGACTTCAAGCCCGGCTCATGTCTCAAGCGATGCGAAAATTATCCGGTTCGCTTAGCAAATCCAAGACGATAGCTATCTTTATTAATCAACTCCGGGAGAAAGTCGGTGTATCCTTTGGAAGTCCGGAAGTAACTCCTGGGGGCCGTGCGTTGAAATTCTATTCATCGATTCGTCTTGATGTACGTCGTATGGAGACAATCAAATTAGGTAATGAGATGGTAGGAAGCCGGACACGTATTAAGGTCGTTAAAAATAAGGTTGCACCGCCGTTTAAGCAGGTTGAGGTTGATATGATGTATGGTGAAGGCATTTCGAAAGAAGCCACCCTTCTTGATCTCGGAGTTGAACTGAATGTGATTGAAAAATCCGGTTCGTGGTTTTCTTATGCCGGTGATCGTTTAGGGCAAGGCAGGGAGAATGCCAAGCAGTTCTTAAAGGAACATCCGGAGATAGCTTCCAAAATCGACAGTGAGATCCGCGGATCTGAGGTAGAACTGAAACCGGTACTGGAAGAAGCGGAAGATCGGGAATTTGCAGCCGGATAACATGGGAACGTATGACGTGTCAACTCATATAAAAATGTTACCGAAGGATAATGGTTCACTCACGTAATTTTGTTACCCAGTGGAGGCTGTTACATAGCCTCCACTGGGCGCGTAGCGGAGGCAGGCGTCACGGGTTGGGAAAGCAGCGCTTCCAACTGATTGTGTAATG
>Ga0180220_1002509_pt1 | contig 11654 bp, 13 predicted proteins | sample eDN5th37CBELigBY_FD_151335 | JGI IMG/M metagenome (GOLD analysis project Ga0180220, IMG submission 151335) | Enriched backyard soil microbial communities from Emeryville, California, USA - eDNA 5th pass 37_C BE-Lig BY (version 2) (version 2) | ecosystem: Environmental > Terrestrial > Soil >... | reverse complement strand
ACCATCTTCAATAGTTGTTTCCCTATGTTTAAAATCCGAATAATACAGTATAAATATAGCATTTTTGTACGTGTTTGTACAAGAATATCCTGGTGCTTGCAAACATTTCCGAACCCCAACGAATTCGTTATCGCCTCAGCAGGGTGGATTACGTCAGAAGCCGCACCGCATACACTTCCCGGCAAAACCCGCGAAGTCCGTTATAAATGCGCGCTACCTTGGATTCCTTGTAGACGAGCCCGAATACGGTCGGGCCGCTTCCCGACATGAGCGCTCCGTCGGCTCCGAGCCTTAGCATCGCTTCCTTCAGCTGGGCCACCTGCGGATGAAGCCTCAACGTCACGTCTTCGAGCACGTTGCCGAGACGGTCGCATACGGCGCCGAAATCGCCGGCCTCGATTGCCTTGACCATCTGCTCGGCGGATGGATGCCGCTTGACCTCGGCTGCCCTGAATTTGCCGTATACCTCCGCCGTCGACACATTGATGGGAGGCTTGGCCAAAATGACCCAGCAGTTTAACGGATTGGCAACTTTGGCAAGCTGTTCCCCTCTCCCCGTCGCAAGCGCGGTGCCTCCCGTCACGCAGAAAGGAACATCCGACCCGAGTTCGGCCCCCAGCTCCTGAAGCTCATGCATGGGTATGTTCAAATTCCACAGCCGGTTTAATCCCCTCAGCGTTGCGGCCGCATCGCTGCTGCCCCCCGCCAAGCCCGCGGCTACAGGGATTTTTTTGTCCAAGTGGATATGGACGCCGCTTCGGACGTCGTACCGATCCTTGATCAGCCGCGCGGCCTGAAAAGCCAGGTTTTTCTCGTCGAGCGGAATATAGCCCGCCTGGCTCGTTATAATGATGGTGTCCCGCGGCAGCTCCGACATCTCCAGCCTGTCCGCCAAATCAACCATCGTCATGACCATTTCGACTTCGTGAAAGCCGTCTGGCCGTTTATGTAGTACATCCAGCATCAAATTGATTTTGGCCGGTGCTTTTTCGTAAATTTTCAAGGCGTTCACCCACCCTTAAGTTTCCCTCATATCAGCTTCAAATCATTATAACAAACTGGACCATGCAAGTCATTTCGAACCTGCTTTCGGGCCTATAGAAAAACGGAGATTCCATGTGATGTGATGGAGATCTCCGTCTGACATGTTTTGGCGCTACGATTTGCGGGCTGCAGCCTGCTCGGCGAGCTGGATGGCGCGTTTGACCATGTTGCCTGCGTCCTTCGCTTTAATGCCGCCCCACCCCTCCTGCTGAACCGTTTCGTAAAATCCCAAATCCTTGGCAAGCTCCGTCTTCAGTTCCTCCGACATTACGCTGCGGCGTCTACGGCTCATTGGCAGTCCTCCTTGTCAATCTAGGGGCCGCTCCCGGGCGCTCTAAGCTTCGGGAAGGTCCCTTCTGTATGCGTTATAAGGAATTCCTTTATGTATTATTGCTCGCCCGCCGCGCCGTCATTCGAAAAATTCGCTGACAACAAAAAACAGCCTTCCGCCAAGGAAAGCTGCTTCCAAATAAAAAAGTTACGCCTGATCCTGCTTAGTCCGCGTCCTTCGCCTGCTCTTCGCAAATGGTGACTTCCACGGACTCAGTAAGAATATCTGCATAGCTGTATGAAACGCGTTTAAAGGTTTGCTGTTCTTGATCCAGCTTGACGATAAAAACAGAAGGGTACGTTTCCTCGAGCACGCCCGTGCGTTCGATCGTCTTGCGGCGACCACCGTTAGCCCGGAGCGATATTTTCTGACCTACATGAGCTTCGAGATTTCGTTTGATTTCCAACAGCGCATTTTTAGCCATTGTCGACGACCACCTCTTTCCTTGTCCATTATAACTCAGGAAGAAGTTTTTGTCAAATAAAATTTAAATTATATCAGCATCAAAAATATTTTGTCAATCGGTTTTTTTGCGGGATTTTGCAAGATTTCCGCATACAAGGCGTAAACGACAAAAAAACCTTAATCCATGGACCGGAATTAAGGTTTTTCGGCCGATCGTTTCACATTACGTGCTATCCGAAACGGCGCTTTACATGATCGAAGGCGTTACCTTCAACTGCGAGAGGTCATTCAGGCGCGGCAGTCCGATCCGGTAGCTCCCGCGCGTTTCGATGCCTCCGACGCCTTGGGCCCCGCTGATCGTATTGTGCAGCACATCCATCATGTTGATCGTATCCCTCACCGACGTAAACGAGGCCTTTGCGGCCACGTACACGGGATCCAGCGCATGGATGAGTATGCGCCCCGGCGAGCTGGCGAAATTCGCTCCCGCTTGCAGCAGCGCCTCAAAATGCGACTGGCAGGCTCCGGCAATGATCGTCAGCGTATCGTAATGCCGTTCGTACTGGCGGGCAACCTGAATGGCTGAAACGAAATTTTGGGAATTTTTATAGCTGTTCAGGTTATACAGGTCATTGTTGGGCCGATGTTTCAAAACCCCGTCATGCCCCGTAATGACGACGATATCCGGGCGCACCCGCGGCAGCAGCCGATACAGCGCATCCGCCATGCCCGACTCGTTGACGTAATGCCCTTCGACGGGCACCCGCAGCTGCTGATACAGGCTGAGACTCTTTTTTAAGTAATTTATATCTCCATCCAAATGGAGAACTTTACCCGGCACTTCGAAATAAGAAGGCTGTTCCAACATCGGCCATTCTCCGCCGAGATCGGCTTGAGTTCGTTCGGTAAGCTCCTCCCGATGGCGCTGCAGCCTGCTTAACGACTCGTTTGCTCGAATATGGGCCTTTTGGGTTTTCTCATTGAACGGCGCATATGGCACCCGAACAAGGTCATCCAGGGGCGAATCAGCCAGCAGCCGAAACTCGGTCCCCTTGATCACAGCCAAATTGCTCCGCAGATCTTCCACGCGAAAAGCGATATCACCGCCATAAGATTTGCGGACGACCAGGTCTCCTACATTCATCACAACATCACCCCTACCCCATGGTATGGGCGAATCTCCCCATTGGTTCTTCTCTTTACCAAAATAAGCTTGGAGAGGTGCCTCGTGCCGCCATTCCCCCTAAGCGTTAAACGGAGTTGCCGGCTAGGGCTACCCTCGTATTCCTGCCCGGAGCAATACGTTGCTAAGCGTCGCGAATTCCTGCAGGCTGAGGGTTTCGCCGCGGCGCGTAGGTTCGATGCCGGCCTCACGAAGCAACGACTCGAGCTGCTCCCGGCCTTCTTTGGCGAAAAAGCGCGTTTTGAGATTGTTGGCGATCGTTTTCCGGCGCTGGGCAAAAGAAGCATGCACCACCTGAAAAAAGAACTTCTCGTCGTCCACTTGTACCGCCGGCTGTTCGCGCACAGCGAGTCGGATGACGGCCGACTCGACGTTCGGCTGCGGAATAAAAACCGTCTTCGGCACAATGCAGACCAGCTCAGGCACGCTGTAATACTGCACGGCGATGCTAAGGCTCCCGTAGTCCTTCGTGCCCGGAGAAGCCGCCATTCGCTCGGCGACTTCCTTCTGGATCATGACTACGATGTTCTCCAGCGGCAGCCGCTCCTCAAGCAGTTTCATCAGAATGGGCGTCGTGACGTAATATGGGAGGTTGGCGACGACGCTAACCTTGGATACATCCGCGAAATCCTCCCGAAAAAGTGCGGCGAGATCCGTCTTGAGCACGTCGCCGTGATGAATGCGCACATGCGGATACGGCTCCAACACCTCTTGGAGAATCGGAATGAGACGTTGGTCGATTTCGACGGCCGTGACGGCCCCGGCCTGCTGGGCCAGCTTCTCGGTAAGGGCCCCGATCCCCGGTCCGATTTCCAAAGCCCCTCTGGAGGAATCCAGACCGGCCGCCTCCACGATTTTGCCTAAAATATTTTGATCGATCAGAAAATTTTGCCCCAGGCTTTTTTTGAACGAAAAACCGTGACGCTGGATGATTTCTTTCGTCCGCCTTGGCGAAGCGATATCGTCCATTCGGTGCATGTCAATTTTCCCCTTCCTGTTCCAATTGGGCTAACGCCTCCGCAAATTCCTCGCGCGTAATCTGAAAAACGGCCAGCCGCTTATGGAATTGCTTGCCGTTGCAATATCCGATGCCAAGCAGGTTCCCCATCACCATGCGTCTGCGGGCCGCGTCCGGGTGCACGAGAAGACCTGCCGCCATCAGATCCTCCATATCGATCAGGCTCTCCGCGCCTTCGTAGGAAGTATGTACGCGCGACAACGCCTTGCGGATCGCTTCCGGCGAGGCGTTCTCGACGCCGACGTCTCCCTTCCGCGTCGCTTCCGACTCCGGGATGAAGGCATGCTTGCACCCGGGAACCTTGTTTGCGATGATTTTTCGAATCCGCTCCCCGGCATGGTCGGGGTCCGTCAATACTATGACCCCTCTGCGTTCTTGGGCTAAAGCAATCCGCTTCAATATGCGGCTGTTGATCGCCGAACCTCCGGTCTCGATCGTGTCGGCTTCCACCGCCCGCTTCACGGCGACGGTATCGTCCCGTCCTTCCACGACTATGACTTCCTTGATCATGACCTGCTTCTTCCTTTCCCTAAAGGCTCGTCCGTTCATGCGTCGTATGTTTTCGGACATCCAAACAACAAAAAGAAGAGGAATGCTCCTCTTCTTTAGCATGACATTTTCATGATCATAATACTATAACATTAGCATGACATTGTAAAACGAAATTAATTCAATTGCGGCTTCACCGGACCGATGACGTATACCTTGAGCCCGGATTTGCGGCCGAAGTTGTTGGCGCGCTTCACGGAGTCGTAGTATATATCGATCTTGTTGCCTTTGATGGCGCCGCCCGTGTCTTCGGCGCGGCGGAAGCCGATTCCTTCGATGTACACCCACCAGCCGAGCGGAATCACGTTCGGGTCCACGGCAATGGTGCGGCCTTCCGTGACGCGCGTTCCCGTTGCGGTACGGGTACCGATTCCGGGCTCGCCGGCAGAATAAGCCGTCATGGAGACATGGATCATTTTTTTATATGAGAAATCAACACCGGCTTTGCTTACGCGGTTATTGCTACTGACTGTTTTTTTCGTTTTGACGGCGGATGAAGCTTTGGCTTTGGCTGTGGATGAAGACTTGACTGCCGCTGTCTGAACGACCGGCGGAGCCGGTTTTTTCTTCGTTCCCACGGCGATGACTTTATCCAGCGTTTTCGCCTGCACTTCCTTGCCGACCATGCGCATGGATACCATCTGGCCGTCATGGTACACCTTTTCGATATGCTGCACCATCACGCCGGGTTTACCCTGCTGAATGACGCGGTTATCGCCAACGGTCAGGCTGGGATCAGCCGTTTTGACGACGCGGAAAGGCAAGCTTTCATGGCGATCCACGACTTGCTTGTTGACGCGCACGATACGGATATCCGTTTGGCCCGTCACCCGCTCGTTCAGAGCCGGAGTGACTTTATCGTTCTCTTTGAGCGATACGCCGTGCTCCTTCAATATGTCGCCAACCGTGTCTTTTGTGGTATACAACTTTTTCGTTGCCCCGTCCACCGTGAGCTGCACGGAAGCGGCGCGGTCGATCACCACTTTGTCTCCATCCTGGAGCGAACCGCTCAGCGGCATGGAAACCTGATCTTCCGGTTTGAGGCTAATCGCCTGCTCATCCAGCATTTCTTGTAAAACGGATTTGTGAGTCTGAATCTTCTTGACCTGACCGTCTACCACCAGGTACACCTGTTTGCGCGTGGATGAGTTGACCAGCAGCAAAATCATGATGGTGACCGCGATCGTAACGATAGCTGCAGTAGAGATTTGGCGCAAATTCTCATGCTTCCATCGCAATGCGTAAGACATGCTGGAGATTTTTGAATCATGGGTCTCTTCTTGATGGAAAATGCCCACCTTCTCGATCCTCCTTCATAGCCTCGCCATTAGAGTTACGCATGAATGATTTGACGCGGGCTATACTCGATTTTTTACAAGAACACAAAAGGAGCATGCGTTCTTGCACCATGAACCTATCTTTTTTTCATGATTTGTCGCCTCCTGTTATACAACAGTATGACGACGCCCTTCCCATTATTCAAAAACAAAAGAAGCCTGCTAAGAGCTTACGAGGTCTCTTTCGTGGCTTCCCTGGATGTCAGAATGACGGAAAAGTAAATGCACGAAACCCTCTCTTTATGTCGCTTACGGGGTTAGCTGTCGGGTTTGGGCGAAAGAGAGCCGCCCGATCGACGCTCGCCCGCTCATGGCGGACTGCGCCGAATTCACCCCTGAGACCCTGTAAAGAAATCAAATACATTCGAGCATCGTTTGCGTGCAAAAGGACCGCCGTGCCCGGTGTATTGGTTCCCCCGCTCTTTCGCGAACGAAAGATTCAGCGAGATTGGTTCATGGAAGCTGCCGGAATGCCGCAAAAAGGAAGCGGCTTACAGCAGCTCAAGTTCACTGACAAGATGATATCCTGTTTTGATGCATGTTGTAAAGCGGGAATCAACAACGTTTATTTGAATATATGGTTAAAAAATTGTAATATTCACCGTTTTTTTGGTTAAAATTCTTTAATGCTTCGCTCTTGCTCGTTTTTTCAGCTGTTTTTCTCCCGTTTTCACTTAATCCCAAATCGTTCCAGCCCATTTTTGGTCGTGATGCGGGCAATTTCCTCCACTTCGACCCCCTTAATTTGGGCAGCGGCCTCGGCTACCAGACGAACGTGGGCAGACTCGTTTCGTTTCCCTCGGTAAGGGTGCGGCGTCAGGTAAGGAGAGTCGGTTTCGATGAGCAGCCGGTCCATCGGCACCTGCGCAAGCACTTCCTTGGGCTGTCTGGCATTTTTGAAAGTAATGGGACCCCCGAAGGACAGATGGAATCCCATGTTCAAGCATAATTTGGCCGTTTCCCAGCTGCCGGAGAAGGAATGCATGACGCCGCCGACTTCGCTGGCCTTCTCTTCGCGTAGAATTTTCACGATATCCTCGTGCGCATCCCGGTTGTGGATCACGATCGGCATGTTCAGCTCCCGGGCCAGGCCGATCTGCTGGCGCAGCACGCGGTGCTGAACGTCTTTCGGGGACGTATCCCAGTAATAATCGAGTCCGATTTCGCCGATGGCAACGACTTTCTCATGACTGCATAAAGATGCAATCCACTCCAGATCGCCTTCTTTCATCGTGATTGCGTCCTGGGGATGCCAGCCGACGGCGGCGTATATAAAATCATGCGTTTCCGCAAGCTTCATCGTGGACGGGATCGTTTCCCGGTTAAAACCGACGTTGATCATTCGGGTAACGCCGCCCTCTACGGCGCGGCGAATGGTTTCCTCGCGGTCTTCGTCGAACTGCGGCGCATCCAAATGCGTATGCGTGTCGAATAAATTCATGTCTGGAACTCCCTTCGTGTCATAAAGCATAGATTAATATGGGTAAACCTGTAGCTCATGCTGTCGTTATCGCTTGAAAATTCGGGAAACGGGATCGGAAAGGGAAGAAAGAACCTCCTTCATTTTCGCTCCCGGATAATACAGGTGATATTTCCCGCGGTGGATGCCGCTGATGGAGCGGACAATATCCGACACCTCGGATATTTCGCGCAGGCGTTCTTCCCTGTCGAGCAGCAGGATCTGCTTTTGGCTGGATTCATCGCCCGGCCGAAATACATCGTACGGAAGATCGGTCGGAAAATCAATCTCGAGATCGTATTCGGGGTTTAAACCCACCCGCTCAAAATCGCGACGAATTTCTTCGATCATTTCCAGATCCACCGACTCGACTTCCACATATTTATACAGCCTGCGGTGCATAAAACGGCTGCAGAGCTCGCTCAGCACAGCGTCCTTTTCGTTGGTCCATTGCGAAAACACGGTTTGGATCAGCGCTTCGTCGAGCTTGAGATAATCTTGGACGGAAAGCTTGTCTTCGAACAGGCCCGGAAGCGGATCGATCATGAAGCCAAACGCATAGCGATCCCGGTACAGCTCCTTGGCTCGCCGGAAGATTTGCCTCAAAATAATTTCCGAGCTGCGCGTCACCGGATGGAAATAGACCTGCCAGTACATCTGATACCGGGACATCAGGTAATCTTCCACCGCATGCATCCCCGATTCCTTCACGACGATTCTTCCCTGGTAAGGGCGAAGCATGCGGAGAATCCGGTCGATATCGATCGTTCCGTAATTGACGCCGGTATAATACGCATCGCGCAGCAAATAATCCATCCGGTCCGCATCCAGCGGGCTCGATACGAGATTCACCACGATCGGGTGCGCGTAATCCTTGGCGATGACCGACGCGACCTTTGCAGGGAAATCTTCGGCCACCTCGGTTAAAATCGCGTTCACTTCCGTGTCGCCGAGAATGATTCGGCGGGTCCAATCCTCATGGTCCATCCGGAACGCCTCTTCGATCGAATGGGAGAAAGGACCGTGTCCCAAGTCATGGAGCAAAGCGGCGCAAAGGGTGAGCAGTTTCTCGCTGCTGGGCCAGTCCGGGTAGCCGCTTCGCTCGAACTGCGATATGATGCGCCTCGTAATTTCGTAAACGCCAAGCGAGTGGGAAAACCGGCTGTGCTCCGCGCCATGGAAAGTCAAATAAGAGGTGCCGAGCTGACGGATTCGCCGCAGCCTCTGAAATTCCGCCGTGTTGATCAAACGCCAAATCGTGGAGTGCTGAACATGAATGTAATTATGTACGGGGTCCTTGAACACTTTTTCCTCATTTAAGGTGTGCATGCGACTCATCTCCTTTTTAAAATCTTTAAAATTAAACTAATTTTGAATTTTTTTCGACAATCTATGTCGAACAGTGTCGTTTTAGGTAGAAAAGATGATTTCCAAATCGACATTATCCTACCAAGGATATATAATGGGAAAAGAATCCTGACATGAGCGATATCCCCGGTACCATGCAATTTGTTCTCATTTTGACGACGAATTTGCAGGTTGACTGTTTTGGGAATCGTTGGTATTATTGATATCATAAAAGAGAGAACGTTGTCGAATTATGGCACTATAAAACTATGGCGAGAGGAGCAATGATCAGTTATGATGAAATCAACTGGTATTGTAAGAAAAGTAGATGAACTGGGCCGGGTCGTTATTCCGATTGAATTGCGCCGCACACTGGGCATCGGGGAAAAAGACGCATTGGAAATTTACGTGGACGGAGAACGCATTATGCTCAAGAAATATGAGCCTGCTTGCATCTTTTGCGGCAATGCCGAGAACGTGACTTACTTCAAAGGAAAAATTGTTTGCCACGATTGCATCTCGGAAATCCCAACACCTGTGACAAATTAAGTTTTTTAGTATATAATAGTATTATTCTATTTGTTAATTCTAACCTTTTTCATATCTCCTTGGTGTCTCCTAGGCTTAGAACCCGGCCTTGGGAGACATTTTTTTGTCCCGCCGGCTGCCATGCCCGTGCAGGTGATGGGCCTTTAGGCACTCCCTGCACGCCGGGCTTGGTTACGGCAGCCATTAAACTGGCAACATCCTCAAATCAATGCGTTATAAATATCCCGCTTCGAAACGCCGCGATCCGCCGCGGTTTTTTTCATGGCCTCTTTGCGGGGGATTCCTTGCGACTCGTAGTGCGTTACATGCTCCTCAATGGTCAGGTTCTGCCACCATGCGGCCAGCCTTTCCTGCTCCTCTTTCGCGCTTGTCCCTTCCACGACCAAGCAATATTCGCCTTGCGGCGGGTGCTCCTGGAGGTATTCCAAGCATTCCTGAACGTCCCCTCGCACAAATTCCTCGTATCGTTTTGTCAGTTCGCGTGCCAAGACGACTTTGCGGTTTCCAAGGATGCTTTGGATTGCGGTCAACGTTTTGACGACCCGGTGCGGCGATTCATAAAACAGCAGCGTCCCCTGGGCCGATTGAAAAGACTGAAGCACCCCTTCGATATCTTTGCGTTCCCGGGGAAGAAACCCAATAAAGGTAAACCTGTCGGTCGGAAGCCCCGATGCGATCAAGGACGACAGTGCTGCATTGGCTCCCGGAATCGGTATGACGTTGATCCCTTCCTCGACCGCCAACTTGACGAGATCCGCCCCGGGATCGGAAATGGCCGGCAGACCGGCGTCGCTGACAAGCGCCAAATTTTTTCCTTCTATTATATAGCGTATTAATTCCGGGCCGCTCGCCCCTTTGTTATGCTCATGGTAGCTGAACAGCATTTGCGGGCTGATCTCGAAATGCGTCAGCAGCTTTCGGGTCTGGCGCGTATCTTCTGCCGCAATGATGTCGCATTCCTTTAACGTCCGTATCGCCCGAAACGTTATATCCTCCAAATTACCGATGGGGGTCGCGACGAGATACAACGATCCCTTTGAATCGTCGGATGGCCCTTGAAAACTGCTTTGTCGTGTCAGACTCATACTTCTCCCTCTTTGGAACCGTAGTAAATTTCCATGATTTCCGGACAATATCGGTTGTGCTCGTCATAAACGATCAGCGGCGGAAGCAGCCTTACCTCCGGCTTCCCTTCCCGAATGCATTCGATCAGCACCATGTTTGCTTCCAGATGGGCTCGGGGATGCACGAAACGGATCCGCTTCGGTTCCAGCCGATATTTCCGCATCAAGGTAATGATGTCGCCAAGGCGCTGCGGCTTATGAACCATGCTCACTTTGCCTCCAGGCTTGACCAGTCGAAAGCAGGCCTGCACGACTTCCTCCAGCGTGCAGCTGATTTCATGGCGGGCAATCGCCTGATGCGGGTTGAGTTTGATATCGCTTCCGTTCAGCGGCATGTAGGGCGGATTGACGGTGATCGCATCATAAGCCTGATGCCCCGTCTCCTTATAAAGCTCCCTTAAATCCCCCTCCCTGATAACGATTTGGCCATCCATCCCGTTCATCGCCACGCTGCGTTTGGCCATTCCGGCAAGTCTGGGCTGGATCTCTATGCCTTCGATGAGCGCTTTGGTGCGCGTGCTGAGCAGCAGCGGAATAACCCCGTTCCCCGTGCAGAGGTCCAAGATTTTTCCTCTTGGCGGAATGCCGGCAAACCGGGCCAGCAAAACGGCATCCATCGAAAAGCTGAATACTTCGTCGCTCTGAATAATATGCAAATCATGCGTCAACAAATCGTCGATGCGTTCCGACGGCTCCAAAAAACTTTTGTCCATGTTCATCGGTTCCATTTTCCTTTATCTATTGTTCTCTATCCTTCAAAGTTTACACTTTCGAATTCGCTCAAGCGTAAACGGCTTCGCCGTCTTCGACAAGCGGAGATTCCGTTTCGCGAATGAAACTTATACATGCTTATATCCTGAAAAAAAACCGTAGGAATCGCTCCTACGGCTTCATTTATTCAAAAAAGACAGACAGAAAAGGCAATCGCCTTCCGTGCGCAAATGTCCATAATACACGTTGCAAATGTGAAAGCCTTCATGATAAAGCCGTGCCAAATTGTCATACCCTTCCCCTACGACATCGCTTGGATGTTCAGGTTTGATCGGGACATGAGGCTGCGGCAAAGGAGCTCCCTCTTCTGCGGGCAAAGCTTCCTTCAATATTTTGCGGAGGTGTTCGTTCTCCATCGTCAACCGGTGGTTCTCCTCCAGCAGCTCTTTCATAATCAGCTTCATTTCACCCAGATCACTGTGGATCTGTCCCATTTGTGTTTCCATTTCTTGAATGTGTGCAAAAATACTTTTCTTTTCCAAGTCTCCACCCCGAAAGTAACCCTATGGTCTACTTAATGACAACGTCATCCATTTG
>Ga0180220_1002508_pt1 | contig 11659 bp, 12 predicted proteins | sample eDN5th37CBELigBY_FD_151335 | JGI IMG/M metagenome (GOLD analysis project Ga0180220, IMG submission 151335) | Enriched backyard soil microbial communities from Emeryville, California, USA - eDNA 5th pass 37_C BE-Lig BY (version 2) (version 2) | ecosystem: Environmental > Terrestrial > Soil >... | reverse complement strand
CTCGCCTGCCTCTAGGGACCGCCCCGCTTCCTCAGCGCGACGACGCCCAGTCTAGCCCACACCACCGGCGTTGTGCAAGGGCAATCCGTGAATTCGGGAGGAACGTCCTGACTCACCATTTGAACAGTCCGAGAATCCGGGATGCTGTGTATAGGCGCACCTGTACGCGTGGGGAGACGCCGGAGATGATTGGCAGGCGTTTGATCGTTCCGCGCAGGCAACCTCCTTCCTTAGATGAGCCCACTGCCATGGTCTCTCGACTTTCAGCCTGACGATCGTCACTGTCCTGAAATGCGTCGAGATCGGTGGGGGTTGGAAAAACGGGGGGCCGCGGATCCATGCAGGAAACCACCTCTGTCGTGTCTTCCGTGCTCCATGTGCGGCTCGGATTTCGTGATAGGATGCCCCGACGTTTCTGATATACGCGGCTCCCGCCTCCCTTCGACGGGAGCCAAGAAGACAGGAGAATCCGCACCCTATGAGCACCATCGACGTCGTGATCACCGACAAGGCACCGGCCGCCATCGGCCCCTACTCTCAGGCGATCAAGGCAAACGGCCTCGTCTACACGGCAGGAGTCATTCCCCTCGATCCCGAGACCAAGCAAATCGTCGGCGACGGCATCGAGGAACAGGCGACCCGCGTGCTCACGAGCCTCAAGGGGCTGCTCGAAGCCTCCGGCTCCTCGCTCGACCGCGTGATCAAGACCACCTGCTTCCTCGCGAATCTCGATGACTTCCCCGCCTTCAATAGCATCTATGCGTCGTACTTCTCCGCTGAGCCGGCGCCGGCCCGCAGCACCGTCCAGGTCGCACGGCTGCCAATGGGCGTGCTCGTTGAAGTCGAATGCATCGCCCTGCTAAACGACGCCTCCTGATCGCCTCGCACAGTAACCAGGTCCCGCTATTTGAAGCCGACGATCCGGACGTGTATACTCCGGATCGTCACCGCAGCTGCGGGCGCATAGCTCAGTTGGCCAGAGCGCACGGTTCACATCCGTGAGGTCACAGGTTCAAGTCCTGTTGCGCCCACCCGAATTTGACTCACCCCGGCAGAGACCGCGCAAATGCGCGGTCTCTTTTCGATTTTGGAGCGTGGTCGCTACCGGGCGTCCCCGTATTGTGATGCCTTGCACGAAATCACGAATCCGATTGGTGAATCCACTGCCCCAAGGCTTGACCCCACCGAAGCCAACAGCGGACAATAAGCCGACGCATGACCTTTCGGGGGAATCAGAGTTGTTCAATGAAACCGTTCGCGAACGTCCGCCGGAGATACGCCGGGTAGCAGCGAGCAACGAGCAATTCCGGCGACATTGGAGTCACACCGAGTCTTATTTGCGAGGGGAGCGGGCATGAGACGCGAGCAAACGCTGGCTGATCGAATTACTGGGTCGGCGCTTTGGCGGTCAGTCGTACGGCATGGGTATCCGGACACGCAGCGAAACCAGGCGCTCATCATCGCCAGCAACGTGTTCCTGCACATCCACCCCGTCAAGATCAAGCGGTACGCCACGAAGGTCACGTACACCTTCTGCCTCGGCGGCCTCTCTTTCTTCTTCTTCCTCGTGCTCACTATGACCGGCGTGTTGCTGATGTTCTATTACGTACCATCAGCTGACCAGGCCTATCAATCGATGAAGGATATCCAGGGAACCGTCACCTTCGGTCAGCTGATGCGAAACATGCATCGCTGGTCCGCGCAGGCGATGGTGATCGCGGTCTTCCTCCACATGGGCCGCGTCTTCTACACCGGATCGTACAAGCCACCCCGCGAGTTCAACTGGGTCATCGGCGTCCTGCTTCTCGTCACCACGTTCCTGCTCTCGTTCACCGGCTACCTGCTTCCGTGGGATCAGCTGGCGTTCTGGGCGATCACGGTCGGCTCCGAGATCGGCGGCGCGGCCCCGATTGTCGGTCCGCAGGTCAACCGCATCCTGCTCGGTGATTACCAGATCGGCCAGAGCACCCTCATCCGCTTCTACACGCTGCACGTCATCTTCCTGCCACTGGTCGCAGCGTTCCTGATGGCCGTCCACTTCTGGCGCATCCGCAAGGACGGCGGTATTTCCGGCCCGCTTTAGAGCGTTGGTAGCCGTCGCCGGCACCGAGGCCGGCGATGAGAGGAAAAGGTAGAACGATCATGGCAGAGCTTGCGGACCGTCAGCCGGGGCAGCAGCCGGCAAGTGCGATCGATGAACAGAAGCGGCAAAAGCTCCTTGAGCTCGTCCGCGGCCGTGCACTGGCCCGGCCCACAGACCTCGCCGACGACGAGGTGATGGTCTGGCCATCGCTCGTCGTGGTGGAAGCCGTGTCCGCGGTTGTCTTCCTGGCGATTCTCACGGTGCTCTCGATCTTCGTGAATGGCCCGCTCCTTGAGCGCGCCAATCCGAACCAGACACCGAACCCCTCGAAGGCGCCGTGGTACTTCCTGAACCTGCAGGAACTCCTGCTGCATATGGACGCCGGCCTGGCCGGTGTCATCATCCCGACCATCGCGCTCGTCGCCATCGCCGCGATCCCCTACTTCGATCGCAGCCCGCTTGGCGTCGGCATCCTCGGCACGTCGAAGAAGGGTCGTCAGATCATCTGGTTCACCACGGTCTTCACGACCGTCGTCGTCACCGGCATGATCCTGCTCGATGAGGCAATCGGCCGCGGCACGCAGTTCGGCATCGGCCGATATGCGCAGGAGTCGCTCGGCATGCCGGAGTGGTTCGGCGGCATCGTCATCTCGTCGATCATCCTGCTGGTCGCCATCGGTGTTCTCGTGGTGATGGTGCAGCAGATCTTCCATCCGACAACACGCGAGCTGGTGATTGCCCTCTTCACTGGATTCTTCGTCAGCTACATCGTGCTCACGATTTTCGGAACGTCATTCCGGGGCGTCGGTCAGTCGTTGACCCTGCCGTGGGATCTGCCACTCGTCCATCATTGATCCGGCTCCGTGGTCTCGCCCGGCGAGACGTGGTTTTTGACGCGCGGTATGTCATCTGAACAGCACAACGCCGTGCATCAGTACGTAGAGTAAGGAACAGCGCCGACATGACACCGATGGTCAAAACGTTGACCGGCCTCGCCGGTGGCTGGATTGCTGGACGGGCGATTGGAATGGTCGCCCGCCTGCAGGCTGGCCATGGCGTATCGAACGCCAGGAAACTGCACTCGCGTCGCCTCTTCACCCGAAACGCAGTCCTTGGCGGTGTCGGCGTGATCCTGTTGCAGGCAGGCGCCGGGTTCGTCTACCTGCTCTGGCCGAACAAGACCGGCGCCTTCGGCGGCGAGATCGCCGTCCCCGCGTCGTCGGTTCCTCCGGTGAACGGAACACCATTCCGCGATACCGAGGGCAAGTTCTATATCGTCCACACGGAAGACGGCGTGGAAGCACTCTTTTGGAAGTGCGTCCACCTGGGCTGCACGGTGCCCTGGGTCGAGGGCGAGCATCGCTTCCACTGCCCCTGCCACGGTTCCATCTACGAGTACAACGGTTCGCGCGTTTCCGGCCCCGCGCCGCGCGCTCTCGATGCCATGCCGGTCAAGGTGGACGACAAGGGCAATCTCACGGTCAACACGAATCCGAGTGCCCTGATCCAGCGGTCCCACTACGTTCCGGCCGACGCAACCCCGTACAAGGCCTGATGAGGTCACACCGATCGGTCAAGGCTGACCGGCGCGTGGCGTGAGGAGAGAACAAGCGTGGGATCGGTACAGAAACTCGCAACTGTGGTCATGATCGGGCTCGTCGCGTTGGCGACCGTGATCCTGGTCTACACCGCGAATGAACCCAACCGCCGCGATACGGCGGTCGCCGGGCAGGATGATCTGGCGATCGAACGCGGCACCGAGCTCTACATCACCTACTGTCTCCAGTGCCACGGTCCGACCGGTAAGGGCGCGGCGGAGGGTGATGGGCGCATCGGCGGTATCCTGAATCAGGAAGGCATGCCGAAGGACGGCTCGCTCCCGATCACCTATCAGTCCGACAATCCGTCCCTGCAATCCAAGGCCGAGCAGTTCGCTCACTATCGGATCGTCAATGGAGCACCGGGCGACCCGCGGCTGCCACTCATCATGCCGGCGTTCGGCAACGACCTCAACGTCGAGCAGATCAACGACCTCGTATACATGATCATGCATGTCGACTGGAACTACGTGTACAACCAGTCGGTGCTGGCGACGGGCGAGAGCAAGCGGGAAAACGACTGCCTGGCGACGCCTGATCTCGCCATCTGCAGCGCCAAGGGAACCGCTCCCGCCGCCTGGCCCACCGTGCCGCCGACAGCGGTACCCACCTCAGAGGATTCGGGCGGGAACGGCACAGTCAACGCGACACCGGAGCCATCGGCACAGCCAGCCACCGACGACGCCGGCACAGCGGACTCCAATGGCAGCTCGGCGCCGATCGAGCTCGACGCGGAGGATATCAACTGGAGCCAGAAGGAGATCGCGGTCAAGCCGGGCGACACCATCACCGTCAAGAACGTCGGTGCCCTTCCCCACGACTTCACGGTCGATGAGTTGGGTATCTCGGATCCGATCGAGAGCGGTCAGTCCGTCACGGTCACGATTCCGGCCGATGCCAAGCCCGGTGAGTATCAGTTCTACTGCAACGTCCCAGGTCACAAGGAAGCGGGCATGACCGGCACGCTCACCGTTCAGTCATAACCTGCATCGCTGGTAGCGGTTGCGGCAGCGGATTGGAGTCGACATGCTTGTCTCGAACATGGGTCTGGTCTTCGGAGTTCTCTCGGATACGATCGAGGTTCTGCTCACCATCTTGATGATGGTCGGAGGTATCGTCCTCACCTGGGCGATCCAGAAGTGGGCCGACAAGACCGGCGAGCGCCAGCCCGGTGCCGCCAATGTCGGCAAGGGCGGCAATCCCGCCCAGTACGAGCAGCGCACGATGCGCAGCTAGCACAAGACTGCCGAGAACCACACAAACGCCCGGTCCCACGTTTTGGGACCGGGCGTTTGTGCATCTCCCGACCTGCCGATCCAGGCCATTCCCTGTATGCTAACGACATGAAACGACCACCATCTTCCCAATCGTCTCCATCAGCCGATCCGGCAAAGACGTATCTCTGGTGCGACTCCTGCCGCCGGAGCTTCCGTCACCACGAGGTGGACGATGGAACGTGCCCGGTTTGCGGCGGCGAGGTCCATCCAATCGGCAAGTTCTCGGCGATCGTGCGCGGCCTCATGTCGAACGAACTCGCCGCCTCCCCGCTGGAGACCAAGCATCGCCAGCTCGTGCGCCTGATCTGGACGCATAACGGGATGGGCGAGCAGTACTACAAGGTGATCGCCCCAGATATCTCCTATAACAGGTTCGAGGCAAGAGTCACCGAGCTGCTTTGCCGGGGCGCGCAGGAAGGCTGGGTCCGGTTCATCTTCCCACCCGCGCCCGTACCGGAAGAATCCGCCTACAAGCTCGAATTCGACGATGAAGACCGCTTCATCACCGAGTTGCAGAACCTCTTTCCAGCCGCCGAGTCCCCGGAGACGTCCCCGACATGACCGCCCCAACCCCGCTATCTGATCGCACGATCGGCTATTACCTCGACACGCTCGGCTCGGCCGCCCCAGCACCAGGCGGAGGGAGCGTCACCGGGGTGATGGGAGCACTCGCCGCGGCACTGGGCCAGATGGTCCTCAATGTCACGATGAAGGGAGCGACGGATCCTGGTCTGGAATCGCAGGTGAGCGGACTCGGGGAACGGATGCGGGAGTTCATTTCGGGTGCGGAGGCAGACGAAGCCGCGTACGGTGGCTATGTCGCAGCCACGCAATTGCCAAAGGGAACGACGGAGGAGAAGGCGACCCGACGTGCGGCCCTGCAGGAGGCATTGCACGCCTCGGCCCGTGCCCCGCTCGCGGTTGCGATCAATGCCACCGGCCTGCTCGCCGATCTCGTCTCCGTCATTGAACGCGGGGCCACGAACATCCTGTCCGACGCCGAGATCGCCATTCTGCTGGCGGAAGCAACCGTCAGCGCATCGCTGATCAACCTGCGTATCAACCTGCCGCTGATCAGGGATGCATCCGTCGCCGCCGCGCTCGCCGCCGAAGGCAATCATCTCGAAGAACTGGCACGGGCTCACGCGCAGCAGTGCCGCAATGCACTCGCCGCCCGCCGCACCCCCTAACGCAGCCAGAATCACTAGCGGTCGACCAAGAAGCTTGTCCTGAGCCTGTCGAAGGATGTCGACCATCGACTGTAGACCGCTACGCTCTCGCCTCGCTGTGTGCGAGGTGCCCGTACCATGCGTCAGGCATCTGCTTGGCGCGGACGATATTGCAGCGCTTCCGCCACATGTGCAACCTGCACCTGCTCCTCCCCTGCCAGGTCCGCGATCGTCCGCGCCAGCTTCAACACCCGGTGATAGCCGCGTGCCGACAGGCTGAGCTGTCGCACGGCCGCCTTCATCAACTGCTCGCCCTGCGCATCCAGCCGGACGTAGCGCTGCACATCCTTCGGGCCCATATCGGCGTTGGTCAGCGTCTCGCTCTCCCTGAAGCGGTCGCGCTGAATGGCCCGCGCCGTCTCCACGCGCCCACGCACGACCTCTGATCGCTCGGCCACGCGCCGGTCGGCAAGCTGGTCGTAGTCAATGCGCGGCACCTCAAGATGGATGTCGATCCGATCGAGCAGCGGTCCGCTGATCCGCTTCTGGTATCGGGCGACCGCCGACGGCGCGCACCGGCATTCCCGCACTGGATCGCCAAAGAACCCGCATGGACACGGGTTCATCGCCGCCACGAGCGTGACGTTGGCCGGAAAGCTGATCGTGCCGGAGGCCCGCGCGATCGTCACCCGCCGATCCTCGAGTGGCTGGCGCAGCACCTCGAGCGTCTGCGTGCTGAACTCCGGCAGCTCGTCCAGAAAGAGCACGCCGCGATGCGCCAGGCTGATCTCCCCCGGTCGCGGCCAGGTCCCGCCCCCGACCAATCCGGCGTGACTCGTCGTGTGGTGGGGGGAACGAAAGGGACGCTCCCGCACCAGCGGTGTCTCCGGTGGCAGCAACCCGCGCACGCTGTAGATGCGCGTTACCTCAAGCGCCTCTTCCAGGCTCATTGGCGGCAGGATCGATGGCAGCGCACGCGCGAGCAGCGTCTTGCCGGATCCCGGCGGACCCGACATCACCAGGTTGTGGGCGCCCGCCGCCGCAACCTCCAGCCCGCGCTTGACGTGTTCCTGCCCCCTCACATCGGCGAAATCGGTCGCGTTGATCCAGGCATCGGCGGTGGCGGCATCGATCTCCGGCTGCAGTTGCGGAATTGGCACATCGCCAGCGAGATGATTGACGAGATCGGTAAGGGTCCGCACGGGATAGACCTCGATCCCGCTGATCAGCGCCGCCTCCCGCGCATCGTCCGCCGGCACGAATGCCCGGCGCAACCCCTTCTCGGCTGCCAGGGAGACCATCGAGATGATGCCCGGTGTATGCCGCACGATGCCGTCGAGGGAGAGTTCCCCCACGACAAGCGCATCGGCCATCTCACCGAAAACCTGACCGGAGCTGAGCAGGATTCCGAGCGCGATCGGCAAGTCGTAGGTTGGACCCGCCTTCTTGAGATCCGCCGGCGCCAGATTGACCGTCACCCGGCCGAACGGGAACTTGCCATTCGAGTTACGAATCGCCGCCCGGACCCGCTCCTTGCTCTCCTGCACGGCGGCATCCGGCAATCCGACGAGCACCATACCTGGCTGCCCCGACCCGACGTCGACCTCGACTTCTACCAGCACGCCATCGAGCCCAACTACCGCGCAGCTGAAAACCTTTGCCAGCACCGCATTCCCCACCGATCGCTGCCATCAAGCCACCCTGCCAAACCCAGCGGGGCCCATGAAGGACATCAAAACTGATAATGCGTGTCGTCCTGGGCAATGTACCATCTCCATCGATGCTTGCGGCGGCATCACTGATGGAAAATCTCCACGTCACCGCCGCGGCCGACTCCTCGCGATTGCCTGGCTTGTGCAATGAATCACAGGCATGGTACAAGAGCTTTATGACCCGGTTTCGGGTATGCATGGAGCACGGTTCGCCACGCCGAGCGACTGGCTCCAGGCGACCACCCTTCTTGCGTGGATTCCCATCCTGCAGCCCAAGTGAGATGTTTTTGCAATGACGACGTCGCGTTCGATTATCAATGGAGAAGATCGCCTCAAACTCGCCATCCAGCGATCCGGCCGCCTGACGGAGAGCTCCCTCGATCTCCTGCGCCATATCGGCCTGAGCTTCGAGAGCTACGGTCAACGTCTCTTCTCCAAGGCGCGCAATTTCCCACTTTCGATTCTCTACGCCCGCGACGACGATATACCTGATTATGTCGATCTCGGAACGGTCGATCTCGGGATCGTCGGTCGCAATCTGGTGCATGAGAAGGGTTCTGAAGTCGAAGAACTCTTCGCCCTCGGTTACGGCTATTGTTCGCTCGTGGTCGCGGTTCCCAACGAGTCCGCCTACCACGATCCGGAGCAGCTCAAGAACGCCAGAATTGCGACCTCCTACCCCGAATCGGCGCGGTCCTACTTCAACGGGATTGGTGGCGAACCGGATATTATCGAGATTAGCGGCTCGGTCGAGGTCGCGCCCGCGCTCGGTGTCGCCGACGCGATTGTCGAGCTGACGGCCACCGGCTCGTCGCTGCAGCTCAACGATCTCCGCCCGATCCACACCATTCTTGAATCGGAGGCGGTACTGATCGCGAACCGGTCATCCCTGGAGGATCCGGCGCGGCGTGCCCAGATCGAACGCCTGCTGATGCGGATCAAGGCCGTTCATGCGGCGACGCAGTACAAGTACGTGATGATGAACGCGCCGGAAGCATCGCTCGACGCCATTCGCGCGATCCTCCCCGGGCAAAAGGCGCCGACCGTCGTGCCATTGGCCGATCCCGGCTGGGTCGCCGTCCATTCCGCGATCGAGGAAGAGGTCTTCTGGGAGAAGATCGAGCAGTTGCGCGCCGCCGGTGCCAGCGCCATCATCGTCTCCGCGATCGACAAGTTCCTGCTCTAGCAACCTGCCGATCGTGCATCGCGGGTCAGGTGCGGATCATCGTCATTTCGAGCGAAGTCGAGAAATCTCACTCCGGAGCCGCCTCAATAGCAAACACGGGACAAAGCGAGTTGCAGCCGGAAGCACCTCCCGCGTCCCTGGCTACAGAACCGTCAAGGGTTGCACCATGAGTCTTCAGAACACCAAGCCAGACATCGCGTCGCTTGTCCGCACGGGGGTCGAGCCGGTTGTAGGCTACCGGCCCGGCGCGTCGACAATGACGGATCAGCCATCGGCCCGCCTCGACTGGAACGAGTCCCCCTTCGGGCTGTCGCCAAAGGCCCAGGCGGCGTTGACCGGATACAGCACCGGCAATCGCTATCCCGACTACATGCAGACGCCGCTGCGGGAATCACTCGCAAACTATGTCGGCACCGAGGCCGACCGGATCATTCCCGGCGCCGGCCTGGACGACGTCTTCAACACGTTTGCGACGCTCCTGCTGCAACCGGGCGACGAAGTCATCATCTGCGAGCCGACGTTCGGCGTCTATCGCAGCCTCTTCTCGATGCATGGCGCCACGATTATCAACGTTCCGCTCACACCCGCGCCGGATTTCCGTCTGAATGTCGATGGCATCCTCGCCGCCGTGACGGCGCGCACCAAGCTCGTGATGCTCTGCCAGCCCAACAACCCGACGGCCAACCTGCAACCGCGCGCGGATATCGAGCGCATCATCGAGTCGGTCCCGGCGATCGTCGGTATCGACGAGGCCTACGCCGAGTTCAGCGGGACGAATCACGTCGATCTGGCGGATCGACACGAGAACGTTGTGCTCTTCCGCACGCTCAGCAAGTTCGCGGGCCTGGCCGGGTTCCGGGTCGGTTATGGCATTTTCCCGCGCGTGCTCCTGCCCTATCTCGCGCGCGTGGCGCCGCCGTTCTACAACATCGCAGCTGTCTCGTCGGCGGTTGCGGTTGCCTCGCTGGCCGATCTGCCGGTGCTCCAGAGCAATCTGCGGACCCTGCTCGCGGAGCGCGACCAGCTCTCCGCCAATCTGGGCGAGATCCCGGGCGTCGAGGTCTATCCGTCGGCCACGAACTTCGTCCTCGCGAAGCTTCCGGTCGCGAACAGCGAGCCGCTGCAACGAGATCTGGCCGCTCGCAATGTCTTTGTGCGCCGGTTCGGCAACCCGGATCACCACCTGGAAGATTGCCTCCGCATCACGGTGGGCTTGCCCGCGGACAACCGGCTCTTCCTCGACACGTTCACGGAACTGCTGGAACATCACCGAATCGACCGCTAACGCCAGCCGTCCCGTTGCTTCTCGTCAGTTCAGGAGCGCCACGGAGCGGAGTCGAGAGATCTCTTTCAGAGGTGCCGCATACCAGCAAGCACGTCACCGCGCGCAAACGTCAGCTTTCTCCAGAATTGTCCCGGAGTTCACGATGCCCTCCCCCGAAACCACATCCACAACTCGCAGTGCGGTGATCTCCCGCGAAACCGCCGAGACCAGCATCAAGCTGTCGCTTACGATCGACGGCTCTGGCAAGGTCTCTGCTGACACCGGTGTTCCCTTCCTCGATCACATGCTCGACGCGTTCGGGCGTCATGGGCGGCTTGATCTCGCCGTGACTGCGACCGGTGACGCCGCGATGGACCCGCACCATACGGTGGAGGATGTCGGGATCGCGGTGGGCCAGGCGTTGCGGATCGCGCTCGGCAACCGCGCGGGCATCGAGCGCTACGGCTCGGCCTACGCCCCCCTTGACGAGGCATTGGCACGAGTGGTGATCGATATCTCCGGCCGCCCGTTCCTGCACTTCGAGGCGGTGATGCCGGAGCCCTCGATCGGCGCCGATTTCGCCTCGAGCCTGGTTGAGGAGTTCTGGCGCTCGGTCGCGATGAATGCCGGACTGACGATGCATATCGACCTCCTGCGCGCGCGCAATGCTCACCATGCCGCGGAGGCGATCTTCAAGGCGGCCGCCGTCGCCTGGCGCACGGCCGCCCGCCAGACTGGAATCGCCGGGGCGATTCCCTCAACCAAGGGAGTACTTGCATGATCGCGATTATCGACTTCGGCGCCGGCAATCTGCGATCCATCCAACGAGCATTGGAGGCAAACGGCGCCGAAGTCATCATCACCGATGACCCGGAGGTTGTGCGGCGTGCCGATCGTGTTGTGCTGCCGGGCGATGGCAATGCGAAGTCGGCGATGGCATATCTGCACGAGAAACACCTGTCGGACGCCGCATTGGCGGTAGCGAACGAGGGCAAGCCATTTCTCGGCGTCTGCGTCGGCATGCAGTTGCTCTTTGGCGCCCAGGAAGAGGGTCCGACCCAGGGGCTCGGTCTCCTCGACGGCACGGTCCGGCTTCTGCCGCAGGGGGTCAAGGTGCCGCAGATGGGCTGGAACATCGTCGAGTTCCGCCCTGGCACGCCGCTGGCCCACCTCGGTCGCTCATACTTCTACTTCGTCCACTCCTATGCTCCCGAGGCTGATGACGATGCCGACGTCGTGGGCGAGACCGACTATGGTGTGCGTTTCCCGAGCGTCGTCATCCACGACAACATCTGGGGGACGCAGTTTCACCCGGAGAAAAGCGGAAAGGATGGCCTCGCCCTGCTTCGGAGCTGGCTCGACTGGCAGCC
>Ga0180220_1002501_pt1 | contig 11671 bp, 11 predicted proteins | sample eDN5th37CBELigBY_FD_151335 | JGI IMG/M metagenome (GOLD analysis project Ga0180220, IMG submission 151335) | Enriched backyard soil microbial communities from Emeryville, California, USA - eDNA 5th pass 37_C BE-Lig BY (version 2) (version 2) | ecosystem: Environmental > Terrestrial > Soil >... | reverse complement strand
ATTTCGACCGCACGATGGCCCTGCACCCCAGCGCGGCGGAGGAACTGGTGACCATGCGCGAGAAGTGGACGCCCCCAGCCTCGTGATCGGCGGTGCCCCTTCGTATTCCGCTACCCCGTGTCGATTGTCGGCCACGCCCCCGCGGAACATCGTGCTGGGGAGCCGCCGGGACTTCCCCGAATCAGCAAACGCTGTCATGCGGTTAACCCAAAGGGGTCTTCTTGGGGGAATCCGATGCTGGGACGATTGCTGAAGACGGCTGGTGCCGCGCTGCTGATTGCCACGGCAGGCGTCGGGGCGGCCAGCGCCCAGAATTACGATGGCTCCGGCCTCGTCAAGTTCGGCGCTTTTGCCCAGGGCATGTTTCTCAATGTCGATCAGACGCTTCCGGTGACTGCTTCGGAATCTCCGAGCGGCTTTACGGGCGGCTTTTCCGCCGGCTACGATCTGACGTTCCATCGTCACCTGCTGATCGGCGTCGAGGTCGACGGCAGCTTCGGCGATGCCCGCGAGACGGTCGGGTTCACCGACTATGGCCATGACTTCATGGCCACCATCCGAGGGCGGTTGGGCTTCTACGCGCATCCTGGCTTGCTGCTCTACGGCACGGCGGGTGTCGGTTTCCTCGGCTTCGAGGCGCATCAGCCGGCGCTGGGCTTCAAGTCGGCGGAGACGGCGGTCGGCTTCGTCGGCGGCGCCGGGATCGAGTACGATTGGTCGCCGCACTTCCTCGTCTTCACCGAATACCTCTACGGCAACTTCGGCGATGTCTCGTTCGCGTTGCCCCAAGGCTCCTTCGCGCCACAGGATCACAGCGCCGACATGGATGCGCACATGATCCGGGTCGGCATCAAGTTCAAGGTGGGTCACGATTATGCCCACGACACCTACCTCCATCCCGAGGACTACCGGCGCTACGAGCCGCTGAAGTAGCACGCCGGTTAGGCACACGGAGCCGCCGTCCTTGCAACACAGGGCGGTGGTATTTTTATTGGTGGTGTGATGCTTTCGGCTCCTCGCGGCTGAGCCAGGATTTATGACGGGAGATTGCCGCAATGGCAGACCTCGAGGGGCGGATCGCCCTGGTTTCGGGAGCGGGCAACGGCATCGGCCGCGACATCGCGAAGGCGTTGGCGGCGGAGGGCGCGCGTGTCTATCTCGCCGAGCGCGACGCCGACGCGGCGGCGAAGGTCGCGGCCGAGATCACCGATGCCGGCGGATCGGCGATAGCCGTCGTTGCCGACGTCACCCGCACGCAGGACGTGCAGGCGGGGCTTCGGACCATCGCGGCGGCACACGGAAAGCTCGACATCCTGGTCAATAACGCGGGACTGAACGTCCGTTCCGATTTCCGTCACCTGTCGGAGGTCGACTGGGTGACGGTGCGGGACGTAAACCTCGACGGCGTGGTGCGGCTGGCCCGCGAGGGCTTCGAACTGCTGCGGCGGTCCGGCAATGCGTCGATCGTCAACATCGCCTCGATCATGGGCGACCACGGTATGCGCCAGCTCGTGGCCTACTCGGCGACGAAGGGTGCGGTGGTCGCGCTGACGAAGGGGCTCGCGGTCGAGTGGGCGGCGTTCGGCATCCGCGTCAACGCCGTCTGTCCGGGCTTTGTCGAGACGGCGCTGACGGCCCGCGCGCTCAAGATCCCCGCCTTCTCGAAGGCGCTGCTCGACAAGACCCCGATGCGCCGCTTCGGCACGCCGGAGGAGATTGCCGCGGCTGTCGTCTTCCTCGCATCCGACAAGGCGTCCTACATCACCGGCGCCACGCTTGCGGTCGATGGCGGCATGACGGCCCAGCTTTGAACTGGGCTCAGCGTCGGTTCGGGCTTGGGCGGCTCCGCTATTGCCACAGTGCTGCTATAGGCAGCGTCGTGGCAGTCGCAATCCGGAGGGCCGTGCGTGCGTGTTCGTCTGCAAACGAGTTGGACCCTGTCTCTTCTGGCGGTCTTGCTGGCCGGTGCTCTGCCGACGGCTCGTCCCGTCCGCGCCGAGACCTACCATTTCGAAGGCGGCCACTCGACCGTGACCATCGGCTGGAGCCACGCCGGCCTCTCGCATCACACGGCGCGCATCGTCGGCTTCAAGGGATCGCTGGAGTTCGATCCGGCCACCCCGGCGGCCGGACGCGTCGATGTGAAGATCGATCCGACGGGCCTTTCGAGCGGTGTTGCGGCCCTCGACCGTCTGCTGAGAAGCCCCGACTTCTTCGACGTGACGCGCTACCCCGCCATTGCGTTCGTCAGCACACAGGCGATCGCGACCGGCGAGCGCACCGGCCAGGTCGTCGGCGACCTCACGATCCGCGGGGTCACGAAGCAGGTGACCCTCGACGTCACCTGGAACTTCACCGGGGAGCATCCGCTGGGGCTGGTCAACCCGAGCTTCTCGGGCAAGTTCGTGTCGGGGTTCTCCGCCACCACCCGGTTGCTCAGGAGCGAGTGGGGCCTGGGGCGCGGCGCGCCTCTGATCTCCGACGAGGTAGACGTCACGATCGAGGTCGAGGCGGTCCGCCGGTAGCCTGCAAGGTGCACCGTCCGAGCGCCCGGCCCTGGCCGGCACGGAATGGGAACGTCGTGCTGCATGGCCGGTGAAAGTTTCAATCTGCGCCGGACGCGGCCCGGATCTGCGGCGTGTGACTGGCAGGCCGCGTCAAATTAGCTTATAGAAGCGCCATCATGCCATGATGTGGAGCGGCGCCGGCCTGCAGCCTGTGCAGTGCCGAGGGCCGCGGTCGCATCTCGTGAAGGAGAGTGTCATGCCGGCAACCTGGTCCCCGCAAAGCTGGAGATCAAAGCCAATCGTCCAGGTGCCCGAATACGACGGCCAGCCCTATTCGACGCCTTCGGCCGGGCTGGCGGACGTGGAGGAGCGACTGTCGAAGTTCCCGCCGCTCGTCTTTGCGAACGAGGTGCTGTCGCTGCGCGCCAAACTCGCGCGCGTGGCCGAGGGCAAGAGCTTCCTGTTCCAGGGCGGTGACTGCGCGGAAAGCTTCAAGGAGCACTCGGCGAACAACATCCGCGACTACTTCCGCATCTTCCTGCAATCGGCGCTGGTGATGACCTTCCAGGGCGGCATGCCGGTCGTGAAGGTCGGCCGCATCGCCGGGCAGTTCGCCAAGCCGCGCTCGTCAAACGTCGAGAAGCGCGACGGCGTCGAGCTGCCGAGCTATCGCGGCGACATCATCAACGGCTTCGACTTCACGCCCGAGGCGCGCATCCCCGACCCGCAGCGCCAGTTGCAGGCCTACCGGCAGTCGGCGGCCACGCTGAACTTCCTGCGCGCGTTCCTGCAGGGTGGCTTCGCCAGCCTCGAAAATGTCAATCGCTGGGCGCTCGACTTCATGAAGGACAAGCCCATCGAGAACCAGTACGAGCGGCTTGCTGGCGAGATCGGCCGCACGCTGGAGATCATGCAGGCGCTCGGCATCAACGAGACGAACACGCGCGAGCTTGTCAGCACCGACTTCTATACGAGCCACGAGGCGCTTCTGCTCGGCTACGAGCAGGCGATGACGCGGCGCGACGAGGTGCTCGGCACCGGCCGCTACTTCGACACCTCGGCGCACATGATTTGGATCGGCGACCGGACGCGCCAGCCCGACCACGCGCACGTCGAGTTCTGCCGCGGCGTCGAGAACCCGATCGGGCTCAAGTGCGGGCCGTCGCTGGATCCCGACGAACTGATCCGGCTGATCGACACCCTGAACCCGGAGAACGAGGCCGGCCGCATCACGCTCATTTGCCGCTTCGGCTCGGACAAGGTCGAGAAGCATCTGCCGGCCCTGATCCGGGCGGTGGAGAACGAGGGACGCGCGGTGGTCTGGTCGTGCGATCCGATGCACGGCAACACGATCACGGCGTCGACCGGCCACAAGACGCGGCCCTTCCAGCGCGTGCGGGACGAGGTGGAACGCTTCTTCGACATCCATCGCGCCCACGGCACGCATGCGGGCGGCGTGCATCTCGAGATGACCGGCCAGAACGTCACCGAGTGCACGGGCGGCGCTGTCCAGATCGTCGACGAGGATCTGTCGCGCAGCTACGAGACGCTGTGCGACCCGCGCCTCAACGCCGAGCAGTCACTGGAGATCGCTTTCCTGGTGGCTGACCAGCTGAGCCAGGTGCGCAAGAGCCGCTGCCAGAAGAGCAATCCCCTAACGACAGAGGCCGCGGAATAACAGAAGCCCGCGAGAGCGGGGCTTCACGAAAAGAAGGCCGGTGCTCTTGCGGGAGCGCCGGCCTTGTTGTTTCTTCAGCGCCCCTTGAACACGGGCTTGCGCTTCTCGGCCCAGGCCTTGAGGCCTTCCTGGTGGTCCTCGGACTTGGTGCAGGCCGCGCGGGCCGCATCGTGCCATTCGGGATCGAGGCGTCCGGCCGCGACGTCGTTCAGCGCCTTCTTGGTGGCAGCAATGGCGAGAGGTGCGTTGGCGGCGATCTGCGAGGCGAGCGCATCGACCCGCGTCATGAGCTGATCGGCCGGCACGATCTCGTGGAGGTAGCCCATGGCGAGCAGATCGCTCGCCTCGACCGGCTCAGCGGTGAGGAACAGGCGCTTGGCGTTGTCGAGGCCGATGCGCGAGACATAGCGGCGAAGCCCGCTCTGGTAATAGACGATGCCGAGGCGCGCGGCCGGCATGAAGATGCGTGTCGCCTCGACGCCGATCCGGAAATCGCACGCGAGCGTCAGGTCGATAGAGCCGCCGTAGACGCCGCCGTTCAGGGCTGCGATGGTCGGCACCCGCAGGTCCTCGAGCTTGTCGACCATCTTCTCGAAGGCATTGGGATCGTACGCCTTCTCTTTGCCCTCCTTGCGGTCCTTCAACGCCCCGATGTGAAAGCCCGACGAGAAGCTCTTGCCCGTTCCCGTGATGACGAGCACGCGGATCGAGACGTCGTTGGCGATGCGATCGTAGATCTCGATCAGGGCCTCGAGGTCGGCGGGCTCCAGCCGGTTGTGCTCGGCCGGCCGGTTGAGGCGGATGGTGGCCTTGCCCTCGGCGATCGTGAGGACAGGTGGGGTCGAGGCGGGCTTCTCTGCTGCGCTCATGATCGTTTCGCTCTCGTCGGTTGTGTCAGGCGGCTTGTGACAGTTGGTAGAACCGTTGCGCGGTGCCCGCAAAGAGATCGGCCTTCTCGCCGGTCGACGCGCCCTTTGCCAGTCGCTTGCACGCGTTCCAGAAAACGCCGTAGCTGTAGGAACCCTTGTCGACGGGGAAGTTCGATTCGAACATGCAGCGGCTCGCGCCGAAAGCCTCTACGCACGTCTCGATGTAGGGTTTCCAGGCGGCGGCCAGCGCCTCCGACGTCGGCGGATCGGCGGCGTCCTCGAAATGGAAGCCGTTGATGCGCATGCCGAGCCCGCCGAGCTTAACGTAGGCATTGGGGCAGGTCGCCAGCTCCTTGATGGCCGCCGACCAATCCTTGAACACCTCGTCGCGCTTGCCCGCATAGCTCTCGACGGCGAGCGGTCCGCCGACGTGGTCGAGCACCATCCGCGTCTCCGGCACCGCACGCGCGGCGGCCGTGAGGTCCGGAATCTGCGGATGGTAGAGCCAGGCGTCGAACGAAAGCCCCATGCGCCCGAGCGTGCGCAGGCCATCCTGGAACGTCTTGTCCATCAGCGCGTGGCGCGGCGGCGTGTAGGCCGGGTTCATGACGACCGGGTTCGGGTCCCACGCCGTGATGTGCCGGATACCGCGGAACCGCCCATTGCCGGCGGCGATGTGAGCCTCCAGTACCGGCTCGACGCGGGCGCCGAGCAGCATGTCCGCATGCCCGACGATGCCTTCGCAGACGCGCGTCTTGCCGTACTGGCCGCTCTCGCTCATGGCCGCGACGCCGGCCACGAACTGCGTCTCGCCGACGGGCTTCATCTCGTCCGGGCCGGTCGCCTTGTGAAAGGCGCGGCACTGTACGAATACGGTCGCGACGATGTTGTGGCCGGTCGCCGTATCGGCCAGCAGGTCCGGCATCATGTAGGGCCAGCCCGGCCGGTCCCACAGGTGGTGATGCGGATCAACGATCGCCAGATCGGGCTCGAGCGGCGCCTCCGTGACGCGAGCGAGCCAGTCCGCCCGGTTGGGGATGTAGTGGACGTTGGGTTTGGCCATGGTCGTCTCGCTCCTCGACTCGTTTCTTTTGTGTCTGCGCTGGGCGTTGGAGGTTGCGGCTCAGCCTTTCGCAGCGTTCTTGGCGCGCTCGTCGGCGAACACGTCCTTGGCGCAGTAGATCGCCTCGCGGATCAGCGGCACGCCGACGTAGCCGGACATATGCAGCAGCACCTCGACCAGCTCGTCCTCGGTCCAGCCTTGCTTCAGGGCGAAGCGCAGGTGGATGTCGAGCTCGTCGTGCCGGCCCATGGTGGCGTCGGTGATGACGCAGATCAGCGAGCGCAGCTTGTAGTCGAGCGTCGGCCGGGCCCAGAGTGCGCCGAACACCGTCTCCGTCGCGAGCTCGATGAACTTCTGCGTATGCGGGTCGGCCGCATACTCCTTCATGTTCTGCTCGTAGGAGGCCTCTCCGCGCAGCGCGCGGCGCACGGCTTCGCCCTTCTTGTAGAGGTCGCTCTTCTCGGTCATGACGTTTCCTCGCGGTTCTGTTATTCGTGCCCTTCGATGAGCCGAAGGGTAAACTTATCGGGGGCCGAGCCTTACGCGCGACGTTGAAGGAAGCGCGGCATCACTCCGCCGCGCGCGGCTTCTCGAAGACCGGGGCATCGGGAACCGGCAGGCTGTTGACGAGCGGGATCACCTCCTCCGCGAAGCGGCGCATCATGCGATGGCGCACCTCGCGCTCGACGCCGTGCATGGCATTCGAGATCAGCACGTAGTTGAAGCCGATCGCACGCAGCTCGTTGATGCGCCGCGCGACGGTCTCAGGGCTTCCGATCAGGTTGCGCTCGAGGATCGGGTCGTTCTGCGCCGGATCGCCCATCAGCTTCATGTTGGCGAAGATCTTGGCGAACTGCTCGTAGCCCTTGATGTCGCCCCAGGGTGTGGTGTCGGTCGTGTAGTGCTCGGCCTGGAGCTTGTAGAAGCGTGCCATGTGCCCGCGGGCTTCCTCGCGTGCGGCCGTGTCCGTGTCGCCGACGAAGCACTTCGTCGAGACGGGAAGCGTGATGTCGGCCGAAATGGCCTGGCCTCTGTCCGCCATCCTCCGCCGCCAGCGCTCGAGGATCTTGACCAGCATGTAGTCCGGGAACTGCGATAGCGAGAGCGGCGCCAGATTGTAGTCGGCGATGATCTCGGCGGAGCCCGGCGAGCCGATCGCGCCGTAGAAGTTGATCTTACGCGCGGAATCGAGCTTCGGGCGCACGGTGATCGGGCGCTCCAGCTTCACGAAGCGGCCGTCATAAGTGAAGGGCTCGCCCTTGAGTGCCAGTTGCGTGATCTCCCAGCACTCCTGGAAGCGGTCGCGGGCCTCGTTCATGTCGATGCGAAGTGCGTCGTACTCGAGCTTGGCCGTGCCGCGGCCCATGCCGATGTGCAGCGGCCCCGTCGTCAGGTTCGCCAGCATCGCCAGATCCTCGGCGAAGCGCACCGGATCGTACCAGGGGAGCACCATCACGGCCGTGCCGAGCCCCATGCCGGGCACCGCCGCGGCGAGGTGAGACAGGAACATCAGCGGGTTTGGCGTTGGGTAGTAGTCCGAGAAATGGTGCTCCACCATCCACACCGCGTCGAAGCCGAGCTCCTGGGCATATCGGGCATCGACGATGGCCTCGCGGTACATTTCCGCGTCGCTGGCGCCCAACTTGTCGACGGCACCGATCTGCACGGCGAAACGTGGGGCTTGGCCCATGGCGCGTTCTCCCTCAAGAATGCTGTTGCTCCGGGTGACGCACTGCGACCCCGACCTATGTCTGGACAAATGCTAGCCTAGCCGCGCAAGGCCTGTCACGCGGATAGGAGGGTATCCGAGGCGACGCTGACGGCCGATATCACGGAGGCCACATGACCAAGGTGACGACGCTCGAGGAGTTGGATGCGCTGTACGGCGCGCCGGTCGAGGCGGCGATCCTGAAGGAGATCGACTACATCTCGGACCACTATCGCGCCTTCATCGACAAGGCGCCATTCGTGGTGATTGCGACGGTCGGCCCCGAGGGGCTCGACTGCTCGCCACGCGGCGATCCCGCCGGCTTCGTGCGCGTCGTCGACAAGAAGACCGTGATGATCCCCGACCGGCGCGGCAACAACCGTGTCGATGCCCTGCGCAACATCATCCGCGATCCGCGCTGCTCGCTGCTGTTCCTGATCCCGGGTGTCGGCAATACGCTGCGCATCAACGGCAAGGCCGAGATCCTGAACGATCCCGAGATCAACGAGAGCTTCGCCTTCAAGGGCAAGCTGCCGCAGACCGTTCTCAAGGTGACCGCCGAGGCCGTCTACTTCCAGTGTCCGAAGGCGCTGGTCCGCTCGCGCCTCTGGGACCCGAGCACGCAGATCGCGCGCTCGGAGCTGCCGTCCTCCGGCGAGATCCTGGAGGCGCTGACGAACGGCAAGTTCGACGGCAGGACCTACGACGCGAACTATCCAAAGCGCCAGGCGGAGACGCTGTATTGATCGTTTGATCGAAATCAGGACAGCCGTCGGTGGCGGCATGGAGCATGTCGCCACGCAAAGGCGGCGGCACGAGCCGCCGCCGACCGGAACACGAGCGGAGGAGGCGACATTGACGAAGTGGGGCGTATTCTCGCTGAGCCAATTTCCCGACCAGTCGAAGCGGGTCGAGTGCTTTGACAACGACCTGAAGTTCTTCGAGCTGGCGGAGGAGATCGGCTTCGACAAGGCCTGGATCGCGGAGCACCTGTTCTCGACCTACGGCGTGGTGACGTCCACGCAGGTCTACGCGGCTGCCATCGCCGAACGGACTAGGAAGCTGCGTATCGGCATTGCCGTCGTTGCCATGCCGTTCAACCACCCGCTGCGCACGGCGTCCGATTTCGCGCTGGTGGATGTGCTCTCGCACGGCCGTCTCGATCTCGGCGTTGGCCGGGCCTATCAGCCGCACGAGTTCGTCGGCCTTGGCGTGCCGATGGAGAAGAGCCGCGAGATGACGATCGAGGCGACCGACATCGTCGTGAAGGCCTGGACCGAGGAGAAGATCTCCTACAAGGGGCAGTTCTGGACGATTCCCGATCCCGTCGAGGTGCTGCCGAAGCCGGTGCAGCAGCCGACGCCGCCGATCTACACGGCCGTCATCAGCCCAGACAGCTTCAAGTTCGCGGCCGAGCGTGGGCTCAACCTGCAGATGGCATCGCCCTTCACCTACCGCACCTATCGCGAGACCTGGATCGCCGAGCTCGAGAAGAGCGTGAAGGACTACGAAGCCCTGATGAAAAAGGCCGGCCGCGACCCGTCCAAGACGCAGCGCATGATCCTGCTGCCGTTCTTCTGCCATGAGGACGGGAAGAAGGCCCGCGAGATCTACAAGCCGCATGTCGAGTGGTTCTACAACAAAGTGACCGCCAACCAGCTCTCGCAGAAGTCGGCCGGCCCCGTAAAGGGCTACGAGCTGACGATGACGGAGGGGGCGAAGACGCGCGAGCTCGGGTTCCTCGCGTTCGAGAAGCTCGATCAGTACAGGGCTGCCGTCGTTGGCGATCCCGACGAGTGCGTGTCCGTGCTGAAGGAGATGAAGGAGCGCTTCGGCCTCACCGAGTTCTGCCTCTGGTACAACATCGGCGGCATTGCGCCCGAGCACGTCGAGCGCTCCATGCGGCTGACGGCGGAGAAGGTGCTGCCGCGCGTTTGACGCGGCCCGAATAGCGCGCTCCCATGTGGCTGGTCCGATCTCCGGGCCAGCCCTTTTCATTGCTGGCCCTGTCAAGGAAACGCAGGAGGAAACGACGATGGAACTCGGTTACGTCGGCCTTGGGGCTATGGGTGGTGCGCTGGCACGCCGGCTGCTGTTGCAGCGCAAGCTGCGCGTGTTCGATCTGATGCCCGATCGTGTGTCGGCGCATGTCGAGAAGGGAGGGACGGCTGCTCAGAGCGCGTCGGCGCTCGCCTCCGAGTGCGATCTCGTCATGACCTGCCTGCCGACGTCGAAGGAGGTGCACGCGGCGATCTTCGGTCCGAACGGCCTCGCCGAAGGCATGAAGCGCGGCGGCATCATCGCCGACATGACAACCGGCGATCCGAACGCGACGCGTGCTATGGCGAAGGAGCTCGAAGCCAAGGGCATCACGCTCATCGATGCACCCGTATCCGGAGGTCCGCATGGTGCCGAGGCCGGCACGATTGCGATCATGATCGGGGCGCCCGACGACCTCTTCGCGAAAGTGAAGCCGGTGTTCGAGGTGATCAGCCCGAACGTCTTCCACTGCGGTGGCGTCGGCGCGGGTCACGTCATGAAGCTCGTCAACAATGTGACAGCGGCCAGCGTCCGCGCCGCGACGTTCGAGGCGATCGCCATGGGCGTCAAGAACGGCCTCTCGATCGAGAAGATCGCGGAGGTGCTGCACAAGGGCTCGGCGCGCTCCTATACGACCGAGATCACGCTTCCAAAGCTCGCGAAAGGCGGCGACATCAGGACCAACTTCACGCTGGCGCTGATGCACAAGGACGTGCGGCTCGCGACCGATCTCGGCATAACGTCCGGCACGCCCATGCCGATCTGCAACCTCGTGCGCGAGGTGTTCCAGACCGCCATCAACGACCAGGGCGCGGGCGAGGACGTCAACCTGCTGATCCGGTTGATGGAACGTCAGGCCGGCGTGAAGATTGCCAACTGACGTCGGCCGACGAGAAGCCCGTTGCAGCGGGGCCGGCGATTCTTCAGGCGAATGGCCGGCTTCGCTCGCGTGGTATCAGATCTCGGTCCGGCGGCGCTCCCGCGTTTCGCGGATGTTGTCCCGCATACGCGTTATTTTGAGCGTATTCTCGCGGTTGGCCGCCGAAAGGCTCGAGGTGCCGAACAGCCAGTAGCGGAAGCCGCGTCCGGGCTCCGGCGGCAGAGCATAGTCGTCCGCCTCGACCGAGACGTCCTTGATCTCGGCCTTCATCGCCGTGCCGTTCACGATGATCTCGTCCGTTTCCTTCGGCTTGATGGCTGGTGGCATCTCTATGGATTGGCTCGCAGGAGCCACGGGTCCCGGGACGCTGCGAGGTGAACCCCCGTAGAGCTTGTCGAGGCGGCTCGCGATCGCACTGAAATGCTCCTGGCTTTCGGTGCGCCAGTCGCTGACGGCGGAGTTGAGCGTCGCCTGGCTTTGGGCGACCTCCTTGATCTCGTTGTAGATGAAGTCGAAGTCCTGATCGCGGCCGCGCAGCGCTTCCTCGGTCACCACGGAGTCGGCGCGCATGCGCTCGTCGAGCTGATCGAGCCGGGTGACGATGCTGCTGATGGCGGCCTGCACCTCGTCGCCGCGGGCGACGCTCACGCTCTCCAGCGCGGCGAGCTTCTGCTCGATCGGCGTGACCAGCGTCGAGGTGTCGATGGCGACGCCGCCCTCGGAGACCGGCCGCTGCTCGAGGGCGTGCAGGCGTTGGACGATTTCGCCCGCGGCGGTCAGCGTTTGCTGGCCGCGGGAGTCGAGGGCTCCGAGCCGATCCTCGAGAACGAGCATCGTGTCGGCGTCCTGGGGCCGGTCCAGCACGTTGCGCTCGACCGCGACGAGACGCTGCGCAATCTGGCTCAAGGTCGCTGCCGCATCGCCGA
>Ga0180220_1002500_pt1 | contig 11674 bp, 14 predicted proteins | sample eDN5th37CBELigBY_FD_151335 | JGI IMG/M metagenome (GOLD analysis project Ga0180220, IMG submission 151335) | Enriched backyard soil microbial communities from Emeryville, California, USA - eDNA 5th pass 37_C BE-Lig BY (version 2) (version 2) | ecosystem: Environmental > Terrestrial > Soil >... | reverse complement strand
CGCTCGGCGACATCAGCGGGTGGTTGGCGGAACGCCGATGACGATCTGCCGAACCTCCCCGATAATGCCGACCGGCACGCCGACGAAGGTCGCCGCGGCGGCCTTGACGAATTTGTTGTCCCCCGCGCCCTCCCAGTACTCCCGAGGCTTGGCGAAAAGCGGATGGCGATCCACGTAGGTCAGCTCTCGAGCCGGCGGCGCGTCAAGAAGCGCCATGTCCTCGGCGTCGAGGCCCACGAGCCCCGGCTCCGTCGCGACGACGCGACGGGGAGCCCCCGCCGCGTGGCAACCGGCCATCGAGAGAACCAGCGACGCCGACAACAGGCAAACGAACCTTGTACCTCTGCTCATGGTCCCCGATCCTTCTCGTGTAATCTCGCTCGCCCGACTCGCGGCCCCAACGCTCCGTCTATTGGATCCGTTGAAGCATAGCCGATGAACCGGTTGAAAGCGCGTCAACGAGGCGGAGTGGGAAGTCCGAAATTAACGCACCAATACGGCGTGCCGTTCTTGGCTTTCGCGTAACCGATGCCGATTTGGCTATAGAATCCGAGGATGTTCTTTTTGTGGGGAGGGCTCTTCATCCAACCGTCCATGACGCCTTCGAGCGAGAAGCGGCCGTGGGCGATGTTCTCGCCACAGCGCCGAAAGCGATAGCCCTCGGCCTTGATCCGTTCGGCGGGCGTCGAGCCGTCCTCGCCCTCATGGGTCATCTCGTCGCGCTCGGCCATCTCCTCGGCGTGCTTCTGGGCGGCCTCCCGAAGCTTCCGGCTGACCTCCAATGTCCTCAGCTTCGCTTCGACGCGGGCTTCGTTGTGCAGGGAGAGAAGACGTTCGCGAATCGTCTCCAGGTCCAAGTCCTCGGGCTCGTCCCGTTCGGGCTTTGCCTCTTGGATCGCCAGCGGGCGGGGCCGAGCCTCGGCCGAGGCGCACCCCAGCCGAAGCGGCGTCGTGAGGACCAAGGCCGCGAGAACCAGCCGATTGGATTTTAGGAACAGAGTCATGATCGATGTGTTCGGTTTTCGGGCCGAGCGAAGCCAAGTCGAAGATCGCGCTTCCGGAGCCGGGAACCGGCGAAGACGTGTTTCGTTGACCGATCCCGCGCATCCGTCGCCCTCAAATTAACCGCGCCCGATCGATCGGGAAAGACCGCGCTCCAACTCTCCTCAGAGCACGACTCATGCCGCTCTATATCGCCTTCGACCTCGAAACAACCGGGCTGAGCTTCGAGTTCGACCGCGTGGTCGAAATCGGCGCGGTTCGGTTCGACGCCAAAGGGCGGGTCGTCGACCGTTTCGAGCGGCTGATCAACCCGAATCGGCCGATCTCCCCCCGCGCGAGGGCCGTCAACGGCCTGCTCGATTCCGACGTCGCGAGCGCCCCCGTCGCCTCGATCGTCCTCCCCGAATTTCTCGCCTTCCTGGCTCGATCGCCGGAGGCCCCCCTGATCGCCCACAACGCCCACTTCGACGCGGGCTTTCTGGGCCGCGAGCTCGCGAGGCTGGGAAGCACCGCGCCGACATGCCCGGCGCACGACACCTTGGCCTTGGCTCGCCGAAGGCTGCCGAAGCTGCGCAACCACCGGCTTGAGACGCTGGTGACGCACTTTGGGATCGCGCAAGGCGTTCTCCACCGCGCCGGGGCCGACGCGATGGTGACGAAAGAGCTGTGGCTCAAGCTCGATGGTCCGAACGCGCCTCGGGAAATTCTCGCATCCTATTCGATTCACGATCCGGTCTCCGCGCCCCGGTCTCCCCTGGGCTGGGACCAACTCGACCTGGCTTTGAAATCGGGCCGCCGGGTCCGCATGGTTTACGAGGGGGGCACGAAGGGCCCCAAGCAACGAGAAATCACTCCCAGGAGATTCCTCCGAAAAGGAGGCGTCGACTATGTCGTGGCCCTCTGCCACGTCGATTTGATCGAAAAATCATTCCGCCTCGACCGGATCCGCGATTACGAAGCGCTTGATGTTCACCGAAGCACGAACCGGCGCGCATATTGATGGCGGACGCGGCAACCGATACATTGAAGGCTGATTGGAAACCGACCCTCGCGAGGCTGAAACAATGTTCAAGGCCATCTCTCTGATCGCCCTGGCGGTCGTCTATCGACTGACGCCCCACCCCTGGAACGCCACGCCCATGGGCGCGCTGGCGCTGTACTCCGGGGCCAAGCTCCCGCTGCGCTGGGCCTGGCTCGTTCCGGTGGGAGCGATGGCCCTGTCGGACCTTGTGCTCGACTACGGGACGGGCCGCCCCCTCTTCGAGTACAGCCGCCTCGCGGTGTACGGAATTCTTGGCCTGCTCACGGTGATGGGACCGCTGGCCAACCGCACCAAGTTTGGCGCGGCCTTGTTGCCGGCCCTCTCGCTCTCGGCCTCGGGCCTCTTCTTCCTCGTGAGCAACTTCGGCGTTTGGGCCGAGGGCTTGCTGTACCCGATGAACGGCGCCGGCCTGATCGCCTGCTACGCCGCGGGCCTTCCGTTCTTTGACCGAACCGTGCTCGCCGACCTGGTCGGCACCGCCGTTCTCTTCGGCTTCGGCTCCGCGCTGCATTACGCCCATGGCGCGATCGCGGCCCGTCTCCAGCCAAAGCGAATCGAATCGGTCAACGGCTGACCCCCTTCGGGAGAACGACATCCTCCGTGGCTCGTCTGTTGGTTAGCGTCCGATCAACCGAAGAGGCCCAACTGGCGCTGGCCGGTGGGGCCTCGATTCTCGACGTCAAGGAGCCCGAACAAGGCCCGCTGGGCCGGGCCTCGTTCGCGACCTGGCGCGCAATACGCCGAATCGTCTCTCCCGAAATCCCTCTGAGCGTGGCGCTCGGCGAACTTCACGAATGGCGGGAAGCGGCCTCCTCCGCGCCCCTGGACTCCTTCGACGGTCTCTCATACCGCAAGCTCGGCCTGGCTCGCTCCGGGCCGTCCTGGCGGCGGGACTGGCGGGCGATTCGGGACCCCGCGCCGGAGCCGGCCTGTCGCTGGATCGCCGTGGCCTACGCCGATTGGAGACTCGCCGAAGCCCCCAACCCGGACGCGGTTCTCGACGCCGCCCTCGACGCCCCCGACATCGCCGGAGTTCTCCTCGACACCTGGACCAAGACCGGCCCCGCCTGGCTCGCGAGCGATTGGCGAAGCTGGGCCGATCGGGTCAAGGCCGCGGGGCTTACGCTCGCGGTTGCCGGGGGTTTGACGCGAGAGACCATTCCGGGTCTCCACGTTCTCGATCCCGACATCGTCGCCGTCCGGGGCGCGGCCTGCGAAGACGGGGACCGCCGCCGGGGAATCGATCCCCGACGAGTCGCCGAGCTCGCGGCGATTGTTCACTCGCCGACGGCTCGGTCATAGCCCTCCGACATCGAACCGAACGCCCTGCGCCAGAGGAAGCTCATCACCGTAATTGATCGTGCAAGTCTGCCTGCGCATGTACGCCTTCCACGAATCCGAACCGGCCTCGCGACCGCCGCCGCTCGCCTTCTCGCCGCCGAATGCCCCGCCAATCTCAGCCCCCGAAGTCCCCATGTTGACGTTGGCGATCCCGCAGTCCGAACCCTCGCTCGACAGGAACCGCTCGGCTTCGCGCAGGTCGCGCGTGAAGATCGCGGAGGTCAAGCCTTGCTCCACCTCGTTCTGGATCGCGATCGCCTCGTCCAGATCCTTGTACGGGATCGCATAGAGGATCGGCGCGAAGGTTTCCTCACCGACGATCGGCATCCCCCGGACGGCTTGAACCAAGGCGGGCTCCACGAAACAACCGGGACGGTCGAGCCGCCTTCCACCGACGATGACCTCGCCCCCTTGCTCCTCGGCCCGCCTGAGCGCCGACATCATCCCCTCGACCGCTTCTTCGTGGATCAAGGGGCCGACCAGAACGCCGTCCTCCCAGGGTTCGCCGATCGGCAACGACTTGTAGGCCGCCACCAGGCGGTTTATCACCTGCTCATGGATCGACTCGTGGACGATCAGCCGGCGGGCCGTCGTGCAGCGCTGGCCGGCGGTTCCGACCGCGGCGAAGACGATGCCGCGGATCGCCATTTCGAGATCCGCGCTCGGCGTGACGATGATCGCGTTGTTGCCCCCGAGTTCCAGGATCGTCCGTCCCATCCTCCCGGCCACGACCCGCGCCGCGTGTTGACCCATCCGACAACTTCCGGTGGCCGAGATCAAGGGGAGTCGCCGATCATTCAGCATCGGCTCGCCGACGTCCTCAATCGAACCAACGCACAGGCTGAAGACGCCGGGAACGCCCGCCTCTTCGGCGATCCGGCCGACGATCTTCTGAACCGCGACGGCGGTGAGCGGCGTAAGAGGGGAGGGCTTCCACACGACCGCGTCGCCGCAAACCGCCGCGATCATCGCGTTCCAGGCCCAGACGGCGGCCGGGAAGTTGAACGCGGTGATGACGCCGACCGGCCCGAGCGGGTGCCACTGCTCCATCATTCGATGGCCGGGCCGCTCGCTGGCGATGGTCAGTCCGTAAAGCTGCCGGGACAGACCGACGGCGAAGTCGCACATGTCGATCATTTCCTGGACTTCGCCCTCTCCCTCCGAGCGGATCTTCCCCGTCTCAAGCGTAACCAGCAGGCCCAAGTCGGCCTTGTGGTCCCGAAGCGCCTCGCCGATCCGTCGAACCACCTCCCCGCGCCTCGGGGCGGGGGTCGCCCTCCATTTGGAGAAGACCGCCGCGGCCTGATCGACGACCTCATCGTAGTCGCCCCGCGACGCGAGCCTCACCTTCGCCAGAGACTTTTCGGTCGCCGGATTGATCGATTCGAGTTCCTCTCCTCCCGGCTCCTCGACCCAGCGAGCGCCACAAACTCCCGAGTTGACCGATCCCAAACCCAGCCGTTGTAGAAGGTCGTCGAACATGATGCCTCTCCCCACGGTCACTCAGCCGTCCAGACGCCCTGGTCCATTCTAATGCGGGAAGGCAACGCCGAGGGTAAGATGCCGGCGAAGCTTTCTTCAAAAAACCACATCGTCGCGATAAGGGCTCCTCGTGCCATACTCCAAGTTCTCCCGCCGCGGCGGCGGGGCGGCGGCTATTCGCCAACTTCTTCGACCGTTGTCGGCGTTGTTTCGAAGGCGAGCCAAGCAAACAACATTCGCGTTCGTTGATCGAAGCAACCGGCTCGTCCGACGGTTCAAGCTGACGATCGCGGTTCTCACGGCGTGCGTGGTCGGGGCGCTTCTCTTGGGCACGACGAACGGACGCCACGCGGCCTGGTGGTTGCAAACCCGAACGCGATGGGCCGCCTTGCAACTCGTCGGCAAATCACCGAGCCGTGAAGACATCCACGCCGATTGGAGGCATACGCGCCTTTACGACATTCAGCGGACGCGCGGGAAGCTTCGCGAGGTTTACGACCAGTACGACCCGGTGATGAAACGCCTGCTCGATTACGCGGGTCTTGATCCCGAGCGCGCCTTGCTGCGATGGGGAAACTTCGACCGCACGCTGTTGCTTCCATCGACCCTATTCGAGTCCGACGATTCCGGACGCTCCTACCGCTTCAAGCCGCTGACGCGGTCGATCTGGGTCCGCAACATGAAAGTCCAAGGGGGAGTCCTCGCCTACTTCCAGGTCCCCGAGACGCCCGAACTCGCCGAGATCATCGAGGGAACCGAGGCGATCGTGGTCACGGAATCATTGCAGACGACCAACTCGTGGGGTCTTCGAGGCGCCGAGCCCAACGTGGACGCCGCGCTCCGGGGGATCGTCCTGGGAGACTCCTACATGCAGGGGCTGTTCGTCGGCGACGACGAGACGCCCTCGGAATGCCTCAAGCGGTACCTGGCGGATCACTTCCAGACGAGCGTGGAGGTCCTCAACACCGGGCACCTTGGGTACTCGCCCGAGCAGGAGTATTTCACGCTCTTGGAGTACGCCGATCGAATCCAGCCCAAGTTCGTCGTGCTCAGCCTCTTCGCCAACGACTTCGGCGACCTGTTCGAGGTGCTGGAGGGCCGGGGCGACTGGGCCGAGAACCGTTATTGGATCGAAAAAATCGACGCCTTCTGCCAATCCAGAGGAATCGTCTGTCTCGCCGTTCCGGCCCCCTGGATCAATCAGTTCGAAGGCCCGCGGGAAGCGGGGCACTACCCCGGCCAAGTCTCGAACATCCTCGACCGCTGCGCCATGACCTACCTCGATCCGTTCGAGGATTTCGTCGAGGAACTGGACAGGCAAACGCTTCAGCGCCTACGAAACGGCGAGCGAACAACTCCAAACCCTCTATTCAACGGCCACCTCGGAGACGGCCATTTCTCGCCCCTCGGCTGCCGGGTCTGGGGCGAGAGCGTGGGCCGCCGCCTCGCCTCGGTCCTTGAAATCCGACGGGCGACGAAAGACCGAAAAACCGAGGCGCCCAACGAGGAATCAACGCATTAAGAAGGGTTCGATCCCAACAGGTCACTCCCCGATCACTTTCACCAGCACCCGCTTGGACCGTCGGCCGTCGAACTCGCCGTAGAAGATTTGCTCCCAGGGACCGAAGTCGAGTTTCCCCTTGGTGATGGCGACGACGACCTCGCGGCCCATGATCTGGCGCTTCATGTGGGCGTCGGCGTTGTCTTCGCCGGTTCGGTTGTGCTTGTAACGCTGGGGAGAGGCGTCAAATGGGGCGAGTTGCTCCAGCCAAACCTTGTAATCCTCATGCAGGCCGGATTCGTTGTCGTTGATGAAGACCGAGGCCGTGATGTGCATCGCGTTTCCCAGGCAACCACAATACCTTCTGGACGTATTTCCTTACCCTGGAACGGGAAGTGGAGAGACCCTCGAAGACCAAGAGCATCAAAATCGAGAGTTGAACCTGTGGCGGGTGCTTTCGGTTTACGGCGGATAAATGGGGCGGCACGGCGCAGAGTCGCCCCTCACGGGCGAAATAATGGCTGATGGTGCGAGCCCGCTGGCTCCACGTCCCATCCTCACTCCCCTATGATCTTGACCAAAACCCTCTTCGGCCTTCTCCCGTCGAACTCGCCGTAAAAGATCTGCTCCCAGGGTCCGAAATCGAGCTTCCCGTCGGTGACGGCCACAACAACCTCTCGGCCCATGATCTGGCGCTTCATGTGAGCGTCGGCGTTGTCTTCGCCGGTTCGGTTGTGCTTGTACCGCTGGGGAGAGGCGTCGAACGGGGCGAGTTGCTCTAGCCAAACCTTGTAATCCTCATGCAGGCCGGATTCGTTGTCGTTAATAAAAACAGACGCAGTTATGTGCATCGCATTTATTAAGGCCAACCCCTCCTTGACGCCGGACTTGTGAAGGATCTCCTCCACCTTGGTCGTGATATTCACGAAGCCCATTCGCTGCGGGACGTTGAAGGTGAGGTATTCTGTGTGGGACTTCATCTCGGCGAACTCGGTGTAAGGGCGGATTGGTCGTGTCGCATCGGGTTGGGAACGACTTCAGTGTAACGCTCGTGACTTGCCGCCACCATCAGCTGACCCGTCCGAGCACCCTCGGCGACGACATCCGGCGTCGTCCTGGATCAACGAGGAGCCAGAGCCATCCTTCCGAGTTATATTCGAGATGTTGAAAGACGAGCCTCGGGGATCGATCGCATGCGGGAAAAAGGCGGTAATGAGGAGGAGCGAAAGATCGACCTCCAGCACGTCCTGATCAAGTGGACGGGCGGCAAGCGGCGGCAGGCCCGCCGGATCGTCGAGCGCTTCCCCCGCAAGATCGCCACCTACCACGAGCCGTTCCTCGGCGGCGGAGCCGTCCTCCACGAGCTTCTCGGCCGCACCGACATCCGGGTCGATTGCATCGAGTGCGGCGACACCTGCGTCCCGCTCATCGAACTCTGGCAGATCGTCCGAGACGACCCGGACGGCCTCCTCCGGCGCTACGCCCTGAGCTGGGCTGCTCTCCAATCCCAGGGGACGGGCTACTACTACGAGATGCGGGACCGGTTCAACCGCACCGGCGACCCCCACCTCTTCTTCTTCCTGCTGCGGACCTGCCGCAACGGCCTGATTCGCTTCAACCGGCGGGGCGAGTTCAACGCCGGGTTCCATCAGGGGCGGCCTGGGATGGAGCCGGGTGCCGTGGAGGTCGTCCTGGATGACTGGCGGCGTCGGCTGGCCGACAGGCTGGTGTGGTTCTCGGTACGGGATTACAGGGAGACCAACGCCGAGGCCGGCGACGTGCTCTACCTCGATCCGCCTTACCAGACTCGGGGCGGCGGATATTATTCGGGGATGATCGACTTTGGGGCGTTCTTCAGTTGGATGCGGGGCCAGCGAGGCGACCACTTCCTCTCGCTCAACGGGTCGATCGACGGCAGGGACCGCACGGTGGATGTCCCCGCCGACCTCTACGACGAGCACCTGCTGCTCGACAACGGCGTCAGCACGTTCGACCGCCTCCGGGGGGCCGGCAGGCTGCCGGTTCGGGACAGCCTCTACGTCAAACAGCGGCCGGTCGGGGGGAGATCCGGCCGGCCGCATCCTCGATTTCGGATTCGCCGATGAAGGGCCGACGAGCGGCCTCGTCCCTTCGATTCGACACCGGCACACCCCGGCGGATTAGATCGACTCCCAGAACCGTCTCAACGCCTCCGCCTTCCGCCGACGGGCCAGGCGGTACTACTCGAAGTCCTCGGAGCCGAGGGCGAGAACTCGGCACGAGGAGTCCATCTCGTCGGGAGTGGGAGGGGCTTCGTGCCGCCTGGCTTCCCAGTAACAGCGGCACTTCTCCAACTGACGATGCGGACGCCGGGACCAACGCCCATCATCTGAAACCAACGATCGCCTTCCGCCATGCTTCATTGTGGTCGTCGATCTCCGTCCGGTAGGGCTCGCCCCCCACCGGGACCATCAGGACCACGAGCTTCTTCGGTCGCTTCATCGCACTTCCTCCTCGGCCATGCTGGAAGGATTTCGCCGGGCGAGGTAGCCGAAGACCCCGCCCGGCGGGGTTTGAAGGAGTTGGAGACGGGGGCGTACCGTCCCCGTCCGCCCGGACGCTTGGTTCCGGGACGCATCGAATTGCGATGGCCGACTCCGCTTCACGGCGGCGACGTGGGCCGCCGGGTGGTCAGCCTTTGCGCCGCTCCCTTGCGCCCTTCCTGGCGGCCCGAACGCCTGGGTTGCGGTCTGTAAAGTCGCCGAGGGTGCCCCCCGCTCCCCCGGAAACACGCCATGTCCACGTGGCGGGCGATGGCGTCGGCGACCGCCTCCATGTGGGAGTCGTGGTCGGTCACCCGCCGGATCAGGGCGTCCACCTGCGGCGGCGGCATGAGCCGCCGCAGAATGTGCAGGATCTCCTTAGCCATGACATTGCGGCGGATCTCGTCGTTCGGCGAGAGCGCCGGATTCATGTCGCAAACCTCCGAGAAGGGTTGGTGGGGATCACGTGCGCCGTGGAATCGGGGCGGTCACTCCTCGACAAGCTTTCGATAGGCGTCGGCCATCCGACGCTGGGCCAAGCCGTGGGCGAAGTCCCAGGGCTCGAAGCCGAGGTATCGCCGTCCGCTCAATAGGGCCATTTTGCAGGTGGTGCCGGCCCCGGCGCAGATGTCGAGCACGAGGTCACCGGGGTCGCTGAACGAAAGGATCAGGTCTTCCGCCAGGCGCTCCGGCATTAGGGCCGGATGGCGGTGGGCGTACTTCTCCCGGGCGGCGTTGGCGCCTCCGACGCCATAGGCCCACACGTCGCCTCGGTAGCCCCACTCGGCGATCCGGTACTCCTTGCGAGTCGCCATTGCGCCGTTGGGGAAGCGGAACTTGGGGTGGGCCACCCCGCCGGCGTGCTTGTTCCGCCGGTCCCGCAACAGGTTGACCGTCTGGGGCCGCCCCTTGGAGAAGACGAACACCCTGGAGGTCCACCGGAAGTACCGCCGGGGGAAGTTGCGGAAGTTCCAGGCCAGAATCGTTAGCGTCTGGTACAGCCGGAAACCGATCTCCCGCACGAAGTAGAGCTGCTGCTCGGCGGACGTGCAGGACTCGGTTCCCTCCCCCTGGACGATCTGGTCTTGGAACTGCCAGCAGACCACGCCGCCTGGCGTCGTCACCCGCCAGAGTTCGTCGGCCGCCGCCCGCCAGTCGAATCCGTGGCCGCCAAACTCCCTGGCGTGGTCGTAGGGCGGCGAGGTGACGGTCAAGGGGACCGAGGCCGGGGGCAAAGCCCCCAGCCCGGTCATGGCGTCCTGGTTCAAGATGAGATTGGTGATCACGCCGCCGCCCCCTTTCGGTCCGAGGCGCCCCGGAGCCGGCCTAGGATCGTGGCGATTTCGTCGAGCAGCGACGGGCACGAGTCGTCTAGTCCGACTCGCTCGGCCTCCACCAAAAGGTTGACGACTTTGCCCAAGATCTCGGGCGCCGAGGGGCCGCCAGGCCGCTCATTGGGAACGGCCAGCCGCTCCATCAACGTCTCCGCCTCGGCTTCGCCCGCCGCCTCGTCCCCGTCCCCGAGGGAGCCCGGGGCGTCTTCGACCTTGTCGAAAGACGAGGGGTCGGCCTGCGCTCCGCCGGCCGGGGCCTTGCCCTCCCACCGGACATCGAGGGCGTCCAGCTTCCGCTGGGTGGGCTTGCGGTAGATGCCCAGATCGTAGTACGCCTCCATCTTGCCGGGGAACTTGTCGAGAGTCTCAATGCCGCCGGCCCGGACGAACAGAAGGCGTCGTCGGCGGAAGGTCTCCTTCGGGTAGCCTTGGTCCTTCGCCCACTGGGTCCACTTGCCGCCCAACTGCTCGTACTTCAGCTGGGCCGCCGCCCCGAAGAAGTACTCGTGCCGGAGCGACTTGCGCTCCAGGCTCTCGACGGCCCGATCGTGCTCTCGCATATAGGCCAGGAGGCGACCCTCATCCCAGGTGGCGTCCGGCAGGTCCCAGTCCGGCGTCGCATGCTTGGGGCCGCTCGGGGCGATACCGCCGTCGGCGATGCTGCTGGTCATAAGTCTTGACTCCGATTAAGGTTTCGATCGTTTGCTTGTCCGTTTGAACGTCTCGCCCGATGGTGTCACCAGGAAACGTTTTAATTGACACATCTCCGGCCACATCGCTTGCACGCCCACGCAAATGGAGCTAGATTTACGATCATTGGCGGTTCAACTCAGGACGACACATTTCCCGCCACACGCCTGGAGCGATTCGATCAATGGAGGGGAATCCCCGTGACCGCTGGCGTCGGAAGCGGTTCAAGGAGAATTTGGACCGGCTCCTCATTGAGCGGGGACTGACCCGCAAGGCTGCGTCCGATGTGGCGGGGGTGGATTACGGCTGGCTGCGGCGGGCGGTCTCTCGGGGGATCGCCTGGCCGGACAAGCGGAGCATGGAACGGCTCAAGAAGCTCTGCGGCAAGCTCGGACTGGACGACGTGGAGCGGCTTTGGGGGCGGCACTTCGTCGTGCCGCCGGAGCCGTCCTCGATTAAGGACGAGGCGGATAAGCTCGGCGAGGAGATGCGGCGGTACGTGCTTCTCGTGGGGGCGGAGGACGCCACCCTCAAGGGGATCGTCGAGCAGATGCGGCGAGCGGCCCGGACTCGCAAGCTCGCCGATGACGAGGCGAAGCTGACTCCCTCGACGTCTCCGTCCTCGGAATCGGTGGGTGATCCGCCCTCGCCGAGCCGATCGCCCGGCGGCGTGTGGCCAACGACCACGCCCTCAACACGCCGGCTGACCATGGCGGAGAGGGTGGCGCACGCCAGACGTGCCATCCTCGAGGGATGCGAC
>Ga0180220_1002499_pt1 | contig 11674 bp, 13 predicted proteins | sample eDN5th37CBELigBY_FD_151335 | JGI IMG/M metagenome (GOLD analysis project Ga0180220, IMG submission 151335) | Enriched backyard soil microbial communities from Emeryville, California, USA - eDNA 5th pass 37_C BE-Lig BY (version 2) (version 2) | ecosystem: Environmental > Terrestrial > Soil >... | reverse complement strand
GGAAGAAGCGGGCCGATCAGCGCCCATTCCTCGTCCGTCAAACCAATCCGTTCGCCCAAGGCTCCCTCCAAATGGAAGCCTTGAATCAAAACCGGATTCCGCAGTCAACCTTTGTCCACGAGCGCTAATTGTGTTCGTTGCAAGGCTTTCCGAAAACAATCTGGCTTCTCGATATTTTTCAACGATCACAGTCTCGCTGAGACGTATTTCATCGGGCGTCCGATTGTAAATATTCTGCAAACGTATAAGCTCTCGCGCTACAAGAAGCACGATCCGTTCATGCGCAAGGAACCGGCTCCGGCTATGTCTCGTATAGGCGAGTGATCCGCCGGGCTGGAACCGACCTACATTATCTGCTGTCGCCATAGACGGATGAACGCGAGTTTGAAGCCTTCATTCGAAGGCTCCTTATCCCGCCTTCTGGAAGGAGGACCCAATGACCAGCATTCATTTGCCAACTGCCCTGCCCCGCGACGTGAGGGTCGCAATCGAGACTTTCCTGAAAGCCTGCCAAACGGAAGCCCGTCCCTTTGCGAGCCATCAGGCGCTGGAAGCCATTCGCAGCATGTCTCCAGACCTCGGTGTCAGCGACTGCGACTTGCAACGTGCCCTTCTTCGGGAGGCGGGTACCAGAGGCCTTGAAATCGACGCTCCTGTCATTCCCGCTTCGCTTGAACCCGACATTGCCGGGGGCAAGCAGCCTCGCCGGAAACCGGAAAGCGGGAAGGAACGCAAGGAAGCCCGTCGGCGTATCGTCAACGACACGGTGGGCACCCGACGCCGTGCCCTCGAAATCAAGGAACGCAACCGGCTGGTCTGAATAACCAGCCGGAGGATCGTGCACCGATCCGAACAGGAGAACGCCGGGAACGCAGCGGCTGAACAAGCAAATGCCTGGCCTCCCGAAAGGCTGCGGAGATATCTGGATGGGAAAGGACAATCCGTCCGAGAATGCCGAGATCGGCGTGATCTGTCCCGCATGCGGGCATGAAGAGAAGAAGCGCGTCGCCTGGGTCCGGAAACATGTTCAACTGGAGTGTGTGAACTGCGGTTTCATCATCGATACTGAAAGCCGCAATTCCCGCGGCCCTCATTCCAGACATTAGCTGCCCAGACACCAGCTGCGAGGAGCCATCTTTTGGGACTTGAGTTTCCGAATCGAAGCCGCAGCTTTGATGAGGCCAATCGCGGTGTGCGCTTCATGGCTATACCACCTTGCAGGGAACCGGAAACAACGATGCGACCATTGCGGTGATCATCAACATCACGCTTGAGCGCCAGACGGAAGATCACATCGACAGGTTCGAGGCGGCGGTGCGCAAATATCCTGAGATCCACGAATGCTTCCTGATGACCGGCGGCTCCAACTATCTCCTGCGCGCGGAAGTCGCCAATGCGGGCGAATTTGAACTCATCCACAAGGAGATACTGTCCAAGCTGCCAGGCGTGGCCCGAATTCACTCAAGCTTCTCGACCCGCAATGTGCTAGCCATGCGCTCGAAGCGGGGACGCACAATTAACAACGCGATGTCGTTGTTGTCCCGTCACTTTCCCAAAGCTTGCCTGATGTGACAATCGCCCCAGCGTTGCTGATCCTGTCTGGCCACGTCACGGAATATCAGTCTGCGCAAATATTTGCTGTTCGCTTCCTGACGGCTCCTTCAGTGTAGTTGTCGGAGCAGGCCCGTTCAGTGGCCTGCCGCATCCTCGGATGCCCGTAGTACAGGAAGGCGTCTACCATGAAGAAAGCCATCGTCAACGGAACTATCCTTGCCTGGGACGGGTCTCGCCATCAGGCGATTGAGGCTGGCACAGTGGTTTTCGAGGACGATCTGATCACCTTTGTCGGTTCGCTGTACGAGGGAGAACCTGTCGATGAAATAATCGATGCAACCGGTCGCCTGGTAATTCCCGGATTTGTAAACAGTCATCTGCACGTTACCGACACGCTTTTCACCAAGGGATACCTGGAAGAGACGCAGGCGCCGGCGGGGACAAAGGTCGCCCCGAACTATCACACGCTCTACACGGTGCTGCCGGCCGTCCGGAAGGCTTCCGATCCCGATGCGCAGCTTGCGGCGGCGCATTGCGTTTTCGCGGACCTGGCCAGAACGGGGTCCACAACGGTCGTGGAGTTGGGGTACGATTTCGAGATCGGTGGCGATGGGGACATCGCGATCACGGAGCGCGTCGCGGAAGCGGCGGGAGCCTCAGGGCTGCGTTGTTACTCGGGGCCACGTTACCGCTCATCCTACTATTGGGGAGACGGTCAAGGCGCGACCTATTACGGTGACTATGGTGCAAAGGGGCAGGCGCGTTTCGAAGCCTGCGCAGATTTCTGCGTGAACTGGAATGGCCGCTACGACGATCGCCTGCGTACGCTGCTCGCGCCAGGCCAAATAGACACTTGCAGCCCCGAAATGTTGCGAGAAACGCGGCGCCTTGCGGATGAGCACGGACTGCCGATCCAGATCCATGGCGGACAGTCGATCCATGAATACGACCGGATCCGCGAGACGATGAACATGACAACCGTCGAATACATGATGGACACAGGGCTGCTCGGACCTGATTTCATCATCGGTCATGGCCAGATCATGAGCGGCGACGGCAATCATGCTTCGATGGCACGGCACGAAATTGAAGCTCTACGCGACAGCCTCACTACAGTCTGCCATCTGCCATGGGTGAAGGCGCGGCGCGGCGGCGTGATAAATTCGATCGAGAAATACAAGGAACTGGGCATCCGGCAATGCCTGGGCACAGATACCTATCCTTTCGACATGTTCAACGACATGCGGATGGCGTCCACGGTCTGCAAGATCGTCGAGAGCAGCGCGACGGCAGGTCGTGCCGAAGACGTCTTCTACATGGCGACCGTTGGCGGAGCCGATGCGCTGGGCCGCGTGGATCTGGGCAGGCTCAAGGCCGGCTGCAAGGCCGATATCGTCATAGTCAGGACAGATACACCCAAGGCTGCTCCGGTCTACGACCCGTTCAAGTTTCTCGTTCACGCGGCCAATGGCGAGGACGTGGACATGGTTCTCGTCGACGGCAAGACGGTAGTCGAGAAGGGCAATGTCAAAACGATCGATGTCGCCGCAGCAGTAAAAGAGGTCAATGCCGCCGGGAAAAGGGTCTGGGCGCGGCTGGGTTTCTGACGGCCCGGGGATGGGCGTGGCAGCATAAGCCGATGCAGACGGGACGAGACTGAAACAGCAATCACGTCGTGCATCGCAAGGGAGTTGATATCAGTTTACGTATATGCCGCACCGCGGCCGTCCAGTTCTACCTAATCCGGGTGCGAGGGGTATCCGGTCATGGAGCCAAAGGGAGCAAGGCAATGTCCGATAACCGATCTTACAGAATATCACGCAGAACAATGCTAGTGGGAACTGCCGCTGCGCTGGCCACGCCAGCCATATGGGGTAGCGCGCGGGCGCAGGCTCGTGAACTGCTCGTCTATTCCTGGTTTACGAATCCGATGCAGGCAATCATGAAGGACTTTGCGGCGGAAACCGGCGCACAGGTCAATTTCATCGGCAGCTACAGCGGCAATCCCGTATGGTGGTCACAAATGATCGCCGGCGAGAAATGGGACGTGTTCCTGCCGAGCATGGACTGGATGACGCGTGCAGCGCTTGCCGAACGGGTGGAGCCTCTCGACCTCAAGCGGATTCCGAATTTCGATAACCTTTCCGACAGCGGCAAGAGCGCTGTCGAAAAGGAACTCACCGTCAACGGCCAGGTCTACGGCCTGCCATTCGCACTCACGATCAACGCCTTGGCTTACAACACAAACGCCGTGGAGAAGGCGAAGGCGGAAGCCAATTGGGATGTGATGTGGGACCCGAGCTTTGCCGGCCGGCTGTCGACCAAGGACGAGGCAATCATCCCGATCCTCACGGCAGCAGCGCGGTTGGATATTCCGACCGAGGACATAGGTGCATGGACGCCTACCCAGTACGACGCTTTGAAAGCCTCGTTGCTGGAGCAGAAGAAGCTCGTGCGCAAGTACTGGAGCAACCACGAGGAAATGGCTGAAATGCTATTGACCGAGCAGGCGGTCGCCGGCGTTTGGGTCGATGGTCGCGCCCGGCAACAGGCTTCGTCCGGCAATCCGATCGGCATTGCCGTTCCGCCGCAGGGCGTGCCGGCGGTCATCGACACGATGGCGATCCTCAAGGACGCGCCGAACAAGGACATGGCCTACGAGTTTATCAATTTCATTCTCCGGCCGGAACAAATGGTCAAAATTCCCGACATCCACGGCGCCGTGGTCATGAGCGACAAGGCCAATGCGCTGATCCCGGGTGAGAAGAAGGCGTCCTTTGTTATCGAGCCGTCCTGGAAGTATCACTGGCGGCGCTTCACCACGCCGGAAGTGTCGCAGCGCCTCGAGCGGCTTTGGACAGAGGTGAAGCTGGCATAAACATGACTGTCCTGGACCCACACCAGAACAAGGAGCGTAAGCGGATGGACGAACAGAAACCGCAGACGATCCTCAGTCTCGAAAGCATCAGGAAGGCCTACGGCACCTTCCAGATACTCAAGTCCCTCCGTCTGGAGGCCTTCGACGGGGAGTTCCTGTCGCTGCTCGGGCCATCTGGGTGTGGCAAGACCACGACGCTGCGCATCATAGCCGGCTTTGAGCGCCCGGATGCCGGCGTTGTTATTCTTGGGGGGCAGGAGATTACAAGCCTGCCCCCCAACAAGCGGGACGTGTCGACGGTCTTCCAGGACTACTCGCTCTTCCCGCATATGACGGTGGCCGAGAACGTTGCCTTCGGCCTGGTCGAGCGCAAGATGGCCAAGACCGAGATTGCTGCCCGCGTGGCCGAGATGCTTGACATGGTTCGGCTTGGCGACTTTGCTGACCGCAAGCCGGGGCAACTCAGCGGCGGGCAGAAGCAGCGCGTGGCGCTGGCACGATCGCTTGCGGTGCGCCCGCGCATCCTGCTGCTCGACGAACCGCTTGGCGCGTTGGATCTGAAGCTGCGCAAGGCGATGCAGCTTGAGCTCAGAAGCTTCCAGCAGCGCCTTGGCATCACGTTCATCTATGTCACACACGACCAGGAAGAAGCGCTGACCATGTCGGATCGCATCGTGGTCATGAAGGGTGGGGAGATACAGCAGATCGGGGGAGCTCGCGCGATCTACGATCGGCCGGCGAACCGTTTCGTTGCCGACTTCATAGGTGAAACAACTCTTCTGGATGGGGTCGTGGCATCGGCAGACGCCGGCAGCGGTCTGGTGCAGGTCGATACGCCGAGCGGGCCGATCCGCGTGGTTGCGGACAACCGGCCTGCAATGGCTGCAGGCCAGCGCTGCTGCGTTTCTGTTCGGCCGGAGAAGGTGCGGATCGGCGAGGGCGGCGCAAACACCTTCGACGCCCGCGTCGAAACCGTGACATTTAGAGGACCGGTCGTTGAATACGCCCTCCAGCTGGAGAAAGGCAAGATGCTTCGCGCCTCCGGTCCTGCCACTGCCTCGGGTGCGGCTTCCGGCGACCGGATCAAGGTCGCCTGGGACATCGCCGATGCCGTGCTACTGGAGGATGTCTGACATGGCGGTTGCGACATCTCTCGGCCCTAAACTGAAACCAGCCCGTGCGCGGGCTGCGGGCGACGGTCGGCTCGTGCTGCTTTCGATTCCGATACTCTTCCTCGCGGCGTTCCTTGTTGTGCCGATGACGGTCATGATCGCGTACAGTTTCTATTCACAAGACGCTTTGACCGGGCTGCCGATTGCCGACTTCACCTTCGATAACTACCGGCTGATCTTTACCGATCCGCTCTACTACAACAGCATCTTCAACAGCCTGGAGGTCATGGTGACCGTCTCGGTCATCTGCCTGCTCGTCGGCTACCCTGTCGCCTACTTCATTGCCGTGCAGGCACCCCCGCGATGGCAGGCCCTGCTTCTGCTGCTTGTTATCCTGCCGCAATGGACCAGTCTGCTAATCCGTTCCTTCTCATGGATAGCGGTGCTGCGACCGAATGGGCTGATCGATTGGGCGCTGACTGGGATCGGCATCACCAGTCAGCCCCTTGATTTGCTTTATTCGCGAACCGCCGTGATCATCGGCTTGGTTCATATATATATGCCTTTCATGATCCTCGGCGTTCACGCATCGCTGAAGGCCCTAGACCTGTCGCTTATATCGGCTGCGCGGGATCTCGGCGCCACGCCGTTCTCCGCATTCCGTCGCGTCGTGCTTCCGCTGACCATGCCTGGCATTTCGACCGGCCTGATCCTGGTTGCGCTTCCGGTGCTGGGCGCATTTCTCACGCCCCGCATTCTGGGTGGGTCGAGCGAGGTGCTGATCGGCAACCTGATCGAAATCCAGTTCAAGCAACTGGCGAACTGGCCGCTTGGAGCTGCGCTTGGCGCGCTTGTCAGCGTGGCGCTTCTGATTGGCGTTGCGGGCTTGTCCTTTGTCGGGAGGTCACGGGTATGACGCCGCCTAAATCGACAAATTATCGGCTACAGGGCGCGTTCTTTTTCGCGGTGCTGATCTTCTTCTACTTGCCTCTCGCGACGCTTGTGCTCGTTTCGTTCAGTTCGGGTCGGGTGACCGAGTTTCCGCCACCGGGCTATACGCTTCAGTGGTATACGGGGATGTTGGCCAATCCCCGCGCGCTTTCCTCCGTCCTGACCAGTCTGGGCGTGGGCGTCACCGCTGCGCTTGTGTCGACCAGCTTGGCAACGGCCTTTGCCTTTGGCCTACATCAGCGCCGTGCGGCATGGGTCACGGTGCTGAGGTCTTTCGGCAACCTTCCACTCGTCATGGCGCCGATGATCATCGGTGTATCGCTGCTGATCTTCTTCAATCTTATCGGTATGAGGCTGGGCTATCTAAGCGTCACCATCGCCCACGTGGTGCGCGGCTTTCCTTTCGCTGCGATAATCATGGCAACCGCCTTTCTCTCGGTTCGCCCGAGCCTGCTGGAGGCGGCACTCGACCTGGGCGCATCGCGCATCTCGGCTTTCCGCCGTGTCGTGGTGCCTGCCATCATGCCGGGACTTGTCGCCAGCCTGCTGGTTACGTTCTCGGTGTCGTTTGACGAGATCAACTCGACCATCTTCGTGATCGGCGGTGGGGTGAGCACGGTGCAGACATTCATTCTGGAGCAGATTGAATTCGTGGTGACGCCGGAAATGAACGCTTTGACGACCGTGATCATCGTTGCAACATTGCTTGTCGCGCTGGCCACGGACAGGCTGCGGAGCAGGGAAGACAAGCCGTGAACGCTGGCCGTTCTTCCTGAAGCCATTGGCGAATCCTGGAGGCGGACAGCATGCTGTCCGCTCATTCTGCATCGTCTGTGGCTCCGCGTCGGGCGGAGCCCTCGCCCCGCGGTCGCAATCTCATCGACCCATTCGCCACCCTTATTAGTCTGCCTCGATGGAACTTTCGCTTCTAATCAGCCTTGGTGTCTTCACAATCGCCTTCCTCATCGGGGCCACGGCGATCGGGGGGTTGCTACTCGTGCCGACCCTGGTTGTGGTCGGCAACTATACGGTCCACCAAGTGATTCCTGTCTCGCTGATGGCCACGTTCTTCTCGGGCGTCATCGGAAGCCTCGTCTTCGGAAGGAAGGGCCATGTCAGTTTGCGCGACGTGGCTATAATCGCGCTTCCAGCCGGGCTGACAGCACTTGTGGGAACCTATCTTCTGCCGTTCATACCGTCGAAGGCGGTGGAATTCCTGATCGCCATCTTCTGCATCGGGGCATTCCTCCTCTCCTTCCAGGCGGTCGAGATACAACGTCCGGCGGAGATCGATCCGCGCCTGTCGCGCCGGACGCTTGCATTGATCGGGGCGGCGACTGGACTTGGCTCTGCCCTTTCGGGGACTGGTGGGCCGCTCATCCTCATTCCCATACTGTCCTATATTGGGTTCGGATCGAAACGATCGGTGGGAATGGCGCAGGCTATCCAACTGCCGATCGGCGGCTTCGCCGCTTTCGGCAACATGACGATCGGTGCTATCGACTACCGTCTTGCGGTGCCGATCACCGTGCTGGTGATCGTCGGCTCGCTCTGCGGCGCACTTTACGCGCAACGCCTGAACGTTTCGGCGCTGCGTCCGTTGATATCCTTCACAATGCTCGGCTGCGGAATTTTCTACCTAGTTCGTCTGGCGTAGTATCGTGACGACTTCGACGTTAACTCCGGTGGTTTCATGTTCGGGATTGTGGGAGTGAGAGGCCATGGCAAGTGATGATCTCCAGAGCACGCCCGAGTTCCTTGTCGACCCGAATGCCGAGGTCGCAGGCAATCCTGACATTACAAACAGGCTCGACGGCAACGAGAAGAGCGCACTGTTCAAGACTGCTGCAATCCGCAGCTTCCGGAAGGGCGAATTCCTGTTCCACCAGGGCGAGCCGCACAGGGGGATACACATCATCAAGTCTGGTAAGATCCGGTCCCTCTACACATCCCCTGGCGGCAAAGAGTTCACGCTAGCCTACTGGACGCCAGGACATTTCATCGGCGCGCCGCAGGTTCTTGGCGGCGGCGACAACATGTGGACGTCGGTGGCCGAACAGAACTCGATGACACTTTTCTTGACGCCGGACGTGCTCCAGAATCTAATCGCACGGATGCCTAACTGTCAATCAGCGTTGAATCGGGACCCCCTATCGGCGTCCAAAAAGGACCCCTCTGAGGGCCACGATGGTTAGCGCCCGCCCGGGTGGAGCTGGTCGGGATTGTGCAGCCCGGGCGGGCGCGGATGATTAGCTTTTCGGCTTTAGCTTTGAGAGCGGTTTTTGAAGCGCCAGGACTCGTTTCCGGTCTCGATGATCTCGCAGTGATGGGTGAGCCGATCGAGCAGCGCTGTGGTCATCTTGGCGTCGCCGAAGACGGTCGGCCATTCGCCAAAGGTTAGATTGGTGGTGACGATCACCGACGTCTGCTCGTAGAGCCGGCTGATGAGATGGAACAGGAGCTGACCGCCGGACTGGGCGAAGGGCAGATAGCCGAGCTCGTCGAGAATGACGAAGTCCATGCGGCCGAGCGTGTCGCTCAATCGTCCCTGACGTCCGGCTCTTGCCTCAGCCTCGAGCCGGTTGACGAGGTCGACGACATTGAAGAAGCGACCTCGGGAACCGGCTCGGATGCAGGCTCGAGCGATGGCAACAGCGAGATGGGTCTTGCCGGTCCCGGTGCCGCCGACCAGGACGGCATTGCGCTGATGGGCGAGGAAGTCGCCGCCGGCGAGATCGCGCACCAGGGTCTCGTTGATCGGCGTGCCGTCGAAGACGAAGTCCTCGATCTCCTTGGCCAGTGGCAGTTTGGCGATCGTCATCTGGTATTTGATCGATCGTGCCTTCTTCTCCGATATCTCCGCGCTCAAGAGGTCGCCGATGACGCGCTGCGGCTCGTGCTGACGCTTCACGGCGGTGGCGATGATCTCGTCATAGGCCGACTTCATGCCGTAGAGTTTGAGAGTTCCCATGGTGGCGAGAATGTCGGTGCGCTCCATTACACGGCCCTCCTCAGGCGATCGTATCGGCCGCAATCGGCCTCGGGTTCATGGCGAAGCTTCAAGCTATCCGGCGTGGATATCGTCAGCGGCCGCACGGTCTCGCGCTGGCGCGCCAGAATGTTCACGACGACATCGGCAGAGCAGACGCCTTCCTGCAGCGCTTCGGCGCAGGCCGCCTCGACAGCTGGCATGCCATCGCTCATAACGGCCGACAGGATTGTCACCATCTGCCGGTCGCCGTCGCCGAGGCGGGCAAGCCTGCGCCGGACCCGGTCCAGGCTGGCGGGCAGAACCCAATCCTTGAACGGCGCGCCGTTGCGCAAAGCGCCTGGCTTGCGGGTCAGCACCGGCACATAATGCCAAGGATCGTAGACGGTCTTGCCGCGGCCGAAGGCGCGGCGATGCTCGCCCACAATGCGACCATCCTGGCGCAGCTCGATGCGATCGGCATAGGCGCGGATCTCCACCGGCCGCCCGAGCGCGCTGGCCATGACGGAGTATTTGTTGGTGTCGAAGCGCACCAGGCACGTCTTCGACACCGAGGCCGGCACAGCGTGGAATCCATCAAAGCGGCCGCCATAGGGAATGAGGCTCGACCGCTCGGCCGCGAAGGCCTCCCACACCGTCTCGTCGGGCCGTTCGGAATGGCGATGCGCCTTTGCCCAACTGATGCAGCGATCTGTCAGCCAGGCGTTCAACTCCTCATAGTTCCTGAAGCGCAGCCTGGGCGTGAAGAAGCGCCTGCGCACCAGACCAACCTGGTTTTCGACCTGGCCCTTCTCCCAGCCCGACGCCGGCGTGCAGGCCGTCGGCTCGACGAGATAATGGCTGCACATCTGTAGAAAGCGGCGGTTGAACTGGCGATCCTTGCCGACGAAGACCGTGTCGACCGCCGTCTTCATGTTATCGTAGATGCCGCGCGTGCAGGCGCCCCGGAAGAAGGCGAAGGCCCGGTCGTGGGCGTCGAACACCATCTCCTGGGACTCGCGCGGATAGGCCCGCACGAACATCATCCGGCTGTGGCAGAGCCGCACATGGGCGACCTTCACCGTGGTCGTCACCCCGCCCAGCACCACGATCTCGTGGCTCCAGTCGAACTGGTAGGCTTCGCCTGGCGCAAAGCTCAGCGGCACAAACGCCGCAATCGAAGACGCTCGCTCGTTCCTCCAGCGCTTCGCATAACGCCGCACCGCGTCATAGCTGCCTTCGTAGCCGCGGCCGCGAAGATCCTCGAATATCCGCACCAGGGTCAGCCGCTCGCGCGAGGGCTTCGCCTCGTTTGTCGCCAACTGTCGGTCGAGTTCTTCCGTCCATCCGCCCAGCTTCGGCCGTGGCTGCTCTCCGCGCTCGTAGTGAAACTCCGTCGCCTCCGAGCGCAGCACCTTGCGCACCACTTTGCGGGAAACCCTCAGGTCCCGGCAGATCGCCTTAATCGACTTTTGTTGAATGAGATAAGCACGGCGAATCTTCGCAATCGTCTCCACAATCAGCATCCCAAATGAGGCTCCCATGAATCACGAGAGCCTTTGTGAACCCCAACGTTGTCGGGGGTCCCTTTTGGACGCCGATCACCCCGAAAACGGGGTCCTTATTCCACGCCGATCAACAGCCTAACCTCGCGCTCGGGCTGATCGACGGGCTCTGCTACAAGGCCGTGCTCTACGCCAAGATCGCCCAGGTCGTCGGCACGACGCCGGTCGCGGGCCGCCTTGCGCTCCTGCTGCTGAGCCTTGCCGATCATGCCAACGCGCCGGGGGCTAAGGTTATCGAGATACGCAGCAACCATTCGCAGGAGCGGCTTGCAATGATGGTCGGCTCCACCCGCCAGGCCGTGGCGCAACTGTTGGCGCGGTTTGAGAAGGCAGGCGTGATCTGCCGTCAGGGGCGGTCAATGTGGATAACCGACGTACAGGCGCTGGAACGGATCGTCGATTAAGGCAGCCTGCTGTCCCTGGAAAGGTACGGTGCGCCAACCTTCAGAAGCTTGCAAAAATTTGCTTCTTGCCACCTATCCGATGGTTGCGCCGAACTACGCCGCTGCCCGCTCAGCACTAGAGTCTGTTATGGACCTGCGCGATTTCGACAGCCTGTCTGAGCATGATGCAAGCGAATGCGACGATGTGGAGGCCTTCGAGAGTTGTGTGGAGGCGTTCGTAGTCTTTGACGAGGCGTCGGCAT
>Ga0180220_1002497_pt1 | contig 11681 bp, 7 predicted proteins | sample eDN5th37CBELigBY_FD_151335 | JGI IMG/M metagenome (GOLD analysis project Ga0180220, IMG submission 151335) | Enriched backyard soil microbial communities from Emeryville, California, USA - eDNA 5th pass 37_C BE-Lig BY (version 2) (version 2) | ecosystem: Environmental > Terrestrial > Soil >... | reverse complement strand
TTCCTCGATGCTACTCAGGAGACCGGCCATCTCCCGGACCTCGACGCCCTCGCGCGCCAGCCCGAGGTGCTAGAGCGCACGGTTGCATTTTACCTCTGCTCGCCCGCGAACCCGCAAGGCGCCGTCGCGACGCCGGAATACATCCGCCGGGCCCTGGCCCTCGCCCGCCAGTACGACTTCATGCTCCTCTTCGACGAGTGCTACTCCGAAATCTACACCGGCGAAGCCCCGACGGGCGGCCTCGAGATCGCGGCCCGCACGCCCGAGAAGTTCAAGAACATCGTCGTCTTCAACTCGTTGTCGAAGCGATCGAACCTGCCCGGCCTGCGCTCCGGCTTCGTGGCGGGTGACGGCGAGTTTCTGGAGACACTCGCCGAGGTCCGCAACCTGACCGGCCCCCAGATGCCGGGCATCATCCAGCAGGCATCGATCGCCGTCTGGTCGGAGGAGCAGCATGTCGGCGCCATCCGCCAGGCCTATCGCGCCAAGTACGACATCTGCGATCAGCTCCTCTCGGGCCGCATGGGCTACCGCAGGCCAGGCGGCGGCTTCTTCCTTTGGCTCGACCTGTCCCATCTCGGCGGCGGCGTAGAGGGCACGGTAACCCTATGGAAACGCGTGGGTGTCAAGGTTGTCCCGGGAGCCTTCCTGGCCCAGCCGAACAGCAAAGGCGAGAACCCGGGTGAACGCTACGTCCGCGTTGCTCTGGTGCATCCGCCGGCCGTGATCAGGGAGGCCCTCGAACGTGTTGTGGCCCTTTGAGTCATCGAGGCGTCCGTTCCGATGCAAGTCGAGCGTTCCGGCATGGAGCCGAGGCCGCTCCTCCCGTCAACGCTGGAGGACCGTCTTCTCGGCTTCGTAATGAAGGTCACGGGCTTCGTGCTCGTGATGCTGGCGCTCGCGGGCTGGCTGTCCCTGATGACCTGGTCGGCCTCCGACCCATCCCTGACGCACGCGACGAGCGGGGCGGCGCGCAATCTGCTCGGCCCCGTCGGCGCTATTCTCTCCGACCTCGCGCTCCAGACCGTCGGTTTCGCGGCTGTGGTCGTGTTCCTCGGGCCGGCCTGGGCCGGCGGCGAGCTCATGCTCAACGAGCGCCTGCACCGCGGACGCACGCGTTGTCTTCTGTTCCTGCTGTCGCTCGGCGTTCTTTCGGGTGCGATCTCCAGCATCCCACCCCCGGCCTCGTGGCCACTCAATCACGGCCTGGGAGGCGCGATCGGCGATCTCGTCCTCGGAACGCTTGCCGGACTTGCGGGTCTGGTGCTGCCCGGCGGCGCCACCGCGCTGACCGGGCTCGCCCTTTTTGCCGGCGGCATGACGTTGCTCTGCGCCGCGCTCGGCATCGGCCAGCGCGAGTTGTCGCTGCTCGCCCACTCGAAGGCTTCTCGCGCCGGAGCCGCCTCGGCCGAGCCCCGCATCGAGCCCCAGCATGCGCCGCTGGCTTCAGCGAGCTTCGACGCAACCGACGTGCCGGCCTTCGACCCGTGGCCCGAGGCACCACTGGCGGAGATCGCGCCTGCGCCGCGTGCGCACAAGGGCTTCGAGGCGCCCGCGCCGCAGATGGCGCCAATGCCCGAGCCCCCTCTCTTCCGTCCGAGTCCGCCGGAGCCGCTGATCCAGGAGCCCGATTCGTCGCCGTCGGCCGCGGCCCGCACGTTCGACCAGATCACGGACGTCGCCACCGGCTCGATCGCGGCCCGCTTCGCGCCCGACAAGCCGGGCAAGGGCGGCAAGGGTGGCAAGGCGAAGAAGCAGCCGGCGACGAGCAAGTCGTCGGAGCTGCTCGGCCGCGTGATGTCGTTCCGCGCGACGCCGCCCGAGTACCGCCGTCCGTCACTGAACATCCTGAAGCGCCCACCGGCGTCGCGGCCTGGGCCCGAGCACACGCAGCCCGTGCTCCGCGGCAGCGCCCGCCTGCTGGAGGACGTGCTCGGCGACTTCGGCATCAAGGGCGAGGTGAAAGGCATCAAGCCCGGCCCGGTGGTGACGCTGTTCGAGATGGAGCCCGCGCGCGGCACCAAGGCTTCCCGCATCATCGCTCTGTCCGACGACATCGCCCGCTCGATGAGCGCTGTGTCTGCCCGCGTGGCCCCCGTTTCCGGCCGCAACCTGATCGGCATCGAGCTGCCCAACGTGCGGCGCGAGACCGTGTACCTGCGCGAGCTCTTCGAGCACGAGGCCTGGCGCACGACTGAGGCGCATCTCCCGATCGTCCTCGGCAAGGGCATCGGCGGCGAGCCGATCATCGCCGACCTCGCCCGCATGCCACACCTGCTGATCGCGGGCACCACCGGCTCGGGCAAGTCGGTCGGCGTCAATGCCCTCGTCCTCTCCCTGATCTATCGGCTGTCGCCGGCCGAGTGCCGCTTCGTGATGATCGACCCGAAGATGCTCGAGTTGTCTGTCTACAACGGCATCCCGCACCTCCTGGCGCCCGTCGTCACGGACCCGCACCGCGCCGCGGCCGCGCTCGGGTGGGTCGTGTCGGAGATGGAGGAGCGCTACAAGCGCATGTCGGAGCTCGGCGTGCGCAACATCGACATGTTCAACGTGCGCGTGAAGAACGCCCGCAAGCGCGGCGAGCTGATCGGCCGCACGGTACAGACGGGCTTCGACGAGGCGACGGGGGAAGCCCTCTACGTCCGCGAGGACCGCGTGCCCGAGCCGATGCCGTACATCGTCGTCATCGTCGACGAGTTCGCCGACCTGATGAGCGTCGCGGGCAAGGAGGTCGAGGGTATCGTGCAGCGCCTCGCACAGATGGCACGCGCGGCCGGCATCCACCTCGTCATGGCTACCCAGCGCCCGAGCGTCGATGTCGTCACCGGCACGATCAAGGCGAACTTCCCGACACGCGTCGCCTTCAAGGTCGCCTCCAAGATCGACAGCCGCACCATCCTCGGCGAGCAGGGCGCCGAGCAGCTTCTCGGCGCGGGCGACATGCTCTTCTCCTCGGGCTCCGGGAAGACGATGCGCGTGCATGGGCCCTTCGTCTCGGACGACGAGGTGGAGGCGGTCGCCACAGCGCTCCGATCGGGCTCCGAGCCCGACTACGTCGAAGCCCTCGCCATCAAGCTCGAGGCCGATCCGGTGGTGGCCGGATCGTCCGGCGCGGGCGCGCCGGCGCCGGTTTCTGCCGACGATCTCTTCGACCGCGCGGTCGCCATCGTGCACCGCGACGGCAAGGCCTCGACCAGCTATCTGCAGCGGCGCCTGGGGATTGGTTACAACCGCGCCGCCGACCTGATCGAACGGATGGAAGCGGAAGGCCTGGTGAGCCCCGCCGACAATGTCGGCCGCCGCCGCGTCCTCATCGGCCGCGACGACGATGCAGGGGCGGTCGGCTGACGCCCCGTGACGGCATCCTACGTAGTGCCAGCGCGTCAGCGGACTGAGACCCGACCCCGCGCCTCCAAACAAGCGCACCGCGAGGCGCGTACACATCCAACACCCGGTGTTTCGTCATCCCGCCCAAGGAGGCGCATTGCGCCGGCGCGAGCCGCATCCAGCGGAAGACTGTCCGAAGGACGCTCCGGCAACGCCATGATTCCCGGCCGCGACCCTGACGAACCTCAGAATCGGCGTCCCTCGCGAGTCTTTCCCGCCACAACACGCCATCAACAGGCCGGATCCGGCCTCGCTTGCCCTCGTACGGCCCTGATTGTAGGGACTGTGCAACCGGAATCGGGATCGGTGGGGATGGCGGATGCCTCGGCAAAGGACGCTCAAAGTGCGATATGACGTGGCGGGCAGGATGGCGCGGACGGCCGCAACGCTGACGGCATTGGCCCTGATGCTCGCGGCTCCGGCCGTTGCTCAGGACAAGCAAGGTGGCAAATCACCGGTCGGCACCGGCTGGAGCACCAAGCACGCCAGCAACGAGGCCGGCATCGACGGCATCACGCTCGACGCGCGCCAGATCGAGCTGGTGAAGAAGGTCAACGACTATTTCAACGGCATCGAGAACATGCGCGGCATGTTCCTGCAAACGACCGCCGACAACAAGCGCATGAAGGGCAAGTTCTTCATGAAGCGCCCCGGCCGCATCCGCTTCGAGTATTCCCCGCCGAGCCGGCAGCTCATCATCTCGGATGGCCACCAGATCTCCATTCAGGACCTCGACATCAATACGGATGACCGCGTCATGGTCGACCAGACGCCGTTTCGCGTGCTCCTCAGGAAGGATGTCGATCTCTTGCGCGATGCGCGCATTCTGGAAGTCCAGGAGGCGAGCGACCTCGTCATCGTCTCCCTCCAAGACAAATCGAAGGACGCATCCGGCAAGGTCCGCATCTTCCTCTCCCTCGCGCCGGAGCTCGAGCTCAAGGAATGGGTGACCACCGACGCCCAAGGCCTTGATACGCGCCTCGAAGTCTCGGGTCTGGACAGGTCCCAGCCCGTAGACGCTGCCCTCTTCAAGATCATCAGCCCGACGCTGAAGAACATCCAATAGGGCGCGTCAGGGCCGAAATGCGCCGGCGAATCAGCGGGCGCCCGCCCACCTGAAACAATCTGTAAAATAAACGTGAATGATTTGGTGTTGCCCTTGAAACCCAGTCAAGGGCCCCTATTTTGGCGTTAGAGCAGGCGACATCGCTCTTCATCGGTAGTGCCCCCCGTCTAGCCGAAGATGTCGTCTGCCGCGCCGGCTTCCCTCCCGGCGCAAGCGCGAAATGCGCTTGGGCGCTCGATCTTTCCCCCGAGGTCGAGCGCCTTTCATTTGTCAATCGCCTCAAATTGACGGAAACGCGCGCCGCGCGCATTAAAATCGGAAAAATCGTTATTTTTCCGATCATTGGACTGTCATAAATCCATAGCTGATGTGCTCTAAGACGGGACTGCCGGTGTTGCCGGCGGCCGTCACAAGGCGCCATTCGAGCGGACTTGGCGGCTCAGACACTCAACGGGAGAAAGAGTGTGAGAAACCATCAAATTGCGCTCTCGACGGCGGCGATGGCGATCGCGGGGGCCGTTACGTTCTCGGGCGCAGCTCTGGCCGCCCGCGACCAGGTCAAGATCGCAGGCTCGTCGACGGTGCTGCCCTACGCCAACATCGTCGCCGAGCAGTTCGGCAAGACCTTCAGCAAGTTCAAGACCCCGATCGTCGAGTCGGGTGGCTCCTCCGCCGGCCTGAAGCAGTTCTGCCAGGGCGTCGGCGAAGGCACCATCGACATCGCCAATGCCTCGCGCCCGATCCGCCCCGCCGAGCTCGAGGCCTGCGCCAAGGCCGGCGTCAAGGACGTCATCCAAGTCCGCTTCGGCTATGACGGCATCGTCTTCGCCTCGGACGCCAGCGGCCCGTCGTTCGCCTTCACGCCGAAGGACTGGTATCTGGCGCTCGCCGCACAGGTTCCCGACAAGGACGGCAAGATCGTCGACAACCCCTACAAGACCTGGAAGGACGTCAACGCGTCCCTGCCGGACTGGAAGATCGCCGCCTATATCCCGGGCGAGAAGCACGGCACCCGCGAGGTCTTCGAGGAGAAGCTTTTGCACGCCGGCTGCAAGGCATCGGGCGCGCTCGACATCCTCAAGAAGGCCGGTGATGCGAAAGCTGCCGACAAGGCCTGCATCAAGGTCCGCAAGGACGGCGCCGCGGTCGACATCGACGGTGACTACACCGAGACGCTCGCCCGCCTGCAGTCCAACAAGCAGGGCATCGGCGTTTTCGGCCTGTCGTTCTACGAGAACAACGCCGACAAGCTGAAGGTCGCCACGATCTCCGGCATCACGCCGTCGGTCGAGACCGTCGCCACCGGCAAGTACCCGGTCTCGCGCCCGCTCTTCTTCTACGTGAAGAAGGCCCATCTGGGCGTCATCCCGGGCCTGAAGGAGTATGTCACCTTCTTCACCTCCAGCCGCATCCTCGGAGCGAAGGGCCCGCTGGCCAGCTACGGCCTCGTGCCGCTGCCCGACGCCGAGCTCAAGGAGCTGCAGGAGCACGTGAAGGACGGCAAGTCGATGTGATCGACGGAGAGCGGGCCCCACGGCATTCGGGGGCCGCTCTCCGGCTGCCCTGCCTGCGTGGCGGATCGCGCTCGTCGTCGCCACGCAGCCGCAGCCTTCGACCAATGGCCCCGGTTGCCCCGGGCGCCGTCCCGGCCCAATGAGGGCCTCCGTCGAACACACGGTGACTTTCGTGTCGACCTCTTTGTTGCTTCTGCTCGTCCTCGGGCTCGCGATCCTCGGTTTCGTCCTTGGCTACATGCGCGCGCGTGCCATTCCCGAGACGGCCGGCCGCCCCCATTCGCGCCCGGGCTATCACGGGTGGTTCGTCTTCATTACCACGCTGCTGCCCGCCGTCTTCCTGATCGCGCTCTGGTCCGCCGCCGCGCCTCCGCTGATCAACAGCCTCGTCAAGGCGGAGCTGCCCGAACGCGAGTTGAGCAAGTCTCCGGCCGAGCTTTCGCTGACCATCAGCACCGTGCAATCGCTGGCGCGCGGCATGGAGCTTCTTTCACCGGGGCAGATTGCCGAGGTACGCACCGGCAAGCCCGTGCTCGGCGAGATGCTCGAGGCGAAGGGCGTGCCGCTCGCATCGGCGCCGCTGCCCTACCTCGTCTCGGCAGCGCTGAAGCAGAACGCACTGACCAGCACGAGCGGCCTTCTCAAGACGGTCGTGGGCTTGGCCTTGGCGATTGCGGGCCTCGTCTTCGGCTACTTGCGCGTCGGCCACGCCTTCCGTGCCCGCAACAATGTCGAAGGCGTGATGCTCGCCGGCCTCGCCGCCGCCTCCACCGTGGCGATCCTGACGACGGTCGGCATCGTGTTCTCGATGCTGTTCGAGACGATCCACTTCTTCCAGCACGTGCCCATGAGCAACTTCTTCTTCGGCACGGTTTGGGACCCGCGCTTCTCCGCAGCCGGGCAGGCCGGCGCCTCGGAAGGCCAGTTCGGCCTCCTCCCGCTGCTCTGGGGCACGCTCTACATCTCCCTCGTCGCGCTGATCGTGGCCGTGCCGATCGGCCTCTTCTCCGCAATCTATATGTCGGAGTACGCCTCGCGGCATGTGCGCACCACGGTCAAGCCGCTGCTCGAGGTGCTCGCCGGCATCCCGACCATCGTCTACGGCTTCTTCGCGCTCATCACCGTCGGCCCGTTCCTGCGCGACGCGGGTGCCGCGCTCGGCCTCGACATCTCCGCGACGAGCGTGCTGACCGCGGGCCTCGTCATGGGCATCATGCTGATCCCGTTCGTCTCCTCGCTGTCGGATGACATCATCAACGCGGTGCCGCAATCGCTGCGCGACGGCTCGTACGGGCTTGGGGCGACCAAGTCGGAGACCATCCGCCGCGTCGTTCTTCCCGCCGCCCTGCCGGGCATCGTGGGAGCCATCATGCTGGCTGCATCCCGCGCGATCGGCGAGACGATGATCGTGGTGCTCGCGGCCGGTATCGCCGCGAAGCTGGGCTGGAACCTCTTCGAGCCCCTCACCACCATCACGGTGAAGATCGTCAGCCAGCTCACGGGCGACCTCGAGTTCAACAGCCCGCAGACGCTCGTCGCCTTCGCCTTGGGACTGACCCTCTTCTGCTTCACCCTGGCGCTCAACATCTACGCGCTGTACATGGTCCGCAAATACAGAGAGCAGTACGAATGACCGCCGCAGCAATCCCAGCCGACAATGCCGGACCGGTCGCCAACAGCCGCTCTCTCGTCGAGCAGAGCCTGAGGCGCCGCTATGCCGCAGAAGCCCGCTTCAAGGCCTACGGCATTGCGGCGATCGTGATCGGCCTCTCTTTCCTCGTGATCGTGTTCGCCTCGATCATCCAGCGCGGCTACACATCGTTCGTCCAGTCCGAGTTCCGCCTGGACGTCACTCTCGACAAGGACGTCATCGATCCGTCGGGCAAGGGCGAGGAGAGCGATCTCCTGATTGCCGACTATCCGTTACTGATCCAGGACGCGCTGATCAAGGCCCTCAAGCTTGATCCCAAGTCGCGCGTCGACAGCCGCCTCGCCGGCGAGCTGCTGTCGTCCAACGCCGACACCACGGTGCGCAACTATGTGCTCGCCAACCGCGGCGAGATCGGCAAGACCGTGCCGTTCTGGGTGCTCGCGCACGGCAACGTCGACAGCGTCGTGAAGGGCGCCTTCGACCGCTCCGTGCCGGAGGCGCGCCGCAAGCTCAATGACAAGCAACTCGGCTGGATCGACCAGGCCGTCGCGAGCGGAGCGCTCGCCAAGCGCTTCAATACCGGCCTGTTCACCTTTGGCGCCTCGAGCCAACCGGAAAGCGCGGGTATCGGCGTCGCGCTGATCGGCTCCCTCTTCATGATGCTGACGGTCATGCTGCTCGCCGTGCCGATCGGCGTCGCGGCCGCCCTTTACCTCGAGGAGTTCGCCCCGAGGAACCGCATCACCGACATCATCGAGGTGAACATCAATAACCTGGCCGCCGTGCCGTCGATCGTGTTCGGCATCCTCGGCCTCGCGGTGTTCATCAACTTCATGGGCCTGCCGCGCTCGGCGTCGATCGTCGGCGGGCTGGTGCTGGCGCTGATGACGCTGCCCACCATCATCATCGCCACCCGCGCGGCCATCGCGGCCGTGCCGCCCTCGATCCGCGAGGCGGCCCTCGGCGTCGGCGCCTCGAAGATGCAGAGCATCACGCACCATGTGCTGCCGCTCGCGGTGCCGGGCATCCTGACCGGCACCATCATCGGCCTCGCCAAGGCTCTCGGCGAGACGGCACCGCTGCTGATGATCGGTATGGTCGCCTTCGTGGTCGAGTATCCGACGACGCCGCTCGAACCCGCGACGGCGCTGCCGGTCCAGATCTACATGTGGGCCACCGCCGCCGAGCGCGGCTTTGTCGAGCGCACATCGGGGGCAACCCTCATCCTGCTCGCGTTCCTCGCGTGCATGAACATCCTCGCAGTCATTCTGCGCCGGCGCTTCGAGCGTCGTTGGTAACGACAGTCGGCGACATCGGAGATCAAGCTATGGATATGTCGATGCAGAACATCCACACCAAGCCGGCCACCACCGGAGCTCCGGTAGCGCACGGCAAAAATATCGCCCCGAAGGTCGTCGCGCGCGATGCAAACGTCTATTACGGCGAGAAGCACGCCATCAAGAACGTGGGCATCGAGATCGCCGACAAGTCGGTAACGGCGTTCATCGGACCATCGGGCTGCGGCAAGTCGACGTTCCTGCGCTGCCTGAACCGCATGAACGATACGATCCCCGGCTGCCGCGTCACCGGCAGCATCACGATCGACGACAAGGACATCTACGATAAGTCGCTCGACGTCGTGTTGCTGCGCGCGCGCGTCGGCATGGTGTTCCAGAAGCCGAACCCGTTCCCGAAATCGATCTACGAGAACGTTGCCTACGGCCCGCGCATTCATGGCCTGACGCGCAACAAGGCGGAGCTCGACGCCGTCGTCGAGGCGAGCCTGAGGCGCGCCGGCCTCTGGGAGGAGGTCAACAGCCGCCTGCAGGAATCGGGCACGGCTCTCTCCGGCGGCCAGCAGCAGCGCCTGTGCATCGCGCGCGCCATCGCGGTGAGCCCCGAGATCATCCTGATGGACGAGCCGTGCTCGGCACTCGATCCGATCGCCACCGCGAAGATCGAGGAGCTGATCGACGAGCTCAGCCAGAACTTCTGCATCATCATCGTGACGCACTCGATGCAGCAGGCCGCCCGTGTCTCCAAGCGCACCGCGTTCTTCCATCTCGGCGTGCTGGTCGAGGAAGGCGACACCAACCAGATCTTCACGAACCCGTCCGATCCGAAGACGCAGGCCTACATCACCGGCCGCTTCGGCTGATCCTCAGTCGGCCTCGGGCGCTCACAGCGCTGGCGTCGTTCGATCTTGCTTTGCCAAGCGCCTCGCGCTGTCGCTATCCTTTCTCCGGGGAAGGAGCGACGCGGGAGGATCGGCACCATGGCCGCAGAGCCGGACGCATCGGAGGGCGCGGTCATCGCGCGCGCCAAGGCCGCCGCCGAGGTGGTGAAAGCAGCCGGCGACCGCATCGAGACGACACGCGAGCTGCCGCCGGACGTCCACGCGGCGCTCGTTGAAGCCGGCGTCTTCCGCCTGCTCCTGCCGCGCTCCATCGGCGGCCTCGAAGCTAGCATTCCGACCTTCGCCGAGATCGCCATGATCCTCGCCGGCGCCGACGCGAGCACGGCCTGGTGCGTCGGCCAGGGAGGCGGCTGCGCCATGTCGGCCTCCTTCCTCGAGCCTGCCGTCGCAAAGCGCCTCTTCGGCCCGCGCGATGCCGTGCTGGCCTGGGGCGCCGGTGTGCAGGGCACGGCGACGGAGGTCCCCGGCGGCTATCGGGTGTCCGGCAAGTGGTCGTTCGCGAGCGGCAGCCGGCATGCCACGCTGCTCGGAGCGCACTGCCGCATCATCGATGCCGACGGCAAGCCACGCCTCGCCGCCGACGGCCGCCCTGCCGATCGCACGGCGCTCATTCCCCGCGCGAAAGCCCGCATCGACGACGTCTGGCAGGTCGTCGGCCTGAAAGGCACTGGCAGCGACACCTACGCCTTCGAGGACCTGTTCGTCCCCGCGGAGGAGACCATCGACCGGGAAAGCCTGGGTAGCGTCCACGAGCCAGGCACACTCTACCGGTTCCCGACGATCATGGTCTATGCGGCGGCCTTCGGCGGTGTCATGCTCGGCATCGCGCGCGGCATGCTCGACGACCTGAGATCGCTCGCTCTCGCCAAGACGGCGAGGGGCGCTGCCTCGTCCCTGCGCGACAGCGAGATGTTCCAGGCCGACCTCGCCCGTCTCGAAGCGCGCTGGCGTGCCGTCAGGCGCTACCACTTCGGCACCTTCACGGACATCTGGCAGGCCGTCGACAGCGGTGCTCCGCTGACCCTCGACCAGCGCATCGAGGCGCGCCTCGCCAGCACGCACACTATCGACGAAGGCTGCCGCATCGCCGTTGACGCCTACCGCGCGGCCGGCCAGAACGCCATCTTCGAGAACGCCCCGTTCGAGCGTCGCCTCAGGGACGCGCTCTCAGCATCGCAGCAGGTGCAGGGCCGCCCCTCGCATTTCGCCACCGTGGGCCGGCATCTGCTCGGCCTGCCCCTCGACACGCATATGTTCGTATGAAGGCCTCCATGCCCCAGCCCCGCCTGCGCCGCTCGCTCATCATCACCCCGGGCGACCGTCCGGAGCGAATCGCGAAATCGGCCACGCTCGACGCGGACGCGGTCGTGCTCGACCTCGAGGACGGCGTCGGGCCCGAGCAGAAGCCCGCCGCCCGCAAAGCCATAGCGGAGGCCCTTTCCTCGCTCGACTTCGGCCGGCGCGAGCGCAGCGTCCGCGTCAACGCCGTCGGCACGCCCGAGCACGACGCCGACCTCGCCGTGCTCGACCTGGCGCGGATCGACTCGCTCTTCGTGCCGAAGGTCGAAAGCGCCGAGCAACTGGAAAGCCTCGCCATCTGGCTGGACGAAGCGGAGCAGCGAACGCCGGCACGCGAGCGCCCGGTCGAGATCATCGCCACCATCGAGACACCGCGCGGGCTCTTCAATGCGCTCGCCATCGCCGAGGCGACGCAGCGCACAACCGCGCTGTTCTTCGGGTCCGGCGACTACACTGCTGCGACAGGCGCGGCCGTCACCGAGCGCTCGCTGGCAGCTCCCAGGGCCCTCATCGTGGCTGCCGCGGCCGCCCAGCGCATCGAGGCGATCGATGCCGCATACTTCG
>Ga0180220_1002496_pt1 | contig 11685 bp, 10 predicted proteins | sample eDN5th37CBELigBY_FD_151335 | JGI IMG/M metagenome (GOLD analysis project Ga0180220, IMG submission 151335) | Enriched backyard soil microbial communities from Emeryville, California, USA - eDNA 5th pass 37_C BE-Lig BY (version 2) (version 2) | ecosystem: Environmental > Terrestrial > Soil >... | reverse complement strand
GGTCGATTTTGTACAAAGACAAGGGTTTTTATTTGACTTTCTAGGAAAAAATACACGCCCTTTAACAGCCATTGAAATTACACACCTATTCCTTAATATCCAGACCAATGCCATAGGGAAAGCAATGATGATGGCTTTTGCCCAGGTATGTAAAGCAGAGGATGTAAAACAATACTTCTTGGAAGGAAAAGGAATTGCCAATAAACATATTAAAAAATTTAGTAAGACACTTACTGATGAGGATCTGCCGTCTCCGATGGTTTGGGATTCCCATGTGACGGACAGCACGGTGGCCCCATTTTCTGATAAACTAATGACCTTTCATACGACATTGATGATCGCTACAGGGATTGGGAATTATGGAACCGCAGCAGGTACTTGTCAACGAATGGACCTGAGTGCTATGTACGCTCGGTTAGCGGGAGAAATTGCTTTGTATGCCGAGGATGGGGCCAATATATTGATCACCCATGGTTGGCTGGAGGAGCCTCCACAGGCAGATAATCGTCAGGCGCTAATAAGTCAACCAAAGTAATTTTGAATATGGAAATAAGGGGGGAGGTTTAATCCCTCTTTTTTTATTATTCACCCATGCAAATGATCACACAAGTATCGGAAGAAACTTCAGCAGGCACACAAGAAGTATCCGCAGCTACCGAAGAACAATTGGCATCGATGGAGAAAATTTCTTCCTCGGCCTGTTCTTTATCTAAAATGGCAGAAGATTTGCAGATGCTAATAGGGAAATTCAAGGTATAAACCTTATTAACTTTGGCACCCTTTGTGCATTATTTTGTCAATTAAAATCATGCTTTTTTCAGTTATAATTTTAATCAACGGTCAGATCAAAGAGAGGATGTTTCGTGCTTGTTTTCGCTGTTGAAAGATGAAAAAGGCATTGCATTAATATATGTATTATTTCTGTCGCTAATTCTGGTCGTATTTACCCCTATTATTTTGAAAATGACTTCTGCTACGCACTTTCATATGGTACAGGATGAAAATCAGGAGATAGCGAATCAACTGGCAATCAGTGGATTTGAATCTTTTTTGGTGTATCTTAAGGAGAAGCCTGCCTCGTCGGGGGATTATGAATCGTATTTTGAAAATTATCCGGGGTGGGGGGACTATGTGATTCGGACTCCGGAGGGTATAAAAGTTCATTACGAGTTTGGACCAATGGTTGGTACAGATTGGAAGAGAATTAGCAATCCAGATGTGCCAGTGGGAGAATCGAATATAAAAATTCGTGTCACTGTAGGAAATGACCCCTTGCAGGCATCAAAAGAATTAAAATACCAAATTACAGTGCCTTCAGGATCAGGTTCCGGTGGTGGAAACGGGGATGGAATTACGGTAAGTCCGGAGAACGTAGGGCTTTTAGATTCCGAACAAGATGGAACAAGGGTGAACGTTAATCCAGATGGCTTTATCACCAGAGATTCGTATCCAAATTACCAATCCGATTTTAATCAATTGATCCCAGATGCGACCCATTTACAGGTAAAAGTCTATACAAGTCCTGCTGCTTTTTTAAGAGAGGTAGAGTCCTACGTGCAACAGGCAAAACCGAAGCAGCCGTATGATACGATTGCGATTGTTTGTGATTTTAATCAGGATTTCACATTAGATAGGAAACTCTCATTTGATAAGAAAATAGTTCTCTATTTTAACAGTGCAAATTTCTTGATAGATAATAAAGCATTATTATCAATGCCTCAAGGCATGCTTCTGGTTAATGGGAACCTGCGGGTTGATCCGACCGGGAGCTTAAGGGCAAATAATGTATTTGTAACAGAAACAGCAACTTACAATCAACAGGGAGGAAACTCAACGGTAACCGTAACAGGAACCTTTGGGTCTGGAACAGGGGGAATGGAGTCCTGGTCCAAACTTCCGGAAATAGGGAACAACAACGATTATATTTATAAATACCCTAATTCCAGCGGTTCGCCGTGGAGTCCGAAAATTAATCAATAGTCTAGTGGACTATGAGTCTGTTGTTTGTTTAAAAAGGCCACATTCAAGAGATCAAACGGACATACATTCTGTTTAAGGTGGTAATTTTATAGGATTTTTACCGATTAACGCATTCTGTGTCCATTTCTCCTCACAAAAATGGGGATTTTGTGAGGGGGATTATTGGGCTGGGGTGATAACGGAAGAAATTTCCGCTATTCGCCAGATCTTAATAAAAATAGGCATAATAGCGGAAAATCTTTTCGTTATGGATCTTTCTCAACGGATTGTAAACGTTTTCGGAATTGGTTAGGGGAAATATTTTCCGCTATTCTATCGCAATTAGCCCGAAAATAATGAATAACGGAAAACTCTTCCGCTATTTTTTGCAGCCTCCACACCGCGAGGCCATTCTAGCCTAACAATCTCTCTTCTGCTCAGGAGGGAACCGGGGACAGGAGATCAACCTACCCCAAATCATCCTTAATTAACTTAATCTGCAATACCTTAGTGTTTGTAACGGCATTACGCCCCCCTTTTACATCAAAATCTTCTGTTGTAAAGTGCAACTCGATTTTAATCAGACGCCCCCTTGTAAGCATTGCATTTTCAAGGTTATCCATCCAATTTCCATCCTGATCCTGGAATTTAATCTTAGGAGGGTCTGCAGTTAGATGGTCAGTCAACACAATTTTGGGACGTTTTGTATAATCAATCGAAGCAACCGCATCATACTCATCCTTGTCAATTTCATATAGGCTTAGGATTCCGGCCTCACCCACATCCACCGTGTACACAAGGGATCGATATCGGTACTTCTCTGTTCCTCTTGCCCCTTCTCCCGTCTTATATCTCCATTCCGTTGGTCCTACAGAATAGATTTCCGGAGCATGGGAAAGCTCATCCGATAATTCACGTAAGGTGAAGCTAACCTGGGATTGGTCTTGAAAAGCCTGGGTTGATGAATTCCATTCTAATTGAATGGAAGGGAAAAGTAAGGAAGCCGTCCCAAATACTAGAATCGAAATGGAGAGAGCTGCCAAAATTTCAATCAATGTATATCCTTGTTGATTTTTCATTGGGAGTCACCATTCCAGGAGACTGTGACTGTGAATAAATGGGGGATGGGGCAGTCATCCTCCGTGACAAGAAGGATTGATTGTAAGGAAACTGAATTTTCCTGAATTGATTCCATATTGTAATGTTCACTCGGATTAAACGAAATATTTGTGTCAAGAGGGAAATGGTGAACAGAAATATGATAGGCTGGATCATCCTCAAAATCTATGTCTATGATATTTGATGGATGGGATGCGGAAATTCGGTTGATGGGATTTGTGTACAGACTTCGAAAATCAGTCATTTCTTTTTTTGCAATCGCCAAAGCCTTACTTGAATAATCTTGCCCCATCTTAGAATTTGCTGTGTAACTAGTCAAAAACGCAAACGACAAAACAACCATCCCCAAGATGGCTGAAGCGGCCAAAACTTCGATTAAGGTGAACCCCTTGTCATGATTAATCATGAAATCCTAACCTCGGCTTCTATGAAGTGACTAAACGAATCGAATCTATTATATCATTAGTATTGGAAGCGAAGTAAATACAGATAATTCCTATCCATTTCCATTCAAGAGTGTAATAAAATAGGGATAGCTTTTACTTAACCCGGGGAGGAATACCATTTTGGAAGCGCGAAAAAGACTAGGAGATTTGCTCGTTGAATCAGGTTTAATCACCCCGCAGCAGCTGAACCAGGTATTGAGTGAACAAAAGGAAACAGGAATGAAACTGGGAGATCTGCTGATTGAAAGAGGCTATATTACAGAACAACAAAAAATAGAATTACTAGAGTTTTTGCTTGGAATTCCCCATGTTCAGATTCGGCGGCAGCAGATTGATGAAAAATCGGTGCGGTTAATTTCGGAGCAGATGGCTAAAAAATATATGGCATTGCCCCTTAGGCAGGAAAATGGGAAACTGATCGTTGCGATGCTAGACCCCCTCGACTACTATGCCCTTGATGAATTGCGCTTAAGTACGGGCTTTCCAATTGAACCGGTGATTGCTACGAAGGATGATTTGATACGTGCAATTTCGGGTTATTTCGGTGTTCATCAGTCGGAGGAGGTTGTACTTGAAGAAATGAAAGAGGAGCAGCTGGAAGAGGTTAACGTCGAAAATGATGCTGCTCCTATTGTCAGGTTGGTCAATCAAACGATTATGCAGGCAGTAACCCTGGGGGCTAGCGATATCCATATTGACCCCGGCGAAAATGGCGGCAACATTCGATTTCGTGTGGACGGTGTCCTCCGTACAGTCAAAGAATACCCAGTTAATATGCTGAATGTGATCACAGCGCGTTTAAAGATCCTAGGGAACTTAAATATTGCTGAGCGAAGATTACCTCAGGATGGTCGATTTGAATTAAATGTGGATCAACACAAGGTAGATATCCGTCTTTCTATACTCCCAACAGTTCACGGGGAAAAAGTAGTCCTTCGACTGCTAGATGCCTCGCAGATGAAAAAAGATATAAGTCATTTAGGTTTTTCCAAAGAGAATTACGAGCTTTTTCAAAGCATGATTGCAGCTCCTTATGGACTAGTTCTCATCACAGGTCCGACGGGAAGTGGAAAGACCACAACCTTATACGCTGCATTAAGCCAGTTGAATCGTGATGACGTAAATATTATTACCGTTGAGGATCCGGTAGAGTTTCAACTGAAAGGAATCAACCAGGTACAGGTCAATACATCAACGGGACTGACCTTTTCCAACGGATTGCGTTCGATTTTGCGGCAGGACCCAAATATCATTATGGTTGGGGAAATTCGTGACAAGGAAACAGCAGAAATGGCAATTCGTGCGGCTCTGACTGGACATCTCGTGTTAAGTACATTGCATACCAATAATGCTATCGGCGCCATTAATCGGTTGATTGATATGGGGGTCGAGCCTTTCCTTGTTTCTTCTTCCCTGCTGGGTGTAGTCGGTCAGCGTTTGGTACGAAGAATTTGTCCGGAATGCAAGACAGAGATTGAAATATCCCCAGAAGCTAGTGATTTATTTGCTACATATGGAATTAAATATAGCCAGCTTTATATGGGAAAAGGCTGTGTTCACTGTAACTACACAGGGTATCGCGGACGTTTGGCGATTCAGGAGGTGTTTGCCCCTGATGAGCGGGTAAAAAGGATGGTTGTGCAGGGGAAAACCGATAGTGAATTAAAAGAATGGACGATGAATAAGGGGTTTGCTCCGATGTTTGTTGATGGTTTGCAAAAAGTTGCAGCAGGCCTCACAACGATCCCTGAATTATTGAGGGTAACGATTAATGAAAGTCTTGGCCAGGGAGGAATCGGCGAATGAATATTTTACAATTGTTGCAGGAAGCGCATGAACGAGGTGCCTCTGACTTACTCATTACAATCGGTGCCGGACCTACTTTTCGCATTAATGGACAATTGACATCCTTTGGCCATCCGCTTTGTACTCGAGAGCAAGCTGTGGAAATGGCCAAGGAGTTAATGAACGAAGTGCAATGGCTCCAATTTCAGGAACAGGGTGAGCTTGACTTCTCCTATGGTCTTAGCGGCGTCTCCAGATTTCGGATCAATGTGTATAGGCAACGTGGCGGAACGAGTCTCGCGATTCGCACCATTCCTCACACCATCCCCATGATGGAACAGTTGGGATTGCCTGATATCGTCCGCAAAATGGCAGACCGTCCACAGGGATTGTTTCTCGTCACAGGCCCTACAGGCAGCGGTAAATCTACGACATTGGCTTCCATTGTTCGATATCTAAATGATACTGCAAATAAACATATCATCACATTAGAGGATCCAATTGAATATTTGCATCAGCACAGGAAAAGTATTGTCGACCAACGGGAAATCGGTGCTGACACCGCTTCTTTTGCTACAGGGTTAAGGTCGGCCTTGCGTCAAGATCCGGATGTCATTCTGGTGGGGGAGATGCGGGATTTGGAAACGATCAGTACAGCGATTAGCGCTGCGGAAACCGGGCATTTGGTTTTGGCAACCCTGCACACTAATGATGCTCCACACACTATCGATCGAATGATTGATGTCTTCCCGCCGATCCAACAGCAGCAAATTCGCATTCAACTTGCGGCAAACTTGATAGGGGTTCTATCACAAAGATTACTGCCAACGCGGGACGGATTCTCACGAGTAGCTGCTTTTGAAATGATGGTGAACACGACAGCGATTGCCAATCTAATACGACAGGAAAAGGTTCATCAGTTGAAATCGGTTATTCAGATTGGTATGCAGGACGGAATGATTACGATGGAACAATCTTTGCGCAAGCTTGTTCAACAAGGTGTCATTGCCAGGGAGACCGCTGCAAATGCTGTTTCAACTTTTGCAAACTTCCTCGATTAGGAACTGAAAAGGAAAGGGAGAAAAGATGCCCCAGTTTAAATACATCGGCTACAACATAGAAAAGAAACGAGTCAAAGGGACAATTGAAGCACATGACAAGCAGGGGGCTTTTTATCTTCTTAAGGAAAAGGGGTTTCTTATTACAGACATTATCCCTTTCAAACAAAGTATTTGGACACAGGACATCGAACTCTTTGAGCCCAAGGTTAAACGACAGGATTTCGTTGTTTTCTGTCGCCAGTTTTCAACCTTACTTCGTGCTAGTGTGGGGATTTCCGAATCCTTACAGATCCTTATCCAACAAACTTCTAGCAAAATATTAAAGAAAGTCCTGCAATCCATTTTGGGTGAAGTCCGTGCGGGGATTCCCCTTTCGCGAGCATGTCAGGATCATCCAAAAGTTTTTCCGCAGATTTTTATCAGCATGGTTCAAGCTGGCGAGGCCAGTGGAGGGTTGGATGAAGTGCTGGAAAAATTGGCCGACTTCTTTGAACGGGAAAACAGCATTGCCGAAAAGATCAAGTCAGCATTGGTTTATCCCGTTTCTGTCGCCGTCCTGTCGATCCTCGTGACCTTTTTTATGATGTGGAAAGTAGTACCCCAGTTTACGGTTACTTTTCAAAACATGGGCATTGAACTGCCGTGGATTACGCGTCTGCTAATTGGGATAAGCGATTTTATAATGGGTCAATGGTACCTTTTCTTATTAATTCCTCCATTGTTGATGGTATCGGTTCGGCTTTATGGTAGAAATAAGCGTGGGAAGCGTCACCTTGATTTATTAAAACTGAGGATCCCCATCTTTGGAACCTTACTGTTAAAATCGGCAATGGCCCGCTTTAGCCGAACGTTTTGCACTTTATATAATGCCGCTGTGCCAATCATCCCTACCTTGACTATTGTCGCCGACGTTGTTGGAAATGAGGCCATCTCGCAGGCTTTGGATGAGGCGAAGGAGAACTTACGGGCAGGACAGCCGCTTTCTGCACCTCTTCGCAATACCCGTTTATTCCCTCCGATGGTAGTGCACATGCTTTCTGTTGGAGAGAGAACTGGGAGCTTTGATTTGGTCATGGGAAAGGTAGCAGATTATTATGAAGAAGAAACGGAGCGTATCGCAGACCAGTTGAAATCCCTGATTGAACCGTTGCTGTTAGTAGGAGTATCCGTGGTTGTTGGAGTGATCGTTTTGGCCATTCTACTTCCTACTTTTTCCTTATACGGAGGGATGAATTAAGTTCAATAGTTTGTAATATTTGCCACTTGTTGAAGATACTTACCATGTCATATAATGTCAATAAAGAGAGAAAAGTAGAGAAAAATAAAGGGATGCAATGATCATCATTCCGTATCTGGGCACTTGGGATGATAGGAGCTAGTGGTGCAACCGACCCGTCCTTAGACATTACATAGGGCGTTTTTTTATGTCCAAATTTAGAAAACATCGGGCGTGGGGGAGGAAATGAAATGGTTCAACAAGTGAAAAAATGGTGGAAAGATCAACGTGGGGTAACCTTAATCGAGCTTCTTGCGGTGGTCATTATTTTGGGGATTATCGCAGCGATCGCGGCTCCTAGTGTGATCAGCAATTTCGGTGATGCCAAGGCGAATTCGGATGAACAGACAGCTGCTGTGATTGAGGATGCGGCGAAGAGATGGGTCATGGATATTGCGAAAGATCATAAGGTTGAGGATATTGAATTAAGTGAAACCGATGATTTTGATGATGCTACGATTACAATTAGTACGGATACTACCTACACAAACTTTGAAGATTACATAAGCAATTTAGATGAAAATGGTAAAATAACATCGGCAGTGGATACAAATCAGACTTTCCATCTAACCATTACAGACGGAAAAGTAAATGTGGAAGTCAAGGCACCGGCTGTAGCAGAAAATAAGTAATTAAAAAACAACCCTAGCGGTTGTTTCTTTTTTAAGCGGACCACAGATCCGCTAATCTCCCCCAAACAAGTTTTGAAGGGGAGACGGACACAGGTTCCGCTATATCCTCCTTTTGCGTTTGATTTCGAGCGTTTTGCAGCAAATAAGGGATCGTGTGTCCGCGTAGGGCTTAGCAAAAAAGGCATTTTCAAGCCAATAATGGATTCACTGTCCGGCGAATTCCCCCATAACAGGAAAAATTTTTGTTATAGACTAAAAGCAACATGATTAACTAGAATTAACAATATTATTTCCTGCTATAATTAAAAGAGGATCCTAAAATAAAAGAAGTCCGTAACGGAAAGAACCTGGCCTGACGTTAATTAAGCGGAGAATTTCAGCTTATTGGCAGTCCTAGTGTCAAAAGAGAGGAATTAGGCGGAGGTTTTCTGCTTAAATTCGAAAAAATAGCTTAGAATGCCTATTTTTCAAAGTTTAACCGGAAAAATTCATCTTATTTTCGATCAAATGAACACTTTTGAAAAAATAACCGGAATGTCTCCGCTTATTTAGGTCCATCTATCATGCAATCTACAGCAAATCTGCAGGCTTATCATCACCCCTATCCCTGTCTTCAGCCCTCTATTCCTCGCTTTCCCACAAAATCATCCAATGAAAGGAGAATTCCAATGGACGTTTTGATCCCATTACTAGTTATCCTTCTTGTTCCTTTCCTTGCCTCCTTTCTAAATGTCGTGGCGATCCGCATCCCAAAAGGGGAATCAATTGTTTCTCCGCCATCCCACTGTGTGCATTGCAATCATCGGCTGGGTCCGAAAGATTTAATCCCGATTTTCAGCTATTTCCTTTTAAAAGGCAGATGTCGATATTGTCAGGGGAAAATCTCCTTGATTTATCCATTAGGAGAAATCTTCACCACTATTCTTCTCCTATTTACTTATTATAAAATTGGCATAGATAGAGAGTTGTGGCTGGCACTTCCTTTGACTGCCCTGTTAGCGACTATTACCATTAGCGACTTACTTTATAAGATCATTCCCAATAAAGTGAATGCCTTCGCATTCCTCTATTTTGCCATCCTTCATATCTGGTATCAGCCCTTGCCCTACATAGAGTATGTTTTAGGGGCGGTGATTGGAGGAGGACTGCTTCTGCTTATTGCGATTATTAGTCGAGGTGGCATGGGTGGAGGCGATATTAAGCTGATGGCGGTTGTTGGGATGGCGATCGGTTGGAAGCTTACTTTATTCGCTTTTTTCTTGGCCTCCCTCATCGGTGGAGTCGTTGGGGTGATTCTTTTGGTGGCAAAAGTAGTGAATAGAAAAGAACCGATCCCGTTTGGGCCATTTTTAGCACTGGGAATTTTACTTTCTTATTTATATGGAAAAGAATTAATCTCGGCCTATATCAATTTTGTTCTCCAATAACATCTAAAAGGAGAATTAGCAACATGACTTGGAAATTGTGGAACCGTGTGGAGAAAAATATTGGGATGGAAATTAAAGATACAGTTCTTAAAATGGTTGAGGTTCAAAAAAGTAGGGATAAACGGTTACTCGTAAACTTCCTTATTGAACAAATACCTGAAGGATTGGTTTCTGAAGGAAGAATTATAGATCGGGAGAAATTTGAACAATTTCTCTTCCTCACAAAAAACAAAGCAGGGATTGAAAGTAAAAATCTGCATTTATCAGTCAGTTCTCAGAATATCCTGCTTCGTCCGTTGCGATTGCCTAATTTACCTGAAAAGGAACTGGCCAAGGTGGTTCATCTAGAAATTGAAAACACGTTACAGCTTCCTTTTGAAGAATATGTGTCAGACTTTGTGATCATTACCGATCAAGCGGAGCGGACAACTGCAAAAGAAGTAGATTTAATGCTTGTGATCGCACCCAAGCCTTATATTCAGGATTATGTTGATACCCTCCAAGCTGTTGGTTTTCATCTTCGCAGCATTAATTTAGCCCCTTTAGCCGTGCAGAGGATGATGGCAGACAGAAACACACCACAAACGTTTATGATCGCAAATATTGGAGAGAAGAATACCGAAGTTGGGATTGTTCATCAGCAGGCTCTTCGCTTAATGCATATTTTTTCGCAAGAATTCAGCAAGGTTCAAGAGGGGTCTTTTGCAGGGCTGCAAGATGCTCAAAGATGGGTCGAGTACCAGGAAAGGCAGGGGAGAAGCAACTCCATTTTGGAGGATTTCGGAAGGGAAATTGAGCGGATTATGAACTTTTACTTATATACATTAAATAATCGCAATCAAACGATCTCCGAAGTAAATCTAGTTGGCGACCCTGAAAATATGCAGCAATTGGTTGAATTCCTATCTGGGAGGCTGGATATCCCTGTTCGGGTTGTTGGATATGGTCCCGTTGAGGTTGCTCCCCATTTAGAGGCTACGTTCCAATCCGCAGCGCCAGCATTAATTGTTCCCACAGGACTGGCGATAAAGGATGTGAAGGCCTAATGGAGATTAATCTACTCCCAAAACAGCCATTCATTGTCAAGCATTTCTACAAATTCGTTCTGCTTCTATTAATTGTGCTCTTACTCCTAGCCTTCACGATGATGCACTATGTGATGAATCAAGAAAAATATCTAGAGGGATTGCAGCTGCAGGTAAATGAATTGGAAGAGAAAAAAGAGATGCTTGAGGAAAATACGAAATGGAATCAGAAAGTCTTTCAAAAAGAAGAGGAATTAAAGAGTTTCTTAAAATATAAGTCCCTCATTCAAGGGATCAGGGCAAATCAGGGGGCTTTATGGAGTCATGTGTTATCTGATTTAAGCTTCGCGCTTCCGGAGCACGGTGACATTTTAGAGGTTGCCGGGGAGGGAAACCAGGTTACAGGTAAAGCAGTTGTCTATACATTAGAAGATGCCGCATATTTCATGCAAAGACTGGAAGAAGCGCCGGCTATTGAACAGGTTTATTTGCAAGTGGTGAACGAGCCTGCGGTTTATCAGCAATACTATTTTGACCCCCAAAAGGTGAAAATCCTGGAATTCACCTTTTACAAGCGAGACCGCATAGAAAAGAGGGATGAAGTGAGTGAACAAGAGAAAGATTGACCTGAACTCATTCATTCCCAAAAGATTCTTAACTTGGCGGTCCTATCCGACTTTGATCCTTCTGTTTTTTTTCGGAGTACTGATCATTAGTGGATCTTTCTACTTTTTATACGAATTTAAAGTGGATCAATGGACGAGTCTAGAAGCCAAAAAAACATCCTTGGATAAGTACTTGGAAGAGAATAAGACTCACTGGGAAAGGCTTGCCATGCCGTCCCTACCAGATTCTATTGAAGCCAAAAGTCTGGCTCAAAAGGTTCCATTTGACCGCCATGTGCCTGGTTTTCTGATAAACTTAAGTACCATCTCGGACATTGTCGGCATAGAGC
>Ga0180220_1002495_pt1 | contig 11685 bp, 10 predicted proteins | sample eDN5th37CBELigBY_FD_151335 | JGI IMG/M metagenome (GOLD analysis project Ga0180220, IMG submission 151335) | Enriched backyard soil microbial communities from Emeryville, California, USA - eDNA 5th pass 37_C BE-Lig BY (version 2) (version 2) | ecosystem: Environmental > Terrestrial > Soil >... | reverse complement strand
CAAAAGAACGCCGATCGTGCCGGATCTGGATACGATCAAGAAAGTGGCGGAGGAGCTCGTGAAGCGCGAAAGCGGATATGTTTTCATCGGACAAGGCGTCCGCAGCTCGGTGGATCAGGTGCTTGAGCTTGCGGAGCTTCTCAACTGGCCGATCGTGACCACGCCGCAGGCGAAGGGGCTCATTCCTGAAGAGCATCCGCTTCTTTCGGGGGTATTCGGTTTCGCAGGACATGAAGGGACTTCGGCGCTTGTGAACGAAGGGGATGGACAAGCCCTGCTGATTCTCGGCTCCAGCTTGGGTGAAACTGCAACAAACAACTGGAATATGAATCTTACGAAAAACCGTTTCTGCGTGCAGATGGATTTCGATCCAACCGTATTCGGCCGCAAATACGAAATCGATATCCCGGTTCTGGGCGACATCAACCTGAGCCTGATGTTCCTGCTCGAAGAGCTTAAGGCGCTCGGACTGCCGAAGGAAGGCGCGAAGGGGTTGGACAAACCTCAAGGTTACGTCGCGACCGAAGAATACAACACGCAAAACGTGCTGAAAAACTTGCAGAAGCAGCTTCCGGCGGATACGCGTTATACCGTCGACATCGGGGAGTTCATGTCCTACGTGATCCATTACATGAACGTTCTGGATTATAATACCTATGACATCAATGTCCATTTCGGAGCGATGGGCAGCGGCATCGGCGCCGCCATCGGCTCGAAATTCGCCGATCCGGACCGTCCGGTCGTTTGCATTACGGGAGATGGATGCTTCTTCATGCACGGCATGGAGATACTGACGGCTAAAGAATACAATCTGCCGATTCTGTTCGTCATCATGAACAATGCGCGGTTGGGCATGGTTTATCACGGGCATGAGCTGCAGTACAAACGGTCGCATGCGTCCTTTGCGCAGAAGGAAATCAGCATTGCGGCGATGGCGGAAGCGATGGGCATCCCAAGCTACCGCGTCGAGGAGATGGGCGACCTGAACAAGGAAGCGGTCGAAGAACTGCTGAATGTAGGCGGACCTGCGCTGCTCGAGATTGCATTGGTCGACAACAACACCCCTCCCATGGGCGACCGCGTGAAATTTTTGTCTTCTTTCGGAAAATAGGAAAGGGGTTCGGTTTATCCGAACTTACATTCATGACATTCTCAATAAAAAGGGCCCTGATCACGGATCAGAGCCCTTTCTTTTTCGGCGCGGATTACAAGTGACTGTATGAACTCCGGATCGCGGCCATGATCGCGCCCATCGTTTGCCCTTTAAAGGCATCCGGCACGGCTTGTCCGTCGGGGTTGGCATAATAATAGCTTTTACGCTCCATATCAGGATGGTAGCCCAGATCGGTTAAAGCCTGCTGCAAATCTTCCGGAAGTCCGTCCATCCCTGTTTGTTCCCGAAAATACGCCGTCGGATAGACGCTGACATCCACGTCCCCTTCCCCCGTGTACACGACGAATAGATCCTGATCCTTGCGCACGATCCATTGCCCTTTGGAGAAAAGCGATATTTTCGCTTTATCCAGCGCAGAAATCGCATCAAGATTGACCCCGAACAGCTGGTTCAGCAGGCGGCGGATTTCAGGGCCTGCCAGCCGCCTGCCGCAGTCGTCCAGCTTGGAATCGATGATTTCGCGAGGGAGGGGAGTGCATCCGTCAGTCTGCGTTCCCGCCGACTGACGTTCGGCGGCGGCGGAGATTTCGCGCTCGGCTTCCGGGAGAAGCAAAGCATGGTCCAAATCCAAGCCGAAAAGCTGCTGCACGACCTCATGAATGACATCGCCCGTTAAATCCTGATCGAATGATTGAAGATAAGCGTCCATAAGTCCTGCCTTGTTCATTTGCCGCCGCCGCTGCTCCAGCTCCGCCGGATCGGCGTTTGGCATCTCCTTGGCGAGCGTCTTGTTGATTCCTTCCATTATGACGTCCAGTAACGGTGCTGCATTTTGCTGATTCATAGAACCTCCACAATTGTTAAAGATATCCATTCGGTGCCATGTGTTTAATTATAGCGGATTTTGTCGGCCCGCCAAAAGCGAATTTTTTGGCCTACGCCATGGGACTCGAAGGAGCATGGGGAGGGATCGGCGCATACATTAGGGTAGACATTGACCCAAGGATTGATGACATGATCCTGACCGGGAGGGAGGCTTTTCGAAATGCCTGTTGATTTAACATCCCCATCCTTGAACTTAAGCGCGGATTCGAACGAGGTGGTAACCTATCGCCGGGATTCGCGGAATTACATCACCCAGCTTTTTTCCCCGCAGCTGCCTGCGGCCGAGACCGGCTTTTTCAACATCCGAATGAGCCGGGGCGTGATGATCACGCCGCATTGGCATACGAATACGAACGAAATGGTTGTCGTGATTACCGGCGAAGCGACGACGTCCGTTTTTAACCCCAATACGCAGCGGTTAATGACATACCGGCTCGGTCCGGGACAGGTTGCCCAATTTCCGAAGGGTTGGTTCCACTGGGTCGTCTCGCTTGCGGACGACACGTTTATCATGGCGATCTTTGACCGTCCGAATTCGGATATCGTATATGCGGCGGACTTCCTCCGATATACGCCGAAAGAGATCATGGGCATGGCTTACGGCGTCGATCCGGAAGGGCTTGCGCAGGCAGCAGCTTCCATTAAGCAGTCCGTTATCTTGGGCCCGCCCGTCGAATCCGGAAACAGGGAAGATCCCCCTGCCCTTCAGGCTTCATTGCATGAGACCGATGAGGCACGATCCTATCCGGGACTGCATCAGGCGCAGCCGGGCTGTTTGCCTCCCCAGCGGCCTTTCGGCCCGGAAATGCCCCGTCCATACCGGATGGACCCGAACCGGTTCTGGTGGTGAAATGAAGGAAAAGGGGCCTCCCCTTTTCTTTTTTTGTTCATGCAAGAGACTAGGGGGGATCGCTGTTTTTCTATAAAGGTTGTTCCCATCATATTTTACTCTTATAATATGGTAATACGGTACCATAATAAAGCGAATAAAATGGCGAATAGAGGAGCACATCATGAAACGAATAGCGGTCATCGGCAGCAGCGGCGGCAATTTATATAATTTAGGGGGCAAGGACCCGGACAAGCTGATCGGGGAAATCGCGGCCCAGTGCGACAGCGCGGGCATTGAAGTCGGCGCGGTTCAGTTTATCGCGGCATCGGAATCGATGGATACGGCCAAGGATACGACGGCAGCGATCGCGTATGCGTGGAGTCCGGAAGAAAAACGCTTGGAGAAGCGCATGGAGGGGACGTTACAGGAAGTGAACGGGGCGGCTTGCGAATGGGACGCCGAAATGGCTGCGCTCATCGCATCCGGGCGAATCGACGGTTTGGTCGTCATGAGCGCGGACCCTGAAGGGGCGAACGGCCGGGCGATCCGGGCGGCAGCGGCGAAATCCATTCCCGTCGTCGGCACGGGCGGAACCTCCATGGCGCTGATCGGGTCGAAAGGCGCGAAGGTGATCGCCACCTCGGGCACGACCGGAACGACCAACCGGACACGAGCGGTGTCGTTCATCACGTCGTTATGCAGGCACTGGGGCATAAAATACGTTCCGGTGCTCGGAAGCCCCGGCGGTTCTGGTCTTCCTTCCGGCAAGCCTTGGCGGAGAATCAATCTGAAAGGCATCATGCAGTCATCCCTTCCCGGTTTTATCGCCATGGCGATCGTGCTGGCGCTCAGCCAGATTCCGGCGCTCAAAGGCTTAAGCGAGGTATTCGACATCATGCTGAAGGCGCTGCCCGTCGTTCTGGCTGTCATCGCGGCAAAGCAAATTTCCGATCTGGATGAAGTGTCCATCGTGGCCGGCGTCATAGCGGGAACCTTGTCCATGAACGGCGGGATCATCGGGGGCATTCTCGGCGGAATCGGCGCTGGTCTGCTGGTGCAGTTTCTATTCGTCAAATGCGTGCAGTGGCGTTTTCCGATGACGACCGTCAATATTGTGGCGGGAGGTTTCGCCGGTTTGATGTCAGGACTCATCATGTATTATTTGGTTGCCCCGTTTGCGCTGCAGGCGGGAGAGTTCATCAAGTACCTGATTAACCTGGCGATTTCCTTCAACCCGATCGTGGCGGGCGTGATCGGCGGCCTGTTGATCTGGCCTGCGATTCTCGGCGGCGTGTACCATGCGGCGATTTTGCCGATCGTGCTCCTTGAAATGGAGAAGACGGGCAACAGCTTCCTGGGGGCGATCGATATGGTCGGGCTTGTCATGGTATCGGCAGGCATTACGCTGGCCAATCTGATTGCTCCAAGGGATAAAGGCGAAGCGGCTGTGGCTGCGCCCGGCTTCCTGATCAACATGGGCTTCGGCACCTTCGTGGAGGCGGCCTATCCTTTCATGTTTTCGAATAAATGGGTGTTCGGGGGAGCGATTGCCGCGGCCGGAGTCGGCGGCGGGCTGGTCGGCGTGTTCGAAGTGCGCGGCACGGCTTACGTCCCGTCTTTCATGGGACCGCTGCTGTCCAATAACGTGATCGGATTTACGATCTCCATGGCGGCGGCGCTGCTGCTCGCATTTGCGGTTACGCTGGTGGCGAACAAAGCCTCCCGGGGACGAAAAACGACGGATCGGAACTTGTCCGCCCGGCAATCCGCATAGCTCGATAAGATAAGACCCCGCGTGGCCTGGAACCAGGGCGCCGGGTCTTTTGTTGCTTGTTACAGGCTTGTATCGATTCCCGTATTGGAACGGACCAGAATCTCGTCATAGCTGGCCTGGTCGTCGCGGCTTGCGGGCTTGCGCGAAACAAGCGTGCCGACGTAGCCGGCGATGAAGCCGAGCGGGATCGAGACGATTCCCGGGGTGCTGAGCGGGTACAGCGCTTCGCCGACGAACATCGCTTTGCCTGCGTCCGGGCTGAAGACGTTCGGGCTCACGACGACCAATCCGACCGAGGTCACCAGGCCGACCACCATCGCCCAGATGGCGCCGTTCGTGTTAAAACGTTTCCAGTAGATGGTGTACAAAATGACCGGCAGATTCGCGCTCGCGGCGACGGCAAATGCGAGGGACACCAGAAACGCGACGTTCAGGTTTTTGGCGAACAGCGCCAGCACGATGGAGAGCAGCGAGATCCCGATCGACGCATAACGAGCCATATTGATTTGCTGTTTCTCGGTCGCTTTGCCTTTGCGCAGAATTTGATTGTAAAAATCATGGGAAAAAGCGGCGGCGGCAGTCAGCACCAGACCGGCGACGACGGCCAGTATGGTGGCAAAGGCGACGGCGGAAATAAACGCAAAAAGAATGTTGCCCCCCAGCGCTTTCGCAAGCAGCGGCGCAGCCATGTTGCCGGCTTTGTCGGCCGCGACGATATCGCTGTTGCCGACGAATGCGGCGGCTCCGAATCCGAGGAAAATCGTCATCACGTAAAAAATGCCGATGATCCAGGTGGCATAAACGACCGAGCTGCGCGCAACCTTCGCATTGCGGACGGTAAAGAAGCGGACCAGAATATGCGGCAGCCCCGCGGTACCCAGCACGAGGCCCATGGTCAGCGAAAGGGTGTCGAGACCGTCCTTGTATTTGACTCCCGGGTTCAGAAACGCTTCCTTCAGCGGCGTGGCCGTGCTCATTTTGGCATACATGTCGGTAATGCTGAAGTTGAATTTATACAGCACGATAATCGAGATGAGAAGCGTTCCCGCCATGAGCAGGAGCGCTTTGACGATTTGCACCCAGCTGGTGGCATGCATCCCGCCGAAAATGACGTAGACGGTCATCAAAATGCCGACCACGATGACGGAGGTCGTAAAATCGATGCCCAACAGCAGCTTAATCAAGGCCCCTGCACCAACGAGTTGGGCAAGCATATAAAAGATGGAGATGCAATCGTGTTAAACGCCGCAAACCCCCGGATTTTGGGGGCGTTAAAACGTACGGCGATCATGTCGGCAAACGTATATTTGCCCAGATTCCGCAGCGGCTCGGCCACCAGGAACAAAACGACGAGATAGGCGACCAGAAATCCGATGCTGTAAAAAAATCCGTCGAATCCGGCCAGCGCAATCGTCCCGGCGATCCCGAGGAAGGAAGCGGCCGACATATAATCGCCGGCAATGGCCAGCCCGTTCTGCCAGCCGGTTAATCCGCCTCCGGCGGTATAAAACTCGCTGGCGGATTTCGTTTTTTTGGACGCCCAGTATGTAATCAGAAGCGTGAACGCGACAATGACCAAAAACATGGAAAATGCGGCCGTATTCATCCTTTACCTCCGTTCTCTTCCCGGATTCGCTCGGAAAGCCGATCGAATTTGGCGGCTTTTTTATAATAGAGCATACATAAAACCCATGTCATGACGAACTGCAAAAAGGCAAGCACCCAAGCCCAGGTGATGCTTCCGAAAAAGGGTTCATTCAAAATCGTGGTGTAGGAGGTCAAAATCGGCAGGGCGAAATAGAAGCAGAAAAAGAAAACGGTCAAAGGAATGATAAATCTTTTCTTTTCGCGCAGCAGCTGTTGAAAATAGGCGGATTTCCGGATGGCGGAGTACTCTTCAGGCGTTCTTCCGGTTTGTGCACGCTCATTGGACCGGGGGGTGATTTCCATAGTCGAATCCCTCTCCTTCTAATTATGTAAGCGTTTTAATAACGACGTTTAAAAAAAGATCCGCTCCATCTCCTCCCTTGCAACAACGAAAATAGGATACTCATTGAAGGCAAATCTGCTTTTATTATATAATAAGTCCATTTTTTGTAAATAAAAAAATATCCGCTCCGGCAATCTAGACAGCAAATCCGCATGGGCGGCGGCTTGGGGCGGTTCAGGCGAAGTTTGCTTTGGCAAGAGCCGGTCCTTTTGGGGATTTCGGACGGGGCTCTTCGGACAAACGAAAAGTCCCCCGTTAAGGGGGATCTTCCATGCCGTCCGTGCTTTAGAACATGATGGCAAGCGGTCCACGGGATTTTAGGGCCCGAATCGGATGGTTTCGTTAACGCCGTTTTGTTCCGCCGATTCTTTTCCGGAGTTTGTTGACGGCATGGCTGCCCTTTCCGCCTCCCACGGCTTGCTGCTGCTTGGTATACGGGCTTTCGATGGCTGCGTTGGTGCCTCCGGTGCTGTATTTGCCGGCTCCGCTGGCGAGCTGTGTCGCGGAAGACGTTCGGCTGCGTCTCGGCAGTTTGGCGACCTGATGGTTGATGACGAAGACGGCTTCCTTGCGGCTGTTGCGGCTTTTGCCGGAAGGGGAGTGCCGATGTTGTCGATGGGAGGGAGAGATCTTTTTATCCAAAATATTTTTGGCGCGTCCTCCGGCCCCTACGCTTTCCTGCTGCTGCGTGAACGGCGACTTGATGGCCGCATTGCTGCCGGCGGCGCTGCTGCGTCCCGCTCCGCTGGCGATTTGCGTCGTGTTGGGGGCGTTCGTAAACTGGTCATTGATCACGAACACGAATTTGTCGAACTTGCGGAGGGGAATTCGGGTGGACAGGCTTTTTTTACCCTTGACCAAAGTGACGATCAGTTCATCCGAAGACACGGGCATCTCTACCTTTCTCGCTTAAAAATGACTGGCATACCATTAGTGGATGATATAAGCGGGAATGCGGTGAGGGTGAATGCCGGCGGGGTAGAACCATCCCTCACCCAAAACGGGAAAAAGGGGCCGAAATGCCGGACTCGCCGCTTGATGGGCGTCATTGACAAATCCGGGCGGAGAACATATAGTTTCCTAACAACAAAAGGGTCCGCTTAAGGGCGCGTTATTTTCGAACGGGGATTTTGCAAAAATCCAAAGAGCGACTTCCAATCAGCAATTTAAAGATCGAAACGGCTCCGTTTGTCTATAAAATGTATGCGGGAGCTGGCGGAAGCGAATTTTGCAAAACCCTGATACATCAGAGGTGTGTAGCTATGAATGTGTGGATCGGCCTGCTTTGCCTGATCTGGGGATTTAACTGGGTGTTTATGAAGCTGGCGAACGGGGTGTTTCCGCCGGTTCTGTTCGCGGGTTACCGGTTTGCGCTTGGAGCTCTGGTGCTGATTGCGGTATGCTTGGTGAAGAAGGTGCCGCTGCCCCGCTGGCGGGATTTGAAATGGTATATGCTTTGCGGCATTTTGCAAACGATGTATTTTAACCTGGCCATCCAGCTTTCCCTTAAGGATTTGAGCGCGGGGCTGACTTCGGTGCTGACCTACAGCATGCCGCTATGGCTGACGCTGATGGCGCATTTTTGGCTGCCGGGCGAACGGCTTCGCCTGCGAAAGCTGCTCGGAATCGTCATTGGAATGGCCGGTTTGTTCGTCGCCATGGATGCGCATTGGAGCGGCAGTACGCCCGCGCTGCTTTTGGCGGTATCGTCGGGACTGTCCTGGGCGCTGGCGAATTTGCTTGTGAAACGGAAGCTTGAGCATAACGACATGCTCCAGTTTACGACTTGGCAAATGATTACCGGAGCTGCGGGACTGCTGCTATATTCGGCGATGTTCGAACACGGGGAAAGCCATTGGGGCGTCATGCCGGCGGTGTATGTCGTCTTTTCGGGCATTATCGGTTCGGCGCTGGCTTTTGTCATGTGGTCCTACATTTTGTCCAAGGTGGAAGCGAGCAAGGCTTCCATTTCGCTGCTGCTGGTTCCGATCATCGGGGTGGTGTGCGGGGTTCTCTTTTTGCAGGAAACGCTCAGCTACGTGACGCTTGCGGGCATCGCGCTCGTGTTAGCGGGGATTTGGCTCGTCAACGGAAAAAGCCGCCAGAAAAAAGGGATGCCGGCCAAAGATGCGGCGTCGTCTTCAGAGCGGCAGGCTCAGGCGGCGGAATAGCGTTTGTATTATGCGTCGGGATTTAGCCCAAACGTTACAAAAAAGTTGCGCAAAGGAGCGGATGTTCATGAAATATCGCCGTCTTGGAAACAGCGGGGTTGAAGTATCTTTGCTTGGTCTCGGGACCAATGCGTTCGGCAAACGCGCCGATCAGGAGGCTTCGACCCGGATACTCCACCATGCCATCGACCAAGGCATCAATTTCATCGACACGGCCAACATTTACGCGGGCACGGAGTCGGAGCGGATCATCGGCGAGGCTCTCGCGGGGAGAAGGCATGAGGTGGTGCTGGCGACGAAAGCCGGCCTGGTTCGCGGGGAAGGACCGAACGAGCGGGGTTCCTCGCGATTTCATCTGATGCGGGAGCTTGAAGGCAGCCTGAAACGGCTTCGCACCGATTACGTGGATTTGTACCAAATCCATACGTTTGACCCGAACACGCCGCTCGAAGAGACGCTTCGCGCGCTGGACGACATGGTCCGTGCGGGCAAAGTGCGCTACATCGGCGCTTCCAATTATGCAGCATGGGAACTGATGAAGGCGCTTGGGATTAGCGAGATGAAAGGACTCAGCCGCTTCGTATCCCTTCAGACCAGCTACTCGCTGGCGGACCGTACGCCGGAGCAGGAGACGGTGCCGCTCTGCCTGGACCAAGGCGTGGGCATCATTCCGTATTTTCCGCTGGCCGGAGGCATCTTGACCGGCAAATACAGCTTCGCCGACCGGGCGCCGCTGAAGTCGCGGGCCCAGACGGACCCAAGCTTCGGCCGGTTCATCAATGACCGGACGCTGACCCTCTCGGAGGACGTGAGCCGGTTTGCAGCCGAACACGGATGCGCGCCGGGCACGCTGTCGCTCGCCTGGCTGATGGAGCAGCCGGCCGTTTCGACCGTCATCGTCGGGGCCACCCGTACGGAGCAGCTGGACGAAAACCTGAAAAGCCTGGAGCTGAATCCGGGAGCGGAGGCGCTGCGCCGGTTGGATGAGAAAAGCGAGCCGTTCCGCTACGGCAAACCATTTGCGACGTATCGCTTGACTTAACCCGAATACACGAATGCCGTTACGGACGGCGCGGATCACCGCGCCATCCGTAACGGCATTTTTTATATTAGATTTATGACGCTTGGAGACGTAGTACCCATGTATGATCAACTTGAACAATGACAGTGAAGGAGTTGGTCCTATGGAAAGGGCACTTGCGGGAAAGTCGCTCTCGTCCTCTCTTCACCGGCGGGAGCCGCGGAGCGGGACGGGGAATAGCCATAGAACTCGGGAAGGCTGGAGCAGTTGTTTATGTCTCCGGAAAAAATGTTGCCTTTAAGCAGTGTCACATGACTTTGCCCAAGTTGGCTTGGTCGCCCGGAAAGCCAGGCCATGAACCCATGCCCAGGCCCCTGCATAACATATAACACACTTTTGCAGCAGGGGAAGGGAGTGACCCTGACATGGTCATTCATTTAACGGCAATTCATTACGTGTATTTGGCGTTTATCGTGTTGATTATGGCGCTGCTCATCCGGCGGCGGGATACGACGATGATTTGCGTGGCCGGCATTCTTGGGCTCGGCATCCTGGCGACCGGCACGATCAGCGGCTCCGTATCCGGGGTGTTCAATTCGTTTATTTATGCAACCAAAGAGCTGATGGGCACGATCATGATCATTTCCATTATCGTGGCGATGAGCCGCGTGCTGATCCGGACCGGCATCAATGAGGCGATGGTAGCGCCGCTCACGAAATTTTTGCGGACGCCTGCGCTGGCTTATTGGGGGATCGGGATCATCATGATGGCGACATCCTTTTTCTTCTGGCCGTCGCCCGCAGTCGCGCTCATCGGCGCCGTGCTGCTTCCGGTTGCGCTTCGGGTCGGTCTGCCTGCCCTGGGCGCGGCGATGGCCATGAATTTGTTCGGCCACGGCATCGCGTTGTCCGGCGACTATATTATCCAGGGAGCGCCGAAGCTCACGGCCGACGCGGCCGGAATTCCGGTGGCAAGCGTCATGGAAGCCAGCGTGCCGCTTGTGATCTGCATGGGGGTCGTCACGACCGTAACCGCGTTCTGGATGATGCGAAAGGACCTGAAAAATGGAACGTGGAGGGACGGAGTGGTGACCGTCAAAAGCACGGGGAACACCCTCGCCGCAAGCGGCGAAGAGGATGACAAAGGCGTCAAGCTGCCGTCGGGAACCAAAAACATGCTGGCCGTGGCGATCCTGCTCCTATTCCTGGCAGACGTGGCGGCCATGTTCGTGCTCAAGCTCCAGGGCGGAGACGCGACGGCGCTCGTCGGGGGCACGGCAGTGCTCATTCTGATCGTGATTTCGCTCATTGCCCATCAAAACCGGGGACTGGAGAAAATCACCTCCTATTTGATCGACGGCTTCGTCTTCGGATTTAAGGTGTTCGGCCCGGTCATTCCGATCGCCGCCTTTTTTTACTTGGGCGATTCGGCGTTTACCGAATTGTTCGGCAAAGTGCTGCCGGAGGCGTCGCATGGCATCGTCAACGACCTTGGGGTAGCGTTGGCCGGCCTGGTTCCGCTCAATGGCGCGGTCGGTGCCGTGACGTTGACGATTACGGGTGCCATCACCGGACTGGACGGCTCCGGCTTCTCCGGCATTTCGCTTGCCGGCTCCATCGCCCAGCTGTTTGCGGCGGCGACCCACACGGGTGCCGCAACGCTGACGGCTCTGGGCCAGGTGGCGGCGATCTGGGTCGGGGGCGGCACGCTGATTCCGTGGGCGTTGATTCCGGCGGCGGCCATTTGCGGCGTCAGCCCGTTCGAGCTCGCCCGCCGCAACCTGAAGCCGGTGTTGATCGGCTTGCTCGCGACCACGCTTTTGGCGATATTTTTGCTCTGAACAAACATGGCATATATTGACACGCGGTGCAGGGAAAGGATAATATAATAACTGTTA
>Ga0180220_1002493_pt1 | contig 11687 bp, 7 predicted proteins | sample eDN5th37CBELigBY_FD_151335 | JGI IMG/M metagenome (GOLD analysis project Ga0180220, IMG submission 151335) | Enriched backyard soil microbial communities from Emeryville, California, USA - eDNA 5th pass 37_C BE-Lig BY (version 2) (version 2) | ecosystem: Environmental > Terrestrial > Soil >... | reverse complement strand
GAAACACGAACTCTTTGCACTCAGCGTACCGGCCAAGATTCAGCACAATCTGGGCCATGTGGAGCTCCTTGAGCTCGCCGTCCGCCGAGGCGAAGGACGTCTGGCATCGAGCGGTGCGTTCTCGGTCGAGACGGGTGTCCATACCGGGCGCTCGGTGCAGGACAAATTCACGGTGCGCGATGCGGCCACCGACCCCCATGTCTGGTGGGACAACAACAAACCCATGACGCCCGCGCACTTCGATGCGCTCTACAAGGACTTTCTGGCGCACGCGGGCAAGCTCGAGCTGTTCGTCGAGGACCTCTACGCCGGCGCCGACCCCAACCATCGCCTGAACGCGCGTATCTTCACCGAATACGCTTGGCACGCCGCGTTCATCCGCCATCTGCTCCGCCGACCCGCGGCGTCCGAGCTGGCGTCGTTCGTACCCCAGTTCACCGTCGTCTGCCTGCCGAGCTTCCGCGCCGATCCCGCCCGGCACGGCTGCCGCTCGGAGACGGTCATCGCCTGCGACTTCTCCCGCCGCCTCGTGCTGATCGGCGGCACGTCCTACGCCGGCGAGATCAAGAAGTCCGTCTTCACGTACCTGAACTATACGATGCCGGACATGGACGTGATGCCGATGCACTGCTCGGCCAACGTCAGCCATGATGGCGAGTCCGCGATCTTTTTCGGCCTGTCCGGCACCGGCAAGACCACGCTTTCCGCCGACCCCAAGCGCATCCTTCTCGGCGACGACGAGCACGGCTGGTCGAAGGACGGCGTCTTCAATTTCGAGGGCGGCTGCTACGCCAAGACGATTCGCCTCTCGCCCGAGGCCGAGCCGGAGATCTACGCCGCGTCGAGCCGCTTCGGCACCGTTCTCGAGAACGTGGTTCTCACGGGCGCCAACCGCGACGCCGACTTCGACGACGGCTCGCTGACCGAGAATACCCGCGCGGCCTACCCGCTCGAATTCATCGCCAACGCGAGCCCGACGGGCACGGCCGGCCATCCGAAGAACGTCGTCATGCTGTGCGCCGATGCCTTCGGCGTCCTCCCGCCGATCGCCAAGCTCTCGCCGAGCCAGGCAATGTACCACTTCCTTTCGGGCTATACGGCCAAGGTCGCCGGCACCGAGAAGGGTCTCGGCGCCGAGCCGCAGGCGACGTTCTCGACCTGCTTCGGTGCCCCGTTCATGCCGCGCCACCCAAGCGTCTACGGCAACATGCTGCGCAAGCTGATCGCCGAGCACAACGTCGATTGCTGGCTGGTCAACACGGGCTGGACCAGCGGCAAGTTCGGCGTCGGCCACCGCATGCCGATCAAGGCGACGCGCGCGTTGCTCGATGCGGCGCTCTCAGGCAAGCTCAAGTCGCAGCCGATGCGCAAGGACCCGATGTTCGGCTTCGAAGTGCCGACGGCGCTCGAAGGCGTCGATCCTCAGATTCTCAATCCGCGCGAGACTTGGGCCGACAAGGCCGCCTACGATGCCACCGCCCGCGCGCTCGTCGATATGTTCAACAAGAACTTCGCCAAGTTCGAGTCGCACGTCGATGCCGACGTCAAGGCAGCGGCTCCGGCATTGAAGCTGGCGGCCGAGTAATCGCGGTAACGCAACCGGAAAGATAAGGAGGGCGGCGCGCTTCGGTGAGCCGCCCTTGTGCTATCGAGGGGCGCGTCCGAGCTGACGCCGGGAGAGTTCCGATGCGCCAACTGTTGATTGTCGAGCCGGTGGCTCCTGATCGGTCGGCGGCGTGGCCGCTGGCGGCGCCTGTCGCAGTCTATCTCCTGGCGTTCGCGGCGATGACGTGGCCGTGGCTGCTGGGACGCGTATCGATACCCTGGGATTCCAAGGCGCACTTCCTGCCGCAGATCCAGTTCCTCGCGCAGAGCCTGTGGGCGGGCGAGCTGCCGTGGTGGAACCCCTATGTCTTCTCGGGCCAGCCGCAGATCGCCGACCCCCAGTCGATGATCTTCTCGCCACCCTATCTGCTGCTGGCGCTGGTCAACTCATCGCCCGGACCGTGGGCACAGGACGTCACCTTGCTCGCCGCGATGGCTGCGGGCGGCGTCGGCATGATCGTGTGGTTTCGCGACAGGTCGTGGCACTGGGCTGGCGCCATCGTGGCAGCGCTTGTGTTCACATTCGGCGCCGCCATGGCCTGGCGCATTCAGCACACCGGCCAGGTGCTGAGCCTGGCCTATCTCCCGTGGGCGCTCCTCTTCCTAGACCGGGCCATCGAGCGCGGCTCGACCGCAGCCGGCTCCATGGCAGGCCTCGTCTCGGCCTTCATCGTGCTCGGACGCGACCAGGTCGCGCTTCTTTGCGTCTACCTTCTCGCCACAAGGGCGGTCTGGCTCTGGTGCAGCGCGGAGCGTCCCGCCGGCCGGATCGCATCGAGCATCGTGCCGCTGGTGGCGGGCGGCATCGTGGGTCTTGCGATCGTCGCGCTCCCCATCGTCATGACTGTGCTGCTCGCCGCCGACTCGAACCGCCCGGCAATCGATTTCGCCGGCGCCGGCGCCGGCTCGCTGCATCCCGCGCACCTCGTCACCTTCGTCATTCCGCAACTCTTCGGCGCCGCCGGCGACATGGAGGAGTATTGGGGGCCGCCCAGCTTCGCGTGGACCGGGACCGGCCTCTTCACCGCGCAGAACGTCGGGCAGTGCTACGTGGGTGCGATTCCGTTCCTGCTGATCGCGGGCGCCGCAGCGACGGGGCGGCTGTGGGATCGCGACATCCGCTTCTTCCTGTTGGCGTTCGTCGTTTCCGTGCTCTATGCGCTCGGCTGGTACACGCCTGCTTTCCGCGCGCTCTACGAGCTGCCAGGCATCGACCTCTATCGGCGGCCGGCCGATGCCGTCTTTCTCGTCGGCGGGCTCGCGGCGGTCCTCGCTGGCTACGCGACGCACGTGTGGTTCTCCGAACCGTGGCGGCGGCCGTCGCGAACGCTCTGTGCCGCGATCGCGGTGCTGCTGGCCGTCGCAACCGTTGCGGCGATTGTCTTCGCCCTGCGGGTCGACCGGCTGCCGCGGCTCGGCTGGCCGTTTGCGCTCGCAGCCGTTTCGATCGGCGCTGCGCTCGCCGTGATGGCATGGAGCGCGCCGCGCATTGCGCTGCAGCCCTGGCTCGCAGCACTGGGACTCGCCATCGTCCTGGCGGCGGACCTCGGCTACAACAACGGCCCGTCCTCGTCCTCTGCGTTGCCGCCTGCAACTTTCGACATGCTCGACCCGCGTGGTGGCAATCCGGTTGTCGAAGCATTGAGGTCGCGCATCGTAGAAACGCCGACCCGCCGCGATCGCGTCGAGCTCGCCGGTCTCGGCTTCCATTGGCCGAACGCCAGCATGACGCACCGCTTCGAGAACACGCTCGGCTACAACCCTGTGCGCCTGGGCCTCTATACACGCGCCACCGGCGCCGAGGACCACGTCGGCTTGCCCGACCAGCGGAAGTTCTCTCCGCTGTTTCCTTCCTACAACTCGCGCCTTGCCGACTTGCTGGGGTTGCGGTGGATCGCAACCGGCGCGCCCGTCGAGAGCATGGACAAGTCGTTGCGACCCGGCGACCTCGCGCTGGTGCAGACGATCGGCAGTGACTTCGTCTATGAGAATCGGGATGCGCTGCCGCGCGTCATCTTCGCAACGCACGCGGAGGGGGCGGATTTCGAGAGGATGCTTGCGTCCGGCCAGTGGCCCGATTTCGACCCGACCCGGACGGTACTGCTCAACGCGTCCCCATCGGCCGCCCCGGCTGCCGCTCGCCCCGGCGATGCACGAATCGCCGCTTACGGTCAAACACGCATCGTCATCGAGGTCTCGAGCCTGGATGGTGGTTGGGTGGTCCTCAACGACGTCTGGCATCCGTGGTGGCAGGCGACGGTCGACGGCGTCGAGACCACGATTGCGCGCGCCAACGTGCTTTTTCGAGCGGTCAGGGTCGCGCCAGGACATCATACCGTGGTGATGGAGTTCCACCCGCTCGCCGGCATCTGGGCCGGGCTTGCATCGCGGTGGCGCCCGAATCACGCCCCGCGCTCGCCCTGACCCCCCAAAAAAGCGGGCCGGCAAAACTGCCGGCCCGCTCGCTGAACTCTTCGGCTTGGCGAAATGCTCAGAGCATATGCGCCATGCGCTCTTTCTTCGTCGCGAGGTAGCGCTTGTTGTAGGGCGACGGCGGAACGATGAGCGAGCGTTGCTCGACCACGGTGATTCCCTCCGCCCGCAGCGCATTGACCTTCGCTGGGTTGTTCGTCAGCAGCGCGATGCGGTTGTAGCCGAGATCGAACAGAATCTGGGCCGCAAGATCGTAGTCGCGTCCTTCGATCGGCGCGCCGATCGCAACGTTCGCGTCGACGGTATCGTAGCCCTGGTCCTGCAGCGCATACGTGCGGATCTTGTTGACCAGGCCGATGCCGCGTCCTTCGTGATACGGCAGGTAGATCATCACGCCGAGCGGGCTCGTGGTGATGACCTCCATCGATGCCTGCAATTGCGGATAGCAGTCGCAGCGCAGCGAATGGAAGATGTCGCCGGTCACGCACCCGCTGTGCACGCGCACTACGGGCAATTCGGCAGGAGCCGGATTGTCGCGATGGATGAGAACCATCGCCTGGCAATGCGGGTCGACGCCCTGATAGGCGCGCGCTTCGAGATGAAGCTCACGACCATGAAACTCGATCGGCATGACCGTCTGGACGGCCCAATCGATCTCGAGCTCGACGGATTTGACGGCACTCGACTTCATGCGCGCCTCCCGGAGCTGATCCGCGTGCACATGGAACCCCTTGCGTGGTCTGGTGAACACATGACCATCAAAACCCTCATCTCTGCATCCGGTTCCTTCGAGGACCGGTTTTCCAGCGGCGGTCGCACACCGCGCAGAGGCCTGTCATCCCCTTGTTGCTCATGCCGACAGGTCTCTTTCGCGACGCACGATTAACGCCAGTGATGCTGAACCGAGGATGAATAATCCATAAGTCGACCGAGTCCGGAACATTTCCACTGGTCGCCCTAGAGATAGGCTTCGAGCCGTCAATCCATCATCTCAGTCGCGGCGGAACACCCCGTAACGCATTGTGACGTACGCGAAGAATGTGGCGAGACAAGAGGCGATCACCAGGGCGAGGAGGCGAGGGAAAAAAGGCCACGTAATCAACAAAATGACGAAAACGGCGTAGTTGATCGCCGCTGTTGTAAATGCTGCCGCGGCATACCTGAGAAACTCAGCCGCATTGGGCTTTGTGGTCAATGCGAAGGTCAGAGTGCGATGGCAAATCCAGGCCGCAACCATTGCGCATGCAACGCCGCCGAGGCGCGCCACGAGGGTCGGCAGGCCGAGCAGCCTCACGCCGAGCTCCATCACGCCGCCGTCGACTGTGAACGCGACTGCTCCAGACGCAAGGAAGCCGGCCCAGTGACGGGCACGCGGCACTCCTGCCGCCGCGTCGCGATGCTTGGCCGGCATGCCTTCGACCATGCGGTCTATCTCTCCGCCTCGATCACCCTCACGGTTCAGTGTCGTCCTGTTCCGCGCCAGCGGTGTCGGCCGCCGCATCGCGAAGCCCGACCTTCTCCGAGATGATATAGAGCGGGCGCCCTTTCACCTCCTCGTAGACCCGGCCCAGATACTCGCCGATCACGCCGAGCGAGATGAGCTGGATGCCGCCGAGCAGCAGCACCGAGATCAGGAGCGACGGGAAGCCCGGCACGTCGATACCCCAGATCAACGTCTTCAAAAGGAAGACCGACGCATAGAGCAGCGCCACCAGCGAGATCATGACGCCGACGTAGGACCATATCTTGAGCGGCACGGTCGTAAACGACGCGATGCCGTCGACGGCAAACCGCAGGAGACGCCGGAAGTGCCATCGCGAGCTGCCGTGCACGCGCGCGGCGACCTCGAACGGGACGCCGATCGATCGGAAGCCGACCCACGCGAAAAGCCCCTTGTTGAATCGTGCCCGCTCGTCGAGCCTATTGAAGACGTCGAGCACCCGCCGGTCCAGCAGGCGGAAGTCGCCCGCCCCGTCGGGCAGCTCCGTGCCGCTCAGATAGCGAAAGGCGCGGTAGAACGCACGTGCAGAGAACTTCTCGAGGGCGGTGTTCTGGCTGCGGTCTGTGCGCTGCCCATAGACCATATCGTAGCCTTGATCCCACAGCTCGACGAACCGCCGGATCGTCTCGGGCGGGTGCTGCAGGTCGCCATCCATGATCACCGCGGCGTCGCCGGCCGCATGCTCGAGGCCCGCGGCGACAGCAATCTCCTTGCCGAAGTTGCGGCTGAGGGAGATGGCCTTGAAGCGGCTGTCTCTCGCATTGAGTGCCTTGAGCGCATCGAGCGTGCCGTCGGTCGAGCCGTCGTCGACGACGATGACCTCGTACGGGTTGCCCAGGGCGTCGAGCACCGATGTCAGGCGGGCGGCGAGCGCCTCGATCGTCCGTGCCTCGTTCAACAGCGGCACAACGATCGACAGCGATCGGAGCTTCGGCGCCACCCTCTCGGGCGCGTCGGCGATGAAGTCGTCGGGGGCGAGCGGACGCGCCCGCGTTGCATCGGAAGTGCTCATGGCCGAGCTTCCATATCCGAGAGAAAGGCCGCTCAGCTATAGAAATCCGCGAGTTAAGGCAATAGTTGCGCGCTCAATGTCAGTGCCGGAAGTGGCGCATGCCCGTGAACACCATGGCGAGACCCTGCTCGTCGGCAGCCTTGATCACTTCCTCGTCCCGCATCGAGCCGCCGGGCTGGATCACCGCCGTTGCGCCCGCGCCGGCGGCCGAGAGAAGGCCGTCGGCGAACGGAAAGAAGGCATCCGAGGCAACCACCGAACCCGTGACCTCGAGCCCCGCCATCTCAGCCTTGATCACGGCGATCCGCGATGCGTTGACGCGGCTCATCTGGCCGGCGCCCACACCGATGGTCGCCTGGTCCTTGGCGTAGACGATCGCGTTCGACTTGACGAACTTCGCCACCTTCCACGCGAACCTCAGGTCGGCAAGCTCGGCATCCGTGGGCGGGCGCTTGGTGACGACACGAAGCTCCGACGTCAGTGCAAGGTCGGCGTCCTGCACCAGCAGCCCGCCCGTCACCTTCTTCCAGTCCTGCCGGCTCGCTGGCTCCGTCTCCCACTCGCCGACGACCAGCAGGCGCACATTCTTCTTGGCCGCGATCGCGGCCTCCGCCTCCGGCGACGCCGACGGCGCAACGATCACCTCGACGAACTGTCGGTCGACGATGGCGCGCGCCGTTGCGCCGTCGAGTGGTCGGTTGAAGGCGATGATGCCGCCGAACGCGGATTCGGGGTCGGTCTTGAAGGCCCGGTCATAGGCGGCAGCGAGCGTATCGGCCACGGCGACGCCGCACGGGTTGGCGTGCTTGACGATGACGCAGGCCGGCTGCCCGTCGAACGCCTTGACGCACTCGAGCGCGGCATCCGTATCGCCGATGTTGTTGTAGGACAGCTCCTTGCCCTGCACCTGACGAGCGGCCGAGATCGATCCTCGCGGCGCGTTCCGCTCCACATAGAACGCGGCCTTCTGATGCGGGTTCTCGCCGTAGCGCATGGCCTGCGCCTTGACGAGCTGCACGGTGAAGGTCGGCGGGAAGGCTGCGCCGTCCGCGTCGCCATCGCTGCGCGCGATCTCGGCGCCGAGCCAGTTCGAGATGGCGCCGTCGTAGGCCGCCGTCAGCGCGTAGGCCTTGCGTGCAAGCTCGCGCCTGAGGGCCAATGTCGTGGCCCCGCCGTTGTCGCGCATCGCCTCCAGCACGCGCGAATAGTCGGCCGGATCGACGACCACCGTGACGGACGCGTGGTTCTTTGCAGCAGCCCGCAGCATGGCGGGGCCGCCGATGTCGATGTTCTCGATGCAGTCGGCGTAGGGCGCGCCCTTCGCGACCGTCGCCTCGAACGGGTAGAGGTTGACCACGAGCAGGTCGATCGGCGGGATGCCGTGCTGGGCGGCCGAGGCTTCGTGTCCGGCATCACCGCGCACCTGTAGCAGGCCGCCGTGAACCTTCGGGTGCAGCGTTTTGAGGCGCCCGTCCATCATCTCGGGAAAGGCAGTGTGCTCGGCCACGTCCTTGACGGCGACCCCTGCGGCCTTCAGCGCCGTGGCGGTGCCTCCGGTCGACAGGACCTCGACGCCGCTCGCGGCCAGGGCCTTCGCCAGCTCGATCACGCCGGATTTGTCGGAGACGGAGATCAAGGCTCGTCGGATACGCGGGTTCTCGGCGGTCATCGGCCTAGCCTTCCAGTTTCACGCTGTTTTCGAGGCCGTTAGCACACCCGCTCGGCGCGCGAAACCGCTCCCGCGATATGTCTCGGCAACTTGTCGGCGCTCAAACGCGTTCGAGACGCCAGCTTATCGTCGTCTCGCCGGGGGTGGAGGTGCGGACCACGATCTGTCGGGCGGGAACGGGCCCCTGCGCTTGCGCATAGTCCGTGGCGTGTTCCACCGCGCAGCGCGCGCCATGCACGGTGAAGCGCCAGGGTGGCCCCGATCGCGGCTCGATCAGGATGGCGTCCGGCAGCGGGCTCCAACCCGCCTCGATCGGAAGATGGAAATGCAGCGCGACGGGCACGTCCCTCGGCAGCCGCAGGGTTCCCGACGGCGGCCGCAGCACGTCGATGCCCTCCAGGATCGAGCCGCTGGGATCGAGCGTCAGCCGGCGCTCGTGGATGATGCCGAACCGGCCGAGATAGCCATCGTGCTGCCCGACGAGCCGGGCTTCTCCATCGATCTCGAGCAGGCTGGCGACCACTGTGTCCGGCCCCGCAAGGGCCGGGCCGCCGGTGAGCCTCTCGATGTGCGCCGACCGCACCAGCCGTGCCGACGATTGCTCGTCGAGCACGAGCGTCGAATGGCTCGCGGTCGCGCGGGCGTCAGCGGCTGCCGGACCATGGGTCGGGGTGGCCGCACCGGCATTGACGATGATCCGGGCGCCGGCGTGCGCCAGCTCGAACGACAGCGCACCGGCATGCGCCAGGCCCGAGTGCAGCAGCGGGGGTGCGCGCCCGCCATCGACGATCACGGCCGTGGCGCCGCGCTGCATGCGGGCATAGCCGGACGCCCCCGGCTCGCAGATCGGTGGCGGCGTATGCGTGGCACCCAGGGCAAGCACCGTCGCGACCGCCTCCACCCTTGCCGCGCCCACGCCGTTGAAGCGCGCCAGCGTGCCCGGTGTGGTCGTCATCGCCGTCACGTGCTCGAGCATCCGGTTGACCTTCGCCGCGAGCTCGGGCGGAACCGTCATTTGGCGGGCCAGATAGCATTGCTTGATGGGAAGCAGGTCGAGCAGCACGTCGAGCACGGTTTCTGCATTCCGCGAGACGTGCCCGCCATCGGCGAGGATCTGCTGGCGAAGCTCTGCGAGCAGCAGCCCCTCGGCCTGGGGAAGGTCTCGGTCGTGACCGTCCGCCGCGAGGCAGGCAAGCGTGAGCGACATGGCGCAGGCGAGGCGCGGGTATCCCGGCGTTGCTCTCCGGCTGGCCCGGTCGAGCGCACGCAGCTCGCTGCCGAGCGTACGCGTGAAAAGATGGTAGAACTCGGGCTCCGCATCCTCGAGCAGGAAGCCGGCATTCACGATGAACGAGGCGACGCGGCGGGCCATCACGGACGGCTCCGCAGCAATGCCGCGCCCGCCCGGCCGGGACTTGTTGCGGCGGCACCAGTCGGCGACCAGGTGCCGCGCCATGTCCAGGGCGAGCTCATCCTCCGCGGCCCGCAGGCTGCCGAGCCACGAGAACCCGTGCAGGGCCCGCGCCCAGGACTTGTCCGGCGGCACGACGGAGAACGGCGAGCTGCCGGCAAGATCCAGCATGTTGCCGCCAAGACCCATCTGTCCCGCGGCCAGCTCGTCGGCGAGGCTCGGATCGGTCGGGCGCAGGTCGGACGGAATGAAGAGGAAGGCGTCGATGCGCGGCCTCATCAGCCGCCAGGCGAGGCCCGGTGCCGTTGTCAGCCGGCTCTTCGCAGCCGCAACGTTCCACCGCGCGGCGTGCTGCGCTATGACGAGACGCTCGCCGAGCTTCGGCGCGCTCATGTCTTTGTCCCCCGAGGCGGGATTGCGAAACCGTCGCCCGTGTTTCGCAGCTCTGTCGCCTGATAACCTATACCGCTTAGACAACTCGCCCCGGCGACACAAGCCGCGCGAGCACGAGCGCACGTTTCATCCCCGATATGACGCCACGTTGACGCGGTCGGAAGGAGATGCCTTTCTCCGTCGCCGGAAAGCCTGCGCGCAATGGGAGACGAACATGGTCGAGCTGCCGACAACCCCGTCATTTCGCCTCGACGGCAAGCGGGCACTGGTGACCGGCGCGGGGCGCGGCATCGGGCTCGCTGCCGCGGCGGCGCTCGCAGAGGCGGGCGCCCATGTCACGCTCGCTGCGCGCACCCGGTCCGAGCTGGAGGAGGTGCACGAGGCGATCGCCAAGGCAGGCGGCGCGTCCGAGGTTCTCGTGCTCGATGTCCTTGACGATGCCGCCGTTCGCCGCGAGGTGGAGGCCCGGGCTCCCTTCAACGTGCTCGTCAACAATGCCGGCATCAATCGGCCGCAGCCTTTCATCGACTTCAAGACCGAGGACCTGGATCTCCTGCTCGATCTCAACGTGCGCGCGGCGTTCGTCGTCGCCCAGGCCGTGGCAAAGCGCATGATCGCGACCGGGACGCGCGGCACCTTGATCCACATCTCGTCGCAGATGGCTTTTACGACCGGCCCGGGCCGCACGGCCTACTGCGCGACGAAAGCCGCCCTCGAAGGCCTGTCGCGTGCCATCGCGGCGGAGCTGGCGCCCAATGGGATTCGCTCCGTGACGCTCTGCCCGACGTTTGTCGAGACGCCGCTCGCCGCCGTGATGCTGGCGAAGCCCGAGTTCCGCGCCTTCGTTCTCCAGAAGATCAAGCTCGGACGCATCGGTCAGGTCGAGGACCTGATGGGCGCCATCGTCTTTCTCGCATCCGACGCAGCCGGTCTGGTGACGGGCACGCACCTCCTGGTCGATGGCGGCTGGACGCTCGGATAGGCCGTATAGGCGGGTGCCGCTGCTTGTCGAACGTGTGGATCATGGGGACCGGCCGTCGCCCGCGCTCGCCGGCTGGCGGTCTCATGCCGTAGTCCGTCGCAGTGAGCAGGCTCGCCCGGCCGTCGTGCTCATCTGTTCGGAAGATGTTAGCTTCCGTCCGTGGGATGGATGAGCTGCGCGAGGGGGAAGTCGATGCGTCCCGAAATGCACGTCGTGTTCTGGATCGTCGTCTTCGCGATCGGGATCATGCTGATGTCCTACCTGAGCGACGCGCTCCTGCCGTTCGCGTGCGGCGCCGCGATCGCCTACTTCCTGAACCCGGTCGCGGCGGCGCTGCAGAGGGCCGGCCTCGGCCGCACGCTGGCGAGCATTCTGATCATCGGCGTCGCCGCGATCGCGCTGGTGGCCGCCGTTGTCTTCTTGCTGCCGCTTGCGGTCGATCAGCTTCGCCGGCTGGCCGAGACGCTGCCGGGTGATCTCGAACGTTTGCGCCTCTGGATCGAGGACGTGGCCGCGCAACATCTTGGACCCAGCTTTCCCCGCTTCAAGGTGGGTCTCGAGCGCGCCCTCGGAGAGCTGGCGCAAAGCTCGACCGGCCTCGTCGGCGACGCTGCGAAGATGCTGTGGAGCCGGGGCCAGGCGCTGATCAACATGGTGTCGCTGATCCTCGTGACGCCGGTC
>Ga0180220_1002490_pt1 | contig 11703 bp, 9 predicted proteins | sample eDN5th37CBELigBY_FD_151335 | JGI IMG/M metagenome (GOLD analysis project Ga0180220, IMG submission 151335) | Enriched backyard soil microbial communities from Emeryville, California, USA - eDNA 5th pass 37_C BE-Lig BY (version 2) (version 2) | ecosystem: Environmental > Terrestrial > Soil >... | reverse complement strand
TGCGCAAGCGGAGTGCTGACCAAGTCCTTGTATACGCCGGGCAGATACGTCTTAGCCATGTTCGAAAACGTCTGTGCGATCGTTCTGTAAATGTCCCAGTCCGAGCGCGATTCCCATAGCGGATCCACGGCCGGATTAAACGGATGGACGAACGGATGCATGTCGGTCGACGACAGGTCGGTTTTTTCGTACCAGGTCGCCGCGGGCAGAACCACATCCGCGTACATCGGCGTCGCGGTCATCCGGAAATCGAGGGCGACAAGCAGGTCCAGCTTGCCCTCCGTATTTTCGCGCCACACCATTTCTTCCGGCTTCTCGTCTTCGTTCGGCTCCGAAAGCAGGCCGTCGGACGTTCCCAGCAGATGTTTCATGAAATACTCCTGCCCTTTGGCGGAGCTGGAGATCAGGTTCGAACGCCACACGAATAAGGAGCGCGGGAAATTTTCGGGCGCGTCAGGATCTTCCGCCGCAAATCTCGTTTCGCCGGAAACGATCTCCTGGTGCGCATGCTTCACGATCTCTTCATTTGCGGTTTTCCCCTGCTGCGCCGCTTCTTCCGCAAAAGCCAAGCTGCTTTTGTTGAACTGCGGGTAGGACGGCAGCCAACCCAGCCTTGCCGCCAAGACGTTATAATCCGCCGGATGCCGGTAACGGATATCCCCGCCCGTCGGCGATTTCAGGGAGTCTGCACCCATCTCCTCGTATTTCCATTGGTCGGTGGCGAAGTAGAAAAACGAAGTCGCGTTTTGCTGGCGCGGCGGCCCCTGCCAATCCTTGGCGAAGGCGACCGTGGACCATCCCTCGATCGGCCGGCATTTCTCCTGGCCTACGTAATGGGCCCACCCTCCGCCGTTTACGCCCTGCGAAGCCGTCAAAATGACGAGGTTCAAAATCGCGCGGTAGATCGTGTCGCTGTTGAACCAGTGATTGATCCCCGCCCCCATGATGATCATGGACCGTCCCCCGGTATCGAGCGCGTTTTGCGCAAACTCGCGGGCGATTTGGATCAGGACCGATGCTTTGACGCCGGTGATTTTTTCCTGCCAGGCGGGTGTGTAAAACGAGTTTGCATCGTCGTAACCCGACGCTTCGATGCCGCCTTCCGCGCGGGCGATTCCATACTGGCTCAGCATCAGATCATACACCGTCACGGCCAAGCGTTCGCTGCCATCGGCAAGCCGGATTTTTTTCGCCGGAATGTGGCGCTCGAACGTGCCGTTGGCGTTGTTATCGAAATATGGAAAATAGATCGTCTGCGGTTCTGCTCCCTGTGCTGCAACGGAAAGGGCCGGGAAAATTGCGGTGCCGTCCTCGCGTTCAAGCTTCAGATTCCACTTTTTGTCCTGTTCCCAGCGCTGGCCCATCGTACCGTTCGGAACGATGATCTCTCCGGTATTTTCGTCGATGATGACCGGCTTCCATTCGGCATGTGGGGACGTATCGCCCAAATCGCTTGCCCGCAGGAACCGTCCTGCCTTATGCCCTCCCTCATGTTCATCGAGCAGGAGAAGAAAAGGCATATCCGTATATTGTTTGGCGTAGTTCAGGAACATCGGCTCCTGACGCTCTTCGTAAAACTCTTTTAAAATGACATGGGTCATGGCCTGCGCAACGGCCGCATCCGTACCCGGATTCGGGGCCAGCCAATGGTCGGCAAACTTCACGTTTTCCGCATAGTCCGGCGCCACCGACACGACTTTGGTGCCTTTGTATCGTACTTCGGTCATAAAATGGGCATCAGGCGTCCGCGTTAACGGCACATTGGAGCCCCACATGATCAGGTAACCGGCGTTATACCAGTCGCTTGATTCCGGCACGTCGGTTTGCTCGCCCCAAATTTGCGGAGAAGCGGGCGGAAGATCCGCATACCAGTCATAGAAACTCAGCATCTCGCCCCCAAGCAGGGAGATGAATCTGGCTCCCGACGCATAAGAGATCATCGACATCGCCGGAATCGGCGTAAAACCGGCAATCCGGTCGGGGCCGTATGTGCGGATCGTATAGATTAATTGCGCGGAGATCAGCTTCGTGGCATCCTGCCAGGATACGCGAACATGGCCGCCTTTTCCGCGCGCTTGTTTATAGCTTTTGGACTTCTGCGGGTCTTCCGCGATGCTGGCCCAAGCGGCGACCGGATCATCGCGATGCTCCTGCAAAGCCTGATTCCACAAGCGCCACAGCTTGCCGCGAATATATGGATGCTTCACCCGCAGAGGGCTGTATTCGTACCATGAAAACGACGCGCCCCGCGGGCATCCGCGCGGCTCGAATTCCGGCATGTCCGGGCCGCAGGAAGGATAATCGATCTGCTGGTTCTCCCAGGTGATGATGCCGTTTTTCACGAACACCTTCCAGCTGCACGAACCCGTGCAGTTCACGCCGTGCGTCGTCCGCACGACCTTGTCGTGCGACCAGCGGCCGCGATACATATCCTCCCAATCCCGGCTTTTTTCCTCGAGAACGGACCAATTGTCCGAGTAACTTTCCAATCGTTTGAAAAATTTGAGTCCCTGTTTGCGTTTCATCGGACGCTCCACTCCTTATGCATGAATGACAATGATCGGGGAATCAATATGTCGTCCATCCGGATACTTTTATTATGGAGGCCGCCTTACGGGGTTCCTATTAGGGAAACTCCTATTTCCCCGCCAAAATTCCCTCGGTGTCGTCTCTATTCGTCAGACCGCGCTCGATTTTTTCAAGTCTCCGTTCGACAAAAAAATCCCCTCTTCACCTTGTGAAGAAGGGTTGGACGATTCGTTATACCGCTGCGCGAATCCGCTCGAACAGCACGTTGTTTTCGAGGTGAATATGTTCGAAGGTGTCCTTTTCCAGCGCCGCCAGCCGTTGATAGACCAGTTTGTATGTACCGCAGGCATCGGCCGGAGGAGAAAAATCGCCGGTAATTTCCCTTAGTTCCTTCAGCAGGCTTCCTGCTTGCTCATGCTCCTGCTCCAGCTCGGCCACATGCGGCTTCAGTTTCTCGGATACGTCAGGGCCCGGCTGCTCTGCAAAATTCAGCACAAGCGGAAATACGTTCCGATCCTCGTCTTCGGTATGCTCGAGCAGTTCCTCTTTCAGTTCGGCGAACAATTCCTGTACCCGCAGCAGCTCGGGATGGCGTTCGCCATGAACCCGGGCCAGCTTGGTCACGTACGGCGTCAATGCCGGAAGCTCCTCGCGCAGGAAAGCGTGATGCTTGTTTTGGATGTATTGGATCAATTCAGGCTCTGCCAGTTCTCCCGGGCGGGTGTCATGGCTTTCCGCCAGCTTTGCCTCAAGTTCCCGGATGCTCTCAAGAACCGTCTCCGGATCAAGCTTCCGTTTGTTCGCCGCCTCCTCCAAAGGAACCTTGCCGCCGCAGCAAAAATCGATTCGCAGCGAACGGAACAAATCAGCCGCTTTCGGCATAGCCGTGACAATATCGGACACTTGCGTTTGAAGCGTAAATGAACTCATCGAAAGGACCTCCAATGTATTGGATTTATCAATTGACGGGATGATCATGCCATTGTTGTTTACAAGCCCAGTATAGAAAAAGGGCCCCAAGCCCGATGTGATTACGCTCATACCAAATTCCAACAATCCGTGAATTTATTCACTTCATATTCTCCCTCATCTCAACCTCGCCTAAATCCAATTTCGAGATTCCCACTCCCATACTTGTATGGTAGTATGGAAGATAGGAGGTGAATCTGATGGATGATCGAATGCTTCAAACGTCGGGCTCGGCAGGCCATATGGTATACCAGCGGCTAAAGCAACAAATCGTCAGCCTAGAACTGCCGCCCGGCACCTCTTTGTCCGAGAAGGAAACCTCCCTGACCTTTGAGGTCAGCCGAACGCCGGTGCGCGAAAGTTTCGTGCGGCTGGCCCAGGAGGGATTGGTGCTCGTCCTGCCCCAACGCGGCACCCGGGTATCGCTGATCGATCCCGAGCTGGTCGAGGAAGCTAGATTTATGCGCGAGCAGCTCGAGAAGGCCGTCGTGCGGCTGGCATGCGAGGCGTTTTCCGAGGACCGTCTCGCAGGGCTTGAGAACAATCTCGCGCAGCAGCGGGAAGCGATCCGGCAGCAGGACAGCAAAAAGATGTTCGAGCTGGACGAAGAATTCCACCGGATTTTGTTTGCCGGCTGCCGCAAAAGCGGAACCTGGGAAGTCATTCAGCAGATGAACGCCCATTTCAACCGCACCCGCGTCCTGTGGCTGTGGACCGATCCGCATTGGGAGCTTCTTTATGAGCAGCACCGTCAGATGTTTCTCGCGATCAAAGCGCAGGATGCCGATCAAGCCGAGCGGATCATGATGGAACATATGCGGCTCAGCATCGCGAACCTCCCCGTACTCAAAGAGCGTTACCCCGAGTATTTCAAGTGAAATGCATTGTAAGCCCTCTCAATTGCAGAATGATGCCCGGTGACCGGACGGAAGCGCCCTATGCGGCTGCTGGACGTCCCGATGCAATACGTACAAAGGCGGTGTAGATATGCGTATGGTATTCCGGTGGTTCGGCGAGGGAAACGACACCGTTTCGCTGAGCCACATCAAGCAAATCCCCGGCGTGGAAGGCATCGTGTGGGCGCTGCACGACGTGCCGGCCGGAGAAGAATGGCCGATGGAAAAAATTCTGGAGGTCCGCGATCAGGCGGCAAAATACGGTCTCCATCTCGACGTGGTCGAAAGCGTCAACGTTCACGAAGACATCAAGCTTGGACGGCCGACCCGCGACCGATACATTCAAAACTATATTGCGACGATCGAAAAGCTTGCCCAGGTCGGCGTCAAAGTGATTTGCTATAATTTTATGCCCGTTTTCGACTGGGCCCGGACCGAACTGCACAAAAAAATGGATGACGGCTCAACCGCGCTTTTTTTCGAAAAATCCCGCATTGACGGCATCGATCCGTTTAAGCTTGTCGAGGAGATCAACCGGAACAGCACCTTGACGATGCCGGGCTGGGAGCCGGAGCGGCTGGCGCATTTGACGAGCCTGTTCGAAGCCTATAAAGGCGTTTCCGCCGAGGATTTATGGGAGCATCTCGCCTATTTCCTCAAAGCTGTCGTTCCGGTAGCCGAACGCTGCGGCATCCAAATGGCCATCCATCCGGATGATCCGCCATGGCCGATTTTCGGTCTGCCGCGCATCATTACCGGCCAAGAAAGCCTGCGCAGGCTGCTAACGCTTGTCGATAGCCCGTCCAATGGCATCACGCTGTGCAGCGGATCGTTCGGAGCCAATCCGGAAAACGACATCATCGGCATGATCCATGAGTTCCACGAACGGATTCCGTTTGCCCATATCCGCAATGTCCGCGTCTACGAAAACGGCGACTTTATCGAGACTTCCCATCGCACCCAAGACGGTACCGTCGACATCGCCGGGATCGTCAAAGCGTATCACGACCATGGATTCAGCGGCTACGCAAGGCCCGATCATGGCCGCCATCTTTGGGACGAAGAGTGCAGACCCGGCTACGGTCTCTATGACCGGGCGCTTGGCATTATGTATTTATGGGGACTTTGGGATGCCTTGGAGCGGGTCGAACCTCTCCAAAGAAAAGGGGGATCTATATGAGTGCAAACGCAAATATGATGCCTATCCACCCTGCTCTGAAAGGCAAAACGGCGGTCATTACCGGCGGGTCGGGCGTCTTATGCCGGGCCATGGCGCTGGAGCTTGGCCGTCAGGGAGCACGGGTGGCGATTTTGAACCGGACCGCGTCCAAAGGCGAAGCCGTCGCCGAAGACATCCGTGCCGCAGGCGGCACCGCCGTTGCCATTGGCTGTGACGTCACCGACAAAAACAGCGTGGAGGCGGCCGAAAAAGAGGTCCGCGAGCGTTTTGGCGGCTGCGACATCCTCATCAACGGGGCGGGCGGCAACCATCCAAGTGCCAACACGACCAATGAAATTTATCGGAGCGGCGACGAAGCGCTGCCGGATATCACGTCCTTTTTCGACGTCAGCGTGCAGGGCTTCCGGAACGTGATGGATTTGAACTTTATCGGCACGTTCCTTCCGACGCAGATTTTCGCCAAACATATGGCGGGCCGACCCGGAGCTAGCGTGCTGAATATTTCCTCCATGAGCTCCGTCAGCCCGATGACGAAAGTGCCTGCCTACAGCGCAGCCAAAGCGGCCATCAACAATTTTACGCAGTGGCTGGCCGTGCATTTTGCGGAAACGGGCATCCGCGTCAACGCGATGGCCCCGGGATTTTTCCTGACGGAGCAGAACCGCGCACTGCTGACGAACCCCGACGGCTCGCTTACCGAACGGTCGCATAAAATCATTACCCACACGCCGATGCACCGTTTTGGCGTACCGGAGGATCTGCTGGGCACCATGCTCTGGCTGGTCGATGATTCGGTATCCGGCTTTGTGACGGGAACCGTCATTCCCGTGGACGGAGGGTTTATGGCCTACTCGGGCGTTTAAATCGGGCTTGCCGAACCAACATATTGCCCTGTTAGTTAACGGCTTTCAGGCGAAAACGTCTCGCCTTTTCGCGTGTCCCCGATCCTGTTCGGCAGCCGTGATCCTGAAGCGCAAAAAAGGGAAGCCCGTCGCATTCGCGATATAGGACTTCCCTTTTCTTTAGTTATCGTTTGACTTCCAGCACGATCATGCCGATACCATTAGCGATCAAACGGTCCCCATTCAATGATCGAATATGTTCCTCGCCCATGACGGCGCTCCATTCTCCCAACGTTGGAAGCGGAAGCACCGTTTCCTCCGGCTTGGCATGATACAGCACATACAAATGCTTCGACGGATCGCCTCCGGCACGATCGCGCAGCGTATATGCCACGCATCCCGCGGGCGCTTCTTCAAACACAAGATGTGTCTTAATCTGCTCCGCCGTACGGAGACGGAAGGCCGGATGATCTTTTCGGAGCCGAATCAATCGCCGCACGTAGTCGACTTCGCCGGAGAGGGCGGCGCAGCGCTCCCAATCCAGCCAATTGACTTCGTCCGGTGATTTGTAGCTGTTTTCCACGCCGTTTTTGGTGCGCATGAACTCCTGGCCTGCATGAATCAGCGGAATGCCCTGGCTGGTGAGCACGATCGCCGTACCGAGGCGATGCATGCTTTTTCGCATGTCATCCCCGATTCCCGCCGTAGAAAGCACCAACTTATCCCACATCGTGTGATTATCATGGCATTCGACGTAATTGACGGTTTGCACCGGCTCTTTGGCATACTGCCTCAGCCTGTCGTTATACCGTATCCCCCCGGCCACGCCTTTGCGGATGTCGTTTTCGTAGCCGGTCGCTCCGCTGATAAAACCTTTGGCTTCATGGTCGAAAATGCTTCCTTTGACCGCATCCCGCAACCCGTCGTTGAACTGGCCGATTCCCGGCAGCTTCGCCGCATTGCCCTGGTTGGCCCGCTTCTCGGCAGGCAGCGTGGTATTGGACATGTTCCAGCCTTCGCCGATCACCATGATGCTCGGATCGACTTCATCCAAGCGGCGGCGGATCTCATTCATCGTTTCGATGTCCATCAGCCCCATCAGGTCGAACCGGAAACCGTCGATATGGTACTCCTTCGCCCAATGCAGCACGGAATCCACGATGAATTTCCGGGCCATTTTCCGTTCGGAAGCAAATTCGTTGCCGCAGAAGGAGCCGTCCGACAGCGTCCCGTCTTGCCTGTAGCGCAAATAGTAGCCGGGAACAAGCTTCGTGAAATTGATCAAATACCAATCATACACATGGTTGTACACGACGTCCATTAGGACGCGCAGGCCTTTATCATGCAGCGTTTGCACCAGTTGCTTCAGCTCCGTGATCCGCACGGCAGGATCGTGAGGGTCGGTAGCATAGGAGCCTTCCGGAACGTTGTGATTTTTCGGGTCGTATCCCCAATTGTACTGGGGAATGTCAGGCATCGATTCGTCCACGCTTTCGGTCGCGAAATCATAAATGGGCATCAGTTGGACATGCGTCACCCCAAGGCTGCGGATATGATCGAGTCCGGTCGCGATATTTTTCGGTCCTTGCGTCCCTTCTTCGGCTAACCCGAGATATTGTCCGCGGTGGGCAATCCCGCTCTCCGGATGAATGGACAGGTCCCGCAGGTGCAGTTCGTAAATGACCGCATCGACCGGCGAAGCAAACGGAGGCTTAGCCTTCGTCCAACGCCCCGGGTTCGTCGCCTCCATGTCCACGATCGACCCGCGGTCCCCGTTGATCCCTACGGCCGTGGCATAAGGATCTACGCCTTCATTCCACTGATCGCCGATTTTCACTTTATAGTTGTAGCCAATCCCCTTGTAATCGCCTTTAAGCGTTAACGTCCACGTGCCTCCCTCATCGCGGGTCATGTCCGTCTCTTCGGCAAACGTACATCTCCAATACGGATACAATACCACCTTCGCTTCCGAAGCCGTCGGAGCCCAAAGGCGAAACCTGGTTTCCTCCGGCGTATACTGTACGCCAAGATCGTCGCCCTCATATGCGAATAAAGAGTCGAATTCCGCATCAAACACGGAAATGCCCTTCGTCACCGCCGCATCGCCGTAATCGACCTCGACATGATGTTCTTTTTGTACCGACACGCCTGCCACTCTCCATTGGATTTTAATGATGTACATTATATCAAGCCTTTATTAAGGGTTGCATCGGCTTACTTCACGGTATTCAGCAGCCCTTTTAAGGCTTCCGTATTATTGCCCGTCAACACGGGAATACATTCGGTTATTTGTTCGATATCCCAGTCCCACCATTGCAAGGCATTGAGTATCCCAATGGTTTCCTCATCGAATCTATAACGGATCAATTTAGCCGGGTTGCCTCCTACGATGGAATAAGGCTCCACATCTTTGGTCACCACGGCGTTTGAGGCGATGATTGCTCCGTTGCCAATCTTCACCCCGGGCATAATCGTAGCGTTATAACCGATCCAAACATCGTTGCCGACAACGGTATCGCCCTTGAAACCCCCGCTTAAATTGGCTAATCCCGTTTCCCAATCCCCGCCAAACGCCGCAAAAGGAAAGGTCGTAAACGAGTTGATATTATGGTTCGCCCCGTTCATGATAAATTTGGCGCTGGATGCTATGGCGCAAAATTTCCCGATAATTAGCTTATCCCCGATAAAATCAAAATGATAAAGGACGTTTTTCTCAAAATTCAATGGATTTTCGTGATCGTCATAATATGTGAAATCCCCGACTTCTATATTAGGATTGACCACGACGTTTTTTAGGAAACAGAGGCTTCTGACATTTTTCATCGGAAAAACGCTTTCCGGATCCGGAACGCTCATAAATCGCGACACTCCTTACATTGTATTTTGACGCAGCAAAAGATTTTCCGCAGGATCTAAATCCACGGCTCTATTAACCCATTGCGGCTGGGATCAGCCTTGAAGCAAGCTATGCACATCATATCCTATAATTGCCCGCTATTAGCTTAAATGGCAGTCGAACCTTGTATTACAAGGCTGACTGCCATCTAGCTGTCTCGTTCGAATGTATATTCGTCTTGATGTATGTCATACTCTTAAACTCGAAAGAAGTCATGGCCGTGCGAAATGCCGCTGCCGCATCGCCTCGAACAGCATCACCGTCGAAGCCATCGCCACGTTCAGCGATTCTGCCTGGCCTTTCATCGGAATGATCAGGGCATCGTCCACCAACTGTCGGGCAGCTTCGGATACGCCCTTTGCCTCATTGCCCATCAAGAGCCACGAAGGGCCCGTAAAATCGTATTCGTAGCAGGTCGCCGTCGCCTGCAGGCTCGTGCTGACGATTCGCGCGCCGCTCTTTTTTGCCTTCGGCAGCAGTTCCGTCAGATCGCCTTCCACGACGGGCAGATGGAAAACCGAACCCATCGTCGAACGGATCGTTTTCGGGTTGTAAATATCGGCCGAACCGCGTCCGACGATGACGCCATCCGCTCCCGCCGCGTCCGCCGTCCGGATGATCGTGCCGACATTGCCCGGGTCCTGAACGCCGTCAAGAACGATGACCAGGCTGCTCTTTTGCGCAAGCAGCTTCTCGACCGCCGCTTTTTGTTTTCGGACAACGGCAAATACCGGCTGCGGCGTTTTGGTATCCGAGCATTTGGCGATTACAGCCGCCGATACCCCGATCCATTGAGCTCCTCCGCCGGATTCCGCCATGGGAGAAAGCTCGGAAGGGATCCCCTGCTCGACGTCAAACGCGATGCATTCCAGATCCGCTCCTGAACGCAGCGCCTCCTGCACCAGATGGATGCCTTCGATGATGTATTTTTCCTGCTTGTCCCGGTGCTTTTTCTCAAGCAGCTGCGCCCATTCTTTCGCCCGGGGATTTTGCGGTGATAATATATCCATGAAAACCGTCCTTCGTCAAAGAGCTGCCGTATCCCGCAAACGGATCCCTAAGGGATCATTTCGGGTACGCGAGCTCCATCTTCGTCAAGTTACCCGTTTCGCCGACGATGACAAGCACGTCGCCTTCTTCAAGACGGTCGTCGGCATTCGGGGAAATATTCATTTTAGCGCCGCGTTTGACCGCCATGACGTTGCAGCCGAAACGGGCGCGCACATCGAGTTCTTTCAAGTTTTTGCCGATCATGTCCTGCGACACTTTCATTTCGAGAATGCTGTAGTCGTCGGAAATTTCGATATAATCGAGAATATTCGGGGAAATCAAATGATGCGCAACCCGCATGCCCATATCCCTTTCGGGATAGATCACTTTATCCGCTCCGATTTTGTTCAGTACTTTCCCGTGAAGCTCGTTTTGCGCTTTGACGATAATCGTCTCGACGCCGATATCCTTCAGGATGAGCGTGGTCAAAATGCTGGACTGGATGTCTTCGCCGATCGCCACGACAACCACGTCGAAATTGCGGATTCCAAGCGCGCGCAGCGCCTCCTCATCCGTACTGTCAGCCGAAACGGCATGCGTTACAATATTGGAAACCGCCTGGGTACGCTGCTCGTCAGAGTCGATCGCCAGAACGTCGAAACCCATCTCGCTGAGTGCATTGGCTACGCTAAAACCGAATCGCCCCATACCTATGACGGCGTACTGCTTTTTCGCCATTTGTTAACCCCCCGGGTTGTAGAAGTCTATCCTGATTATTATATCACAGCGGTCAAAAAACTTGAATTTTGCCCAGAGCCATGGGGAACATTATGGAGGCAAACGATTTTTTACAGGTGGAGGGAATACGATGTCAATCACACTTGACCTGCGTCAAGCGGTCATCCATAAGGTTCATGACAGCAGCGAAGCGGATCTCCGTTCCATGATCGAAGGTTCGGTGGACGGGCCGGAACAGGCGCTGCCCGGGCTGGGCGTTATTTTTGAAATGATCTGGAAGAACATAGATACGCAAAAACAGAATGATCTCGTCCATGTCGCCAACGAGCATTTGAAGCACATCAAGCCGGGTCCGCTTTCCTGAACCGGGAGCGCCCCTGAACCGGAACGCCGGAACATCAAAAACCTCCGCAGATCCTGCGGAGGTTTTTGCCGTAAGCACGGGGCTTACGGAGCGGTATCCAGAAATTTCGCATCCGGATTTTTTTCCATGGCCGTGCGCATCGCATATTCATTTTCGAACAAAACGACGTAATTGCCTTTTTTGTCTTTCACAAGCGTGGAGTTGATCCGGAACTTGCTCGGGTCGATGTCGTCGCCGACGATCCAGCGGGCGAACTGGTACGGCATCCGCTGCAGCTGCACGTCCACGCCGTATTCGCC
>Ga0180220_1002488_pt1 | contig 11707 bp, 11 predicted proteins | sample eDN5th37CBELigBY_FD_151335 | JGI IMG/M metagenome (GOLD analysis project Ga0180220, IMG submission 151335) | Enriched backyard soil microbial communities from Emeryville, California, USA - eDNA 5th pass 37_C BE-Lig BY (version 2) (version 2) | ecosystem: Environmental > Terrestrial > Soil >... | reverse complement strand
ACAACATGGCCGGCCAGATCTATGGCAAGGTGCTGCGCAGCCCCCATCCGCACGCCCGCATCAAGTCGATCAACCTCGACAAGGCGCTCGCCCTGCCCGGCGTGAAGGCGATCGTGACGGCCAAGGATTTCGTGCAGTTCCCGGTCGACAAGGCGGTTCCGCTCGGCATCCAGGACATGCGCTGGATGGCCCGCAACGTCCTCGCGCACGACAAGGTGCTCTTCATCGGACACCCGATCGCCGGCGTTGCCGCGACATCGGCCGCCATCGCGCGGCAGGCCGTCAAGCTGATCGAGGTCGAGTACGAGGTTCTTCCCTGGGCCATCGAGATCGATGATGCGCTGAAGCCAGACGCCGCGATCCTCCACGAGTGGAACAAGTTCGAGGGCAAGCCGTCCAACATTGCCGGCAAGCTCGAGCACAAGCTCGGCGACGTCGAGGAAGGCTTCAAGCAGGCCGACATCGTGATCGAGCGCGAGTTCTCGACCCGGCCGATCCATCAGGGCTACATCGAGCCGCACGCGTGCGTCGTGTCGGTCGGCAAGGACGGCCACACCGTGATCTGGTCGTCGAGCCAAGGCCAGTTCATGGTCCGCGCCATGTGCGCGCTGATCAACGGCCTCGAACAGAGCCAGATCCGCGCGATCCCCGCCGAGATCGGCGGCGGCTTCGGCGGCAAGACCATCGTCTACCTCGAGCCGGTCGCCGTCGCGCTCTCGAAGAAGTCCGGCCGCCCCGTCAAGATGGCGATGACCCGCGACGAGGTGTTCCAGGCCACCGGCCCCACGTCCGGCTCCAAGAGCAAGGTCAAGATCGGCGCCACCAAGGACGGCAAGATCGTCGCTGCCCAGGGCACGTTCTATCTCCAGGCCGGTGCGTTCCCGGGCTCGCCGATCCGTGGCGCGGCCGGTTGCGCGTTCGCGCCGTATGACATTCCGAACGTCCACTCGGTTGGCTACGACGTGCTCTCCAACCGCTCCAAGGTCGCCGCCTACCGTGGTCCCGGCGCGCCGATCGGTGCCCATGCGGCTGAGCTCGTGATCGACGAGATCGCCGCCAAGCTCGGCATCGATCCGCTTGAGCTTCGCCTCAAGAACGCCGCCCACCAGGGCACCAAGGCGGCTTACGGCGCCGTCTTCCCCAACATCGGCTATGCGGCCACCATCCGCGCGGCCATGGAGCACCCGCACTACAAGGCACCTCTCGGTCCGAACCAGGGCCGCGGCGTCGCCTCGGGCTTCTGGTTCAACGCGGGTGGCGAATCCAGCGCCCAGGTCAACGTGAACGAGGACGGCACCGTCGTGATCGTCACCGGCCACCCGGACATCGGCGGCTCGCGCGCCTCCACGGCCAATATCGCCGCCGAGATCCTGGGCATTCCCTACGAGAGCATCTCGGTGCTGATCGGCGACACGAGCGTGATCGGCTTCTCAAACCTAACGGGCGGCAGCCGCGTCACGTTTGCGTCGGCCATGGTGGTCACCCAGTCCACCCAGGCCGTGATCAACCAGCTCCGCGAGCGCGCCGCCAAGATCTGGAAGATCGATCCCGATGCGGTGATCTGGGAGAACGGCGAGGCCCGTCCAGCCGGCGACAACGCAGGCAAGTTCCCGCCGCTGTCGCTGAAGGCAATCGCTGCGCAGGCGTCCGCCACCGGCGGTCCGATCGGTGCGGGCACACAGCTCAACACGACCGGCGCCGAAGGCGGCTTCGCGACTCATATTTGCGATGTCGAGGTCGATCCCGAGACGGGCAAGACCACGGTGCTCCGCTACACATCCGTGCAGGATGTCGGCCGCGCGATCCATCCGTCCTATGTCGAGGGCCAGATGCAGGGCGGCGCGGTGCAGGGCATCGGCTGGGCGCTCAGCGAGGAGTACATCTACGACAGGAACGGCAAGGTCGATAACCCCGGCTTCCTCGACTACCGGATGCCCGTCGCCTCCGACCTGCCGATGATCGACAACGTCATCCTCGAAATCCCGAATCCGAAGCATCCGCAGGGCGTGCGCGGCGTCGGCGAGGTGCCGCTCGTCGCCTCGGTGCCGGCGACAGCCAATGCCGTGAACAATGCCATCGGCCTGCGGCTGACCAGCCTGCCGATGTCGCCGCCGAAGGTCCTCAAGGCCATCCGCGACAGCAAGAAGGCCTGATCCGGCGGGCCGATCCCATCGAGATGGCGGGGCGGAGCAGCAATGCTCCGCCCCGTTTTGTTCTGCGGCGAGGCGAAGTGCGTCGGAGCCGCGGTTCAATGCGTGCGGACATGGGGGCAGCCAAGCTTGGCGGTGAACAGCCTGCCCGCTTGACGAGGGCGTGCAGGGCCATCACACAAATGGCCCGACATGACAGACAGAGGCAAAGCGACGATGAGACCACTCGAAGGGTTGATGGCCGTATCGGTCGAGCAGGCCATCGCCGGGCCGATGTGCGGACGGCTTCTCGCCGACGGCGGCGCCCGGGTGGTGAAGGTCGAGCGGCCGGAAGGCGACTTCGCGCGCGCCTACGACCGCATGCTCGACGGCGAAAGCATCTATTTCGTCTGGCTCAACCGCGGCAAGGAGTCGGCCGTCTGCGATCTTTCGAAGCCGGAGGACCGCGTGTTCTTCGAGGCGATGGTCGCCAAGGCCGACATCCTCGTGCAGAACCTGAAGCCGGGCGCTCTGGCGAAGCTCGGCCTCGGCACCGACGTGCTGACGGCACGCTATCCGAGGCTCATCGCCTGCTCCATCTCGGGCTACGGCGACACGGGCCCCTACGCCCAGCGCAAAGCCTACGACATGCTCATCCAGGCGGAGTCCGGCCTCGCATCGGTGACGGGCAGCCCCGCTGAGCCGTCGCGGGTCGGCATCTCGATCGTCGATATCACGACGGGGCACCACGCCTACGAGGCGATCCTCGAAGCCTTGATCCGCCGCGCGAACACCGGCAAGGGCGCCGACATCCGCATCTCCATGTTCGACGTCATGGCCGAGTACATGAGCGTTCCCATGATGCAGGGCCGTGCCGGCTATCCGCAGCCGCGCATCGGACTGCGGCACACCGCGCTCGCCCCCTACGGCGTGTTCGCGACGAAGGACGGCCAGCCGGTGCTGATCTCGATCCAAAACGAGCGCGAGTGGCGGGCACTCTGCGAGAAGGTGCTCGAAAACCCCGGGCTAGCCAAGGACCCACGCTTCGCCTCGAACTCGGACCGCGTCGCGCACCGAGAGGAATGCGACGTGATCATCCAGGCGTGGTTCGCGAGCCGGACCATCGCCGACGCCATCGCGCGTCTCGATGCAGCCGACATCGCGTTCGGGCGCGTCTCCGACTGGGCGGCGCTACGCGATCACCCGCACTTGCGCCTGATCGAGGTCCCCTACGCGAAGGGCACGACGACCATTCCCGCGCCGGCGGCGCTCTGGGACGGCGGCATGCGCACGACCAAGGGCGTACCGAAGCTCGGCGCCGACACGGAGCGCCTGCGCAAGGAGTTCGTTTCCGGCGCATAAGACCTCCACCTCCGGGTCCCCGGACAAGCGCGCCGAGAGGTGCGCGCAGATCCGGGCCGCCGCTCGTCATCCCGGCTCGCGTCGGCGCAATGCGCCTCCTTGGCCGGGATCCAGCGGAAGGCTGTCCGAAGGATGCAGCATTGAGCTGCGCTTCGCGCGCATCCTGCACTGGATCCCGGACAGCGCTCGGCTTCGCCTCACGCTTCCGGGATGACGGGACGAGGTACGCCGTCCGGGAACTCGTGGGGGGATGGCTTCAGCGTCAGCGTCGTGGGCCGATGATCTGGTTCTGCACGCCGCTGCCGAGCCTTGGACGCCGCGAGGACATCACGCCCGCGTTGACGCCCATCCAGCCGATCTCGCCGGAGAGGCGGCCGTACTCGATCTTCGGGCAGCGGTTCATGACCACGCGGAGACCCGCGGCCTCCGCTTCGGCTGCCGCCTCGTCGTTGCGGACCGAGAGCTGCATCCAGATCGTCTTGATGCCAAGCCGGTCCTTCAGGCGGATGGCCTCGCGCGTGATCTCCAGCGCGGCCTCGGAGTTGCGGAAAATGTCGACCATGTCGACGGGCGCCGGCACCTCCTCGAGCGTGCCATGGACGCGCTGGCCGGCGATCTCCTTCCCCGCCAACCCCGGATTGACCGGATGCACCCGGTAGCCCTTGCCGACCAGGTACTTGAGCGCGAAGTAGCTCGGCCGGTTGATGTTCGCCGACGCGCCGACCATGGCGATCGAGCGCGTCTCGTTCAGGACCTCGGCGATATAGGCGTCGTCGTACCGGTCGTGGTTCATGGGCTCTCCGCCGGGTCATCGCCCGTCCTGCTCCCAGGAAGCATCATGCGCCCCTCGGCATCGAGCGGGAAGAACGGATTGTAGGCGACCTCCCACAGATGGCCATCGGGATCGGAGAAATAGCCCAGGTAGCCACCCCAGAAGGCAGGGCCGGCTGGTTTCACGATCCGCGCGCTGCAAGATGCAGCCCGCGCCATCGCCTCGTCGACTGCTGCCTCGCTCTCGACGTTCCAGGCGAGCGTGATCGCCGCAAATCCTGTCGGCGAATCGGGAATGCCTGCGTCTTTCGCGAGGTCATCCCTCCCGAACAGTGAGAGGACAACACCGCCCGCCTCATAGAACGCGACACTGTCCTGGCTCACCGCGGAGCGCGTGAACCCAAGCGCCTCGTAAAACGCACGCGCGCGTGCGAGATCGCGGACGCCAAGCGTTACGAGGTTGATACGCGGTGCGCCCACGGCTCAGCAGCCTCGCCAAACCGGCGTGCGCTTCTCGATGAAGGCGCCGATGCCCTCCTCCGCGTCGCGGTAGAGCATGTTGCGCACCATCACCGCCGACGCCTCGGCATAGGCTTCGGCCACCGGCATCTCGAGTTGACGGTAGAAGGTCTCCTTGCCGATCGCGACCGTCGCCGGCGACTTGGAGGCGATGATGCCGGCCATGGCGAGCGCCTCGTCCACCGCGCGGCCCTCCGGCACCACGCGATTGACGAGCCCGTAGTCGGCGGCGGCCTCGGCGTCGAGCATCTCGCCGAGAAGCAGGATCTCCATGGCGCGCTTGCGCGACACGTTGCGCGACAGCGCCACCATCGGCGTCGAGCAGAAGAGTCCGATGTTGACGCCCGGCGTCGTGAACCGCGCAGCCGCGCCCGCCACCGCCAGATCGCACGTCGCGACCAGTTGGCAGCCAGCCGCCGAGGCAACACCCTCGACGGCGGCAATGAACGGCTTCGGCGAGCGCACGATCGAGAGCATCATGCGCGCGCAGAGATCCATGAGATGGCTGAAATAGGCGCGGCCACCGTCGGCGTCGGAACGCCGGGCGGTCATCTCCTTCAGGTCATGCCCCGACGAGAAGGCCGGCCCGCCCGCGGTAACAACGACGGCGGCCACGTCCGCTGACGCCGACGCGCGGTCGATCGCGCCCTGTAAGGCACTGATCAGCGCCTCCGACAGCGAGTTCCGCTGCCGGGGGCGGTTGAGCGTCAGGAGAAGAACGCGGCCGCGCCGCTCTTCGAGCAGAACGCTCTCCGCCGCGGCGACGGCTTCACCGGGGCCGACATTCATCGCTCTCTCCCTTGGGTGGCTCAGCGAACGTTATCGAATCGCCCCACCCCTGACCCCTCCCACAAGGGGGAGGGGGACGTGGCTGTGATCGAGCCCGACGGACACGATGGCTTCATAAAAGAATGGCCCTAGCGGACGGCCGCCGGGCCATCCTCGCGCTACTGCAGCACCTTCTCGATCTCGGCACGGTACTTCTTCACGAGCTCGACATTCTCGGGATACTGCAGCGGCGGCGTGTGCTTCAAGGCCTCGTTCAGCTCCTCGAGCATCTGCTTCTTGTCCTTCTCCGCGAGCGTCTTGTCGGCGGTGATGTCCTCGATCTCCTTCTTGATCGAGGTCACCGGATCGGTGAAGGCCCCCTGCTCGTCGAGGCCGCCGATCACCATCGAGACGTTGAAGGCGACGTCGTCGAACTCGACGAAGCTCTGGAAGCCGTGCCGCTTCGCGATCGCATCGAGCTCAGCCTGCACCTTGGGATCCGGTTTGTCAGACGGCTGCTGGCCCTGCTTTTGGGCGAGATCCGCCATTTCCTTCTGCGCGCCGAGAAAGCCCTTGATGTGGGCATCGGTCAGCTTGACCTGCTTGAATTGCTCCTCGCTCTCCTGGGCCGGCTGACCCTGCGGGGCCTGAGCGCCGACCGGGCCGGCCAGCATGAACCCGAGGCCGAGAGCGGCGACGACAGCCGCCATGACATTCCGTTTGAGCCACATTGCAACCATCTCCTGGATGTTCCACAGGGCCCTGTTAAAGGCTATAGAGCCCACCTACTCTCGAGCGCACGACTGGGACGCGAATAAGGATGTCGAACGAAGCTCCGCCCCAAGCTCCCCTCACCACCGAGGCGGTCTCTCGTATCATCGATGAGACCTTCCCGGAAATCCATGCAGCAGGACGGCAGATCACCATCGAATCCGTCGGTGTGCGGCGGGCGCGTGTCCGCCTTGGGTTCGATCCGCTCCATCTGCGCCCCGGCGGCACCGTATCCGGACCCGCCATGTTCACGCTCGCCGACTTTACCATCTATGTCGCGGTGATCGCCACGCTCGGCGAGGCGGGCATTCCGGCCGTGACCAGCAACCTGACAATCAACTTCCTCCTGCGGCCGGAACCGGTCGACGTGATCGCCGAGGCCAAGCTTCTCCGGATCGGACGACGGCTCGCCTACGCGGAGGTCGCACTCTATTCAGACGGCCGCGAGGATATGATCGCCCATGCGACAGCCTCGTACGCGATTCCGACATCAAAATGACAACGGTTTTATCTTACCTCATATGTGGCTACATAATACCACATATGTAACCATTTGATTTTTCCTATGTATTTCTGCATCCCAAACCTTCACGTCGATTGACGCAGGCGAGGTTCATCGATAATACCATGCCCACCGCCGCTTCACGGTGTGCTGAAGGTGGCCATCGGCGATGACGCTTGGCCGCACCCTCCAGGAGATTCCATTCATGAAGACCTACTCCGCCAAGCCCGGCGAGGTGGAAAAGAAATGGGTGCTGATCGACGCGAAAGGCCTCGTCGTCGGACGCCTCGCCACCCTGATCGCGACCCGCCTCAAAGGTAAGCACAAGGCCACCTACACGCCGCACGTCGACATGGGCGACAACGTCATCGTGATCAACGCCGACAAGGTGGTGTTCACAGGCAACAAGTACGAAGGCAAGACCTACCACCACCACACCGGGCATCCGGGCGGCATCAAGACCCGCACGCCGCGGCAGATCCTCGAGGGCAAGCACCCCCAGCGCGTCATCGAGCTGGCGGTCGGCCGCATGCTCGCGCGCGGGCCCCTGCAGCGCAAGATCATGGGCAACCTCAAGGTCTATACCGGCGCCGAGCACCCGCACGCGGCCCAGAACCCGGAAGTGCTGGATGTCGCCAAGATGAACCGCAAGAACGTGAGAGTCTGAGAGCCATGGCCAACGAACCCAAGACTCTTTCCGATCTGGGCGAGCTGCAGGGCGAGATCGCGACGGCGGAGCCGTCCGCGCCGGTGCATGTGCAGAAGCTCGACGCCTACGGCCGCGCGTACGCCACGGGCAAGCGCAAGAATGCCGTCGCGCGTGTTTGGGTGAAGCCCGGCGCCGGCAAGATCACGGTCAACGGCAAGGAGTTCGATGCCTACTTCGCGCGGCCCGTGCTGCAGATGATCCTGAAGCAACCGCTCGTCACCGCCAACCGCGTCGACCAGTTCGACATCATCGCGACGGTCGCCGGCGGCGGTCTCTCCGGGCAGGCCGGCGCGGTGCGCCACGGCCTTTCAAAGGCTCTCACCTACTACGAGCCGGAGCTGCGCGGCGTGCTCAAGAAGGGCGGCTTCCTCACCCGCGACAGCCGCGTGGTCGAGCGCAAGAAGTACGGCCGCATGAAAGCCCGCCGCAGCTTCCAGTTCTCGAAGCGCTGAAGCGCTGTCTCGCGACGCGACACCGGAAAAAGGGCCTGCTCTGCGGGCCCTTTTCTTTTGCTAGATCAAGTGTCGGGGTGACAAGTCCGGACCATCACGACGCGAGCAGGCCCAGTTCCTCGACGAGCTCGGGATTGTCGCCGACCGACGTCAGGTCCTGCGTCGTCACGCGTCGCAGGTCACGCTTGTGGATGTGGTCGGGATAGGGCCGGCCGCGATGCAGCGTGCAGCGGTTGTCCCAGACAACCAGATCGCCGACCTCCCAGCGATGGGCGTAGGTGAAGCGTTCCCGCGTCGCGTGCTCCATCAGGTCGCGGATGAGCAGCCGCCCTTCGGGTACCGGCCAGTCCACGATGTGCGAGGCGTGCGAGCCGAGATAGAGCGTCTTGCGCCCGGAGCCCGGATGGGTCCGCACCAGCGGATGCCTCACGTCCGGCAACGCTTTCCGCTCCGCATCGGTGTACTCGGTGTGCCCGAGCTGGCCGCGCGAATGGAAGATCGAGTGCACCGCCGTCAGGGGCTCGATCTGCGCCTTGGTCTCACCGTCCAGGGCATCGTAGGCAGCCCTGAGATCGGCGAACTCGGTATCTCCGCCCTTCGGCGGCACGACGTGCGCGAACAGCATGGACAAGGCGCCCGAGATCGGCCGGAACGAGGCGTCCGAATGCCAGAGCTGATTGGCGAGCGCGTCGAGCCTGCGATGATCGGCGCGCCCACGAAAGTCGTTCTTGGCATCCAGATTGGAGATATCGGCCAGCTCGGCGTGCTTGAGCCGCCGCTCAACCCTGTGGTTGCGCGGTGCCGCGATCGATCCGAACCGCCGGCCGAGGGCCAGGAGCTGATCGTCGTCGAGGCTCTGCCCGTGGAAGACGAGCACGCTGTAGCGGTCGATCGCGCGATCGATCTCCGCCCGCGTCTCCTCGTCGATGCATGCCAGATCGACACCGTCGACCTCGGCGACGAACAGAGGGTGAAGCTGGCGAATATGCAGTGCCATGATGTGCTCCTCCGCATCGGCCGTTCTCGGCGTCGGCCTTTGCCCATCAGACTGCCGAACGGACACGCGAAGCGCCAGCAGATTCGACGCCGAAAGGCGTTGACAGCGTGCGCCCACCCGGCCGATCTGACTACGCTGCCCCGGGGAGGAAGAGACGGATGCGGATCGCGACGTGGAACATCAACGGCGTCAAGGCGCGGATCGAGTCGCTCCTCACATGGCTGCGCGCGGCGGACCCGGACGTCGTGTGCCTGCAGGAGATCAAGTCGGTCGATGAGGGCTTCCCGCGACTCGAGATCGAAAGCCTCGGCTACAATGTCGCGGTGCATGGGCAGAAAGGATTCAACGGCGTCGCCATCCTCTCCAAGCATCCGATCGAGGACGTCCGGCGCGGGTTGCCGGGCGACCCCGACGACCAGCAGGCGCGCTACATAGAGGCCGTAATCCCTGCAGGCGAGCGCATCGTGCGCGTCGGCGGCCTCTACCTGCCGAACGGTAACCCGATCGGAAGCGACAAGTTCGCCTACAAGCTCGCGTGGCTCGACCGGCTGGAGGCGCGCGCGCGCGTACTGCTGGCGCTCGAAGAGCCGCTCGTGCTCTGCGGCGATTACAACATCATTCCCGAGCCGGAGGACGCGAAGACGCCGGCGGCCTGGGTCAACGATGCATTGTTCCAGCCGGAGTCGCGCCGCGCCTGGCGGCGCCTGCTGGCGCTTGGCTTCACGGATGGCGTGCGCGCAGTTCATCCGCAACCGGGCGTCTACACCTTCTGGGACTACCAGGGAGGCGCGTGGCAGAAGGACAACGGCATTCGCATCGACCACCTGCTGCTGTCGCCGTGGGCGGCCGATCGTCTCGTGGATGCCTCGGTGGACCGCACGCCCCGCGCTTGGGAAAAGCCGTCGGATCATACGCCGGCGTGGGTCGAGCTGGCGCTCTGACCGACGACGCCCGGAAGCGTGAGATAACGCTCGCGCGGACCTAAAGCGTGTTCACGGGAAATAGGCGCGATTGCCGATAGCCGAGCTTTGGCGTTTTTTTTCAAGACTCTCCGGGCCCCGGATATCCGGCCGCGAGAGCTGCGGCTCAGCGCACTGCTTGGCCGCGGGGACACGGTTTTTAAGGTTTGGTTGCGAAGCCAAACCGCCGCGCGTCGTATTGGATGCGTCTATCTGACATGAACGTGCTTTAGCGCTGGCCATCCTGTCCGTAGACGCCGATTCCGATCACGCCGCCCTGCAAGGCTTCCGGTCGAGGACCGGCCATCGATTTCCGCGCGATCGGGGTTTCCAAGGCGCGGCTTTCGTGAGGTGGCGTGGGTAGCGGCGTGCCGTCCGAGCAGGTGCGAACAGCGCGCGGCGCGAGACCGATCGCGTCTTGAGGCTCGGCCCCCGGCCGTGGCGAGTAGCGGTGACGATACGAGGCGACAAGCCCTTGCGACTGCTGGCGGACGCCGGCCGACATGCCGCAGAAGATGCTCTGATAGATATCCTCGATCCAGATGCGCTCGTGCGCCGGTGCGTTCTCGACCGCGAGGGTGATCAACGCGAGGGCTCGGCCTTCATCGTGCGGCAGCCCGCCCTTGGCCCGCCAGTAGAGGTCGGCGAGAAATGCCTGGGCGCTGGCATGGCCGACTTGGGCAAGCGTCGAAAGGCGGCTCGTCGCTTGCCGATGATTGATCTCGACGCCTTCGCCGGTCAGATAGAGCTTGGCGAGCTCGAATTGTGCGTCCTGATCGCGAAAGAACGTGGCCGCTTCCTGGAAGAGGTTCGCCGCCCGCTCCGGATTTGGCTTCAGAGCAATCTCCGGCAGACCGCGAAGCATGTACTGGGCCAGCGCCGTCAGCGATTTGCCGACGTAGCGCGCACGTGGATCGTCATCGACGTCGATGATCGTCGAGTACTGCTGGACGATGAGCGCGTAAAGCTTGTAGGCCCTGGGATGGTCCGTGAGCGGGCCGGACGGATCGGCATAGAGGCGGGCGAGAAAATATTGGCCCAGAAGCGAGCCCCGGTCCGCGCCGTATCTCAAGGCCTGCTCGGCGAGCGTGAACATACCGCTCCGATACGCATTGACGCCCTGCTCGACGGCCGCTTCAGGCGAGACGAACCGCAACGGATCACGCGCCAGGGCCGGCATGGATGCCGCTCCGATCAGCACGCCGAGACCAACCGACAGACACGCGGCGACCCGATTGATGTGCTTCGCAGACAACTTTCGCCTTTCCGCCAGGCTGGCCATCGCTTCGATTGCCGCACGCATCGCCTGGTCAGTCTCCAATACCGTACCACCGCCCCATGCTCGCGCTCGAACGTCGAGAGCATTGCGCATTTGTCGATCTTCGCCCTGGCTCAAAGCCGCACGATGTTCTTCGAACTAGAACAGTTATGAAGAGACACGTCTGCTACTTCAAGCACTTACGTCCTCTTGTTGAGATGCTGTCCATCGTCCATCGCGCTGATGTATCCAATGGGGCGCCTTTTCGAGGAGGACGTTCGCTCCGGTTTGTGGCTCAAAAGAGGCGCCCGCCACACAATGCGTTGCTGACCCGCAACACTCATCCAAGGAGTTTCCGCGCCTCGCTTCGCAAGGCATCGGATCTCGGGCGCGACCCATGGGCCGGTTGGGCTTCGACGTCGCATTCGAGATCCAAAGACGCTTTAGATACAGAAAGTTCCACAGCAACTTCGGACTTGAATTTCATTCCCTTCCGGCCGCGAAACGACG
>Ga0180220_1002485_pt1 | contig 11713 bp, 10 predicted proteins | sample eDN5th37CBELigBY_FD_151335 | JGI IMG/M metagenome (GOLD analysis project Ga0180220, IMG submission 151335) | Enriched backyard soil microbial communities from Emeryville, California, USA - eDNA 5th pass 37_C BE-Lig BY (version 2) (version 2) | ecosystem: Environmental > Terrestrial > Soil >... | reverse complement strand
GGATCAACGTGCCGCTCCTCCTGATCGCCGCCGGATTCGTCCTGCTGAAGTTTCCTGCTGAATCACCGGGCAGGAGCCTGGCCGCCCTGCGACGGCTCGACGTTCCCGGTGCGATCCTGCTGGCCATCATGCTGGTGGCGGTCAATCTGGCGCTCTCGGCGGGCGGCGAGATCGGAAGCGCTACCGGCTCCGGTCTGCGCGCACTCGGAGGCACGGCCAATCCGCTTGCGCGCTACGTGCCCGCGCTGCTGGTACTGACACTCATCGCCCTGGCCGGACTCATCGTGTGGGAGCGGAGATCCTCGCATCCGATCCTGCCCGTGTCCCTTCTCGCAAACCGCACCTTCGCGCTCATCAGCCTTGCTAACTTCCTGGTCGGCGCCGTGCTCATGGTGGGAATGGTGGACGTCCCGGTCGTGGTGGCCCTCGTCAGCGATCCGAAGCGAACCAGCGACATCAGCGCCGGCATGCTGGCCTGCTACACAACGGGAATCATGCTGATGTCGCTCTCCAGCGCCTCATTGAGCCGGCGTCTCGGCACCCAACGGGTGCTGCTCGGCGGCCTCCTGCTCGCCACCCTCGGCTACGGACTTCTCTATCCCCTGCTGGATGGCGATCGCATCGCCCTCATGATCCCCGGGCTCATCATCGCCGGTTGCGGTCTCGGGCTGCTCATCGCCCCGTTGACCGCAATCGCGCTCGACGAGGCAGCGGATGCCGACCATGGAGCGGCGGCCTCGACCGCGCTCGTCTGCCGGCTGCTGGGGATGACGCTCGGAATCTCGGCGCTGACGGCGCTCGCGGTGAAGCGCCTCCAGACGCTCACGAACCGGTTGGAGCCGGTGGCCCGCCAGCCGGACGAGGCCACAGCGGCCTTTCTCCTGCGGCAGCAGCAATTCCTGGAGAACCACGCGATCCCCCTCAGCATCCAGGTCGTGCAGGAGACCTTTCTCATCGCCGCCGCCATCGCCCTTGTGGCCACCATTCCGGTCTTGCTGATCAGCCGCCGGGACCAGCGCCGCCCGTAGGGTCGCTCGCTCGGTCAGACGCCCGCATGTTCACCTGCGCCCGGAGGCAGCCGGCACTCACGGGCACACGCGACCGTATCCCATCGCGCGTCCTCCTGCCGATGAAGACGCCGCGCCCCTGCCTGCCCGCGCCCTCGGCTACAAAGCGGAACCACATTTGGCGAGCACTCCGCACGAAATGGTAGCCGGCTGCCGTGCAAACATTCACCTTCTGCAAGTGAATCTCCGGATCAGCATCACTTCCGGCAGGGATACCCGATCACGCTCCTTCCGTAACCGATTGACGGGCTTCTCCAGCATGCTATCTTCCTCGTTGTCGTCCACTATCGACGAATGTGTGAACCGCGATGAAGGGAGACTTGGTGGATATACGTTCGTACATCTCGCAGATTCCAGAAATGGATCGCTTTCTGACAGTCGATGAGCTTCATGCAAATCTGGACCGCGTGGCCGCGGACTTTCCCGAACTGACCACCCTCAAGCGCGTCGGTTCCTCAAAACTCGGTGAGCCGATCCGCATGCTGTCCATCGGCTCGGGCTCGAAGAACGTCTGCTTGTTCGGGTGCCCTCATCCAAATGAGCCGATCGGCGCGATGATGGTGACCTACCTCAGCCGCCTGCTCTGTGAGAACAGTGAGCTCCGCGAATCGCTGGACTACACCTGGCATCTGATCCCGACGGTCGATCCGGATGGCACGCGCCTCAACGAGGGATGGTTCGCCGGCCCCTTCACGCCCAAGAACTACGCTCGGAACTTCTACCGTCCGGCCGGGCACGAGCAGGTCGAGTGGACGTTTCCCAATGCGTACAAGACCAACTACTTCGATCGCACGATCCCCGAATCTGAGACGCTGATGCGCCTCATCGACGAGCTGAAGCCGGAACTCGTCATCTCCCTGCACAACGCGGGCTTCGGCGGCGTCTACTACTATCTCAGCCGCCCTCTTCCCGAGGTCTATCAGACCCTCCACGATCTCCCCGGTTGGGAGGATCTTCCCCTGAGCCTTGGTGAGCCGGAAGTCCCGTTTGCGACGGAATACGCGCCGGCGATCTTCAAGCTGATCACCACCGAGGATATGGTCGACTACCTGGAACAAAACGGGGCGGATATCAGCGAGTCCTCTCTCGGGGGATCGAGCGCGGGATATTCAGCGAAATATGGGACACTGACCCTCGTTACCGAGATGGCATACTTCGATGACCCGCGGGTCAACGACCAGACCGTCACGGGGACCAATCGACGCGAGGCGATCCTCGCCGGGCTCGATGCCGCCGACGAGGTGACGGATTTCGTCTCCCGGCAGCTCGATGCCGTCATGGGCGACCTCAAGGCATCATCACCGTTCCGCACGGCGGTCACCTCCTTCAACGAGGAAGGCAAGAAGCACCGGGGCGCCGAACGCACCTGGGCACAGACTGATCCCTCGACCGATCGCCCGGCCACCGTTGCCGAGCTCTTCAGCAATCGGCAGGAGGGCCAGTTCTATCGTTTGCTGCAGGTGGGCATGCTCGTTCGCATGCTGGAAGGCGAGGTCGCCATCGGCAATGGGACGCCCAAGATCCGCAAGCATCTCCAGGAATCCCTCGACGCATTCAACGCCTGGGGCGATCGTCTGGAATCCGAGCTGGAGTACCGGGTGGTCCCGATTCGGAAGCTGGTCGCCATGCACCTCGGTGCGGCGCTGGCAGTCGCGTCGCAACTCAATGGTCAGCACGACTGAGCTGATCCAGGGGTAACGGGACATGAGGGCCGGACACAAGCACTGGCCCGGGGACACATCGTTTCACGTTCACCTCTTTTTTGTCAGAAAGGCACGCAAGATGAGCTCTCCGTCGGACAAGATGTATCCGTCTCCCGCACAGGTCGCATTGAGCCGCCGATCCATGCTGAAGACAGGCAGCGCCGGCCTCACCGCCGCCATGATCGCGGGCATGACGTTCCCGAAGTCGATGGGTGCGCAAACCCCGGCTGCCTCGCCAGCCGCGTCCCCCGCCGCGCCCGAGTGGGACATGCCCACCAGCGTCGGCGAAGTTCCCGCCAAGGAGCTGAATGGTACGGTCGTGGTCGCCGTTCCCGGCGAGCCGCAGTCATTCCAGCCGAATTTCCAAACGGACGACTATCTCTGGCCCATCGCCTGCAACATCTTCAACAGCCTCACCTCGCTGGATAACAGCTTCAACGTGATCCCGGAGCTGGCCACCGGATATGAGGTCGCCGACGATGGGCTCTCGATCACCTTCACGCTGAATCCGCTCGCGTCGTGGCACGACGGCACGCCACTGACTTCGCTCGACGTCAAGTACACCCTGGAGCAGATCGTCTCCGACAAGGCTGCTGCTGCCGCGACGAGTCTCGCCGCGATCACGTCGGTCGATACGCCGGACCCGTACACCGCGATCCTGCGCCTCTCGCAGCCGTCGGCGTCGATCATCGGCTTCCTCTCCTGGTACGGCGTCTTCATCCTGCCGGCGCACATCTACCAGGGGACAGACTGGACGACCAACCCGGCCAACCAGCAGCCGGTCGGCTCCGGGCCGTTCAAGTTCTCCTCGTACTCGCCCGGCTCCAGCGTCGAGCTCGTCGCGAACGAGAAGTACTTCGGCGAGGGCCCGTTCCTGGAGAAGCTGATCTTCAACATCATCCCGGATCCCAACACCCAGGTGCAGTCGCTGCTCAACGGCGAGGTCGATGTCCTGCCCTCGCTTCCGACCGCGCAGGTTGCCACGGTGCAGGCGACTCCCGGCTTCAAGGTGTCGGAGAAGATCTACCCGAGCCCGATCTACTTCGGCTTCAACTGCAAGAAAGCACCGCTCGACCGCGTTGAGGTTCGCCGCGCCATCGCGCAGGCTGTCAACCGCGATCAGATCCTCGAAACAGCCCTCGGCGGTCTGGGCACGATCTCCGATCGCTTCTACCCGGCCGTGATCGAATGGGCGAGCAATCCGGACGCCACGGCACCGGCGTTCGATGTCGATGCTGCCAACGCTGCGCTCGACGAGGCCGGGCTGCCGCTGAACGGCGACTCCCGATTCGCGCTCAAGCTCTACTACTTCACGGGCTGGGCGGAGGTGGCCGACACCGCGACGGTCCTCAAGGAGCAGTTCGCCGCGATCGGCGTCAGCCTGGAGCTGGTGACGCTGGAGATTGCATCCTGGGAGGACCAGGTCCGCGCTGGCGACTCCGATCTCGCCATGCTCGGCGGTTTCCAGGGACCGGATCCGGCGAACCTGGCGATGCGCGTCGGCACCGACGGCACGCTGAACCTCTGGTTCTACGGCAACCCGGAGGTCGACAAGCTGCTCAAGGAGGGCGATGAGGCCACCACGCAGGAAGAGCGTGCACCGCTCTACTTCAAGGCGCAGGAACTGCTCGCGCAGGATGTGCCGATCGTGCAGCTCGTGCTCCAGACATCGTTCATCCCCTTCATCGACACGCTGACCGGGTTCTGGACCGACGCGGACGATCCGGCCTCCTCCAAGGTCGGCATGAACCGGTTCACGCTGACCAAGCTCGAGGGGTAGAACGCGCGGATGGGTCGATACATCTCTCGACAGCTAGCTTCGATCATTCCGACGATCTTCCTGTCGATCGTGCTCAACTTTATTCTGCTTCACTCCGCGCCGGGCGATCCGGCGCGGATCATGGCCGGGATGGACAATCCCAGCCCGGAGCAGATCGCCGCGATCCGCAGCCAGCTCGGGCTGGACAAACCGCTTCCGGTGCAGTTCTTCAACTACGTGAAGCAGTTGGCCCAGGGCAATCTCGGACAGTCAATTACCTACAAGCAACCGGTATTCGATCTCATCATGTCGAGGTTGCCAGCGACCCTCCTGCTGACGGTGACGAGCGCGGTGATCGCGCTCGTCATCGGCACGCTCCTTGGTGCGTTCGCCGCCCAGAAATCGGGCAAGCCCGTCGATTCAGCCTTGTCCTTCGGTAACTACGCGCTGTTTGCGGTCCCCTCGTTCTGGCTCGGCCTGATCATGATCGTGATCTTCTCGTCCAAGCTGGGGTGGTTACCGACCTCGGGCATGCGAACCGTGCGCGCGGATTACACCGGTTGGCGTGACACACTCGATGTGTTGCAGCACCTGGTCTTACCGGTCGCGACGCTGGCGCTCGTCCAGATCCCGATCTACTTCCGGATCACGCGCGCAAGTGTCGTCCAGCAACAGCGCGAGGATTACGTGACCACATTCCGCGCCACCGGCATCCCGGAGACGCGGATCTTCCGGCGCTACGCCCTGCGGAACGGACTGTTGCCAACGGTCACCCTCTTCGGGCTCAGCCTCGGCTTTGTCTTCACCGGCGCGGCCCTGGTCGAGATCGTCTTTGCGTGGCCCGGAATCGGCCGGCTGACGCTCGACGCAGTCTTCCGGCGAGATTACCCGTTACTGCTCGGGATCTACCTGGTCCTGGCAATCGCAGTCTCGCTCGCGGTGCTGATCACCGACCTTGTCTACGCGCTCCTCGACCCAAGAATCAGGTTGCGATAAATGAGTCAGTTACCACTCACCGCCGATGCCGAGCTGAAGACGGCATTGCGGCGTCCGTCGCGCATCGCGGCGTTCTGGCGGCCGTTCGTTGCCAGCAGGATGGGCCCGATCGGGTTGGCGATTCTCATCATCGTCGCACTGGCGGCCATCTTCGCGCCGGTGCTTGCGCCAGACGGACCGTTCAAGCTCGGTGCGCCGCGCTTGCTGGCGCCCGGCGAACAGGGGCACCTGCTGGGCACCGATCACCTTGGTCGGGATGTATTCGCCCAGATTGTCTATGGCGCTCGCGTCTCGCTCTCGATCGGGCTCGTCGCTGCATCGATCTCGCTCGTTGTGGGCGTCATCGTCGGCAGCATCGCCGGTTACTTCGGCGGCTTCATCGATCTCATCCTGAGCCGCATGACCGACATGTTTCTCATCATCCCGGCGTTCTTCCTCATCATCGTGGTTGTGGCGACGCTCGGGAGCGGCATCACCTACGTGATGATCGTGATCGGCCTGACGGCGTGGCCGACGAGCGCCCGCCTGATGCGGGCCCAGGCAATGACGCTCCGGGAGCGCACCTTCATCCAGGCGCTCAAGGCGCTTGGCGAATCGAGCCCGCGCATTCTGCTCCGGCATATCATCCCGAACGGCATCCAGCCACTGATCGCCAACGCTTCGCTGGACATCGCGTCGGCGATCCTGATCGAGGCTGGACTCTCCTTCCTGGGGCTCGGCGATCCGAACAAGGCTACCTGGGGCCGCATGATCTTCGACGGCCGCACCACGATCCTGACAGCCTGGTGGTCGTCCGTCTTCCCCGGCGTCGCGATCATCATCACGGTTCTCGGCTTCTATCTGGTGGGAGATGGCATCTCGTATGTGCTTAGCCCGCGCAACCGAAAGGTGTCGGCATGAGCACCGAACAGGCCCAGCCCCTTCTTGACGTCCGGAACCTGACGATTACCTACAAGACCGATCGGGGCTTTGTCGCCGCCGTGCGCGATGTCAGCTTCACGGTGCCGAAGGGTGGCTCGATCGGGTTGGTCGGCGAGAGCGGCTCCGGGAAATCGACCATTGCGATGGCCGTCATGCGCCTGCTGCCCGCCAATGCGCGCGTCACGGGAGAGATCATCTTCGATGGCACCGATCTCACCAAGGTCAACGACCGGCAGCTGAATCAGCGCTGGCGCTGGCGCAAGCTCTCGATGGTCTTCCAGAAATCGCTCTCCGCACTGAGCCCGGTCCATCGGATCGGCGACCAGATGCACGATGTCCTGCGCCAGCACAACCCGTCGATGCGGGAATCGGAGCGCCGTGAGAAGATCAACAGCGTGCTGGAGGCGGTGCACCTGCCTTCGCGAGTGATTCGCGCCTATCCCTTCGAGCTCTCCGGCGGCCAGATGCAGCGAGCAATGATCGCGCTGGGTCTCATCTGCGATCCGCCATTCGTCATCTTCGACGAGGCGACGACCGCGCTCGACGTGATCACCCAGTCGCAGATCCTCGAGGAGGTCAAGCGGCTGAAAGAGGAATACGATCTGACGACAATGGTCATCTCGCACGATGTCGGCGTCATCAACGCCACCTCCGACACGGTCGCCGTGCTCTATGGCGGACAGCTAATGGAGGTGGCTCCTCGCCAGACCTTCTTCAGGGCGCCCCAGCACCCCTACTCGAAGGCGCTAATCGATTCCATCCCGACCTTGCGCGGCCCGAAGAAGCGCATCACCGGCATCTCTGGGTGGCGGCTCACCCATGATGATCCGTCCGCCGGCAGCCAGCTCAGCGCGGCGCGGCCGGGTGAGGGCGAGGTTTCTCCGACGCGCTCCCCCATGATCGAGGTCGCGCCGGGTCATCTCGTACGCCGTTACGAGGGCATCGCCGGAAACGAGGTGCAGCCATGAGCCAGCCGGGCGCCCCGTTGCTGGAGGTCACGGACCTGCAACGCTACTATCCGATTCGCAAGGGTATCGTCGGGTTTGCGGGCAAGAGCGAGTACGTCCGCGCCGTCGACACGGTCTCATTCTCCATGCGGCGCGGGGAGATTCTCGCGCTCGTGGGCGAGAGCGGAAGCGGCAAATCGACAACGGGCCGCCTCCTGGTGCGCCTCGACACACCGACAGGAGGCTCGATCCGGTTCGACGGCACGGATGTCAGCCACCTTGGCGGCGCGCACCTGAAGGCGTTTCGTCGACGAGCCCAGATCATCTTCCAGAACCCGTTCGAGGCGTTCGATCCCCGCCTGACGATCGGCGCCTCGCTCGAACAGGCGCTGCGTATCCACGACCTCGGCACGAGCGCCGAGCGCCGCCAGAAAGTCGTCGACGCCCTGGAGGGGGCCAGTCTCTCACCAGCCGAGGAATTCATGGCGCGCTACCCACACGAGCTCTCGGGCGGGCAGTCGCAGCGAGCGGCGACCGTCCGCGCCATGCTGCTGGAGCCGGATTTCCTGGTAGCGGATGAGCCCGTCTCGATGCTGGATGTCTCCGTGCGCGCGGATATCCTCAATCAGCTCCTCGACCTGCGCGACCGCTTCGGGATGGCAATTCTCTTCATCACGCACGATCTCGCGGTGGCGCGCTACGTCGCCGACCGCATTGCGGTGATGCACAACGGGAAATTCGTTGAGGTCGGGGAGACGGAGGAGATTATCTCGAACCCGCAGGACCCATACTCGCGCGAGCTGCTCTCCAACACGCTCCCGGTGGGCACGGAGTAGCAAACCGTCACGGCATGCGGAGTGCGCAATCGCTCGCTCCGCATGCCGTGACGAAACCCTGTGGCGCTATCGCCCCATGGCAGACCGCAGACTGGCGAGATTCTCGGCGACAGTCGCCCGGGCGTTGAAGACCGCAGTACCGGCAACAATCGTGTCGGCCCCAGCCGCCACAACTCCGGCGATCGTCTCCGTATTGATCCCACCGTCCACCTCCAGCCGGCAGCCGGGGTTCTTCCGGTCGATCAACTCGCGCACCCGCGAGATCTTGTCCAGCATCGTCGGGATGAACGACTGCCCGCCGAAGCCCGGATTCACGCTCATCACGAGAATCTGCCCGACATAGGGCACGACTTCCTCGATGGCTGACACAGGCGTCGCCGGGTTCAGCGACACCCCCGGCAGCGCGCCCGCGCTCTCGATCGTCTGGACCACCCGGTGCAAATGATCCGAGGCCTCGACGTGCACCGTGATGCGGTCGGCTCCCGCCTCGCGAAACGCGTCCACCCACTGGGCAGGCTCGACGATCATCAGGTGGACATCGACGGGCAGGCTCGTTCCTTGCCGCACCGCTTCCAGGATCGGCAAGCCGACCGAGATGTTGGGGACGAAGTTGCCATCCATCACGTCGAAGTGAATGTAATCGGCACCAGCCCTGGCAACCTCGGCAAGCTGCTCTCCGAGGCGCAGAAAATCTGCCGAGAGGACCGACGGCCCGATCCAGACCGCGCGTTGTGCATCCGACATGGGGGTAGGCTACTCCAGTTTCCAACAAATCGGCGTTCCGGTGGCGAAGCCCGACACCAAACGGTCGATTCCAACGTTTCCTTCAGGAGATGGTATACCATCGAACGAGCAATGCTTCTGGGCCGGTTGGCCCGAGCGCGGAGATCATCGCTTGTGAGCCTTCTCGATCGCTTCGAACAATCCATGGAACGGTTGATGGAAGGTACCGTCGGCTCGTTGTTCCGGCAGTCAATGCAGCCAGCGGAACTCGGCAAGAGCTTGCAACGGGCGATGTCCGAGCACCAGCGCGTCTCCGTCGGCACGACCATCGTCCCGAATCGGTATCTCGTGCATCTTCACCCAAAGGATTACGCGCAGTTCGCGGACTTTCAGCAGGGCCTGTGCCGACAAATGGAAGCATGGCTGGCGCAGGTCGCGACGGATCACAACTACACAGTTCTGGACCGCATCGTCGTGCGCCTGATCGAGGACGCAAAGGCGCCGCGCCGCGCGCCGCGCATCGAGGCAACCATCACGGACATGCACCAGTCCAGCCACGGCGCGATGTCGCGGCCGGTATCCCGCCCCGCTCCGGTGCAACCCACGGAGGCGTTCCGCCCGGTGCATGGCTCCGAGCGCAGCGAACTGCTCCTGACCGTCACCCAGGGGATCGCGACTGGCGAGGAGTTTCTACTCCGTGAGGGAAGCTCGACAATCGGGCGATCCTCGGACAACACGCACATCCTCAACGCACCGGATGTCTCCCGCCGCCACGCCCGCATCGAGTATTCGGGCGGCCGCGCGCGCATCTACGACCTCAACAGCACCAACGGCACGCGCGTGAACGGGGAGGCCATCCGCGTCTCCGATCTCTTTCCCGGCGACATTCTCACGCTTGGCTCGCAGGAGCTGCGCGTTGTCCAGTTTCCTGGTTCCGACCCCTATCGACGGTAGCGAGGCGCATGGACTTCTCTCTCAGTGGCACATCCATTTCGTACGACTGGTTCATTCTCGCGCTTCGGCTTGCCTTCATCGGGCTGATCTATATCTTCCTCTATCAGGTCATGCGCGTCACCCTGGGCGAGCTGGTGCGAATTGGATCGGTGGCTCCTTCGTCATCCGTGTCGACCATGCACAGCGCCACGATGGAGCTCGAGGTCGTCGACCCGGCGGAATCGCCATTGCACGCTGGCGACCGCCTGCCACTCTCGCACTACACGACGATTGGCCGGCGACCGGACAATGCCCTTGTGATCGCAGATTCGTTTGTCTCCGCACAGCACGCGGAGATTGTGTTCGAGGGCGGTAGTTGGTGGGTGACCGATCTCGGCAGCACCAACGGCACGTTCGTCAACAGCCTCGAGATCACCCAACGCACCGCTATCGAGCGCGGCGACATCGTACAATTCGGCCGGGTCGTCACCCGGCTTATTCCCTGAACACGGTAACGGCGATCGCGTGCCGCGCGTTCTAATCGTGCGCAGCTCTCGCACGCTGACTTGAATCACCAAAGGACAGACGCTGCCTGCCATGAATCACGTCCACTCCGCCCCTGCCAGCCACGCGCCAATCCCCGGATCGCTCTCCCTCGTGCTGCCCGCCTACAACGAGGAGGGCAATATCGAATTCGTCGTCCGCCGGGCGATCGAGGTGCTGCCTGCGATGGTCGACGACTTCGAGATCATCGTGGTCAACGATGGCAGTAAGGACGCCACGCCCGAGATCATCGACCGGCTTGCCGCGGAGGACAGTCGCGTCCGCCCACTCCACCAGCCGAACAAGGGGTACGGCGGCGCGCTGACGACTGGTTTCGAGGCGACAACCGGCGATTATGTCATGTTCATGGATTCGGACCGCCAGTTCGACATCGCGGACATCAAGCTTCTGGCACCGTTCGTCGCGAGCTACGACATCGTCGCAGGCTTCCGGATGGAGCGCTCCGATCCCCTCCACCGCCGCATCAACGCGGAAGTCTTCAACATCGTGGTGCGGATTCTCTTCGGCGTGCACATGCGCGATCTCGACTGCGCCTTCAAGATCTTCCGCGGTGACATGATCCGCTCCCTCGAATTGACGAGTTCAGGAGCCTTGATCAACGCTGAGATGCAAGCGAAGCTGCGTCGCCAGGGCGCGACGCTGGAGCAGGTCGGTGTGCCGCATTATCCCCGCATCGCCGGCACCGCAACCGGCGGCAACCTGCGCGTCATCATCCACGCGATGGGCGAGACGATCATCCTGTGGCGGCGGATGCACCGCTACCAGCCTCCGATCGGGCACCGGGAGCAGCGTCCCTACTATGTGCTGGGCGATGCGCTGCTTGGTGCCGCGCTCACGGTGGGCGTGGCGGTGATGGGTCGCTTCCTGAAGCGACGGAGATAGATACAAGCCGTTCGAAAGACAAAAAAACCCGCCACGGCACCCGGGAAAGTGTCGTGGCGGGTTTTCATTTACGCGCGAGAGGCAACCGCCTCGAATCTGCGCTGATTGCATCTCTGTAGGGAACGGTCTTGTGCCGTTCCGATGGCCCGAAGGGCCAAGTCTTGCATGTGCCTCGATCGAAGAGGCTACGGTCGCACCTGGACTATCGAGCTCTGTCCGATCGGAACGGTACAAGACCCTTCCCGACGCATAGACCAGAATCGCTACTGGCGTCTCAGCACGAGCGAGACCCAATCCTCGCTCTGACGGCGCTCCACCACCGTCGCACCGCGAGCGGCAAAGGCGTCGATGACGTCCTGCTCGCGGCTCTCGATGATTCCGG
>Ga0180220_1002484_pt1 | contig 11718 bp, 15 predicted proteins | sample eDN5th37CBELigBY_FD_151335 | JGI IMG/M metagenome (GOLD analysis project Ga0180220, IMG submission 151335) | Enriched backyard soil microbial communities from Emeryville, California, USA - eDNA 5th pass 37_C BE-Lig BY (version 2) (version 2) | ecosystem: Environmental > Terrestrial > Soil >... | reverse complement strand
GCCTCATGTTCCTTGATCATCCCGATGATCTGCGCCTCGGTAAAACGGCTTTTCCTCATCTCGTCTGCTCCTTCTCAGGTTGGGCAGACTCTACATCACAGCGAGGGAACTTCCGGGGGGCAGGTCAGAAAGTCTCGATCTTGACGACATCGGCGTCGTCAGGAATCCAATCGGTACGTGAAAGAATCTCCGCCGCGTTCTTCCCGAGGTGAACATCATCCTCGAATATGGCAACGTGGCTTTCTGAGCCGGCAGCCGCAGCTTCCCAGCATTTGCGGTGGCTCAGGAAGCAACCTATCTCTCCTGCGGTCAGTTGGAAAGGCGTCTCCTCGTCGCTCAGCCAGCGCTGCCGCTCCTCCACAGAAAGCAGCCTTCCATCGACCGCTGGGGTTCTCGCGAACTCCATTCCCAGGCTAGCAAACACCACGGCCATGCGTTCCAGTCTTTCAGGGCTTCTGTCCAGGTTAATCAGATAGCTTTTCATCATCGATTGCTGCCCACGCGGCCTCCCCGGTCAAAGCCGACCAAAATGAATGCGGACTTCCGCGCGAGCGTACGATAAGCCCTCAAACCAAGCCCGCGCATCTGAACAACAACGCGGATTGTCTCACGTTTCAGCTTGGCGGCAACCGTCATCCTGCGGTTCTTTTTGGCAGCGCCGCGCTCATCATCGAGTACGCTCGTCAGGGGCGAAGTGTTCGCATGCGCATCGATGTAGCCATTCTGGATGCAGATAGCGGGAATGAGCTGCAATATCTCCAGTTCGTGCTCCGCCATATAGTTCGCTGCGAACATCAGCCCGTCTACGGCCTCGCATTTTTGCGAGCTGTACGTCAGCAACCGCGCAGCTGCCTTGCGCGTGAGGAAATAGCCGCCTGCGTTCAGATGCGTCGACTTGAGCTGCCGCAGTTCGTAGCCTCTCGGGGCCGGCCACACATCCGGCGAGAATTCGTGCCACCTCAAATCCGTTTCTGCTTTGAGCAAATCCGCTTGTGTCGGAATCCAGCTTTCGTCTGACAGGAAGGCCGCAGCGTTATTGGAAAAATGGACATCGTCCTCAGCAATGAACGCCCATTCTTCGTCGCCAAGGAGTACCATTTCCCAAGCCCTTCTGTGGCTTAGAAAGCAACCGATTTCACCGGGTGAGAGCAAAATGCCATTATCTCCCGAGGACAGCTTTCGCCAGCCCTCCAGTTCCGCCGCCGGCAGTTCCCGGCCATCGACCGCCGGAACCCGCACGAGATCGCCCGAGCGCTTCGGCCTGCTGCGTGAACCACGCGCGACGCTCGGGCGACCTATCCAGGTTTATGTAATAGACCTTCATTGATAAGCTCATCTACGCTGGGGCACGCCTGGGGTTGAGGGACTTCTAGGCTTTTGCCCTGAAGCGATACCGACGGCCCAGGGCGATCAGCTTATCCTCAAGAAGCCTCTTCTGCTTGGAGAAGCCGTAATACCATTTGCGGCCATATCTGCTGCGCTTGCGGCCATCCGATGCGGCAATCTGGCTTTCCGCATCGGTGGTGGTGACCGGCGCCGGCCAGAAGGCATATCCATGCCCGGCGCGGGTCAGCCAATAGCGAAAGTAATTGTCGACAGGGGCGAATATCTTGTCGTGGCTTTCGACGAATTGCCTGGCTCCTTCCCGGGACCAGACGATCGCGCATGCCATCATGGGAAAATAATGCGCGGCAACGAGACCGCATCGATAACCGCCGATGTCATGCTCCGAAATCGGGCTGGTGATCTTGGACTTGTTGGCGCCGATATTGAGGAGGAGCCAATCCTTGTCCGCGCTCTCCAAGACGGGAAGCGCCTCCTCCAGAAGTGCGATGGGATTGCAACGCAACAGCACGTCGTCTTCGAAGACCAATCCGTACTCGGCATCCGACTGCAGGAACTGCGCCGCTGCCGAAAGATGGCTGCGGTAGCACCCGATTTCCGCGCCAACCAGGCTTCGCCCCATATAGCGCTCCGCGCGGCCCGCATCGTAGTCGGCAACTTTGCTCAGATCGAGCTTGCGGCCATCGAACGCGGGAACACGCTCGAAATCCATGCCGAATGAACCAAGCATCCGGCTGACGGATTCAAGGCGCTCGGTGCCGCCGTCCAGATTGATCACATAGGTGCGGATCGATCCTTTCATCGTCACCGTTTCCTGCGTTGCAGTGGCTCGGTGTCGATTCCCATCAGCCGCAGCCTGTGCCAAAAATGGCGCCCCAGAGATTCGCGCCATTTGCGCAAATTTTCGCGCCTGAGCAGACGTGACAGGCCGCCCGACGAGGCCGGCCTGCGATATCCCGCTCCATTTCCGTAAGCGGATCGCGCATCGCCGGCGTGTTTTACCCCGCCGCCGATCATCCAGGCCATGTCCCACTTGCGGGCCTTGTAATGGTGGCTGATGGCCATTTCATCCCCGATGGCCGCGTAGCCGCCCGGTAGCGCCCGGTAATCCTCCGTCCGCCGCAGCCCGGGGTTGAAAGTGAAGGTATACCATCGGAAATGAAGTTCCGGAAAAGCCAGCTTGTAGCTTGCCGCTCCGGCACGGCGCGTCTTGAGGCTGCGGACATAACGGGGCATGTCGGCATCGTCGCGCACCGTCACCATGATGGCCTGCGGCTCCTGCTCAAGGATTTCGATGGCCCGGGCGATGAAGCCCTTGCGGGTGAACAGCCAGTCGTCTTCCATGTGGAAGATGTAGTCCGATGCGATGTCCGCGTAGGCTTTGTCGATCGAGGCGATCTGGCCGATATTCTTGCCGTTGAAGACGATGCGGTGCCTCGTCCCCTGCAACAGGGGCTCGATGCCGTAGACGCCGCGATCGTCCGAGTCCTCGATCACGATCAGCTCGTCGAGCGGATAGTCGTTCTGTTCGAGGAAACTCTCCAGCGTCTTCTCCAGCAGGTCGAAGCGCCGGCAACTGGTGACGACGGCGGCGACGGTGGGGCGGTTCTCGGCTTGTGTGCTCATCGGCTCAAATTCTGCACAGGCGGGGTGCGGCGACCATCGCGCCATTCCGGCATCTCGCACGGATCATTGCCCGTGTATAGCGGCTGCATAGATCTCTCCCAGCCGCCGCACCTCTCCCTCGATGCTGAAACGCGTCGCGGCGTGGGCCCGGCTGTTCGCCGCCGCCTGCCCTAGCCCGGCCTCGTCCTCCATCCATCGCTCTGCCGCAGCGATCATCGCGCCGAGGTCGTCGCGGGGGATGAGCGTGCCGGTGACGCTGTCTTCAATCAGCTCGGAGAAGGCGCCGACATCGGTGGCGACGACGGGGACCGCCGTCGCCATGGCTTCGAGCGGGGTGAGGCCGAACCCCTCCCAGCGCTGCGGAGCGATGAACAGCGACAGCGGCCGATACCAGCGCTCGATGTCGCGGTGCTCGCCGACGAACAGGATGCGGTCGGCCAGGCCGGCTTTTTCGACGCGGGCGCGCAGATCCGCCTCGAACCCCTTGTGCTCGGCCGTCGCGCGGCCGGCCACGATGGCGGACCAGCGCGGGTGGCGCGGCAGAAGCGCGATCATGGCATCGACGAACAGGTCGGTGCCCTTCTGGTGCCGCACGCGGCCGAAACAGCCGACATGGAACTGGCCGGGGTCGAGCCCCAGTTCCCGCGCCGCCTCGGCACGATCCGCCGGCGGGTGGAAGCGTTCGATATCGATGCCGTGCATGACCACCGTGTTCGGCACTTCGAGATAGGCGGCGGTCTTGCGGCTGGTGGCGATCACCCCGTCCATGCGGCGGATGAGAAACTTCGTCCAGCGCTTGTGGCGACGCTGCGAGGCCGAGGTGAAGACGAGCTTCAGCGGCGCGCGAAAGATGTCGCGCAGCACCACGCCGGCCAGCATTTCGGGGTTGCGGCGCGCATGCCAGACACGCACCGAGGCGCCCTGCGGCCGTCGGAGCAGGCCCGGCACCTGCCACCAGCGCAGGCGCGGCAGGTGGTCGGGCAGGCCGGGCCCAAGCGTGGCGATGCCGATCTCCTTCGCCTGCAACGGCACGAGCTGGATGATGGTGCTCGTGACGCCGGACAGGCGCTTCTTGAAATTGGGCACCACGACATGGACCCGCGACAGGTCGACCGGCACTACGGCCATGGCTGGATCTTCCTATCCGGCGACCGGATCAGGCCCAGCGCAGTTGGACGATCTCGTAGCCACGCGCACCGCCCGGTGCGTTGACCTCGATGGCGTCGCCGACTTCCTTGCCGATCAGAGCGCGCGCGATGGGGGACGAGATGGAGATGCGCCCCGCCTTCACATCGGCTTCCTGGTCGCCGACGATCTGGTAGGTCTTTTCCTCTTCGGTGTCCTCATCCACGAGCACGACCGTGGCGCCGAACTTGATCTTGTCGCCGCTCAGCTTGCTGATGTCGATGACCTCGGCGCGCGCGATCAGGTCCTCAAGCTCGCTGATTCGGCCTTCATTGAGGCTCTGCGCTTCCTTGGCGGCGTGGTATTCGGCGTTTTCCGAGAGATCGCCATGCGAACGCGCTTCGGAAATCGCCTCGATGATGCGCGGCCGTTCATCCTGCTGGCGCCAGCGCAGCTCCTCCTTCAGCGTCTCGAAGCCACCGCCTGTCATCGGCACCTTGTTCATAGCCACTCCTTTCCTGCCGTACGCCCTTTCCAGGCGCCCTTTCGACAAAAAGAAAACGGTCCGTCAGGACACTGACGGAACCGTCACATCTCGGATTCTCGTCACAATATAGCAATTGCTGGAGGTTTTTCACGTCCTAAAAACGAAGGACGCTTGCCCGGCAAAAAAAATCAGGCCCTGAAAATCAGCGCCGCGCCGCAGGCAATCAGCAGGAAGCCGAAAAAGTGGTTCCAGGTCAGCGCCTCCTTCAGATAGGTGACCGAGAACACGGCGAAGACGCCGAGCGTTATGACCTCCTGGATGGTCTTCAGCTCCGCCGCCGAATAGACCTGATTGCCGAGCCGGTTGGCCGGCACCGCCAGCCAGTATTCGAAGAAGGCGATGCCCCAGCTCGCCAGGACGACGACAGAGATCGCCGCGCCCTTGAACTTCAGATGGCCGTACCAGGCGAAGGTCATGAAGACGTTCGAGGCCAGCAGCATGAGGATGGGCAGGACCTTGGGAGTGAGGAGCGACGCCACGCTGGGAATCCGATCGAATGGAGAGAGCTTGCGCCATTTCATTCGCCGCGCTGGCCCTGTCAATCCGGCCTGTTGCGGCCGAAGCTCGGCCGTATGACGAATGTGCGAGATAGGCTATCATCGGGCGGGTCCGGCAGCACCGGCCGGGCTGGATTGGCACGAGGATTTTCGATGCGGAACAGCCAGGAACGCGAGTGGGAGCTTTCGATCGGGCCGGACACGGTCCGCATGCTGATCCTCAAGGCGAAGGCGTTGAGCGCCGGCATGCGCGACGATTTCGATGCCGGCAGCGAGCATGAGATCGAATTCGACGGCGAAAGCCGCGACCTCCAGCATCACCACGGCCTGGCGGAGGAAGAGACGGAGGACCTGACCGAACGCGAATTCCGGGCACTGATCAGCGATCTCAACGTCGACGAGGCCGCCGAGCTGATCGCGCTGGCATGGATCGGGCGCGGCGACTTCGACGCAAGCGAGTGGGACGAGGCGCTGACAGCGGCGAAACAGCGGCCGCTGCGGCAGACGGCCCGCTACCTGCTCGGCCTGCCGCAGCTTGCCGACTGGCTGGAACAGGGGCTCGAGAGCGTTGCCGAATAAGACTACGGCACCGGCGCCGGCCATCGTCGAGGGGCTTTTCATCGGTACGCTGGCGCCGCTCGGACCGCGGCAGGTGCCGAGCGGCATCGACAAGAAGCCGGTGCAAGGACATCTGGCCATCACCCGCGTCGGACTGCAAGGCGACGAGCATGGCGACACCCGCCACCATGGCGGCCCCGAGAAGGCCGTGCATCACTACCCCGCCGACCATTATGGCGAATGGCGCAAGGAAGGCATCGAGGCCGCGGCGCCGGCCTTCGGCGAGAACATCACGACAAGCGGCCTGTCCGAAGCCGATGTCTGCATCGGCGATGTCTTTCGCCTCGGCTCCGCATTGCTGCAGGTGAGCCAGGGACGCCAGCCCTGCTGGCGGCTCAATGCCCGCTTCGACCGCCCGGACATGGCGATCAGAGTGCAAAAGAGCGGGCGCACCGGCTGGTACTACAGGGTGCTGGAAGAGGGCGCGGCCGAGGCGGGCAATGCGCTGGTGCTGCATGAGCGCCCGCAGCCGGAGTGGTCGCTGGCGCGCATCATCGGGCTTCTCTACACGCGCACCATGGACACGGAATCGCTTCAGGAGCTTGGTGCCCTGCCGGAACTGGCGCCGTCGTGGCGTGAGCTTGCCGCGCGGCGCATCGCCAGCCGCAAGGTCGAGGACTGGAGCCGCCGGCTGCATGACAGCCACGCATGAACCTGCAAAAGGGATTCGGCTTCAACGACTTGGGCAGCGTTCCGGAATCTGCCTGCGAAGTTCGAGGAACACGCCGGTGGCAACAGGCCGTTACCGAAGGTGATCATTCTTCGCTGCAACCGCGCGGGCCCGTACCCGTTTGGATGCGATGGCCGTTTCGCGATTTCGTTCCCTGTCCCTGTTGATCCTTGCCTGCCTGATGGCGCAGCCCGCTGTCGCAAGGCGCCAGCCGGTGCGGCTGCCGCAATCGGCGCCCGTGCCCGAAATGCTTGCCGAACGGACCCCACAGCCCGATATTGCCTCCCAGACGGAAACGCCGACACCGGAGCCCCGGCCGGACGACGCGCCGCAGCCAGCCTCTCCACCCAGCCAGGCGCCCGTGCCGGAAGCCAAGCCGCCCGAAAAGCAGCCATCCGAAAGCAAACTGCCCGAAAGCAAGCCGGACGAACCGGAAAAAGCCGAGGACAAGCAGCCCACCCCGCAGCCTGATCCGCGTTCGGGCATGGTTGCCGCCGAAAAGATGCCGGCCGAGGAGGAGGCCTGCCGCAAGAGATTGCGCGCCATGGGCGTCGCGTTCGAGGACGAGCCGGCACAGCACGACGCGGCTGCCGGCTGCTCGATCCCCTACCCGGTTATCGTCACCAGCCTCGGCAAACCCGTCGAACTGGCTCCGAAAGCGGAGCTGAACTGCGCCATGGCCGAGACCCTCGCGCGCTTCATGGCCGACGTCGTGCAGCCGGCGGCCCGGGAGATCATGGGTTCGGAGGTGGCCGGCGTCACCCACGCTTCCGCCTATGTCTGCCGCCCGCGCCACAACGGCGCGAAAATGTCGGAACATGCCTTCGGCAATGCGCTGGATATCGCCTCCTTCACCCTCAAGGACAAGAGCAGCGTCGAGGTCGGCCTCGCGCCTGCGGAAAAGCAGGGGAAATTTCTCGACCGCATCCGCAAGGCCGCCTGCGGCCCGTTCAAGACCGTGCTCGGGCCCGGCAGCGATGCCGATCATGAAACGCACCTGCATCTGGACCTTGCGCCGCGCCGCAACGGCTCGACCTTCTGCCAGTGAGAGGCCACGAGGCGGCCTGCCCCAATGCGGCCACAGGCATGAATGGCGGCGCTGATCTTTCCTTTACCCTTGACGGTTAGGCTCTGCTTTCCAAGGAAACAGAGTTCATCGCCATGGCAGGCACGCCCCGCAGCGCAATGCCCGGCGCCCCCTATGGGCGGCGCCTCGGCCGGTTTCTGGCAGCCATTGCCGCCCTGACGGCGGTGGCCGGCGTTTCGGCCTGCAACACCGGCAGTGTGTTCGATCTCCAGCCCGCCGTCGACGTCGGCACCACATCGGGCGTACAGCCCGGCGTCGGCATGCAGGCGCTGGTCCCCTCCAATCCCTACATGACCGCCGCCTATCCGCGCTTCGACCAGCCCCTGTCGCCGACCGACCAGCTATCGCCGGACGAGGTGGATTGCCGCAAGGAGCTGAAGCGGCTGCGCGTGGCCTATACCGACCTTGCGCCGATCAGCGACGGCGGCCAGTGCGGCATCGCCCATCCGGTCAAGGTCTCGGCGATCGGCAATATCGAGATGAAGCCGGCCGCGACGCTCACCTGCGCCATGGCGGCCAGCTTCGCGAGCTGGACCCGCAACGAGCTGACATCGGCCGCGCGCTGGCGCTATTTCAGCGGGGTCAAGTCCATCCGCCAGGGCTCGAGCTATTCCTGCCGCAAGATACGGGGCGAAGGCGTGCTCTCCGAGCACGGCAAGGGCAATGCGCTCGACGTGATGGCCATCGAGCTGAACAACGGCAAGGTGATCGACGTGCGCAAGCCCGGCCTGTTCGCCTTCCGCGAGCGCGGCCTGCTGAACACCGTGCGCGCCGACGGTTGCTCCTATTTCACCACGGTGCTCGGGCCGGGCTACAACTACGACCACCGCAACCATTTCCATTTCGACATCAAGAGCCGCAAGAGCGGCTATCGCGCCTGCCGCTGAAAAAGCGGCCGGATCGGCGACGATATACGAAGCCCGATTTGCTCTCTTTTCCAAGAGGCATCGGGAATGCTAATGAGCATTCATGCTATACATTGAAATCGCCATCGTGGTCGTCCTCATCTGCGTGAACGGCCTGTTGGCCATGTCGGAACTGGCGATCGTTTCTTCCCGGCCCGCGCGGCTGAAGACCATGATCGACCGCAATGTGCGCGGCGCGGCGCGCGCGCTGGAACTGGGCGCCAATCCCGGCAAGTTCCTGTCGACCGTGCAGATCGGCATCACGCTGGTCGGCGTGCTTTCGGGTGCATTCTCGGGCGCCACGCTGGGCGACCGCCTGTCGAAGGTGCTGGTCGAATCGGGCATGTCGACCGGTCTCGCCCATACGCTCGGCGTCGGCATCGTGGTGGCGGTCATCACCTATGCCTCGCTCATCATCGGCGAACTGGTGCCCAAGCAGATCGCCCTGCGCGATCCGGAACGCGTCGCCTCCAGGGTCGCGGGGCCGATGGCCATGCTGGCCACCATTTCGGCGCCGCTGGTGTGGCTGCTCGACCTGTCCGGCCGCTCGGTGCTGTGGCTGCTCGGCCAGCGCGGCGAGAGCGAGGAGCGGGTCACCGACGAAGAGATCAAGATGATCGTGGCGGAAGCCGAGCACCAGGGCACCATCGAATCCGACGAGCGGCGCATGATCGCCGGCGTGATGCGGCTGGGCGACCGCGCCGTGCGCGCGGTGATGACCCCGCGCACCGATGTCGACTGGCTCAACATCCAGTCGGACGAGGCGGCCATTCGCCGCCTGCTGATGGAAAGCCAGCATTCGCGCCTGCCGGCGGCCGACGGCAATGTCGACAACATGATCGGCGTCGTCCAGACCCGCGACATCCTGGCCACCTTGCTGGCCGGCAAGCCGCTGGATGCGCGCAAGCATGTGCGCGAGGCGCCCATCGTGCACGACCAGGCCGACGCGCTGGACGTGCTGGCCAAGCTCAAGGAAGCCGACATGCCGATGGCGCTCGTCCATGACGAATACGGCCATTTCGAAGGCGTGGTGACCCCTGCCGACATTCTGGAAGCCATCACCGGCGTGTTCCGATCCGACCTCGACGAGGACGATACCGAAGACACCGCCGTGCAGCGCGAGGATGGCTCCTGGCTGCTGGCCGGCTACATGCAGGCCGACGAAATGGCCGACATGATGGGCATCGACCTGCCGGAGAACCGCGATTACGAAACTGTGGCCGGCTATATCCTGTCGCACATGCACCACCTGCCCGCCACCGGCGAGACGGTGGACGCGCAGGGCTGGCGCTTCGAGGTGGTCGACCTGGACGGCCGCCGCATCGACAAGGTGCTGGCGACCAAGCTGCCGGCCAACTGATCCGGCAAAAAGGGCCTGTGCAACCGCACAGGCCCTTCTTCTTGCATCCGTGTTTTGTGGCCTCGTCAGGCCGCCTCGGCGCGTTCCTCGGCGTCCCGCGCGGCGCGCAGCGCCTTGGCCCACCACGCCATGTCGGCCAGCAGCGCATCGGCGCTGGTGCGCAGATGCGCCAGTTCGGCAATATCCTGTCCCTGCTGGATGGCGACATAGTCGGGCAACTGGATGTGCACGGCCGCCCGCACCGGCGCCATCTGCAATTCCACCGCGATCATCCGCAACTGCTCCACAGCCCGCGCGCCGCCGACGCCGCCATAGCCGACGAAGCCGGCCGGCTTGCGGAACACCTGGGAGCCGAGATAGTCGAGCGCGTTCTTGAGCACCCCGGTCGGGGCGTGGTTGTACTCGGCGGCGGTGAAGACGTAGCCGTCGAACGTGGCCATCTTCGCCTGCCAGCGCAACGCATGCTCATCCTTGGAAGGTCCCCACAGCGGCGACGTGTCCTCCGCGAACATCGCCATCGGATAGTCCTTCAGGTCGACGATCTCCGCCTCGACGTCGTCACGGATATTGATGAGGTCGGCGATCCAGCGGGCGGGCTTGTCGGCAAAGCGCTTCGCCCGGATCGAGCCGATGACCACGGCCAGCCTGGCTTTGGAAGATGACATGCATGTTCTCCGTTGATGGTGGTATAAAAAGGAAACCGACGCTATTTATGTAACCAGGATACCGCCACGCAAGGAGGCACTTTTTTGAAACCAAGGCACCATCACCGCAGCGAGGATTGCCGGGCTGTCAGCGCGGTGCTGCAACGCGTGGGTGACAAGTGGACCGTGCTGGTCGTGTCGATGCTCGGCAGCGGACCGATGCGCTTCAACGAATTGCGCCATGCCATCGGCGGCATCTCACAGAAGATGCTGACCACGACGCTGCGCAGTCTCGAACGCGACGGTTTCGCCACCCGCACCGTCTTCCCGACCATCCCGCCGCGCGTCGACTATGAACTGACCGACCTCGGCCGCGAGCTTCTGATTCCGGTCACCGCGCTGGCCGACTGGGCCCGCGCCAATACCGGCCGCATCAACGCCGCCCGCGAGCAATTCGACAGCACGCCGAAACAGTAAGGTGGGGCAAGGCTGCCCTATTCCGCCGGCACCGGCGTCGGCTTGCCCTCGCCATCCAGCGCAACCATGACGAAATCGGCGTGGGTGACCATTTCCATCAACTCGGACAGATAGCGCTGCGCCCACGCCTCGACCTTCAGCGTGATCGAGCTGCGGCCGACGCGCTCGACATGCGTGTAGATGCACAGCGTGTCGCCGATCTTGACCGGCTTGGCGAAGGACATTTCCTTCACCGCCGCCGTCACCACCCGTCCGCGGGCGCGCTCGGCGGCACGGATGCCGCAGGCAAGGTCCATCTGCGCCATCACCCAGCCGCCGAAGATGTCGCCGGCCGCATTGGCGTCCGCCGGCATGGCCAGCGTGCGCAGCGTGAGTTCCCCCTGCGGCGCGCCGTTCACATATTGCACCATGCCTGACCTCCGGGACGTTTGCTTCATCCTGCCGTAGCTTCGCGACAGGGACGCGTCAACGGCCGGACGAAACGGTTCAATGAAATCAAGCGATTGCATCGCCTTGCGGAATCGATTTCGCAACCTGTTGAATCAGCATCTCAAGGTCAGTGCGCGCGGCAGCACCTCGAACGTCGCCGGAATGCGGCCCGGCGACTCCCCGTCTATGTCGAGCAGGGCACCGTCGGCCATGGCGCTTCCGACCGGCTCCACCAGCACCTTCCTGGCGCGCACCATGGTCACCGCCGGGTGGTTGCGGTGGCGCCCGCCATAGAGCTGGGTCAGATCGCGGATCAGGCCGGGCTTGCCGGCGGCGCGCACGATGACCACGTCGAACCAGCCGTCATCCATCTCCGCATCGGGCGCGAC
>Ga0180220_1002482_pt1 | contig 11721 bp, 9 predicted proteins | sample eDN5th37CBELigBY_FD_151335 | JGI IMG/M metagenome (GOLD analysis project Ga0180220, IMG submission 151335) | Enriched backyard soil microbial communities from Emeryville, California, USA - eDNA 5th pass 37_C BE-Lig BY (version 2) (version 2) | ecosystem: Environmental > Terrestrial > Soil >... | reverse complement strand
TCCCTACCTTCTGCGGACGCAGCGCCAGCAAAATGAGCGCCATGCACTCCGCCGCCCCGTTGCCAATGCAGAGCTGCTCCGGCCGAACGCCCAGGCGGACGCTTAGCAGCTCTTTCAGCCCTCGGTGCCCCGGGTCGGGATAACGAATGACCGCAGGCAGCGCGTCCCGCAGCTTCTCCATCACGCCGGGAGGCGGCCCCAGCGGGTTGATGTTGGCGCTGAAATCCAAAAAAGCGCTCCGGCCGTAGATCTCCGCAGCGCTTTCCATATCCCCGCCGTGCCCGTATCTTTCCAGCATATGCCGCACTCCTGTCTGTTCACCATAATTGAATCCATTATGGCGTCAATGTTTTTGCGCCGTCAATGCAAATTCTTTTTTGTTTCTTGCAACCGATTGGTTTACAATAGATTCGAAAGCTGCTTTGGTTTTTGCAGAAAACGGAATTCCGGCTGTATTCGGGCCATGTTTTAGGGAAGTTGCAGGCTTGTTTTCGCGTATGCACCCAAAAAGATCCCGGTGAAGCTCGTTATTCATTTGGCAAAAAACCAAAGAAATCGAATACAGGCCTTTAAACGGAGGAGTCAAGCCATGCTGTTTATCGATAATCAAGGCATTACCGATCCGGCCATCAATCTGGCCATCGAGGAATTTACGCTTAAGCACTTGCCGATGGAGGAAGACAGTTACCTGTTGTTCTACATCAACCGTCCTTCCATCATCATCGGCAAGCATCAAAATACGATCGAAGAAATCAACCAGGAATACGTCAGAGACCACAACATCCAGGTGGTGCGGCGTCTTTCCGGCGGCGGTGCGGTCTACCACGACCTTGGCAACCTGAACTTCAGCTTCATCACGAAAGATGACGGGCAGTCCTTCCACAATTTTCTGAAGTTTACCCAGCCGGTGATCGACGCGCTGCGCAGCATGGGCGTAAACGCCGAGCTTAGCGGCCGCAACGACCTGCAGGTCGGAGAGCAAAAAATTTCCGGCAACGCCCAATTTGCCACCCGGGGCCGGATGTTCAGCCACGGCACGCTCATGTTCAACCTGAATCTGGATGACGTACAAGCCTCGTTGAACGCCAACCCGGAAAAATTCAAATCCAAAAGCACCAAGTCCGTCCGCAGCCGCGTCGCCAACATCAGCGACCTGATGGACCGGAACATGACGATCGAGGAATTCCGTTCCGAGCTGCTGCGCGCCATTTTCAACATGGATCCGAAAGACGTGCCGCAATATCGCCTGACCGAAGCGGATTGGGAAAAAATCAACCAAATTTCCAAAGAGCGGTACCAAAACTGGGAATGGAACTACGGCCAATCTCCCGAATCGAACGTCAAGCATACGAAACGTTTCCCTGTCGGCATCATCGATATCCGCATGGACATCAAGGACGCCCGCATTCAAAACATCAAAATCTACGGCGACTTTTTCGGCGTCGGCGACGTGGCCGATATCGAGGACAAGCTGCGCGGCAAGCGTTACGAGGAGTCCGAAGTTCGCGAGTCGCTTCAGGGCGTCGACATCAAACATTACTTCGGGAATATCGAAATGGAAGATTTCATCGGGCTTGTGTTTTTGGAAGATTAAGCGTTGGCGATACGCGAATTTCAAAAAAAATGCAACAAAACAGCATCTTGCTTACCGGCAAGGATGCTGTTTTGGTTAAGGGAGGGGCGGATCGTCAAAACTTGACGGGAACTGCCCCTCCATTCATTCGACAGTCGCAGCCAAAATGTTCCGGACACTTTGCGCATTCGTATCATCGAAACGTCGAATCCGAACCCCCGTCTCCCGTCTTCTTTATCGTGCTCCGCCTCTTCGACGCTTGCCTAAACGGCAAACTCGAATCGATATCGCCCCGATCCCGTGTGCAGCTGCAATCCCTCAGCGACCTTTTCCGCGAAAAGTATCCCTTCGGCTTCGGCCGCGGCGTTATTCGATTCCTCCACGTTGTCCGGATCGGCCGCAGGCAATACGATCGTTGCCGTCGTGTTCGGCGGGATCGTAACATCCATCCGCATTCGTCCGCCTTCGATGCTCCACGATGAACGGATCATGCCGTACATGGATGTATAGGCCGCCTCGGCGGACGTGATGCCGCCGCCGGGCCGGGGACGGATAACGATCCCTTTGTAACCGGGTTCGGCTTCGCTGGTGTCGATGCCTGCGACGACCCGGTACAGCCACTCGCCGACCGAACCGTACGCATAATGGTTAAACGAATTCATTTCCTCGCTCCAAAACGTTCCGTCCTCCTTGATGCTGTCCCAATGCTCCCAAATCGTGGTCGCGCCTTTGCCGACCGAATAAAGCCAGGACGGATATTCCTTGCGAAGCACGAGCCTGTATGCCAATTCGTTGTATCCGTTCTCCGTCAGCACCCGGCATAAATACGGCGTTCCGACGAAACCGGTGGTCAACGCCGTACCGTTATCCTCAATCATCGCGGCCAGCGTCCGTGCCACCCGTGTTTTCGCCTCGCCTTCGACAAGCCCGAACGCCAGCGCAAGCACATGGGCCGTCTGCGTATGCGCGCAGAGTCGGCCGCTAGGCGTCACGAACTCCTGCCGGAACGCCTCGACGATCCGACTATGCAGGTCGCGGTATTCACCGGCAATCTCGCTTTGGCCGATCAAAGCCGCGGACCGCGCAAATAAATCCGTCGAATGCGCAAAATAGGCGGTGGCGATCAGATCCGTCGGCGTCGCGCGGGAATCGGCGTTAAGATGCAGCCAATCGCCAAAATGAAACCCCGTATTCCACAACGTCTCTTGTTCGCCTTGGCTTCGAATGTAATCGATCCAGGCCTTCATGCTGTCGAACTGTTCTTCCAATATGCGCGCATCCCCGTAACAAAGGTACAACGTCCAAGGGCAAATCACCGCCGCATCGCCCCAAGCTGACGAAGAATGCATTTCCGCGCCTTCCGGGAAAATGTTCGGAATGACCGCCGGAACGCCCCCGCCCGGCAATTGATCCGCCTTCAAGTCCCGCAGCCATTTCGTAAAAAACGGCGCGACTCCCATGTTGAATGCCGCTGTTCGGATAAACACCTGGGCGTCCCCGGTCCATCCGAGCCGTTCATCCCGCTGCGGGCAATCGGTCGGCACATCAAGGAAATTTCCCCGCTGCCCCCAAACGATATTGCGCTGCAGTTTCGTCACGAGTTCGTCGGAACAGGAAAACGTTCCCGTCTCCTCCATACCGCTGTAGATCACGCAGCCCGTAAAGTCATCCAGGTTGATTTCGCCGGGATACCGGACGACATGCACGTAACGGAAGCCCATAAACGTAAACTCCGGCTGGTACGTCTCTTCTGCCGCTCCACGGCAAATGTATGTCGCTGTTTGCTTCGCTTTCCGCAGATTCCCGGTATATACGTTGCCCTCGCGGTCCAGCACCTCGAAATGGCGCAATTCCGCCACGTCGCCTCTTGAAGCGCCGCGAACCTTGAACCGAACGGTTCCAACCATGTTTTGGCCGAAGTCGATGACGGTCTCGCCTGCAGGCGTAACGATGAAATCAACGGGTTTCAGCTCATGCATCACCTTTGGCGGCTCGTTCTCCTGGCAGACGAGCATCGATTTCGGATGTTGAACAATAGAGGCTTGTATCCAACTAGCGCCTCCCGGCGCAACCTTGGCCGCAGCATGCGAGCCGGTTTCGGCCCCTGCGCTGATTTCAGCTTTGCATCCTTCCTCGTTCCATGCCTCCGGCGTCCCCCAATTCGCGATCTCGAGCCTGGCATCGTATGTCTCCCCGTCGTAGATTTCCGACTTGATTACAGGCCCGGTCGTCGCCTGCCAGCTTTCATCCGTCGAGATGACCGTCTCGCGGCCGTCCTTGTACGTCACATGCAGCTGAACAAGCGCCGCCCGGGGCGAGCCGTAATACCCGTTGTTGTTTTCCCAGCCGAGCGCGCTGTGATGCCAGCCTTTCGCCAGCACGAGGCCGATGGTATTATCGCCTTCGCTTACCTGAGCCGTAACGTCGTAAGTCTGGACTTGAAGCCGTTTGTTATAACTCGTCCAGCCCGGGGTCAGCAAACCGTCGCCCACCTTGCGGCCGTTGATTTCAAGCCGGTAAGTGCCAAGCGAAGTGGCATACGCTCGGGCACGGACGATCTCGCCTTCTAGCCGAAAGCCTCGCCGCAGCAAATATGCCGCATCCTCGTCCCAGCCCTGGCTTTTGGCATCGCAAGTGATCCATGAAGCCTGCCAGCGATCCTCCCGAAATATGCCGGATTCCCAGAAAGCCGTCCCGCTCCAGTCCGAGGCGGCGGAACGCCGATCCCATACCCGTACGCGAACGTAATACCGGGTGCGTTCCTCCAGCGGTTCTCCGCCATATTCGACGTGAACGGAACGGTCGGACTCGATTTTCCCGCTATCCCAAATCAAACGGTTAAAATCCGGGCTCTCCTTCGCAACCTGGATCTGGTAGGCTGCTTGCAGCACATGCCGCTCCCCTTGGCCCGCCTCCAGCTTCCAACCCAGTCTCGGCCGGACCGGCCCGATACCGAGCGGATTCTGCAGGTATTCGCATCTCACATCGTAAACGCGCAAACTCATGAACTGCCCCTCCCTTGCCCTGTGTATCCAATTCTTGCCTATAGTATAATGAACCAAAGAACGTAAAAAATGGGGCATTCATTCCATTCGAATAGGGGATATTGGATCATTCCCAAGGGAGGATTTCCTTTGAAAAAAAGCTCGCTTGTGATCATGCAGATCGATTCGTTTCTGAACCCCAACGAAAGCATATTCGTCAACCGGATCGCGGAATCGTTCGAGACCCCGCAGCATGCCCATGATTTCGTCGAAATCAATTATGTCGCCGAAGGGCGGGGATTTCATTATATCGGCGAGGATCTGATCGCCGCGGAAAAAGGCGACGTTTTCGTCCTGCCCGTCGGAACGGCGCATGTGTTTCGGCCAACCGCGGTGTCGCCGAAGGAGCCGATCGTCATTTATAACTGCGTTTTTCATCCGCAGACGATCGAAAAGTGGTCCGAATCGGTCCCCATCCCGCAGCGGCTACTCGAATATCTTTCGCTCACATCGGGCGATAGCTTGTCCCCCTCCTGGTTGAAAACGACGGACTATAGCGGCGACTTCCAGCTGCTCTTTACCGGCCTGTACTCCGAATACATCCGGAAAGCGGAGGGCTATCGGGCCATCCTATGCGGAAAGCTGCTGGAATTACTGGGACTACTCGACCGCCAATTGTTCAGCGCCGGGGAGGGAGGCAGGCAAGATCCGCTGTTCGAAGAGATGCTCAACATCGTTCATAAACGCTGCGGCGAATCCCAATTTACGATCGGAAAACTAGCCGGACAACTGAACGTTTCCGCCGGGTACGTCCAGCGCATGTTCAGGCGGTACTGCGGCGTGACGTTCCTGACGTATTTGCAAAATGTCCGGGTGGACCGGAGCTGCCGGCTGCTCCGCGAAACTTCGTTTAAAATTCCCTACATCGCCGAGCTCTCCGGTTACCAGGACCCGAAATTTTTCCACAGCATTTTCAAAAGAAAAACCGGATCGACGCCGCACCAATATCGGCTGAAGCATCGCCAGTTTTAATCGGTTAAGGCCCCGTTCCAGGCTAAGCAGTCATTTCGGAAAGGAAGGATTTGGAAGATGGACAAAATCGTGAAGATGAAAGAAGCATTGAACGAGCTTTCCGCGCAAGAACTGAAGCAGCTTCTGTCGCTGACGTTTCATCAGGTGGAGCGAGCCGCAAATGACCCGTCTGCAAAAGAAGGGCTGTACCCTTTTCTAAAGGAGATGTACGACCATCTTCTTGACGGCCGCCAAAACCAGGTCCGCCGCTGGCAGCCCGATGCCGGCACGAAAAAAGTACATATCCTGTTTGGTCCTTCACCTGCAGGCAGTCTCAAATGGGCGCTTAAGGAATTGGGACGCTTGGACACGGACAAAGTGGTTTCGTTCGACCAAGATCATTTTGCGTTTGGGCCGCTGTACATGCTTCACACGGAGAAAGGAAGAAAGCGCAGAGAAGAATGGTTACGGGATCACATCAACGAATCAGGAAAGGATGACGGGTTCAACTGTGAAGAATACCACGGGGAGCTCGTAAAGCAGCTGTCGAAAATCCCCCCTGAAGCGAGCATCTTCATTTGGAGCTGCAAAAACGCCCATGAGCGGACGGGTTTGCTTTGGGCCGTGTATTTGCTCCGAAACCATCCCAATCCGATCCGGATCATCGATGCGGACGAAGCCTGCGGCAAAAAATACAATACGCCGGATTATTGGTGCAAATACCAACATACGGGCGAAATCTGCCCCGAAAAGCTGCAAGAGGTATACATGGAAGCCGAACAGGAAGATCCGATCCCTGGCGAGACCCGGCGGCAGCTGGAGGAAAAATGGCTGAAGCTGTCCGGTCGGCGCGAGGCGCTGCGCCTGTGGGAGAACGGCGATCTCCGGAGCGTCGGCGTGGACCACCTCGATGCCTATTTGCTTCAAACGGTAGAAGCACTTCAAAGCGGGATGCCGGAGCATGAATTCATCAAAGCGGCCCGCGTGATTGGGGAGGCCATCGGCATGTGGGACGACTATATCGGGGATGTCTTTTTCGAGTACCGGCTCCGGCAACTCATTTATGAGGGGCGGCTGGAAATCAAAGGCGTGCCGCGGGCGATGCGCTATTACAGCGTCCGGCTTAGAAAGCAATCCGGGAGGAACAACATGGGGTCTTCCCGGTAAATCCACTTAGGCCCCTGAACGAAGCGCCTTCGGTTTCTTTTGACGGAAAACGGGATCATGCCGGTATCAGAAATCTGGTCCTATGAAAAACGAATCATGCAGGATTTACGAATCTCGTTCAACGAAAATGCATTATGCAGGCTTACGGATCTCGCCCATCAAAATGCATCATGCCAGGATTACGGATCCGTTCCACGAAAATGCATCATGTGGGATCATGGATTCCATCCTATAATAACGATCCTGCCGCAGATATACGAAAAGCTGCCCGTATGGGCAGCTTTTCCGTCGGTCATTTATATTTCTTCCAGTCCATATTGCTGTTTTCAAGCAAATATTCAAAATCGTTATCGCGGCGTTTTTGCTCGGCTTTGCGCGCTTCCTCCGCTTTTTTCAGCTCGGCTTCCTTTTGCTTTTGCTGCTCGGCTTTTAATTCCTCCGACTGCTGCTTCAGCTTATTCAGCACGTCGCTGCTCAAAAGATCCTTCAAGGTTGCCGGCTTATCCGCCGTCTGCGGCTTCACGGCCGCGTCCTGTTTTCTTTTTTTGGCCATGTCATCAACTCCGTTTCACCCACATTATAGCAGGTTTCCCGCTTTAGGTCAGGTTGCCGCACCGCGAATTTTCTTGTCCGTCCGGCCGATTTGCGATACAATTTGGTCACTTGCCTTGGGTCTGATCTAGAGCGCCCGGGTTTTATGCATGAAAGGAATGACTCCACTTGAACCGCTCTCGTCTTGCCGATCTCAGCCTGCTCATCGTCGCCGCGATGTGGGGATGCACGTTCCTGATCGTACAGCATGCCGTGAGGGTGCTGCCTCCGCTTGCGTTTAACGGCATCCGCTTTGTCGGGGCGGCGATTTTGCTCGCTTTGATCATCACCTTGTTTTACCGTGGCCAGTGGCGTGCCGTCAGCCTCCGCATGCTGCTGCATGCCTGCCTGCTCGGTCTTTTTTTGTTTTTGGGCTATGCTTTTCAAACGGTCGGCCTGCTGTACACCACCACCTCCAATGCCGGCTTTATTACGGGGCTATCGGTCGTCTTGGTGCCGTTTCTGGCCCTGATCCTGCTCAAGCATCCGATTTCGCGTTTTACGTGGCTCAGCGCGTTTCTGGCGGCCTGCGGGCTGTACCTGCTGACCTTTGCCGGTTCCGCGTTTGAAATGAACAAAGGGGATGTTCTCGTTTTCCTGTGCGCGATCGGATTCGCTCTTCATATCGCTTATACCGGCATTTTCGCGCCCCGATATCCCGCACTGCCTCTGGCAGCGCTGCAAATGGCCGTCGTCGGCCTGCTCAGCCTGATCGGATCGCTGCTGTTCGAGGATATGGGGCCCGCCGCCCAAACGATGGACAAGCTGCTGCAGCCGGAGGTGTTATGGGCGCTGGCCGTTTCGATCGGCCCTACCAGCGCGTTTGCATTCTGGATTCAAACCGTCTGCCAAAAATATACGAGCCCGTCCCGGGTGGCGGTCATTTTTGCGATGGAGCCGGTTTTCGCCGCCCTTACCGGCTTATGGTTCGGGGGAGAAACGTTAGGTGTCGCAGCCGGAATCGGATGTCTGTGCATCTTTGCCGGCATGATTGTCGCCGAATTGAAATCGGCGCCCCCTAAGGTACAATAAAGGAAGCCACATTTCATAGAAAAAGGGAGAGAAGCCATCATGTACAAACTGATCGCCATCGACATCGACGACACGCTCATCAACGATGACAAAGAAGTGACCCCTGCCACGCAAAAGGCTTTGGAGGCCGCGATCGCCAAAGGCGCCGTCGTGACGCTGGCCACCGGCCGCGCTTACGCATCCGCCCAGGCCATCGCCCGCCAAACCGGCCTGAACGTGCCGATTATCACGTACCAAGGGTCGCTCGTCAAAAACCTGATGGACGAAAAGGTGCTTTACGAGCGTTACGTCCCGAAAAACGCGGCGCATAAGCTTTTTGAATACTGCATTCAGCATGATCTCCACCTGCAGGTATACATCGACGACAAGCTGTACGCGCGCGAGGAAAACCAGAAGCTGATCGACTACTGCAATCTGAACCGGACGCCGTATTACATCGAACCGGATTTTGAAAAGCTGGTCGAGCAGCCGACGCCGAAAATGCTGATCATCGACGACCCCGATTATTTGGACAAGCTGATCCCCGTCTTCCGCGAGCTTCTGGGCAGCGAGGTGCATATCACCAAGTCCAAACCGCATTTCCTTGAAATTATGCATCGCGAAGGCACGAAAGGGCATGCACTGACTTTCCTCGCCGACCATTTTGGCGTTGATCTGAAAGAAACGATGGCCATCGGCGACTCCTGGAACGACCACGAGATGCTGGAGGCCGCAGGCCTTGGCGTCGCCATGGACAACGCGATTCAAGCGCTGAAGGACATTGCGGACTACGTTACGCTCAGCAACAACGAGGACGGCGTGAAAGCAGCGATCGAAAAGTTTGTTTTGAACGCCTAAAGCCGGGCGTTCCGACGGGGTGACCTTAGCCTCTGGGCTGTATCGGCACCCTTGAACGGACTAAAAAAGCAGCCGCAGAGCAGGTTCGTTTCCGAACCCCTGCGGCTGTTTTTTGCGATTTGCTGGCGTGTGATTTATTTTCGGGCCAAATCCACCCTCATGCCGGTGCGCGCCAGCGCGACATTCGACGGCAGCGGAACATCCCGATGCAGGTCGACGTCATGGGACATATGGGTGTAGATGGCCCGTGCCGGCCGGACTTCGGCCAGAAGCTCCGCGGCCTCCCGCATGTCGTAAACGGAGCGCGACGCATACGGGGCGGTTTCATGCACGAAGCTTGTCCCCAGCACAAGCAAATCCAAATCATGCAGCGGCTTTTTTTCCTCTTCGTTCAAACCGATGGAATCGGAGCAGTACACCCAGCGAAAGCCGTTTTTTTCGAGCCGGTATGCGTAACTAAACCCGTTGTAACCGTGGCACACCTTCCAGCCCGCAATTTTCCAACCGCCTAGTTCGATCCCGTGATCGACCGCTGTAATGTCCATATGTCTCGCGAGCCATGGAAACTGCTTCAGGATCGTGTCGATCACTTCCTGCGGGGCGTACAGTTCCCCTTTCCTGCCCAGCCACCGGCAGGCATCCGCCCACTCGGGAAGTCCGCCGATATGGTCGAAATGCGCGTGCGTCACCAATATTTTTTCGGCAAAACGCAGCCCTTGGCTTTCCATCTGGCTGCCCCAATCCGGGCCGCAATCGATCAAAAAGCCGCCTTCCGGCCCCTCGATCATCACGAGCGAGCGCAAACGGCGGTTGGTTCCGGTCGTTCTTGCTTCCATGCATACGTCGCATTCGCAATAAACCCGAGGCACCCCCATCGCGTCGCCGGTTCCCAAAAACACAAGCGTATCCATCTCGTTTCCTCCTCCACGCCCACAGGGGCCTGAAATGTTCCGTACCATGTTAACCCTTAAGGGAATGCTTATATTGTACCACGCCGTAAGATGGGATGCCCGCCGATATCCGGTGTTTATGTTGCCGTAACACTAAAAAGGACCTGCCTGCAAGGCAAATCCCGCATGATATTTTATGGTGATCGTTAATTGTCCCTGTAGTCTATTACGTCCAAACCTGCCGCTATGAACCCGCTCGTCCCTCTTATATTAAATGCCGGCCAGCACCTGGTACCAGATTCCTTTTTTCGAATAGAGCGTTTCCCGTACCTCGTCCCAGCCGCCCAGGTAAGTGATGTCAAACAGCCCGGAAGGCACCGGATACCGGCTTTCGTTGGCTTTCAGCACCTCTTCGTTTACCGGCCGGAAGCCGTATTCGGCAAACACCGTCTGCGCCTCCTTGCTCCGAAGGTACTCTACAAAAGCCTCGGCCACCTTTCGCGTCCCGTGTTGATCGACATACTTATCGACGACGGCTGCGGGATTCTCGATTTTGATCGTATACTTGGGGATGATCACGTCGTATTTTTGCCCCTGCTTGATGCGGGCGAGCAGCTCGTTTTCGTAGGTTACCACCACGTCGCCGACGCCGTATTCGAAGGCGGCCATGGACGCCCTGCCGCTTTTGTCCAGCGATTCGATATTTTGATGGACCTTCTCCAAAAAGGCTTTGGCGTATGCCGGATCTTTTTTCCCCTGCTCCTCCGAAAGCTTCAGCCCCGCACCGTAAATGGCGTTGATATCCCACTGGGCTCCGCCCGAGGTTTGCGGGTTCGGGTACAGCACCTTGACGCCCGTTTTGGTCAGATCCGTAAAATCGGTAATGCCAAGCGGATTCCCCTCCCGCGTGCCCAGCGCAACGATAGAGCGCGTAATCATCCCGCCGTCCGGGGCGTCCCGCCATTTCTTGCTGACGAGCCCCTCCTTGACCAGCTTATCGACGTCCCCTTCCATCGCAAGCAGCGTCACGTCCGCCTCGAAGCCGCCGATGATCGCGCGCGCCTGGGTGCCGGACGCTTCATAGGATTCCTGGAATTTGACCGTTTGCCCGGTCTTGGCTTTCCATTCCTGCTGGAACTTGGGCAAAATGTCCGCCATGGCATCCTTGGCGATGCTGTAAGCGCCGATGACCAGCGTGACCTCTTTCCCGCTCGCCGGAGCCGCGCTGGCTTCCGTGGCCGTTTCCCGGCTGCATCCGGAAAGGACGACCGATATCAGCAGAAGGAAGGCGAGCAGACCCCACATATTCTTTTTCAACCGGCTTAAGGATGGTTTCATATGCGCTTCCTCCTGATTTTAAAAATAGTGATGAACTCACATTAGAACATGTAAAAGCGAACGTATCGGAGGGGATTGAAACAAATCTTCCGAAGCTGCGGAGGTCGTCTGGGAATCTTTCGGAGGAAAGCGCGCTTCGTAAGGACAGGCTACTCCGAATCGGCTCAACCGCTCCGAACCGGCTCATAAGTTATTAGGTATTTGACAATAAGCGTAAAAGTAGCGGAGGGGACGGAATCGATCTGAAGAAGCGTAGCGTTCGCCTTTGTCTCCGAATTTCTACGTTTTCGATAAACAA
>Ga0180220_1002481_pt1 | contig 11727 bp, 10 predicted proteins | sample eDN5th37CBELigBY_FD_151335 | JGI IMG/M metagenome (GOLD analysis project Ga0180220, IMG submission 151335) | Enriched backyard soil microbial communities from Emeryville, California, USA - eDNA 5th pass 37_C BE-Lig BY (version 2) (version 2) | ecosystem: Environmental > Terrestrial > Soil >... | reverse complement strand
TTCGGGTCCGGCGCGACGAGCTGCTCGGGCCCGTCTTCGACGCCCACATCGACGACTGGGGGCCCCACCTGGAGAAGATGAAGGACTTTTGGTCGTCGGTGCTCCGTCGCACCGGCCGGTACGCCGGCAATCCCCTGGCGGCTCACATGCGGGTTCCGGAGATCACTCTGGAGCATTTCAACCGCTGGGTCGACCTGTTCCGCGAGACCGTCGAGGAGCTCTGTCCGCCCGACGAGGCCGAGGCCTTCGTCTACCGATCGCTGCGCATGCGGGCGGCGATGTCGAGGGCGCTGGGGCTTGTCGTCACGGTCTGATTCCTCATCGCGGTTGTTCATCGGGAGAGCGAGCCGCCCGCCGGGCCGAGGCCTTGCGTGGGGCTCGGCTCGGCGGGAGCCTCGCCCTCCCGGAAGCAACCTCGGTGATTCATGAAGATGAGGTTTTGAGCGGGGAGGGCGCGCCGCCTTCCCTTGACGATCGACCTCGTTGGTCGACGCGCAACGGCCCGGAACGATGACGTCGGGCCGCCCGCGCGGTGGGGGGATCCCGCGCGCGGAGGGCTCGGTTCTCGTCCGAGCCGTTTGACACCCGGAGATTGGTGGAACACGAGAATGCGATACGGCAGATTATGGCTTGGGCTGGCGGTGGTGGTGATCGGCTCCTTCGCCGTGCTCGGCTATTATGGGGTCGAGATTTACCGCCAAGCCCCGCCCATTCCCGAGCGCGTGGTGTCGTCCGACGGCCGGGTGATTTACACCGGGCAAGAGATTAAGGACGGGCAAAACGTCTGGCAGTCGATGGGAGGCCAGCAGGTCGGCTCGGTCTGGGGCCACGGCGCGTACGTCGCCCCCGACTGGTCGGCCGACTACCTTCACCGCCAGGCGGTTTGGATGCTCGACCATTGGGCCCAAGCGGAGGGCGCGGCGAGCTATGACGACCTCGACGCCGAGCGCCGCGCCGTCCTTAAAGAGCGGCTGAAGGGGGAGCTGCGCGAGAACACCTACAACGCCCAGACCGGCGACCTGGTTGTCTCGCCGATTCGGGCCGAAGCGATGGCCGCGGTCGGCGAGCACTACGCGGCGCTTTTCGGCGACGACGCCTCCGACGAGATGGTCAAGCTCCGCGACGCCTACGCCATCCCCGCCTCGACGATTAAGTCGGCCGAGCGGCAAAACCATCTCAACGGTTTCTTCTTCTGGGCCTCGTGGGCCTGCTCGACCAACCGCCCCGGAAGCGACATCACCTACACCAACAACTGGCCGGCCGAGTCCCTGATCGACAACCAGCCCACCGGGCAGATCGTCGTCTGGTCGATCATCAGCTTCGTGCTGCTTTTGGCCGGCATCGGCGGCCTGGCCTGGTACTTTGCGGTCGTCAACCGCAATGGGGAGGATGAACACGAGCATCCCGAACGGGATCCGCTTCTGGTCCTCAATCCGACCCCCTCGATGCGGGCGACGCTGAAATACTTCTGGGTGGTGACGGCCCTGATCGTCGCTCAGATCGGTCTGGGCGCGGTGACGGCCCACTACGGCGTCGAGGGCTCGGGCTTTTACGGCATCCCCCTGGACAAGTGGCTCCCCTACAGCGTGACGCGCACCTGGCACACCCAGCTTGGCATCTTCTGGATCGCCACCGCCTGGCTGGCCACCGGCCTTTTCATGGCCCCGGCCGTCTCGGGCCACGAGCCGAAGTTCCAGAAGCTGGGCGTCAACTTCCTGTTCGTCTGCGTGCTCATCATCGTGGTCGGCTCGATGGCCGGTCAGTGGCTCGCCGTTCAGCAGCGGCTGGGGAACGTCGCCAACTTTTGGTTTGGCCACCAGGGATATGAATACGTCGATTTGGGGCGGTTCTGGCAGCTCTTTCTGACCGTCGGCCTGTTCCTCTGGCTGGGCCTGATGACCCGCGCCATCTGGCCGGCGTTCCGCCATCCCAAAACGAACAATCACCTGCTGGGACTGTTCCTTTTGGCCTCCGCGGCGATCCCCCTGTTCTATACTCCCGGCTTGGTCTGGCAGCGTCAGACAAACCTCGCCATCGCCGAATACTGGCGCTGGTGGGTCGTCCACCTGTGGGTCGAGGGCTTCTTCGAGGTCTTCGCGACCGTCGTGATCGCCTTCCTGTTCACCCGGATGGGCCTCTTGCGGACGGCCACGGCCGCGGCCGCCGTGTTGCTGGCGACCTCGATTTTCCTCTCCGGGGGGATCATCGGCACCTTCCATCACCTCTACTTTACCGGCACGCCCACCGCCGTCATGGCTCTGGGAGCGACCTTTAGCGCCTTGGAGGTGGTGCCCTTGGTTCTGATTGGTTTCGAGGCCTATGAGAACCTGACCCTCAGCCGGGTTCGGCCCTGGGTCGCCGCCTACAAGTGGCCGATCTACTTCTTCGTGGCCGTGGCGTTCTGGAACCTCGTCGGCGCGGGCCTCTTCGGCTTCCTGATCAACCCGCCGATCGCCCTCTACTATATGCAGGGGCTGAACACGACTCCGGTTCACGGCCACGCGGCCCTCTTCGGCGTCTACGGAATGTTGGGCATTGGGTTGATGCTTTTCTGCCTCAAGGGGATGGCCCCTCGCCAGACCTGGCGCTCGGGCGTCTTGTCATTCTCCTTCTGGTCGCTGAACATCGGCTTGGCTCTGATGGTTCTGATCAGCCTTCTGCCGGTCGGCCTCATGCAGACTTGGGCGAGCGTCGAGCATGGCATGTGGTACGCTCGGTCGGCCGAGTTCATGCAGACTCCGATCATGCACACGCTGCGATGGCTTCGAGCGGTCGGCGACACGATCTTCGCCCTCGGCGCATTGGGCTTGGGCTGGTTCGTCCTTGGGCTGAAGACCGGCTGGTCGCTCTCCCCGACTCCCGACGAGATCGCCCCCGAGTTCCAGGAAGAAGAGGAAGAGCTGGCCCCGGTTGGCTGACGCGCGAATCCCGTGAAGGCATCCGTTCCCTTTTAATCGAATGGTGGAGACGCTTCCATGTCCGAGACGAACGCCGATGCGTGTTGCCGGCTGATCGATGTTCTTCCCGCCGACATTCCCGCCGAGGGGCGTCGGATGGAGACGCTCATCAAGACGCCGAGCTTGGATCTCAGGCGGCTCTTGCTCGCCAAGGGCGGAGAGCTTCCCACCCACACCGCGCCGGGCGAGATCACCGTCCATTGCGTTGAGGGGCGGGTCGCCTTCACCGCCGGCGGCGAGACCAACGAGCTGGGGCCGGGCCGGTTGATCCACCTGGCCGCGGGCGTCCCCCACGCGCTGGTGGGAATCGAGCCCTCGGTGGTCTTGGTCACCAGGATCGCCCGCTGAGTCCGAGCCCGCGTTTTCCCCGTCCGGGTCAGCCGCGCGCGAACCGCCTTTGGTATTCGCGCTCGGCGGCCAAGGACGCCATGCTCTCCAAGCGATCCAGAAAGACGATCCCGCGCAGGTGATCGTCCTCGTGCTGAAAAATCCGGGCGGCGAAGTCGTGGAACTCCCGCGTTACTTCGTCGCCCTCGATGTTTTGATAGCGGGCGACGATCCGCTTGTGCCGGGGAACCTCGCCCCGAAGCCCCGGAATGCTGAGGCAGCCCTCCCACCCGTTGACCATCTCGGCCGACCGCTCGACGATCTCGGGATTGATCACCACCTCCGGCGGCATCTCGACCGCCTCGGGATATCGCGGATTCGGCCGCGGGGCGACGATGAAGATTTGAATGGGCTGGTAAACCTGGGGCGCGGCGATCCCCACCCCGTCGGCGTCGCGGAGCGTCGCCAGCATGTCGTCGATCAGCCGCCGAACCTCCTCCGACAAGGGAAACCTCGTCGCTTCGGCCTTCGCGCGCAAAATCGGATGCCCAAGCTGGGCGATCTGTCGGATGACGGCCATCGTCGCATGGTCCTCCCCAGGTTTTGATCGGTCGAAACTCCCTCAATGATCGCCTTCCGTGATCTGAACCACAAGACGGGGCGCGGCTCTCGTCTCCCCCGTCCCGGCGCGTTATCGTTATTCTCGTGAAGTTGATCGAAGCGAATGCGCGACGGGCGCCAAGGCAACCGGAGACGATTGACCATGAGACGTTTTGCCGCGATCTGGATTTTCGCCGTGCTCTTGTCGACGCTCCCGATCGGGAAGGCCCGCGCCGAGCCGGACGATCCCGGACCTTGGATCCGCGTCAATCAGATCGGCTACCTACCCAACGACCCCAAAATCGCGGTCCTCTCCAGCGGCGAGCCGCTCGAAGGGGAATTCTCCATCGGCGACCTGAGGGCCTCGATCGGACCCGACCAGGGCGCCTGGGGACCGTTCGCCCACAACTACCGGCTCGACTTCTCGGCCGTTCGCGAGCCGGGGCGTTACCGAGTTGAATTCGGCGAGGCGAAGTCGCCCGAGTTCTCCATCGGCGCCGACGCCTTCGCCAAAGTCCCCACCGCCCTGATCGAATTCATGAAGCTCCAACGCTGCGGCGACAACCCCATAACCGGCAAGAAGTGTCACCAACAAGACGCCATCGACACCGAGACCGGCGAGAAGGTCGACCTGGTCGGCGGCTGGCACGACGCGGCCGACCGCCTCAAGCATATGATCACGACCTCGTATTGCGTCGCCGCGCTCCAACTCATTGACGACGACGCGCGGGCCGAGGGTCGTTATGGCGCTCCCCTGATTAAAAAGCTCCACCCCAAGCCCGACGTGATCTATGTCCAGATCGGCGACGACCGAGACCACCGACCCCCGGCGACTCTCTGGGACGATGACCAATCCGACTACGGCTGGGGCCCCGGAGGTCCGCGCTCCGCCTGGCCGGCGACCGGAAAGCCCCAGGGACCAAAATATAAGAACGAATCGACGGGTAAAGCCAGCCTCGCCGGACGATGCTCCGCCGCCATGACCCTCGCCGGCGACCTCGACGCGGCCAAGTCGCTCTACAAGCTCGCTCTCGACAACCCCGGCGTCGCCATGTCGGTTCCCGTCTTGGCCCCTTATTACTATGGCGAAAGCACATATCACGATGACCTGGAATGGGCGGCCGTCGAGCTCTACAGGGCGACCCAAGACCCGCGCTATCTAACCGAGGCGATCGCCCACGCCGACAAGGCCGGCGACAACGTCTGGATGGGACGCGACGCGCACGGCCACTACGAGTTCTTCCCCTACGTCAACCTCGCCCACTGGCGGTTGTACGACCTGGTCGACGCCCCCGTTCAAAAGCGGCTCGCCGAGTACTACCGCAAGGGGTTGGAGCGAATCCGCGACCGGGCCGTGAAGAACCCATACCGGATCGGCACCCCGCTGGTCTGGTGCTCGACCAACGACGTGATCGCCTTCGCCACCCAGGCCAGGCTCTACGAGCGGATGACCGGCGACGACCAGTTTCGATCGCTGGCCGCCGAGGCCCGCGATTGGATCTTCGGGCGCAACCCCTGGGGCGTCTCGTTCGTCATCGGCGTGCCGGAGGACGGGCGCGCGTCGAGCCGTCCTCATCATATGTTCCACCGGCTCGCCAACCACCTGCCCATCGGCGGCCTGGTCGACGGTCCCGTGACCAAGGAGATCAACGACGGGTTGAAGTTCTCTCCATTCGACGCCGATCCCCTGGCCCGTTTCCAGTCGGACGTGGCCGTCTTCCACGACGAATTCGCCGACTTCTCCACCAACGAGCCGATCATTGACGGCACCGTCTCTCTGCTTCTTTTGCTCGACGTTTGGCAAGGCTCGTGAAGGAGGCGTCCGACCCATGCGAGTGGACAGCGATCCCAAATTCGACTTTGACGACGTGCTGATCCGTCCCAAGCGGTCCGAGGCGCCCAGCCGCGCCTCGGTCGACCTGAACCGCGAATTCCGGTTCCTCAACGGCGGGGGGACGTGGCGGGGCGTCCCCATCGTCGCCTCGAACATGGACACCATCGGCACCCTGTCGATGGCCGAAGCGCTCGGACCCGAGATGCTCACCTGTCTGCACAAGTATTATTCCGAAGATCAATTGATCCATTTCTTCGGCGACGAGGCCCGTTGCGCGTCGACCTTCTTCACGCTCGGCTTGAAGGACGACGAATTTGAGAAGCTTCGGCTGGTGAAGGCGAAGACCGGGCTTCGCCTGGTCTGCGTCGACGCGGCCAACGGCTACACCAAGTATTTCGTCGAGCGGGTCAAGCGGATCCGCGACACCTTCCCGAACCTAACCATCATGGCCGGCAACGTCGCCACCCCGGATATGGTTCAAGAGCTGTTGATATCGGGGGCCGCCGACATCGTGAAGATCGGCATCGGTCCCGGCAGCGTCTGCACCACCCGGATGATGACTGGCGTGGGCTACCCCCAACTCTCGGCGATCATCGAATGCGCCGACGCGGCCCATGGGCTCAGGGGCCTCGTTTGCGCCGACGGCGGATGCCGAACCCCCGGCGACGTCGTCAAGGCGTTCGCCGCCGGCGCGGATTTCGTGATGCTCGGCGGAATGCTCGCCGGCCACGACGAATGCGGGGGCGACTGGATTGAGGAGGACGGCCAGCGCGTCGCGATGGGCTTTTACGGAATGTCCAGCCAAGCGGCCCTCGACAAGTACGCCGGGGGACGCAAGGACTACCGGGCCAGCGAGGGGCGAGCCGTCTCCGTCCCCTACAAGGGCCCCGTCAAGGAGACCCTCCAGCAAATCACCGGCGGCATCCGAAGCGCCTGCGCTTACGTCGGGGCCAACCGACTTAAAGACCTTTCCAAATGCACAACATTCGTCATCTGTAGCCGGCCACACCGAAGCATGTTTTCGTAGGACGGGCGATTCGGGAGGGCGAGGCTCCCGCCGAGCCGGGAAGGGGCGTGGGCTCGGCGGGAGCCTCGCCCTTCCATTCTCAGCCCGCCTCCACCAACCCGTCGCGCATCCGAACGATCCGATCGGCCGCCGCCGCGACCTCGGCGCTGTGCGTCACGATCAGGAGGGTGAGCCCCTGGCTTCGTCGGAACCCCTCCAAAAGCTCGAGGATCTCGGCCTGCGTGCGGCTGTCGAGGTTCCCCGTCGGTTCGTCGGCCAGAAGGATCGAGGGATCGTTGGCCAAGGCCCGAGCGATGGCGATCCGCTGGCGCTCGCCGACCGACAACCGCGACGGAGGATGGTCCCGTCGATGCGACATGCCAACCTGTTCGACGAGCGACGCGGCCCGCTTCGCCCGCTCGCGAGGAGGCCAACCCATTTCAAACATCGGCACCTGAACATTCTCAACGGCCGAGAGGGTTGGCAGCAGGTGGAACGACTGAAAGACGAAGCCGATCTCCCGCGCCCGGTATTGGTCGCGGTCAATCTCGGAGAGGGGCTTTCCCCGATGAAACACCCGACCCGAGGTCGGCTCGTCGAGCCCTCCCAGCAAATGAAGGAGCGTCGTCTTGCCGCAACCGCTGGGGCCGACGACCGCCACCGACTCGCCCGGCTCAATGGCGATCGAAACCCCCCGCAAGGCCTCGACCGCGCCATCGGGGTAAACCTTCCTTAAGTCGTCGCCCTTCAAGATGGGACCAGACGGTTGTTCACGCTCATTCATGTCGAAGCGCCTCGCTCGGGTCCAGGGCCGCGGCGCGCACGGCCGGATAGACGCCTCCCAGGATGCTCAACGCGAACCCCACGATCAAACCCATGCCCAGAACCGGGGCCGGAATGTTGGGATCGATGAAGCCCCGGGCCGTCGGCTCCAGGAGGATCAAGCGCATGCCGACCACCGCCAAGATCATGCCGAGAACCGCGCCAAAAACGCCGAGGCAGACCGCTTCGCCCAGGATCATCGTCAGCACCCGCCGTCTTCGCCAACCCAGGGCGCGAAGGACGCCGATCTCGGCCGTCCGCTCGAAGACCGTCATCAACATCGTGTTCAGCACCCCGACCGATCCAAGCACGATCGCCAGCGCGGTCGTCGCCCACGCCATCACCTTGGCGAGCCGAAGCTGCATGTCGCGCTCAACCTGGTCGCGGGCTTGGGTCGCGGCCACGCCGGGAATCTCGCTCTCGATTCGCCTCTGAAGCTCCGAAACGCTCCGCGGGTCGGACGGATCGGCCTGGATCACAAACCCGGTGACCTGCCCCTCGCGCCCCATCAAACGTTGAAGAGATGCAAGCGGCACGATCAAACCACCGCTCTCAAAGAGGCTGTCGCTCTCGTGAATCGCGACGACTCGGAACGGCTCGCCGGCCACGTCGACCTCATCGCCGACCTTCTTTCCCAGATTTAGGGCGAGCACCCGCCCGAGCATCGCCACGTTCGTTTCATCGGGGCCGAACATTCGGCCCTCGATAACGTGAGTCCCGCGAAACAGGAGGCTGCCGCTTTCCCAGCCGTTGATGAGCGCCCCCGCGATGTGAGCCTCCTCGAAGCCAATTACGTCCACCATCGACGCCGCAACGTCCGCCACCCCCTGGATGCTCCGAAGCCGCTCCCCCAACTTCTCGTCGAGGGCGCTGGAGAGTTGATTCGACACGCCCGCCCGCGCGACGATTAAGTCAATTCCCTTGCCTTCATATAAGCTTGTAAATGCGCGCTGGAAATTCCATGCGACTCCGACAAGGTCGAGCACCGCCGCGATCGCAACCGCCAGGCCGGCGGCCGTCAGCAGAGTGCGCGCTCGACGGCGAAACAAGTTGCGAAGTATCAACGTCGTGAAGCGCATGGTGACGTTCAAGCCTAATAGACAAGATTATGAAATCAGGTTACGAGGGTGATTGCCCGGGAACCTTGCCGACAAGGACGTAGCCAAGCCCCCGCCAAACCTCGTGATACTCGCAGCCGGGCAAAACGCGCTCGGCGACCGCGCGAACGTCCAGGTCCCGATGGCGCTCGACCAGCTCGGTGAAGCGGTCTCCCAAGTTCATCAATCGTGAGACGATCCATCGATCCAGCCCCGGGAAACCCAGCCTGTGGCCGATCATCCGGTCGGTCAAGTTGGGCATCTCGTCGGAGATTACAATCGTCGCCCCCGGCTTCGCCGCGCGGACCATCTCGCGGAGCGAACCCTCCAGATCATTGAAGTAATTGAATGCTCCGATGCTCAGCACGGCGTCGAATCGGTCATCCCGAACGGGGAGCGCCTCGGCCTCGCACTGGATCAATCCGACGGAACGCCCGCCGATCCGCTCGCGGCAGGCGAATAACTGCGACCACGACACGTCGACGCCGACGACCTCCCAGTCCTCCGGAAGCCAGGGAAGATACACTCCATCGCCGATGGCCACGTCAAGCAGCTTCAATCCCGGTCCCTGGGGCAAATGCTTGAGCACCTGGTTTCGCGCCCGCTTCTCGCCGCCGTTGCAGAACCAAGTGACCCGTTCCCAGAACCGAAATTTCGGCCAGAGCGGACCATCATAAAAATCCTGGGCCACCCGGTTGTTCTCGGCGCTCAGCGGCTTGACGATCAAGATGTCATCGAGAATCGGATAAGGCGTCCCACATTCTTGACACGCCAGCCCCCCATCGAAGGCCGTCAGTCCTCCCTCGCAGGAGGGGCACCGAAACAGATCCAGATCGCCCGACCAAGGGGTCGTCGCGCGGGTTTGTGATGAAGAGGTGGTCATGTTCAAGGAGCCTCGCGTGTTGGGGCGTTTGTCGATTCAGGGGTTTCCGAGCCGGGATGAACGAAGCAATAACCAAGTCGGGTCCAGATCGAGAACCCCAACGCCGATGGCCAAATGCTCTCGATGACGGCCCTTGGATCCACATCAAATTGCAGAACCATCTCAACGAACTCTCGATCCAAGCCGAGCCCACGGAGCCAAAAGGCGTCGATCGCCGGCATGCCGAGCAGATGGCCAATCCCCGCGCGGTGCATCCCCGGAGTCTCATCGGCCACGACAACCGGCCCACCGGGTTTCGTCACGCGCCTCATCTCCCGAAGCGACAGCGCGTGATCCCCATGGTATGTGAATCCGCCGATTGAGTAGCAAACATCGAACGCCCCGTCCGCGAACGGCAAGTTCTCCGCCTCCGCCCAAGCCAAGCGATTGCTCATGCGCGGATGACGCTCTCGACAGGCGACGAGCCGGGAACGGGCGATATCGACGCCGAAAACCTCCCATGAGTCGGGGAGAAAGCCCAGGTTGTCACCATCGCCGACGCCCACCTCCAGGACCCGAGCGCCCGGCCGGTCGGCCGCCAATACGTGGCGAAGGATCTGCATCCGCGCTCGTCTCGCGCCCCCCTGAAGCGCCAGGAACAACCGCTCCCACTTATGGAACCGCGCCCAGCCGGGACCATCGTAAAAGCTCGCGTTAATCCGATTGCGCCCCTCAAGTGGGCCGATCGCCTCAAGGATTTCGTCCCGCGTCGGATGGGAACGACCGCACGCCGGGCATTCGGCGCGACCGAGCAACGGCGCGCGGCAACCCACGCAGACCGCGAGATCGGCGATGGTTGTCTTAGGATCGTCAACGGATATGGTCATCAACCAACCTTGAACGGATGAGAAGGCCTTAAAACTCGACGGCCAGCGCCTCGGGGCCGGCTCGTCGCATCATCCAATCGAACAGAAAATCGGGTGAATACTTGAGAAGCGCCAGGCCAATCCGCGTGGAGAATGGAAAGACACAATTTCGGGGCCTGCGCAGCACGGCTCTTACAAGATGCTTGGCGGCCGCCTCGGGCTCCAGCATGCGGATTGTCCGCTTGTAGGGGATTCCGGTGCTCATGGCCGTTCGGACGAACCCGGGGCAGACGGTCGTTACGGTGATCCCCCGGCGAGCCAGTCCGGGGCGAAGCGCTTCCAGGTAGGCGATGAGTCCGGCCTTCGACGCCGAGTACGAGATCATCCAGGGGAAGCCGCGGTAGCCGGCCACGCTCGCCACGCCGACCAAATGGCCGCTTTTCCGCTCGATCATCCCGGGCAGGACGGCTTCGATCGACTCGGCCACTCCGAAGACGTTGACCTCGAAGGTCGTTCGCAGGGCGTCGAGCGCGAGGTCGGGCACCAGCGTAAGCCGGCCGAACCCCGCGCAGGCGAGCAGTGCGTCGGTTGGTCCAACGATCTCCTCGATCTCGGCAACCGCCGCTCGGAGAGGCGCGCGCTGGACCACGTCGGCGATCCGCTCGGCGAACCGCGCGTTCATCGTCTTCAGTTCATCAGCCAACGATGCGAGCCTTTCGCCGTCGATGTCGATGAGGCCCAAGGGGACGCCTTGTTTCGCCAACTCGAGCGCGGTCGCGCGGCCGATCCCGTTGGCGGCGCCGGTTATCAGGACGACGGGGGGCGATTTCATGAGCATGTGTCCCGTTGAGCGACGGGATCCAGATCCTCCAGGAACTCGCGAACCACGGCTACGAACGCCCCGGCGGCCTCTTCGGGCGCCCGATGCTGAGCGCCTGGGATTCGACGCCCCCGACAATGGGGAAGGTTCGACACCAGATGATCGGCCGTTGAAAGAAAGGGCGAGTGCTCTCCATAGAGCGCTAGGCACGGAACGGAAATTTGGGCGATGGAATTGGCGTCGAGGCCGGCTTCGAGCTTGGAGTCCGCGCCGCAGGTTGTTCGGGCAAGGCGCAAAACGCGGTTGAGTCCGGGAAGCCCAACAGCGCGTCGGAACGCCAGCATGCGTTGATCGTCGAGATGGAGGACCTGATCGAAGAAGGTGGTCAGATCGTACCAAGTGTCGACCGAAAGCTGGACGCCCGCCTCCTCCGCCTCCTTCCGAAAGTTTTGCCAGTGGCCCCAGCGGCTTAGGTCCTCCAAGTGTCGAAGCGACGGAAAGTAAGGATCGGAAGGATCAACGCTTCAACGCGCTCG
>Ga0180220_1002477_pt1 | contig 11733 bp, 11 predicted proteins | sample eDN5th37CBELigBY_FD_151335 | JGI IMG/M metagenome (GOLD analysis project Ga0180220, IMG submission 151335) | Enriched backyard soil microbial communities from Emeryville, California, USA - eDNA 5th pass 37_C BE-Lig BY (version 2) (version 2) | ecosystem: Environmental > Terrestrial > Soil >... | reverse complement strand
CGATTGGGTATTCTACGCCCAATGAGTACGAACGTATGTACCGATCTGCCGCATAATTTTCTCGATTCTTTGTGTCTACTCTATTGACAGAGGTACATGGTAATACACACACAGCCCTCCAGATTGCCTATGAGACAGCGAGTAAGGGATTGAAAACGGCTTTTGTTGAATATAGAAATAAGCCCAGACCATCAGACATCGTGAGTTTTGCTACAGATTTTGACGGTTTAAAGTTCAAGCGCCACGGTATTGATTTCTTCCCTAATCGTTCGCCATTTGATGTAGCTGAAGTTTATACGCTCGGGTATGACTCAGTTATTCTTGACCTTGGCGTATTGGTGGATGAGAACGAAGGAAGATTAGAAATGAATTCGGCTGCGCAAGAATTTTTGCGTTGCCCATTTCAACTCATTACGCTCTCAGCTGCACCATGGGATTTACACTATATTGTCCAACACTTAAGCCAACTTTCTGTCCTGTTGAGGAAATCCTCTTTCATTATTAATTATGCCGATGAAGATATGATCAAGGAATTTAGAGAGATGTTCCCATCTATAACCTCTATTATGAATCTTCTAGAGGCTAATCCATTTACGGATGCAGGGGAACTTGCTTATTGGCTGGAGCAGCCCAAAACAAAAAGAAAACGATGGTTTGTACAATAAAGGAAGCCTCTACTCTATTTTTGAGTGGAGGCTTTTTTTATTTAAGAATGAGGGGAACATCTATTCCCCGATGAATTTTATTTGGAAAGGAGACACGGAATGCTTAGATGGAAGAAAGAAAAAGAACCACCGCGCTCACCGACAGGCGTTATGGTTGCGCTGTGGAACCCAGCGGGTACAGATTCTTCACTTCTTTTAGAGAAGCTGTTGAGTCAGGTGAAAAAACGGGAAGAAACGGCCGTGGTTGTTGAGTTTCCATGTTTGGGTTTGCCACGCGTTGCTTACCGCATGGGGGTGACGGAGCTCGAGCATGCACAGTCGGTAGATCAGTTGCTGATTGACTATGATAGGGGGATGTTACAGGGGATTCACCAGTATTTGCAGCATTTTGATGGGTTTGATGGATTACTGATTCAGCCCAAAAGCAAGCCTGACAGCCCTACGCTAATTAAGCTACAGCAAGAAAAGACGCTGAGTGAATTGCCCGCGTATTTGAAAGTCCATTTGTCTGGATATCACTACATCTTTACGGTCCTACAGGGGCAACTGATTCATCCAATGACCTTCTTCTCGCTAAGAGAAGCAGATCAAGTCGTGCTAAATATGAATGAGCCGGTTGAAATTATTCGTACTTATGCAGCCTACAAAACCCTAAGACAGGACTACGATATAGGGAATGTATGTCTGTTTAGTAGTGAATTTAAAAACGGTGATTTTAAGGAAGAACCTCTTCTGAGCCGTCCAGAACAATTATTTGCATTATGGGAGGGAGAAAAGGATGGCTATCGGATTGATCAATCCGGCAGAGTACGTACAGTACCGTCGGCCTGAAATTAAGGCGACCAATACCCGCAGTAAGACGGATGACGAAAACCTAAAGACTTTGCTGGAGCGGACGCAGCAATACCTTATCACAAACTACAATGATGAGTTTGTCCGGGCAATCATTGATGAGCAAGCACGGAACAGGGTCAAATACCATATCTCAGACTTTATCCGGGATCAGCGAGACTTGAAATTTAGCATGGATATTGGCGAAGTTATTGACTATATCCGTACTGAAATTACGGAGATGGGCGTGTTGCAGCCGGCACTGGATGATCCGGCAATTAGCAGTATTGAGATTAACGGTCCCGCGGAAGTGATCGTAGAGCGCAATGGGTTTCCTGTGCATATGACCGAAATCCGTTTTCGTGATAACGATCATATTTATCAGACCATTGATAAAATGCTTATGCCAATTGGTAAGACGCTTACTGCAAATGAGCCTGTTATTGACGCGAATTATCGCGGGTTCCGTATCAATGTAATTATGGATGTGACTAGGGGAGGGGTCAGTACCCACAGCCCAATCATCTCTATTCGCAAATTTCCGCCGGATGTATTTTCAGACGATGAATGTATTTCTTATGGCAACCTGTCAAGGGAAATATCCGAATTCCTTAAGGATGTTCTTCCCTATGGGGTAAACTGCATCATCGCGGGCGGAACGAATAGCGGGAAGACAACTCAACTCATACGCTTCCCACAGTACTACGATCCATTGACCCGATTTTTCTGTATTGAGGATTCCGAAGAAATGTTACTCAAAGCTAAGCTTAGCTATCAGGATTATCCCAATATTGCTTCCGTAATTGTAAAGGAACATGAGGATGAGCGAAAAGCTTATCCAATTCCGAAACTTGTAAAAACGAGCCTTCGGCAAAATCCTGATGTCATTTTGATCGGTGAGGTACGGGATGAATTTGCTGCCAGCCAAGCCCTTGTGGCTGCGAACACAGGACATATTGTCCACCTAACGATACATGCTAATGGAACAGAAGAGGCTGCTGTGCGGTTTTTACAACTTTCAGGAAATAATCCTATGACTGCATCACAGATCGTCATGTCCTTTGACCTGATTTTGTTTCAGAAATATGAAGCGAGTACTGGGAAAAGGGTGGTCTTTGAAATTGGTGAATTGATTGGTTTTGAAGGTGATAAGCCGATTATTCAACCAATATTTCAATATGATCCAGTTCGTCGTCGATTTAATCAGACGGGAAAGCTGACAAAGCTAAAACGAAAACTGATTGCCGAAGGCGCTCCTGAGGAAACAATATCTCGTTGGTGTGAGGTGGAGTGAGTAATGTCATTATGGGTCAGTTACATTTACTTTTTTGCTTTGTCGCTTGTTACATTGCTACTGGTCATTCCTAATGCCAATGCAGGTAAGGGATTCACACTCTCCAAGTTTCTTGGTTATGAGCAAGTGCGTAAGGAAGCGGAGATGGTTGGGTGGTCACTCACCTTTCGGGAGTTCGCTTTCCTGGTTATGTTTTCCGTTGGTTTGATCGGCTTGATTGCCTTGTTCACAGGAAACTACTTTTTTATTGCCTTGGGAGCCGTATTGTCTTTTACATTGCCAAGGACGATTGTCCTGAAAGTGAAACGAAAAATCAGACAAAACGTCCTGTTCGATCTTCCTTCAAACTTGCGTCTTTTTATCAGCAAGCTAACTGATTTTCCGAACGTCCAGAAAGCATTAGAAAATGCAGTGCTTGATATGGACGGTGTGACTAAGCCGATCTTCGAAAAAGCATCAAATCAATTACGCGTGGGGCTTCCGATTGATCGAGTTTTTGAAGAGATGTTAAGTGAACTGAAGATCAGAAAGATGGAAGACTTCTTGGATAAGCTCAGAATGGCTCAGATGGAAGGATTTCATCCTCAGTCATTGGATAGTTTGAAGGAAACCGTGGATGAGATTGGAGAGGATATCACTCAGATTCAGGAACTGGACATTGAAGCTAAAAGCAAACGAAAACAGCTCTTTACTGTCATCGGTATGGCGTGGATGATGCCAGTCATGATGTCCTTTATGAACAATGGCAATGCAAATGTCTTTTTAAATACTTTGCATGGTCAGATTTATATAGTTTCCTTTGCAGCCGCAACGCTGTTTTCTATAGGAAAAGGCGACGATTACCTGTCGCTTAATCTCGACAAAATTTAAAAGGGGGGATGTCCATTGATTGTATCTAATATCTTACTGTTTCTGTCTGTCATGATTAGTACCGGTCTGGCACTAAAAATTCTCTTGCCCAGCTTCGATATGGAAAAGCGCTATGCGAATCAGGCAGCCTTACTCCAGAAAAATCACAGAGAGTTACGGCAACTGAAAATGGACCCAATCACGGTTATGTTTGCAGAAAGGCTCATGCCGAAGTTACTCAATCTTCGGCTGCCAATTTTTAATGGGAAGCTTCGTCGGATGTACAATCTGCTTGGAAAAGAAAACACCTTTGAGGAAGAGCTTGCTGACAAAGCGGTTAAATCGCTTGCCGGGAGCCTTCCTTTTTTAGTGCTTCCTTTTCTGCTCGATCTTCCAGTTCTGTTTTTAGCCATACCGTTGGCAGTAGCTGTGTTCTTTTTTGCGCAACTTGGTGAAATAACCAAGGCCTATAAGCGCAGGCAGGAAGAGATCACAAGGGATTTGCCGCAGCTCATAAGCAAAATGATGATCGCTCTCGAAACAGGTAAGTCATTCATGACGACAATTCAGAGGCTGGAGGAAACGAGTGGTCCCCGGATGAAGAAAATGCTGGCACGGCTCAATGCCAACATCCGCATTATGAAACTCACCGATGCCGTAGATTTGTTTGCAGCTGAAACCGATGTTCCCGTCATGCGGGACTTTGCTGCTGCGGTAAAGATTGGGATTAATAGCGGTTACGGAGAAGCCAAGAAGTACTTCGACAGCATTAAGGGGGATCTCCGGAAACTCCGGCTTGCTGCGCTAAAGGAAGTCACCCGTAGCCAGCCAGAGAAGATTAAGACGCTATATATTCTGGTGGCTCTTCACGCTTTTGCAGCCGTCATTATTGCTTTTATTGATATTTTTTCACAAATTCAAAACTTATAAAATTCAGGAGGTAATTGGAATGAAAAGATTTATGAACAAAGTGGTAACTTGGAAAAATGGTGTGGCTGAGAAGTTGGTAGTTCGTACTGAAACAGTTGTACTCAGACTGGCAAGACCTTTACAAAATCAACAGGGGGCTTCAATCGTAGAAATTTTGGGTTACGCCCTGTTAGCTGTACTTGCTATTGTGGTTGTATGGGGCTTGATCAAAGGCTGGCTCCCTACTTTCTGGCAATCCATCACAGGGAAACTTGACAACCTTTCTTAATGATTAATACCAAAAAAAGCCACGGGAGGGGAGAGAAGTTCGGTGCTTAAAACATGGCTAGCTCCGCTCAGGAATAACCGTGGAGCTGTAGGTTCCATTCCACTCATGTTTTTCACGCTGGTCGCAGCCATTTTTCTCTATCTTGGTATCGACCTGTACGGTTACATCGTACAGCAGCAGAAATTGACTGTTGCTACAAATGAGTTGCTTGAAGTTATCAAGGCCGAGAATGGTTACGATAGTGCGAATCGCGAGCAGTTCAATAGGCTTATTCAAAAGACTGGTATTGATCCGGCTAGAGTAACTCTCACGGCTACTCCGAAACTTGTGGAAAGAGGAAATACCGTTGAGGTTGAGGCTAGTATGGAATATGAATGCATCGGTCTAAAACCGCTGGGAAAGACGGTAAAGCTCCCGATACGCGTAAAGCAAGATGGTTTAGCTCGTACATTCTTCCGATGACAGGGAAGTGATCTAATATGTTCCGAAATCTGGCGCTGATATTATTCGGCGCCTTTGCTTTGTTTTTTCTCACTGATTTTCTGGTAGTCTACAACGCCCATATCAAAATTGAGAAGGCTGTGGAACAAGCGCTTGATGGAGCGATTATTGCTGGTGTCGAAGAAATAGAGCACCAGAGAGGGAGGTTGGAACTAAATGAATCTATAGCTCAAAGAACGGTTCATAACATTTTGAAAACTAATTTGAAACTAAACACCGACCTAACCAATGATTTTTTTTCGAATAGTCACTTGGTGACAACAATTTCCTACCTGAACACAGCATCAAAAGTGCCAAGAATTGAAGCTCAGTTTGATACTCGTGTGAAACTCGTTGCGGGTAGGATTCTAGGATTTGATTCTTATCCATTAACTATCAAGCGCCACACACCTTATCTTGGAGAATTTAAGTAACAGGGAGTGAAATGTATTTTGAAAAAATTATGGAATAAGGCCACACGACGATTGCTCATCGTATTTGTCGCCTTAATTTTGGCTGGAGTAGCCGTTGTTATTCAGAGTAGCATCGTCAATAAGCAGGTGACAACGGAATTGGTTTATGTGGCAGCAGGTAATTTAACTCCGTATAGTCTGGTGGAAGGTAAGCTCGTACAACGTAATGTTGTGAAGAGTGAAGTTCCAGATGATGCTATCCGGGATTTGAAGGAGCTGGAAGGCGAATCTTGGGTAACAACTGAGATTGGAATTCCTAAAGGAATACCAGTTTCCAAGTCGATGCTTATACCAGCTAAGGAAAGCAAATTTGGAGAAAGTCTTGAATTAAAAGACGGAGCAATGTTTGTTGGTGTTAAGACGGACCAGGTTAAGAGTGCTGGCGACATGATTAAGCCGGGAACCATTGTTGATGCTTATGTGTACATCAAGGGGCAAGACCGACAGCCATCCGAGTTGGTTACTCCTGCTGATGATCCTTTGCTTAAAGGTCTACTCATTAAAGATAGACAGAACCAGAACGGTTATGAACCTCAGAGGGAAGGATCAGGGAATCAGAACCCGATCCCAGCCATTGCGGTCGTAGAGACTACTAATCCAGATGTGGCAGCAGCACTGATTAAGTATCAAGAAGAAGGAGAAATTTATTTTACTCCAACTGGAGTGGAGATCAGTAGTGAAATGAATCTCAATAATCAAGAAGTAGAAGAACAAAAGATTAACCCTGCTCCTACGGACACAGAGCCTCCTGCACAATGATTAGGAGGTTCTTAATTTTGACTGAGCAGGGGGCAGGAGGGATACAAGGTGAATTGGATTAAAAAGGTAGCGTACTTGATATTCTTGGTTGCAGTCGTACTTTCGGGGATGACTTTCGTCGGAGCTGGAAAGAGTGATGCAGCCGTTTATTATTACTACAATAAGTACAATGTAAACACAGCCGGGTGGTCACTTATCAATGATGGTACTGCATCAGGGCAGGTGTACAAGTCTTGGATAGATTCAGGTGTCTACAGCGGTGATTGGTTGCACTCAAATGAAGCCTATTACAGGATCTACAATGATTATTGGAAAGACGGGTATGGTTATATATCAGTGGATGGATCGGGAAATTTCAATGTATATGGATGGGGCGGAGGACTAAATTCCAGATACTCTAACACCGCCTATTACAGGGATAATGTTTATTATACCCCAGTCCGAATCGAGTTCTATAAACCATACGAATCATCTAACGAGGGATCAAGTTACAGTGTATATCAACTAACAACCAACCCTCCTAAAACACGCGGGACATTGGTAGCCTCAGATATAAAAGCTATCGATGGTACTTATCCCAATGATGGTATCCATTCGGATGGTTTCTGGTATGTAAAAGGTGCAGAAGTTCCTAACTCTTTGCCTCAAATTGATGTGATTCAATCCGGAAATAAAAGTATAAATTTGAAATCTGGGTTTGACACATTTACTATCGCCGGTACGGCAGTTGATTCGGATAATGATACTCTTTTAATAAGAGCAACAATCAATGGCGTTCAAAAGCAAGTTTTCGTTTCGAATACTTCATCGGCTAAAAATTGGTCATTAACCTGGCGGACGGCGGAGTTTTCAGCCACAGGAACTTCCTCGAACATTATGATAACAGCAGATGATGGGCGTGGCGGTGTAGTAACAACTAGTTACAATGGCTCTCTGACTATAGACAAAACACCCCTATTTTTTTGGGATAAGTATACTGTATCAAAAACTCATAATTATATAGAGACTGATTGGGTTTATGAGGGTGATGAAGATCTTAAATATGGTTTTATATGGACTGGGCCAATAACGTATAACTTTGACCCGATTAGTGGCAGGTACACAGTACCGGGGAAGGAAAGTTACATTTACACAAGTCGAGATGATAAATTATATACTTTGTACGCGACAGTAGATAACCAAAATATTCACTACTTAAGACGATGGGATATTACTTACTATCAGCCACCAGGGGAATTAACTCGTACAGGTACTTATATCAAGGTATATAACAAATATGTCAACAGTGTTGATGTACCTACTAGGGGGGCGTTAGTACAATCAAATGTCGTAGATAAAGAGGGAACATACCCGGATAACGGAATTCATTCAGATGGTTATTGGTATGTCCGAAAGTCCACATCTAATATGTTCCCGGTGCTTACGGTGGATTCCTCTGATATTACGGCGAATCAGTCTGCAAGTAAGATTAGACTCAAAGGCACAGTCAGTGATTCAGACGGAGATTCGGTTAGGATTACCGCTGCATTGGCAGGTATCACTAATTCAACAAGTGTAACTGCTTCGGGGGATTGGCAGTTGGAGTGGTCAACAAGTGAGATTCCAGAAGGTATGTATACCGGCATTTCAATTCAAGCAGATGACGGTCATGAGGGAATCGACAAGATAACCTATACCGGCACCATCATTCTTGATAAGACAGCACCGATTATTTCAACCGCACCAGAAAAGCAGGAGTGGACCAGTTATCCAATAAGCTTGACTTTTCGGTGGTCGGATCAACTCTCTGGCCTTAATGAAAATGAGCGAAAATATAAGTTAAGTAACTCTCAATCAGCGCCTACTAGTTGGGAAACAGCTGACTCTGATCAATTACAGTTGAGCATTCCCGGCGAAGGTGAATGGTATCTTCATACAAAAGCAGCAGATTTAGCAGGAAATGAAGTAATTACAGTATCCGGGCCGTATCAATATCAGAAGCAACCAGTAACTCCCACACTACGTTTGAACTCACTCGGGGATGATTGGGCTGAAATCGGATGGTCACTGCCAAGCGGTTCATTTGGCGGTGGATATCGTTACGAAATTGAGAACACTGTAACTGGACAATCTTGGACGTTGGATTATCCGACAGACCGTATTAGAGAAGATGGTTTGGCTGCTGGAACAACTTATAAATACCGCATTAAATCGACTAATTATGTAGGGACGACGGAATGGAGTGATCAGTTTGAAGTGCTCACTCTTCCGGCTCCTGTTGATGGTTTGAAGGTATCATTTGTGCCAAATAACAGTGGGAAGGTCAATGTCTCGTTTGATGATGTTGAGTCCGCTGTAAGCTACCAACTCACTATCAAAGAGGGATCTGAGATTGTTTATGAGGAGGAGCTTAACACCGCAGGAACACATCAAGTCACGGGACTAGAGGGAGGCAAGCAGTATACTGTAATTGTATCTGCTCATAATGCAAGTGGCGCTGGTCAGAGCAGTGTACTTGGCTTTTTAACTCTTCCAGCAGCTCCGGGTGAATTCCAATCCGTTCAGATCAAAGAAACAGAAGTGGAGTTGTCATGGACGGCATCGCCAACCGCAACACTGTATGAATTGCTGTGTGATGCAGTGAGTCGTTATAGCGGGTCTGATTTATCCTATACTGACACCGGCCTCAATAGTGGAACAGAATATGATTACTCAATTTCAGCTAAGAATGAATCCGGGTTCGGTGATATTGCTTATCTAAATGGAGTTCTGACGCTTCCGGGCAAGACGAAGATTACTGTCGATGAGATTGGTAAAGATGTGGTCAACTTTTCAATTGATACGGTTCGTGGTGCTGAAAAGTATGTGGTGCTGGTGAACGGAGCGAAGGAAAAGGAATTGGCCCCTGAAACAAAGCAATTTGAAATCGATTCTCTTAATTCAGGCACTGAATACACATTTGAAGTCTACGCTGAAAACCGGAGCGGTACTGGCGTAGCCGACAGAGTAACAGTCCGCACTTTGCCTGACAAACCGGATGAATTATTGATTACAGACATTTCCGATACAACGGCGAAGCTTAGTTGGCAGCCAGTAACAGGAGCGGATAAATACAAAGTTACAGTAACGGATGACGTGTATTTTGAGACATCTGGAACTGACATTTCGCTCAGCGACTTACGGGCTGGGGAAACTTATCAGTTGAAAGTGCAGGCCGGTAATGCATCGGGATATGGTGAGACTGCTGCTAAGACATTATTAACATTGCCAGCCAGCCCCGATGTGCGGATAGACAATGTTCAAGCCACTCAGTTTACCTTGGTTTGGGACGAGATTCTTAGCGCAACGAAGTATGTAGTTCGCAACGAGCAGGGTGATATCATTGGAGAGACAAAGGAATCTAGTTACACTATGAAAGATTTGAAGCCTGGCTCCACTCACACTGTTTACGTATCCGCCGTGAATGAGACTGGTGAAGGTGAAAAATCCAGCTTCACTCAACGCACTCTTCCGGGTGAATGGGGCATCGATCCGGACGATCCTCAATCGAGTCAACCAATCTCTATTGGAGATCGAGGCGAGCATTCTGTAGTGATCGTTATCGATCCGGTCGAAGGTGCTGATCAGTACAAGGTCGTGGATGGTGAAGGTAATGTTATTGGTATCATCACTGCCCCTGAAATGGCTAAGGAAATTGGTGGTCTGGAAAGTGCCAAAGAATATGACAATTGGTTGGTCATCCCGATTAATGACGTCGGAGAAGGTCAAGCAACCCCGATTCCACCATTTATGACACTACCATCGTCAAACTTTGAGGTGTCTGTTGGCAATCCGACTACATCTTCGCTGACAGTCACAGTAGATAGTCAGTTAACGAATGAAGTCTTTGTCTATGCAGTGAATGGGAAGGAATTACACCGTGGTAAAGAGAAATCCTACACCGCGAGCAATTTGTCATCGAATAAAAGCTATACATTTACTGTCTGGACAGAGAACAGCGCTGGAGATAAAACCAAACCTAAATCAGCGACTGGTAAGACGCTGCCAATACCATCATCTGGTGGAAGCAGTTTGTTGCAACCGAAACCGCCTGTAGACGAGAAAGAAGCAACACATCCGAATACAGCTGAGTCTCAAACTCATACGGATCAGGCCGGGTTTGAGGACATTGAGCGCAGCTTTGCTAAGGAAGAAATTCTTGCGCTTTACGCCAAGGGTATCGTCAAAGGCGTGTCTGATTCCAAATTTGAACCGGACCGCCAAGTGACTCGCGTGGAATTTGCTTCATTGCTCGTACGGGCTTTGGAGTTACAAGAAGCCTCTGATGCAGCACTTACCTTTGAGGACGTACAACGGACGGCCTGGTATGCGCCAGAACTATCCACCGCAGTTCTAAATGGCATCGCCCAAGGGATTAGCGTGAAGGAGTTCCGACCATTTGATCCCATCACACGGGAGCAAGCGGCAAAGATGATCGCTAATGCGGCATATCAAGGTAATGTACCTGCAGCTCAAGCCAACTATAAAGACGCGAAGTTAATTGCTTGGTGGGCGAAACCGGAGGTAGCTGCTCTATCTACTGAACGAGTTATAACCGGCTATCCAGATCAGACTTTTAAGCCAAAGCGTGACTTGACACGGGCTGAGTGTGCCGCTCTAATTTATCGATCCTTGGGACTTATTAAGTAATAAAAAATAAAGGCACTTATCAAATGATTTCTAGAATTTGATAAGTGCCTTTTTTCTGTTATGTATGCTTATTAAAGCCTAGGATTGTTGTTACATGTGTAATTTCGTTCAATGGTATCCAAACCACCTTATTCGGCGATTTTATTTTTACCCTACTGTGATCCTTTCCCCAGCTTGGTAAACCTGCAATCTTGGATTGATCTTTTAAGGTCAGTATAATTTCGCACTTGGATCTTACAGCATTTTCTATATACCTATACATTGGATTCACCTCCAAACATAAATTATTCCATTGGGTACAAGTTTGTATAGTTCGGCATGGAAAGATGCTGTCATTTGTTTGGTAGAAAGTAGCAATAATTCCACATTTCTCACCTTCTTTTTATTATATGAGTGTTTTGCATAATTCCGTTTCAGAGAAGAAGCGATAGCATATTCACTGTCGTTAAGGGGTAATTTTCGAAAATGGTATTATATGGATGAAGAAAAGGGCAGACTTGCAGAATTTTAGAACAG
>Ga0180220_1002476_pt1 | contig 11735 bp, 9 predicted proteins | sample eDN5th37CBELigBY_FD_151335 | JGI IMG/M metagenome (GOLD analysis project Ga0180220, IMG submission 151335) | Enriched backyard soil microbial communities from Emeryville, California, USA - eDNA 5th pass 37_C BE-Lig BY (version 2) (version 2) | ecosystem: Environmental > Terrestrial > Soil >... | reverse complement strand
CCCAGGCCGAAATCTGGAACGTGCCGGTCGACGCGCAGACCTCCGAAGACACCGGCGCGCGCCTGCTGCGCTTTCTCGAAGCCGCCGGCCAACGCGACCCCCTGGAAGCCGCCTCATCATGATCATCGACATCCACTGCCACTATACGACCGAGCCCAAGGCCCTGCAGGTTTTCCGCGACAAGCAGCTGGCCGCCCTGGCCGACCCGGCGCGCCGGCCATCGAGCACCGACCTGGGCATCACCGACGACCAGCTGCGCGAGAGCGTGGCGCCGCAGCTCAAGCTGCAGGCCGAACGCGGCAGCGACCTGACCGTGTTCTCGCCGCGCGCCGCCGGCATGGCCCATCACATCGGCACCGAGGCGACCAGCGTCGAATGGACCACCCTGTCCAACGACCTGATCCACCGCGTCTGCACCCTGCTGCCCGACAACTTCGCCCCCGTGGGACAGTTGCCGCAGTATCCCGGCGTGTCGCCCAGGAACTGCCTGCCCGAGCTCGAACGCATCGTCAATCAGCTCGGCTTCGTCGGCGTCAACCTCAACCCGGACCCTTCGGGCGGCTACTGGACCGACCCGCCGCTGATCGACCGGTATTGGTATCCGGTGTATGAAAAGCTGTGCGAACTGGACGTGCCCGCCATGATCCATGTGTCGTCATGCTGCAATCCCAACTTCCACCACACGGGCGCGCACTACATCAACGCCGATACGGCGGCCTTCATGCAGTTGATCCAGGGCGACCTCTTCAAGGACTTTCCCACGCTCAAGTTCGTGATTCCGCACGGCGGCGGCGCCGTTCCCTATCACTGGGGCCGCTATCGCGGCCTGTGCTTGGCGCTCAAGGATGCGCCCCTGCACGACCATCTGATGGACAACGTGTATTTCGACACCTGTGTGTACCACCTGCCCGGCATCGAACTGCTGACCAAGGTGGTTCCGGTGGACAACATTCTGTTCGCTTCGGAAATGCTGGGCGCGGTCAAGGGCATCGACCCCGAGACGGGCCATCCCTTCGACGACACCAAGCGCTATCTCGACCAGATCGAAAACCTGGACGAGGAAAGCCGCTACAAGATCTTCGAAGGCAATGCCCGGCGCGTCTATCCCCGCCTGGACGCACTGCTGACAAAACGCGGCCGCGCGGGCCGCGAGGCCATGGCGAATTAAGTCTCGACACACACAGGACTCTTCATGCAAAGCATTCCCCGCCTCAACGGCATCATCCGCGCCCTAGAATCGGGCCGGCACGCCTTCTCGCTGTTCGCGCCCTGCGAAATCGAAACCGCCGTCGAGCTCCAGGCCTCTCGCTACGACAGCGTGGTGTTCGAAGGCGAACATCGCGGCTGGGACATCGCCGCACTGCGCAACAGCCTGCAGTTCCTGCTCAATCGCGGGCAGATTGCGCGCTCGGGCTCGGTGGCGCCGGCCGTCACCCCGCTGGCCCGCGTGCCCGCCAACGGCATCGAGAAAAACCAGTTCCTGGCCAAGCAGGCCCTGGACCTGGGCTGCTACGGCATCGTATGGCCCCACGTCAGCACGGTCGAAGAAGCCTACAACGCCGTGGCCGCCTGCCGCTATCCGCGCCTGAAGGACAAGCCGCTGTACGAACCGGCCGGCATACGCGGCGACGGCCCCATGCAGGCGGCCCGCTATTGGGGCATCACCCAGCAGGAATACTACGAGCGCGCGGACGTGTGGCCGCTGGCCAGACAGGGCGAGATCTTCGTCATCATCCAGATCGAGGACACCGCCGGCATACAGAACCTGCCCGACATGCTGAAGAATGTGCCCGGCATCGGCGCGGTGCTGATCGGCGAGGGCGACCTCAGCCAGGAGCTCGGCTATCCCCGCCAGACCGAGCACAAGGAAGTGCTGGACGCCATGGCCCAGGTGGTGTCGATCTGCCGCGAGCACGACGTGGTGGTGGGCCATCCGCACGTCACGCCGGCCAACGCGCAGCGCGTGATCGACGAGGGCTACCGTTTTCTGATGTGCGCCGCGCCGCGCAGCTTCGCCAACCTGGACCAGGCGCGCACCCTGGCCGGCCGCGGCTAGCCGCCGGCCACGACAAACCTTCCGGAACACCCATGAATTCATCCATCGCCCAAACATCGCCAAACGAAGAAACACTCGAAGGAAACAATGTGGAAACAGTGAAAGCAGCAGTCAAGGTCGGTCCCAACCAGATCGAGCTCCAGGAGTTCCCCATGCCCGACATCCCGGTCGACGGGGCCTTGATGAAAGTCGAGGTCGCGGGCATCTGCGGCACCGATGTCAAGATGTTCAAGGAACCGCTCAAGACGGGCGGCCCGGTCATCATGGGCCACGAGAACATCGGCTACATCGTCAAGGCGGGGCCGGAGTTCACCGCCCGCAAAGGCTTCAAGGAGGGCGATCTGGTCTTCGTCGAGCACTATGTGGCCTGCGGCAAGTGCGAGTGGTGCCACAAGGGCGAATACCGCCACTGCGAGCTGACCGACTGGCGCACCAACCCGGACGGCATCCGCTACGGCTATTCCACGTCCGACAAGCCGCCCCATCTGTGGGGGGGCTTCGCCCAGTACATGTACCTGCCCTGGAACGCCGTGGTGCACAAGGTGCCCGAAGGCGTCACGCCCGAGCTGGCCGGCCTCGTCACCCCCATGGCCAACGGCATCGAGTGGGCGCTGTTCGACTGCCAGGTGGGCTACAACTCCACCGTGCTGATACAGGGGCCGGGCCAGCAGGGGCTGTCGCAGACCATCGCATGCAAGCAGGCCGGCGCATCGCTGATCATCGTGACCGGCACCACCAAGGACAAGGCCCGCCTGGAAGTGGCCAAGAAACTGGGCGCCGACTACGTCATCGACGTGCAGGCCGAAGACCCCCTGGCCCGCATCATGGAGATCACCGGCGGCAAGGGAGTGGACGTGGCCCTGGACTGCACCGCCGGCGCGGGCACGATGGCCATCCTGCTGGGCGTCGAAGCCCTCAAGCGCAAGGGCGGGACACTGCTGATACAAGGCGAGATGGCCGATTTCCCCAACTTCCCCATCGGCAAGGTCACCACCAAATACATCACCATCAAGAGCGCCCGCGGCCACAGCTATCGCGCCTGCGAGCTGGCCCTGCAGCAGCTGGCGTCAAAGCGCTTCCCGCTGGAGTTGCTCACCACCCACCGCTTCGGCCTGGACGATACCGAATACGCCATCAAGTCGGTGGGCGGCGAAGGCGCCAAGGACGTGGTGCACGTTTCTCTCATGCCCTGGATGTAGGCGACGCCATGCAAGACGCTTCCCGCACTCAGGACGCGGCGCCCGCGCCGGACGACCGCCTTCCGGTCACCATACTGACCGGCTATCTGGGCGCGGGCAAGACCACCCTGCTGAACCGCATCCTGTCCGAAGACCACGGCCGGCGCTACGCCGTCATCGTGAACGAGTTCGGCGAGATCGGCATCGACAACGAACTGGTCGTGGACACCGACGAAGAGCTGTTCGAAATGAACAACGGCTGCGTCTGCTGCACCGTGCGCGGCGACCTCATACGCACGCTGCACGGCCTGCTCGCGCGTCCCGGACTTGCGCGCTCCGGACGTTTCGACGCCATCATCATCGAAACCACCGGCCTGGCCGACCCCGGCCCGGTGGCCCAGACCTTTCTGGTCGACCAGGACTTGCTGGCCCGCACGCGCCTGGACTCCATCACCACTGTGGTGGATGCGCACAATATACGCCGCCAGCTCGAGCACAGCGCGGATGCGGCCGGGCAGATCGCCTTCGCCGACCAGATCGTGCTCAACAAGGTCGAGCTCGCCGCTCCGCAGGAGCTGGCTGGCCTGGAGTCCTTGCTGCGCGGACTGAACCCCCTGGCTCCCATACATCGCAGCCAGCGCGCCAACGTCGCGCTGGACCGCATCCTGAACCGCGGCGGTTTCGACATCGGCCGCATCGGCACGCTGGCCCGGGAAACTCCGGCGCCGCACGCGCACGCGCATGAAGACGGACGCAAAGCCCCGGTGCATCATGGACACGCATGCGAAGAGGATCACGATCGTCGCGGACACGAGCACGATGAGGCCTGCGGCCACGAGCATGGCCATGACCACGGCCACCATGGCGAGCCCCACGATCACGCCCATGAAGCCGGCCACATCCATCAAAGCGGCATCTCCAGCCTGTCGCTCACCTCGCACCGCCCCATGGACGAGACGCGGATCAGCCAATGGCTGGGCGAGCTGGTGGCCGAGCAGGGCGCCGACATCCTGCGCGCCAAGGGCATCATCGACGTCGCGGGCGACGACCGGCGCCTGGTGTTCCAGTCGGTGCACATGCTGATGGAGGGCGACTGGCAGCGACCCTGGCGGCCCGGCGAAGAGCGTTACAGCCGCCTGGTCTTCATCGGGCGCAAGCTAGAAGAAAAAGGCCTGCCCGAGGCCTTCGAAGCCTGCGCCGCCGAATCCGGCGGCGCTCACGGCATCCCATAGCGCCCGCCCTCATACGTCCCATACGTTGCCACCGCGAGGACCCCATGTCGTTCACCACCCTGTACAGCCAAGCCCGCCAGTATCATCACCTGCCGCCCCATTCGCTGGTGCAGCCCCTGAGCAACGCCCGCGCCAACAGCGACACGCGCAATCGCATCGACGCGCCGAACTCGCGGCCGCGCCATATCAAGCTGGTGGGCCTGCACAGCGGCGGCGCGCGCCTGGTGTCGGCACTGCCGATCGAACGCTGGAGGAACGTCCAGGCGCTTAGCCTGGCGGACGCCGGCGCGCCGGGCGGCGAGACACCGCCCGCGCTGGACGACGCTGAAATGATTTTCATCGTGGCCTGCAGCGGCGACGACCTGTCATGGGCCCCGCGCATCCGGGAGGTGGCCCAGCGGCGCGGCATCATCACCACGGGCATCCTCGTCTCGGCCGCCATCGTCACCGAAGCCCAGCATGCCGAACTGCGCGCCCTGCGCGCGGCATCCGACATGCTGGTCATCGCCTCGGATGAAAGCTACGTGCCGGACATGCTGACCGAACTGGGCGCCTGAACCGACTCCAGCAACGCGCACGCGACGCCGGGCTCATCCGAGGCATGGCCCGCGCCTTCCACCACGCGCAGGACCGAGCCCGGCCATGCCTTGTGCAGGGCCCAGGCAGAAGCCATCGGCGTGACGAGATCGTAGCGGCCCTGGACGATGGCGCCTGGCAGGCCACCGAGCCGGTCGGCGCCGGCCAGCAATGCCCCCTCCTGAAGAAAGGCGCCATGCGCCAGATAATGCGCGCCGATGCGCGCCGTCGCCCAGGTTCCGATATCGCCGGCCGATTCTTCCGAAGCCATCGAGTCCGGCCCCGCCATCAGGGAGTCCTCCCAATGGCACCAGGCCCGGGCCAGTGCAACCGTATCCTCCGTCATCGGGCCGGCCAGGGCAGCGGCATAGGCGCCGGCCACGTCCCGCCGCCCTTGCTGGGGAAGCCGCCCCACGAAACGCTGCCAGGCCTCGGGATGGAATTGCGCCGCGCCGCCCTGGTACAGCCAGCGCAGCTCGCGCGAACAGGCCAGGAACACGCCTCGCAGCACCAGGCGGCTGACACGTCCGGTATGCGCTTGGGCATAAGCCAGCGCCAGCGTCGCGCCCCACGACCCTCCGAACAGCAGCCAGCGCTCCACACCCAGATGGACGCGCAGGCGCTCCATGTCGCCGATCAAGTACGCCGTGGTGTTGGCGCGCAATTCGGCGGCAGGTGTAGAGCGGCCGCAGCCCCGTTGATCGAAAGCGATGATGCGATACCGGCCGGGATCGAAGAAGCGCCGGTCGCGGGGCATGATTGCCCCTCCCGGTCCGCCATGCAGCAGCAGAGCCGCTTCGCCTCGCGGATTGCCGCCGGCCTCCCAGTACACGCGATGCCCCTCGCCCACTTCCAGCCAGCCCGCGTCATAGGGCTCGATCGTGGGATGCAGCTGTGCGAAGCCCGGGCGGTTGCGGCTGTATAGAACGGCGGAGTTTGGCGCTTGGCGTCTGATGATCGCGCTCATTCTTGCACCGCCTGAGCGGGCGGTGTCTTGATTACATGCGTCGCAGATCTAGACTGAATCGGCTTCAAGGACCCGCCCCAGCGCCGCACTGGAAGGAAACACCAGCGACTTGATCACCACCGGCACCGCGCCCGACGTATCCAGCATCTTCCCGATATCGATGAAATCGAACTCCTTCAAGGCAATCCCGTCGATCGAGGCGATCGTGTTCTTCACGCCCAGCACCTGCTTCAGATGCATTCCGATCAACCCGCCGATGTCCCCCTCGCCCACCAGGATCAAGGGCCGGCCCTTGGCGAGATGATTCGACAGGCCTTCGCTCACCCCCCGGCAGAATGCGTCCATGCGCCCATACATCGCCGACTCCCGCCAGCGGTAGCATAGGGCCACCGGCCTGTCGCCCTCGTGCAGGTCGAGCCGGCGCAGCGCAGCGGCGATCGCCTGGGCGATGCCTTTGGCGTCCAGCGCTTCGGGCGCCAGGTCCAGGTCGGGATTGATCACCGGCACATTGCGCAGGGGCAGCGCTTCGAGGGGTTCCACGTAGATCGTGCTGCCGCTGACCTGTATGGTGTATTGCGATGCGCCCACCACCGTTGCGCGTATGCCCTGTTCGGGCCGGTGCAATCGCGGTCCCCAAGCGTCCACGCGCTTTAGCATGGCCCGGGCCAGGCGCGCGCCCAGGTCGCCGAAGCCGGCCGCCTGACGGCCATAGATGTATTCGGACACGCCGCCCGAGAACGTAATGGCGTCGGGCGGGCGCGCGTTGCGCAGCGGGTCCAGGCGCAGCAGTTCCGCCGTGCTTTCACTGAGCTTGGGCCGCTGCACCGCCTCCATCAGGCGGTCGGCCATGATCTCGACCATGCGCTGCAGGCCCGCCTCGTCGGGCGCCAGCCCCGGCTCCAGGTTCAGCCCCGCTTCATGCGCGAAGCGCCGGCCGGCCTCTTCGATGCGCGCCACGCGCCCCTGCTCGTCGAAGGAGACAATGCGCGCGCCCACGTCCATCGCCGTCATTTCAATGAGTTCGCCCGCCTCGCACACCGCGATCTTGGACGTGCCTCCGCCGATGTCGATGTTCATCACGCGCGAATTGTCGCGGATGGAGCGGGCCATGGCCCCCGACCCATAGGCGGCAAGCGTGGTTTCCAGGCCGTCGCCGGCGCTGACCGACACGAACTTGCCCGCCTGCGAGGCGAAGAGGTCTCCGATGGCGCGGGCATTGCTGCGCCGTACCGCCACGCCGGTGAGGATGAGCGCCCCCGTGTCGATGTTGCGCGGCTCGACCCCGGCCAGCTCGTACTGGCGGTCGATGAAAGCGCCCAGCGCCGCCGCGTCGATGGTCTGGTCTTGAGCATAGGGGGTAAGCAGCACCTCGGACTCATGCAGCACCACGCGCTCGGACACGATGTAGCGGTTGTCCAGCCGTTCGAGCACGATGCGCGAGAACACCAGGTGCGACGTCGACGAGCCGATGTCCACCCCGACGCTGACGAGGCGGATCTCGTCTTCCTCCTCGAGGCTGCGCCCCATATTGCTGAAGAAGATGCGTCCGCCCGAACTGTCGCTCATTGCCGGCTCACTTGTCGTACGAGCGCTCGTACCACTCGGGCTTCATGCGGTTGGTCACGCCGTTCTGCTTGAGCAGCGCCTCGTATTCCTGGCGGATGTGGGGGTCTTCCATGGAGTACGGAATGGCCGTTCCGCCCTCGTTGACGTCGATGGCGGTGTAATCGGTGTGCTTCTCGCCCGGCGGCCCCGGGTCGCGGCCCGGGTTGTGGGGGCCGAACCAGGCCGTCAGGCGGAAAGGGTCTTCGGACACGCTGAAGTGCTGGTGATACCAGCGCGCGCCGCCCGGCGCCGCCGTGACCATGCCCACCGGCTCGTAGTCCAGGCGGCGCACCTTGTCGCCGTGCCCATCCTTCCAGGGGTTGACGCCCAGCTCTTCGGGCCAGGTGTAGGTGTAGCCCTTGCCCTTGAGGCAGATCAGCACCGCGGCCGAGGTATGGGCATGCGCCTTGGAATAGCGGCCGTTCTCGTGCTGGCCTATCCAGAAGTAGAACACGTTGTTGGTCATGAACGGCTCGATGCGCCGATAGCCGGGCGAGCGGCGGTTGTCGAGCGGCAGTTCGCAGTTCATTGCGTCGGGGATGAGGTTGGTGCGACGCATGGCAAGTCCGCGCACCGGGTCGGGCTCGATGTCGTCCTTGGGTTTAAAAAAGTCTTCCGCGCCGCTGAAGCGGTCACGGAAGACAAACGGGTTATTGAACACCGCATCGAAGTTGTTGATCATGTTGATCACATTGGGCGCGGTCGTGCCGGCCAGCAGCAGGGCGCCGCTGTTGGTTCCATTGACGATGCGGTACATCGCGTTCATCGGAATGGAGAACATCGACCCGGTCTGCCACTCGAAGACGTGCTTCTTGGTATCGCCCTCTTGCCAGACCTCGGTCGTGCCGCGCCCTTCGACCACGAGGAAGATCTCCTCGTACATGTGTTTCTCGACATTGAGGGCGCCCGCCGGCGGCACTTCGACCACGTAGCAGCCCCATTTTCCCTCGGTGCCGTACAGCTGGATGTAGTGGCCGCGGCCGCCCTTGCGCTTCCAGGGATACAGGGGAAGATTCTGCACCTTGCTGATGCCCAGGTCGCGATATACCGGTATGCCTTCTTCTTCCATGAAGGCATCGTAAGGAGTGGGCTGCTTCTTGAACTGCCCGAACCCCGCCTTTTTATGGCCTGCCGGCTCGTGCCAGTGGGTTCGGTCCTTGTCGTGCGGCATGTTGTTCCTCCGTATGGTCGGCCGGCCTCGCGTGGCCGCGCTAATGTTCTGATATATAGAATAACGTTCTGTTATAGTAAAAATGGTAGACAAAGCCGCCGCAAAAGTCAATGCGGAGGGCAGAAAGGCGGCCGCGCGCAAGGCGCGCGGCCGGATACGGCATTACGTCGCGGCGGCGTGCGCCTTGAAAGCCGCTTTGAGGTTCTCGGGTGTGAACGGCACGCGGCGTATGCGCACCCCCGTCGCGTCGAACAGGGCATTGGCCAGGACGGCGGCCACCGGCCGTATGCTCGGCTCGCCGGCCCCCGCCGGCTTGGCGCCGGGATGATTGTTCACCATCACGACGTCCAGGCGGTCGGGCGCATCGTCGATCTCCGCGATGGGGTAGGAAGCCCAGTCGACGCTCGTGACCTGGTCGGCGCTGAAGCGTACCGCTTCGTATTTTGCGCGGCTCAGGCCCATGAGCAGATTGCCTTCGATGGTCCGGTCCAGTCCCAGGGGGTTGACCACGAAGCCGCAATCGTGGGCCACGACGAAGCGGGTGACATGGAATTGCCCCGTCTCCATGTTGACACGGACTTCCGCCACCAGCGCCACGACGCTCGCGTCGCGAGGCGAATAGGCGATGCCGCGGCCGACCATTTCGGCTCCGTCTCGCATCATGGCCGGCACGGGGCGCGGCTCCCACCCGGCCGCCTTCGCCACCGCCTCGACCACCCCTTTGTCGCGCGGCTCGGTCAGATGAGCAAGACGGAACGCTACTGGATCGACGCCCGCGGCCGCGGCTATCTCGTCGATGAAGCATTCGCTGGCAAAACAGGTGGCCATGCCGTCGGGATCGCGCAAATGAGTGGTGCGCAGGCCGGTGGGCAGCGACTGGCGCCATTCGAACAGATGGCTGGTCTTGCGCTTGTTGCGAAATACGTAGTTCTCTTCCGAGAATTGGTGCTTTTCGGTGCTGGCGGCCGTGCCGTCGCCCATCAGCTGCACCGATATCGTGTCGCCCGGATGGTCGGTGCCCGAAGGGCGCACGCGGCTCGAATAGCCCATGGCTTCGTAGTCGAAGGCCTGTACCTTGCCTTGTCCGTCCAGGGCCGCGCGCATGTTGAACGCGATGGGCGCCCCTTTGGCATCCCAGGCCGTGCCGTCGACGCGCATGTACTGCACCCGGACCGGCCTGCCCATTTCACGTGAAAGCAGCACGGCGTCCATGGCGGCGTCATCGGCATCGTTCATGCCGTAGGAGCCCGGCCCCGGCATCCACGTGACGCGCACCTTCTCGGCCTCCATCCCCAGCAGTTCAGCCACGGCGCGGCGCAGGGGATAAGGCTTCTGCCCGCCCGACCACACTTGCGCGCCGTCGGCCCGCACGTCGGCCACGGCGCATGCGGGTCCCATGCAGGCATGCGACTGGAAAGGATATTCGTACTGCGCCTGCAAAACCTTGGCGGCGCCGGCGATGGCCTGCTCGACGTCGCCCACCACGTCCGCCGTCTTGGACTGCTTGGGGGTGTCGCTGCGCAAGGAAGCGTACAGCGCTTCATAAGACTCGGCGAACATCGGCTCCGGCGTCGACCATTCGACTTTCAATTCGCGCGCGGCCTTGACGGCCTGCTCTTCGCGCTCGCACACCACGGCCACGTAATCGCCCTTGGCTACTACTTTCAGCAAGCCCGGCAGTTTCTGGCCCGAGGGTACGCTTATCAGGCGAGCACCGGCTCTGGGCGGGCGGATGACCCGGCCGTGCAGCATGCCCGGCACCTTGTGATCGACCAGGTAGACGTATTCTCCCGTCACTTTGAGTGGAATGTCGGTGCGCGGCACGGGCTTTCCCACCAGCTTGTAGCGGGAGGCTTCTTTCGTGGCGACCTTGTCGTCCAGCGCCATCTCGAAGCGCTTGCCGCCGATCAGATCGCCATAGGCGATGGACTTGCCCGGGTCCGCCGCGACGCGCACCACGCCGTCCTCGACCTCCAGCTGCTCGGCGGGAACGCCCAGGCGCGCGGCGGCCATGGACACCAGCGCATGGCGCGCCTGGGCGCCGGCCTTGCGCAAGGCGTCGCCGCCCTTCATGATGCCGTTGCTGGAACCGGTGCCGCGCTGATCGACCGTGGTGGCCGTGTCGCCCATGTGAATGGTGACTTTGTCCAGGGACACGTCGAGTTCGTCGGCCACGATCTGGGCCAACGCTGTGCTGATGCCCATGCCCGCCTCGATCTTGCCCACGCCGGCCACCACCGAACCGTCGGGCAGTACGGCCAGCCAGGAGTCGAGCTGTTTCTGGTCCACCGTATCGGCCCACGGCCCGGGCCGGTATCCGGCGGCGGAACCGTCGGCAACGGAAGGAGCTTGCGTGCGGGCGGCCGCCGGCAGCGCGAAAGACACGACGAGCGCGCCCGAGGCAGCGAGAAACCTTCTGCGCGTGACGCCGCCGGGAGCCTTGGATGAAAGATTGTCCATGCCGCCCTCCTATGCCATGGCCTTGGAAGCGCGCCGCACCGCGCGCATGACGCTGATCTGCGTCCCGCAGCGGCACTTGAGCCCGCGCAAGCCCTCCTTGATCTGCTCATCGGACGCATCGGGCGTCTTGTCGAGCAGGGCGGCGGAAGTCATGATCCAGGCGTTGACGCAGTATCCGCACTGCGCCGCCTGCTCGTCGATGAAGGCCTGCTGCACGGGATGCAGCCCCTCGTCCTCCTTGCCGTGATAGGCGGCGGCCAGGCCCTCGAGCGTGGTGATGCGGGCGCCCGCTGCGGCCGATGCCGGCGTAACGCAGGAACGGATGGCTACGCCATCCATGTGCACGGTACAGGCGCCGCACTGCGCCAGGCCGCAGCCGAAGCGGGGGCCGCGCAAGTCCATTTCATTGCGCAGCACATAGAGCAGAGGCGTATCGGGCGGCGCCTCGACCGCGTGCCGTCTGCCATTGACCTCGATTTCCAACGGTTTT
>Ga0180220_1002475_pt1 | contig 11737 bp, 8 predicted proteins | sample eDN5th37CBELigBY_FD_151335 | JGI IMG/M metagenome (GOLD analysis project Ga0180220, IMG submission 151335) | Enriched backyard soil microbial communities from Emeryville, California, USA - eDNA 5th pass 37_C BE-Lig BY (version 2) (version 2) | ecosystem: Environmental > Terrestrial > Soil >... | reverse complement strand
CCCTACGGAATGGCGCTGGGGAACCGGGCGCATCTGTCAGGGCTCAACATCGTCGGTCTGCAGCGGCGCGGCTTCTCGCGCGAGATGATCCATGATCTGCGGCGCGCCTATCGCCTCTTGTTCGCCGCGGAGGGGACCTTGAAGGAGCGCGTCGACGACGTCGCGGCGGAATTCGCGGACCACCCGCTGGTTCAGGAAATTGTCGCCTTCATCCGCGAAGGCGGCAAGCGGTCCGTTTGCACGCCGCGCAACTCCGAGGGCTGATCGTGGACGCGGGCGGCGGGCCGCTCGGCATTCTGGCGGGCAACGGTGGATTGCCGCTGGAAGTTGCGCACGAGGTCCGCCGGACCGGTCGGCCGATCCATGTCGTCGCCATCAGGGGCGAAGCCGAACCCGGCATCGAAGTGCATCCTCACACCTGGATTGGTCTCGGTCAGGTCGGCGGCATGCTGCAGGCATTTCGTGAGGCGGGGTGCCGGGACCTCGTCATTCTCGGCGGCGTGCGACGGCCGGATCTGCTGAAGTTGCGCCCGGATATTGGTTTCTTCCGCAATCTGCCGCTGATCCTGAGCCTCATGGCAGGCGGTGACGACAGCGTGCTGCGCCGTGTCGTCTCCTTCTTCGAACGGCACGGCTTTCGTGTGCTCGGCGCGCACGATGTGGCGCCGGAGCTGCTGGCAGCCGCGGGCGTGCTCGGCGGCTCCGAGCCGGAGGACCGGCTTCGACGCGATATCGCGACCGGCTTTGCGCTCATCGAGGCGCTGGCCCCCGTCGATGTCGGCCAGGGGGTCGTGATTGCAGAAGGGAGACCGGTTGCCATCGAAGGCGCAGAGGGGACGGACCGCATGCTGGCCCGGCTTCGCGAGATGCGTGCCGAGGGGCATGGCGGCCGCGGAGGCGTCATCGTCAAGGCCCCTAAGCGAGGGCAGGAGCTGCGAGTCGATCTGCCGGCCGTCGGACCACGGACCGTAGAAGGTGCCGCCGCCGCGGGCCTCGCGGGCATCGCAGTCGCCGCTGGGCAGGTGCTGGTGGCTGAGCGCGAGCGGGTTCGGCAACTCCTGACCGAGACCGGACTGTTCCTCGTGGGAGCGGACGCGCGCACCGAAGCAGCTCCCGCCGGCGATCGGATTGGTGGGATTTCGAATCAAGGTCGCTTGAGGTGGATCAGCGGCAAGGTGCGGTCGCGCGATATTCGGGATGCTGAGCGGGCGCTCGGTGCCATATCCGCGGTCCTGCCATTTGGAGCGGGGACAGCCGCCGTTGCGGTTCGCCAGCACGTTCTGGCCATCGAGGCCGGTGAGGGTGCGGATCGAATGCTGGAGCGCGTCGCAGGTTTGCGTCAGTGGGGCGATCGCACCTCCCGCCAGAGGCGTGGGGTCGCTGCTCTGCGTACTACCAACTCCGATCCGGCAACCTGCGCGCAATGGGCGGCAAAGTCGGGTCTCGCTGGCATCGTTCTCGCTGGACCTTGGCCCGAAATCACACGCTGGGATCTCACCGGAGCGGCAGCGCGGCACGGGCTGTTCGTGCTGAGCTGTGAGGACAGCGGATGAACGGCTACGACGCACCGCTGCGCGTCTTTCTCGTTGCCGGAGAACAGTCCGGCGACGCTCTGGGGGCCAGCCTGATGGAGGCCCTCAAGGCAAAGCTCGACGGCCGCGTCCTGTTCTCCGGCGTCGGCGGAGCTTCAATGCAGGATCAGGGGCTTCAAAGCCTTTTTCCGCTCTCCGACGTGGCCGTGATGGGGCCGCTGTCGATCCTGCCGCGGCTGCCGCGGATCGTCCGTCGCGTACATAGAACCGTCGATACCGCCGTTGCCGAACAGCCGGATGTCGTGGTCATCATCGACAGCCCCGAGTTCACGCACGCCATTGCCAAGCGCATCCGCCGCCGTTGCCCCGCGATCCCGATCATCGACTATGTGAGTCCGTCCGTCTGGGCGTGGCGGCCGGCTCGGGCCAAGCGCATGCGCCGGTACATCGACCACGTCCTGGCGCTGTTGCCCTTCGAGCCGGAAGTTCACCAGCGGCTCGGCGGGCCTCCGTGCACTTATGTTGGCCACCCCCTCATTGAGCGGCGCGATCGTCTCGATCGGTTGGACCCTGGGCCGCTCGCTGAGCGGCTCGGGATCGTCCGTGATCGGCCGGTGCTGCTCGTGTTGCCGGGAAGCCGGTCGTCCGAGGTCGAACGGCTGATGCAACCTTTCGGGGCTGCGCTGCGCCTCACTCTCGACCAGGGGGCACGGCCGCAAGTCGTGATCCCTGCAGTTCCACATGTGAGAGGCCAGATCGAGGCTGCGCTCACGGACTGGCCAGTCCGGCCGCATCTGATCGAAGGTGAGGACGACAAATTACGGGCTTTCAAGCTGGCCACGGCAGCGCTGGCGGCTTCCGGAACGGTCACGCTCGAGCTCGCGCTCACCGGCACGCCCGCGGTGGTGGCGTACAAGGTCGACGCGATTGCTGCGCGCCTGCGGTTCCTGGTGAAGGTGCCATCCATCGTTCTCGCCAACCTAGTGCTCGGCGAGAACGTCTATCCGGAGTTTGTCCAGGAGGACTGCACACCGGAAAAACTTGCCGCGGCTGTCCTGCCGTTGCTCAAGAACTCACCGGAAAGGTGCCGTCAGCGCGAGCTGCTTGCTCGAGTCCCGGAGCGAATGGCTGTTCCCGCTGGCCGTCCGAGCCATGCAGCGGCGGATATCGTGCTGGAGTACGCGCGGCGCGACCGCTGATCGGGACTGTAACGGCGCAGAACTTCACTCACCTGCGTCTAAGCAACTCCTCTCTTCAAAACAGGAAGAGAGGAGTGCGAAAGACTGGGGCGCCTGGCTGCTTAACCCCGTTGCTCGATGGGCACGTAATCGCGACGGGTGGCGCCGATGTAGAGCTGCCGCGGACGACCGATCTTCTGCTCGGGGTCCTCGATCATCTCCTTCCACTGCGCGATCCAGCCAACCGTCCGCGCCACGGCGAAGAGCACGGTGAACATGGACGTCGGGAAGCCGAGCGCCCTGAGCGTGATGCCCGAGTAGAAGTCGATGTTCGGATAGAGCTTTTTCTCGACGAAGTAATCGTCCTCGAGCGCAATCCGCTCAAGCTCCAACGCCACCTTCAGCAGCGGATCGTTCTTGAGGCCGAGGGCGTCGAGAACTTCGTGACAGGTCTGCTGCATCACCCGGGCGCGCGGATCGTAGTTCTTGTAGACCCGGTGGCCGAAGCCCATCAGGCGGAAGCCGGAGCTCTTGTCCTTGGCCTTGGCGATGTATTCGGGAATGCGGTCGACCGTGCCGATCTCCTGCAGCATGTTGAGCGCTGCCTCGTTGGCTCCGCCATGGGCGGGACCCCAGAGGCAGGCGATACCGGCCGCGATGCAGGCGAACGGGTTGGCACCGGATGAGCCGGCGAGTCGCACTGTCGAGGTGGAGGCATTCTGCTCGTGATCCGCGTGCAGAATGAAGATCCGGTCGAGAGCGCGAGCAAGCACGGGATCGACGATGTACGGCTCGCAGGGCACTGCGAAGCACATCTGCAGGAAGTTCGCGCAGTAATCGAGATCGTTGCGCGGATAGATGAACGGCTGGCCGATGGAGTACTTGTAGGCCATGGACGCGATCGTCGGCATCTTAGCAATCATGCGGTGCGAAGCGATCATCCGCTGCACCGGATCACTGATGTCCGTTGAGTCGTGATAGAAGGCCGACAGCGCTCCGACCGTCCCCACCATGATGGCCATCGGGTGCGCGTCGCGGCGGAATCCGGTGAAGAACCGGGTCATCTGCTCGTGCACCATCGTGTGGCGCGTGATGGTGTTGCGGAACTTCTCGAGCTGTTCCGCCGTCGGCAGCTCGCCATAGAGCAGCAGATGGCAGACTTCGATGAAGCTAGACTTCTCGGCCAGTTGCTCGATGGGGTAGCCCCGATAGAGCAGAACGCCAGCTTCGCCATCGATGTAGGTGATCTTCGACGAGCAATTGGCTGTGGACGTGAAGCCCGGATCGTAAGTGAAACAGTTCGTCTCGCGGTAAAGGCGCGTGACGTCGATCACATCAGGCCCAATCGATCCGGAGCGAACCGGCAGACTGACCTGCTTGCCGTTTTGACTCAGGGTCACTGTTTTTGTGGCATCGGCCTTGCCCGACGCGCTGTCGTGCACGTTCATCGCCAATCCTTTCGGTCGTCTCGGCCTGCCCCGGGCGGCGGCAAGTCTGAAGGACCAGGTCGCTTCCCCGGCGCCTGGCGCCCCTTGCCTATTACGATTTTCGCGCTGCGACAAGACGCCGATGGATGAACCGTCTCGGGGAATTCGTCTGCGGACGCGAGGAGACAACGCCAGAATGGTGGTACGGTTTCTAAGATACGATCGTACCTGATCTTACGCCGCCGCTCTCAAGCTATAGCCTGATCGCGAAGCCGGGCCAGAGTCTCCTCCCGACCCAGCACGGCCATGACGTCGAATACCGGCGGAGACACGGTCCTGCCGGTCAGCGCCGCCCTGAGCGGCTGTGCGATTCCGCCGAGCTTCAGTCCCTCGGCTTCCGCAAAGGAGCGTACCTCCGCCTCGAGCGCGGTCGCATTCCAGTCCGTGGCTTCGAGACGAGGAAGCAGGCGGCCGAGTGATGCTTTGGCCTCGCTCGTCAGGAGTTTCGAGGCCTTCTCATCGAAGCTCAACGGCCGTTCGGCGATGAGGTAGCCTGCGCCGTCCACCAATTCTTTCAATGTCTTGGCGCGCGCCTTGAGGCTCGGAATGGCGGCTGCAAGCTTCTCCCAGCCTACTGCAGCGAATTTCTCTTCGAGCTGGGCACCGTTTTCGAATTCCGGCAAAGCCTGCCGAATGCGCGCCAGCAGCTCCTCATCCGGTGTGTTTCGGATGTAGTGGCCGTTGAGATCCTCGAGCTTGGCGAAATCGAAGCGCGCAGGCGAGCGACCGATACCATCGAGATCGAACCATTCGATCATCTGCTCGGTGGAGAAGATCTCGTCGTTGCCGTGGCTCCAGCCGAGCCGCACGAGGTAGTTGCGGAGAGCCGCAGGCAGGTAGCCCATTGCGCGGTAGGCCTCGACACCCAGCGCGCCGTGACGCTTGGAAAGCTTCGCGCCATCGGGGCCGTGAATCAGCGGCACGTGTGCGAACACCGGCACATCCCAGCCCATTGCATGGTAGATCTGCGTCTGGCGCGCAGCATTCGTGAGGTGGTCGACACCGCGGACGACATGCGTGATGCCCATGTCGTGATCGTCGACCACCACCGCGAGATTGTAGGTCGGCGTGCCGTCGCTGCGCAAAATGATGAGGTCGTCCAGATTCTCGTTCTGGAATACGACGCGGCCCTGCACGCGATCTTCGATCACGGTTTCACCCGTGCGCGCGGTTTTCAAGCGGATGGCTGGCTTCACGCCAGGAGGGGCCTCGGACGGGTCGCGGTCGCGCCAGTAGCCGTTGTAGACCGGCGGCTTGCCCTCGGCCTCGGCCTGCTTGCGCATGGCCTCCAGCTCCTCCGGGGTGCAGTAGCAGCGATACGCCATGCCGCGCTGAAGCAATTCGTCGACCACCTCGCGGTGCCGATCTGCCCGCGCCGATTGGAAGACCAGCTCGCCGTCCCAATTGAGCTCGAGCCACCTCATGCCGTCGAGGATGGCGTCGATCGCCTCCTTGGTAGAACGTTCGCGATCGGTGTCCTCGATCCGGAGCAGAAACGTGCCGCCGGTGTGCTTGGCGTAAAGCCAATTGAACAGGGCCGTGCGCGCACCGCCGATATGCAGGAACCCGGTTGGCGACGGGGCGAAACGTGTAACGACTTTGGACCCTTGGCCCGCTGTGCCGGTGCTCATTGTTTGCGATAGTCTCTAGAGGGTGTTGGAACGTTGGGCGCGGTTTAGCACAGCCCGGCGGACGGGGCGAGCGGGGCGGGGCACTTCGTGAGCTTGGGGGAGGGCACGGTCGAAGCGGCCGAAAGCGCGCGCGAGCGGGTGAGCTTGCTGGCGCCCGTGCGGCGCTTGGAGGCTCTCCTGCAGGCTGAGCAGGACCGCTGGTTCCTGTGGGTGCCGGTCTTTTTCGGTCTCGGGATTTTCACTTACTTTCGCCTGCCTTCGGAGCCACACGTTCTTCTCGCACTCATGCTGTTCGTCGCCGTATTGGTGACGGCCGCAGTCGCGCGGCGCGGCACGTTCGGCGTCATCGCCGTGAACGCCGCAATCGCCGTATCGCTGGGGTTTGCGGCCGCCAAAATCCGCACCGAATGGGTTTCCGCGCCGGTCCTCGATCGGCAGATGAGCCGAGTGCTGGTTGAAGGATTCATCGAGGCGGTTGAGCCGCGGCCGACGCGCGGTCCCCGGGTAACGATTCGCGTGCTGCGGCTCGGCTCCCTTGATCCGACACGGCAGCCGCGGCGCGTCCGGGTTCGGCTAATGTCGGCGACTCCGGGACTCGCGCCGGGAATGCGCATCAAGGTGCGGGCGACGCTCGCGCCACCCGCACTGCCCTCGTTGCCGGGCGACTACGATTTCGCCCGCGCCGCCTGGTTCTCCGGTATCGGCGGCGTCGGCTATGCGGCTGCGAAACCGGTGATTTCCGCGGATACCCGCGAGGCGCCTTGGAGCTTGCGCATGTCGGCTTCGGCGCAGCGACTGCGGCACGTGATCGGAGGGCGCATCACAGCTGTGCTTCCCGGCGAGGAAGGAGCCATTGCCACCGCGCTGATCACGGGGGAACGCGGCGGCATCTCACCCGAAACGACCGAGGCATTTCGGGATTCTGGGTTGGTGCACATCCTGTCCATCTCGGGACTGCACATGGTGGTGATGGCGGGCGCCGTCTTCTACTCCGTGCGCCTCGCTCTGGCCGCGATCCCATCCATTGCGCTTCGTTATCCCATCAAGAAATGGGCGGCCGCTGCCGCTATCTTGGGAGCCCTTGGATATTTGTTCATTTCGGGGACCTCGTTCCCGACCATTCGGGCCTGGATCACCATATCGATCGCCTTCGGCGCAATTCTGCTGGACCGGCCTGCGCTGGCTCTTCGGAACGTGGCGCTCGCCGCTGTCGCATTGCTTATTCTGATCCCCGAAAGTCTGTTCGACGCCGGCTTCCAGATGTCGTTCGCCGCGGTCGTGGCGCTGATCTCCTTCTATGAATTCCTTCGCGACCGCGCCGAACAATTCAGCCGCGAGCCAGGGCCTCTTTTCGGGCCGGTGCTGCGATTCTTCCTCTTCTTCGGCGGCATTATTCTCACCACGGTGATCGCGAGTTTGGCAGTCGCTCCGTTCTCTGCGTTCCATTTCCATACGAGCCAACAATACGCGGTGCTGGCGAACCTGATTGCCGTGCCGGTCTGCAACATCATTGTCATGCCCGGCGCCTTGGCCACGCTGCTGCTGATGCCTTTCGGTCTGGAGGCCGTGCCCCTATGGGTGATGGAGCAAGGCATCAAGATCATGGTCTGGTGCGCCTACGCGGTGGCGCAGCTGCCGGGCGCTGTCGGCCGGGTTCCTACCTTTCCGGAGCTGGCCTTCGGCCTCATGCTGCTCGGCGGTTTGTGGTTGTGCCTGTGGCGGACCCGTTGGCGACTGCTCGGATTGGGTGCCGTTGCCCTAGGGCTTGCCCTGACGCCGTTGCAGCCATTCCCGGACGTTCTCGTCGGCCATAACGCCGAGCTCGTTGCGGTCCGCGGTGCTGATCGCAAGCTGACGGCCCTTCCTGCAGCGGGCGCCCAGTATGAGCTCAGCCGCTGGCTCGAAAGCGATGGGGACGCGCGATCCGTGCGTGAGGCTACTTCGCTCGACGGCTTCCGTTGCGATGCTGTGGGCTGCGTGACTTCCGTCAAGGGACGGACGGTCGCGATCTCGCGCCATCCCGCCGCTCTCGCCGACGACTGCCGCCGCGCGGACGTGCTGGTGATTCCGTTTCCAAAACCGAGGGGCTGCGAGCCGCCGGGCCTGATCATCGACTATTACGCTGTTCGGGATCGCGGGACCCATGCGATCTACATTGGGGACGATATCGCTGTCGTTACCGTGGCCGAGTCGCGTGGGGAGCGGCCCTGGTCACAGCGAAAGGAGCGTCCGCGGCGGGTCGTGAACCGGGACACACCGGAACAGGCGTCGCGGCTGCAGGGGTTTGCGGTGTCCGACGAACTGCTTGAAGCTTCGCGGCGGCCAAGAACCACCATCGAAGATGAGGACGACGCCGCAATCAGCCCTACCGAAGATGAGGCTGAGGAAGACGACGGGATATCGCGTCCGGAATGAGCTTCGCGCCTACGCGAGGAAAACTCGCGCCTACGCTGAAATAGTCAGAGCCGCGTCTCGCCGAATTCAAGCCGTGAGTACCAGCCCGCTGCAGGGTGGCCCCGGGCAGGGCGAACCGTCAGCCCAGCGCGTCAATACCGGCGAATAAGCCCCACAAGACGGCCCTGGATGTCGATCTGATCCGGACCGAAAATGCGAGTCTCGTAGTCGGGGTTCGCGGCTTCCAGGGCGATGGCTGAACCCTTCTTGCGAAGGCGCTTCAGTGTCGCCTCTTCCTTCTCGACGAGCGCAACGACGATATCGCCGTTCTCCGCCGTCTCGCACCGCCGGATGATGACGATGTCGCCGTCCTGAATCCCGGCTTCGATCATCGAGTCGCCGCGCACCTCGAGGGCAAAGTGTTCCCCATTTGTCAGCAGATCAGGCGGGCAGGCGATGTCGTGCGTATGCGTCTGGATCGCGCTGATGGGGACGCCGGCGGCGATGCGGCCCATCACGGGAACGGACACCGTACGGCTGTCGACCATGCTCGACGGCGGCAGTGCGAGTTGCCGCTGACGCCCAAGGCTGCCCTCGATGACGCTCGGCGTGAAGCCGGCCCGGCGCGGCTGACCTTGTTCGGTGTTTTCCGGAAGCTTGATGACTTCCAGCGCTCGGGCGCGATGGGGGAGACGGCGTATGAAACCCCGCTCCTCGAGCGCGGTAATGAGGCGGTGAATGCCGGATTTCGACTTGAGATCCAGCGCATCCTTCATCTCGTCGAAGGACGGGGGTACGCCGGTCTCCTGCAGACGCGTGTGGATGAAAAGCAATAGCTCTTTCTGTTTCTGTGTCAGCATCTGCCGCGGAGCCCCTTGAGCAAGAGCGCTTGCTACCCGTGTGCCTGTACAAATCATGAACAAGATAGCCGTTCCGGGCTTGTTCTGCAAGCCGGAAGGTCATCTGCGTTCTGATGATCCACTCAGAAATCGAGGAGGAGCACGCTCACTTCGCTGCCCGCAGGAAGAGCGGGCGCATGCGGCGGCCGCACGATCAATGCATCGCTGGCGGCAAGTGGCGCGAGCAGGGAACTATCCTGGGAGCGGGCGAGTCGCACCTGCGGATAACCCTCGGGGCCGCGCTCGAGAACAGCGCGCATGTAGTGCTGCCGCGGACCGTTGGATTCCACTGGCTCGGACAGACGGGCGCGCATTGCGGCGGCCTCCTCCTGCGGCAGGCCGAGCAGGGCGCGGACGAGCGGGACGATGAAAACGCGGGTGCAGATGAGCGAAGAAACCGGGTTCCCTGGAAGCCCAAGCACGCGCTGCGATCCCAGGCGGCCATGCAGCATGGGCTTGCCGGGCCGCATGGCGATCTTCCAGAACGACAGCTCCATGCCGAGGCTCTGCAGCACCGGGCCGACGAGATCGTGGTCCCCCACGGAGGCACCACCGATGGTCACGAGAACGTCGGCATCCCGCGCGGCCTCGATGTGCTGCACGAGGCTGTCGCGCGTGTCGTTCGCGATGCCCAAGAGTCGCGTCTCAGCGCCGGCCTGCATGAGCATGGCAGCCACGCCGAGCGGGTTCGACGAGACGATCTGGCCGGGACCAGGCAGAATGCCAGGCGGCACCAGCTCGTCGCCCGTTGCCAGGATCGCGACCAGCGGCTTCCGGCGGGCCGGCAACTCGCCATAGCCCGCGGCGGCTGCAAGCGTCAGCTCCCGGGGGCCGAGACGCCTGCCGGCCTGAAGGATGATTTCCGCTTCTTTGAAGTCGAAGCCACGGCGACGGATGTGTCCCGAATCGGGATTGCCCTCCCGCACTTCGACGAAACCATCCGTAGACGTCGTATTCTCCTGAATGACAATGGCGTTGGCGCCCGCAGGAACGGGCGCGCCCGTGAAGATGCGAACCGCTTCGCCTGGTCTCACCTCGCCATCGAAGGGGTGACCGGCTGCCGCCTGTCCGATGATCCTGAGTTTCGCTGGCAGCTTCGCCACATCCGCGGCTCGGACGGCATACCCATCCATCGCCGAAGCATCGAACGGCGGCTGTGTGATACGAGCCGTGAGGGGCTCTGCGAGGACGCGGCCCGCTGCCCGCTCAATAGGGATCGTGTCCACCACTGTCGGCGTGACGTTCGCAATGATCCTGGCCAGGGCTTCCTCGACCGAGAGCATCGGATCACCCCGTTGCCGAGTCGTCAGCGCGGTAATGACCGGAGCGCCCGCCGGTTTTCTCGACGAGGCGGATGCCGGAGAATGTCATGCCTTTATCGGCCGCCTTGAGCATGTCGTGGATGGTGAGGCAGGCGACAGTCACCGCCGTCAGCGCTTCCATCTCAACGCCGGTCTGGCCAGTCACCTTCACTTCGGCGGTGACACGAATGCCTGGCGGCTCATTGGAAAGCTCGAAATCGACCGCTGCTTTCGTGATGGGCAGGGGGTGGCAAAGCGGGATCAGTTCGTGCGTCTTCTTCGCGGCCATGATGCCCGCAATCCGGGCGGTGGCCAGCACGTCACCCTTCTTGGCCTGCCCGCTCTCGACGAGCGCCAGCGTTTCAGGCCGCATGGACACGAAGCCCTCCGCGCGCGCGATGCGATGGGTCACGGCCTTGTCCGAGACATCGACCATGCGCGCCTCGCCCTTCTCGTTGAGGTGCGTGAGCGGGCTTTGGCTCATTCAAGCCTCTCTTAGGCGGCTTCGAGGCCGAGCAGCTTACGTGTTGCGTCCGTCACGTCGGCCTGGCGCATCAGGCTTTCACCCACAAGGAACGTCCTGACGCCAGCATTTGCAAGTCTTAGCAGATCGTCGTGGGCGAAAATACCGCTCTCGCCGACGACGATTCGATCCTTTGGCACAATCGGAGCCAGCCGTTCCGTCGTCGCCAGCGTCGTTTCGAACGTCCTGAGATTGCGGTTATTGATGCCGATCAGGCGGCAGTCGAACTGTACTGCGCGTTCCAGCTCGGCTTCGTCATGGACCTCGGCGATGGCGTCCATGCCCCATTCGCGCGCGGCAGCGGCCAGCTCGCGGGCCTTCGCGTCATCGACTTGCGCCAGGATGATGAGGATGCAATCGGCGCCCCAGGCGCGCGCCTCGACCACCTGATAGGGATCGAGCATGAAGTCCTTGCGCAGGGCCGGAAGGGACGTGTTCGCGCGCGCCTCCGTGAGGTAAGCCGGCGCGCCCTGGAAGGAGGGCGCATCGGTCAGCACGGAGAGGCACGTGGCACCGCCCGCTTCATAAGCTCGGGCAAGCTCTGCGGGCGCGAAATCGGCGCGGATCAGGCCTTTCGACGGGCTCGCCTTTTTGATCTCGGCGATGAGGGCAAAGCGTCCTGCCGCGTGGGCCGCCTCGATCGCCCCCGCGAACGGCCGCACAGGGCCGGCATTGCGAGCGGCCGCCTCCAACTCGCGAAGGGGGCGACTCGCCTTGGCAGCCCGGATCTCTTCCAGCTTGTAACGCGTGATCTTGTCGAGGATGTCCGCCATTGAGCCGCTATTCGCGCCT